>Ga0075430_100000093_pt1 | contig 52222 bp, 50 predicted proteins | sample RhiMetdeltSRZDD4_FD_75294 | JGI IMG/M metagenome (GOLD analysis project Ga0075430, IMG submission 75294) | Populus rhizosphere microbial communities from Tennessee, USA - Rhizosphere MetaG P. deltoides SRZDD4 | ecosystem: Host-associated > Plants > Roots > Rhizosphere > Soil | place: USA... | reverse complement strand
CCCCTGGTGCTGCGGAGGCGGTGGTGGCGGCGGTGGTGGCGGCTACGACCCGATCTTCTCGTACGTGACCGCCTCGAGCATGAAGCCGTGCATGTCCAGGAAGAAGGTTGCGTAGAAGTGTGCGTTGTACTCCGGGAAGAGCTTCGGCGCGTGGACGATCTCATGACCACGCTCCCTCGCCCACTCATGGACGCGATGTACATCCGCGCGGGTCGGGACGTAGAAGGAGATGTGCTGCAATCCGATGCGATGGCGTGAGTAGTCGCCGTCCTCGACCGTCGGGTAGAGGAAGATCTGGGCTCCGTACCAGTCGTTCGCCCTGTACCCCGTCTCCCATTCCCGTACGAACCCGACGAGCGGCATGAACTCGTCGTAGTACTCCTTCGCCGCATCGACGTCGGGCACGCCAAGGCCGAAGTGATCTATCGGCATCGGGGGAACCGTACTGCGCTCGGTGTCAGTGCAATGAGTTGCGTTCGATTGTCCGATGCTGCATCTCGGCCACGCGTGCGCGATGGCAGGGCGACGTCGGCGAGCCCCGGCTCAGTGGCCGCGGCCGTGCGCCGCGGCGCGGAGCCAGCCGCGCTCCTGCGCGAGCCGGTCGGCGACCTCGACGAGCCGCCGGACGGCCGGCGCGGTCCGGTCGACCGGCCACGCCAGGTCGATGCCGAGCGTCGGTGCCGGCGCCGGGAGCGCGATCAGCGTGAGACCGCGCGGGAGCTGGTGGCGGAGCGACCCGACGACCAGGCCTACCCCGCGACCGCGGGCGATGTTGCCCCAGACGGTGGAGCCGGCGGCCTGCTCGTCGATCTGCGGTTCGAACCCTGCGTCACGGCAGGCGGCGATGACGGCGTCGTAGTAGCCGGGCGACATGCTCTCGGGCCAGAGCTCGATGGTCTCGTCCGCCAGCGCGGCGAGCGAGATCGTCTGCGCCGCGGCCAGTGGATGGTTCACGGCCACGGCGGCGACGAACGGCTCCTCGCGGAGGTGGTGCTGCTCGAGCGTGGTCCGGGGGCCGACGTGTGGCGCCAGGGCCACGTCCACGCGCTCCTCGCCGAGCAGCCGCTCGATGTCCTCGGCGAAGACCTCCCGCGGCCGCACCTTCAGATCGGGATGCTCGGCCGCCACGGCGTCGACCACCGCCGGCAGGGTCTCGTAGACGGTTGCGAGCGTGTACGCCAGCCTCAGCGTTCCCACCTCACCGCGCGCTGCGGCCTGCGCTCGCCTCCCCACCCGATCAGCGGCGTTGAGCGTTCGCCGCGCCTCCTGGACGAAGGCCTCGCCGGCGACGGTCACCTCCACGCCCCGACTGGTCCGAGTGAAGAGCTGAACCCCTAGCGCGCCCTCGATGGCCCTGACCTGCTGGGACACGGCCTGCTGCGCGACGTGCAGGTTGCTCGCGGCGCGCGAGAAGCTCTTCTCCCTCGCCACCTCCACCACATAGCGCATCTGGCGCAGGTCGGGGACCACGCGCCCGACCGTAACTCGCACGCACAAGGCGAGCTTGTCGCCCGCGGCCCGGATCGATGTTGGACATCGGCGCCCGCGGGGGTTACGAGATACCCGTGCGCATCGCGATCGTCGGAGCGGGCCGCATCGGCGGCAACGCCGCCCGGTTGTGGTCGCGTGCCGGTCACGACGTGGTGATCTGCTTCTCCCGGCACCCGGCCGAGATCGGCGCCCGCGCCGCCGAGCTGGGCGGCGATGTCGGCGCCGCCGCCCCGGCCGATGCGGTCGCTGCCGCCGACGTGGTGATGCTGGCCGTGCCCTGGGGTGCCATCGACCAGGCGCTGGGCGAGGCGGGACCACTGGCCGGCAAGGTCGTGCTCGACGCCACCAACCAGTTCGGGACGGGGCCCAAGCCGGCCGAGGGCCAGACGGTGGCTCGGTTCAACTCGGCGCGCATGCCCGGCGCGCGCTATGTGCGTGGCTTCAACACCCTGACGTCCGGCTTCCAGGCGGAGGCCTCTGGTCGCCCCGGCGACCAGCGTGCGGTCCTGTTCATCTGCGGCGACTACCCCGCGGCCAAGGATGTCGTCGCCAAACTGATCGACGACGCCGGCTTCGCGGCCGTCGACCTGGGGTCGACCGCGGTCGCCGCGGTGATGGAGGCCCCCCGCCGCCCCGGATCCGTGTACGGCGAGGAGTACCGGCTCCCCGAGGCCCTGGAGGTCGCCGAGGCCGTGGAGCAGAGTCGCGAGATCCTGCCGACCCCCGACTACTCCGCACGCGACCGTGAGGCCCGACCGTGACGGTCCCGGACGCGGTGCGCGAGCTCCGGCGAGCGGCAGAGGCGCTCGAGGCGGAGATCGAGGACGAGCACGCACGCCAGCGGCTGCGTCGCTCGGTGATCCGGCCCCTCGACCAGGTGCTGCGGCGGCTGGCCGGCACGGAGGGGCCCGAGGCCGTCGACCCCGGTCCGCCCGCTGGCGTCGTCGAGCCCGGCGCCGGCGCGCTGACGGCCGACGACCTGCTGGACCTGGCTCGGCGGGCGACCCGCCTGCGCGTCGAGCACGGCGACGGCCTGCCCCTCGAGGTGGTCGAGGCCGTGGCGGCGCTACAGGACCTGGCCGTCACCCTGGCCCCCGACGACGCGGCGACGCTCCGGGGGACGTTCGCCGAGCTCCAGGCCTCGTTGCCCACGACCATCCACGCCGAAGCCGACGGCCCCTATCTCGTCACCAACCCACCGCGCGTGCAGGGCTGGCTCGGCGTGGACATGCCCACGCTCCCGCAGATGGCGCTGTGCCGGTGCGGGCAGTCGGCGTCCAAGCCTCTGTGCGATGGCACCCACGCCGACATCGGCTTCACCGACGGGAAGGACCCCAACCGGGTCCCCGACCGGCTCGACACCTACGTCGGCCTGCAGGTCACCGTGCGCGACAACCGCGGCACCTGTGCCCACTCCGGGTTCTGCACCGACCGGGTGCCCACCGTCTTCCGGCGCGAGGCCGACGCGTTCGTCGCCCCCAGTGGCGGCCGGATGGACGAGATCGTCCGCGCCGTGCAGGCCTGCCCGTCCGGGGCCCTGAGCCTCGCAGCCGAGGAACGCGAGACGCGCGTCGAGATCGACCAGGACCGCGAGCCGGCCATCGAGGTCTCCAGGGACGGCCCGTACCGGGTCACCGGCCGGACCCCGCTCCTCGACGCCGCGGGCGACCCGGTGCCTGTCAACGCCGGCGCCTCGTTCGAGCACTACAGCCTCTGCCGCTGCGGGCACTCCCAGAACAAGCCGTTCTGCAGCGGCATGCACTGGTACGTCGACTTCCACGATCCGCCGCTCAGCGACGAGCCCACCCTGTTCGAGTGGGCCGGAGGGTTCACCGCCCTGCGAAGGATGACGCACCTCTTCTACGAGAAGCACGTGCCCGAGGACTCCCTCCTGGCGCCCCTCTTCGCCACCATGTCACCGGATCATCCAGAGCGGGTGGCGGCCTGGCTGGGCGAGACCTTCGGGGGACCCCAGCGTTACACCGATACCTACGGCGGCTACGACCGGATGGTGTCCCAGCACATGGGCAAGGCTCTCAGCGAAGAGCAGCGGGCGCGGTGGGCGAGCCTGATGATCCAGTCCGCCACCGAGGCGGGCCTGCCGACCGACCCCGAGTTCCGCGCCGCCTTCGTCTCCTACATCGAGTGGGGCACGCGCATCGCCGTCGAGAACTCGACCCCCGGAGCCAGGCCTCCCCACCACATGCCGGTGCCACGCTGGTGGTGGGTCTGTGACGCCACGCCCGGATCTCGGGTGTCGGCGCTGGCGACCGACCGCGACGCCGGCGAGGAGGAACAATCGATGCAGGTGCCCCACCCCGAGGAGGATCCCAGCTTCGCGGCCCACATCAAGCCGCTGTTCCGCAGCAAGGACCGCCAGGCGATGCGCTTCGCCTTCGACCTGTGGTCCTACGACGACGTGAGCCGTGAGGCCGATGCCATCCTCGAGCGGCTGCGGGCCGGCAGCATGCCCTGCGACGGCGCGTGGCCCCCCGAGCGGATCGACGCCTTCGAACGCTGGAAGGCGGCCGGCACGCCGCCCTGACCGCCGATCGGGAGGGATCATCATGAGCCACAGGCACCTCGACCCGAGCGTGCCCGATCGCCCCAAGCGGGTCGCCATCGTCCTGTGGAACCCGGCGGCGTCGTCGATCACCGGCTGGCCGGTCAGCGGCGGCGACACCGCCGACCTCGTCATCGAGACCCTTGGTCGATGAACACCGGCCGGGAGGGAGCACCCATGCTGGCGCAGCACCCGATCGACGTGATGCTGACGGCACCCGACCTCGGCGCCGTCCGGCAGTTCTACGGCGACCAGGTCGGGCTCGACGTGCTGATCGAGAGCGACGACTTCGTGACGTTCCGCTGCGGTGGCGCCAGCCGCCTGGTCGTCACCCGCACCAGGGAGCCGAGCAGCGAGCCGACGACCAGGGCGAGCTGGCGGGTCGCCGACGTCGCTGCCGAGGTCGCCGAGCTGCGCGCCCGGGGCGTCGACGCCGTCGACTACGACGAACCCGGGCTGAGGACCGTCGACGGCGTCGCGGACGTCGGCTTCGCCTTGTCGGCGTGGCTCGTCGATCCCGGCGGCAACACCATCGGGCTCCTGCAGTTCAAGGACGAGACGCTGGCTTGAGCACCGAGGGCCCGCCCGATCGGGCTTCCGCCTCGCCACCCGACGGCGTCACCGGCCCCGTGACGACGACGGTCACGAGCCGGGTCAAGCCCGGCCACGAGCCCTTCTACGAGTCGTTCCTGCGGGGCATCATCGCGGCCGCGGCCCGGTACCCCGGCCACCTCGGCGTCGAGGTGTTCCGCCCCCGCAGCGCCTCGGCCGGCGAGTACCGGGTCGTCTACCGGTTCGACACCGGCGAGCACCTGCGGGCCTGGCTCGACTCCGCCGAACGGGCCGCGTGGCTCGAGCGCGCCGAGCCGCACGTCGTCGGCCCGATGCACACCCAGTTCCTCACCGGGCTGGAGACCTGGTTCACCCTTCCCGACAAGCCGGGCACACGGCCACCACCGCCGCACAAGATGGCGCTGCTCACCTGGATCACCATCTTCCCCCTGATCACGATCGTGGTGATCGTCCTGGAACCGCTGCTCGAACCGCTGTCGCTCGTCCCCCGACTGGCGATCACCACCGCCATCACGGTGCCCATCATGACGTGGCTGGTCATGCCCCGGGTCACCCGGCTCCTCCGCCGCTGGCTCTACCCCGACCCGGTCGCGCCTCCGACGGCGGCAGACCGCGGACGCGACTAGCGGAACCGCCTCGGCCCAGTCGGCCGGCTGCATCGCCTCCGACGCCGTGCTCCCGTCCGCGCTCGAGGACCGGGCGCACCGGCCGGGCTGCCGAGTCCCTGTCGCTGATGCTCGGGGCGAACGGACAGCACCTCGAGGTACCAGTGGGGGGTCAGTGGGCTGCGCCCGCTCGACGTTGGCGCCGTAGGGCATGAAGGTCGGGAACGCCCGCGGGTCGGCGAGCAGCACCCGGCTCAGCGCGGGGGTGGCGGCGAGCGTGCGTCGGGTCGACCACGGGGATCCCCCGGGCGGCAGCCACACTGCGGTGGCTCACGGAGGCCGGTGTCCCTCGTCGCGGGTCAGCGGCGTCGGAGCCCTCGCATGGTGGAGATCAGCCGGTCGCGGGTGATCTCGTCGGTGTTGTCGACGTCGGCCTCGGTGAGCCGGCCGGCCAGGGCGATGACCGTGCGCCACTGGGCGAGCACGTTCTGGCATCCGTCACACCCCGCCAGGTGCTCGTCGACCTGCGCGTGCATGTCGACGGCCAGAGCGCCCTCGAGGTAGTCGGTGACCAGCTCGACGAAGTCCTGACACTCGATGTCCTCGCGCTCCGGGTCGGCACTGGTCGGTCGGTGGGGCCCGTGGGCGCTCATGCACCGCGCTCCTTGAGGTAGCCGTCCAGGTCGTCACGCACGCGTCCCCGGGCCTGGTTGAGCAGGTCGCGCTCTTCGGACGGGCTGAGGTCGAGCTCGTCGCGCACGTCGTCCGGGGCGCGGCCCTGCACGTCGCGGGCCACCATCACGTCGTGCTGGGGAGACGGCAGATCAGTGATCGACTCCCGCACTTCGTCGAGCGCCGCCTCCATGTCCATCGGCCCCCGCAGCTGCTCCCAGGGTTCGGGCGGTTCGACCCAGTGACGCGGCCATCCGGGGTCGTCCGCCGGCCTGAACTGGTCGGTCGCGAACGCCGGCTCGAGCGGGACGCCGGCCGGGGCACGCACGACACCGCGAACCGTCGCGACCAGCAGGATGACCGCAAGCACGGCGACCACCCCGAGCAGCCAACCACCGTCGTGGACGCCGGATCGGTTGCTCACCGCCCCGAACACGAACGCGAACGGCAGGAATGTCAGCCAGGTGAGGGTACCGACGCCCGAGGCGACGCCGGCGCGGATCGTCGACGGGACGGCGTCGTGGAGTCGCCCGGTGACCGGGATGCTTACGGCCACGAGCACCAGCACGAGCACGACCTGAGCGAGCACCACGAGCCCGATCACGTGGCTCATCGATAGCACGATGCAGCACGCTGCGATCGCGGCCGCCAGAGCCGCCGCCGTGATCGGCCGGTTGAGCGCCAAACGACCGCCGAGCAACGCGCCCACACCGAGCGCGGCCATGAGCCCGGCCCATTGCGGGCCGTAGAGCCCCGCCGAGACGCCCAGCGCGACCAACCACAGCGGGCCGAACTCCAGCATCGCCTGCAGCAGGAGTGCGGTCAGCACCAGCAGGGCGACGACGGGGCGCACCGCGCCCCGGTCCAGCAAGGCCCGGTAGGTGGCGACCACCTGTTGGCGCAACGGCTCGGCCTCCTCGTTCCTGTGCAGCCGCGGTTCACGAAAGCCCAACAAGGCGACACTGCCGGCCACGAGGAACGGAGCCGTGATGAAGTACGTCGCGCGCAGCGGCACCACCTCGGCCAGCAGGCCGCCGGCGAGCGCGCTCACGACGAGACCCGCGCTCTCCACGAAGCGGATGCGCCCGATGGTGCGCTCGAACAGCGCACTGTCGCCGGTCTCGTCCAGGACCGTGTCATAGGCGATCGATTCGAACGTGCCCGACTGCATGGCGAAGAACACACCCAGGAACAGCGCAGCCAGGATGTAGGTGCCCACGTTCATGCTGAGCCCACCGAGCACGACGCTGACGATCATCGCCGCCTGGGCGAGCAGGACGACACCCCGCCGGCTCCACCGATCGGCCAGGATGCCCGAGGGGACTTCCAGCAGTGGCACCACCGCTGCGTACGCGGCGGCCATGAGGGCGACGCTGCCGTTGTCGAACCCGATGTCGGTCATGAACAGCTTCTCGATCGGCACCCAGAGCGCCACGTTCTGCAGGAACACGGCCACGTAGATCGGGCGCAACCGACGGTCGAGCGCGGCGCGGGGCGCTGCCACCTCCACGGCCGCCGTCACCGAGCCCGTCCCCTCCTGTGGTCGGCACGTCGGCCCCGCGTCGCATCCCGCCTCACGTCGTCGCCGTCATCGACCGTGCGATTGGGGAACACCCACCTGCTCGGCCACTCGTCGCCCATCATGGAGCCGACGACCTCGATCTTCGACTGGTCGTCGCGACGGAACCTCGCCGCGTCGCCGGCACGCCGGACGCGAAGAACGAGGCCGCCGCTGCGGCCACCAAGTCCTCGTAGCAGGCGGCGGGGTCGATGGCGCCCCCGTAGCCGGCCGGCTCGAGGCTCACGGCCCCCTGCGAAGCGGCCCAAAGCACCCGGGCCGCGTGCGCGGGATCGACGGGCCGGAACACCCCCGCCGCCGCGCACTCGGCGACTGCGTCGGTGAGCGGGCGCAGCGGCTGCAGGCTCACCTCGAACGCCTCGGGCGACCGGTCGAGGCCGGGGATCGGTCGAGCGAACACGACGGCGTAGTACGACCGGCTGGCGAGGGCGTACGCCCGGTAGGCCTGCCCAACCCCGCCAGCCGCGCCAAAGGTTCCGTCGCCGTCGACGCCGGCCAGCGCCGCGTTCAACAACAGGCGGCGCTGTTCCTCGCGCCCCGACTCGTACGCCCGGCGGTAGGGCGTACCTGCGGCCGGCTTGGCCGCCATCCGCGATCCTCGGCGCGTGGCTGCACCGCCGGTGATCGCAACAATGGTCCGATACGAGAACAATGTTTCGATCGATCTACTTCTCCCGCAGGACCGACAGGAGGTTGCCCGCCGGATCCTTGAACCAGGCGATGTCGGGGCCGTCGCCGCGCGCGATCCCCCTCTCGTCCTGTTCGATGTCCTCGTAGCGCTCGAACCGCACGCCCCGCGCCACGAGCGCGTCGACGGCTTCGTCGATGTCGTCGACCTCGAAGTTGAGGATCGTGTAGCTCGCGGGGATGGTGTCCGGCTGCGGGTAGACCAGCGTGTCGCGGCCACCGGCGAGGTGCAGCCACACCTGGCCGTGATCCTCGGATGTCCGCAATCCGAGCGTTCCGGCGTAGAAGTCCCGCGCCTTGTCCATGTCGTCCACGGCGAAGCCGCTGTACGCCTTTGTGTCTCCGAGCACGCCTGAAGCCATACCGGATATGACTCCCGGCTCCGGCGAAACTGACCGCTGGGCGCGCGGATGGAGCGAAGGCGCCCGTTGGCTCGCTGACCGCGGTTGTCTAGCGTCCGTCATGGATGACGGCAGACGGGAGTGGGACGCAAGACCCCGGGCTGCTGGAGGCCGCCCGCCGAGGGGACGACGACGCCTTCCGGCGACTGGTGGAGCCCCACCGCGGGGAGCTGCACACACACTGCTACCGGATGCTCGGCTCGGTCCACGACGCGGACGACGCCCTGCAGGACACCCTGCTGCGGGCCTGGCGCGGGCTATCGCGGTTCGAGGGCCGCAGCTCGCTCCGCACCTGGCTCTACCGCATCGCCAGCAACGCCTGCCTCGACCGGATCGCGCAGCGCCCCACGCGCGCACTCCCGGTCGACTTCGGCCCTGCCGCCGATCCACACAATGGCCCCGGCGAACCGCTCGTCGAGTCGACGTGGGTGGACCCGTACCCCGACGAGCGGCACCGCGTCGAGGACGGCTATGCCAGTCCCGAAGCCCGCTACGAGCGGCGCGAGAGCGTGGAGCTGGCGTTCATCGTGGCCCTGCAGAAGCTTCCGGCCACGCAGCGCGCCGCGCTGATCCTGCGCGACGTGCTGGGGTTGTCCGCGCGCGAGACCGCCGACACGCTCGACACGACGGTCGCGTCGGCCAACGGCGCCCTCCGCCGGGCGCGCAAAGCGGTCGCCGGTACGCTCCCCGCCCAAAGCCAGCAGGCGAACCTGCGCCTGATCGGCGACGACGGACTCCGGCAGATCGTCGAGCGCTACGTCGATGCCTGGGAACGGGGCGACGTCGACGCCATCCTCGCCCTGCTGGCCGAGGACGCGACGTTCGCCATGCCGCCGCTCCCGACCTGGTATCGCGGCCGCGACGTCATCGCCGTCTTCCTGACCCACTTCGCGCTCCGCGACCGCTGGCGCGTCGTGCCGACGCGGGCGAACGGCCAGCTGGCGTTCGGCGCCTACGCGTGGGACGCGGAGGAGCAGTGCTACACCGCGCTCTCGCTCGATGTGCTCACCCTGGAGGGAACGATCGCGACGGACATCACGTCGTTCGCGACGCCACACACCACTGGCCCCGACCGGGAGCGCTTCGCCACCGACGTCTTCGGACGATTCGGCCTGCCCGCCCGGCTCGACTGACTGTGCCGCGTGTGCACAGCAGCAGGATCCTGGGCTAGGGGCCGACCGTCGCCGTCGGCGGGGGCTTGTCGGCGCTGCTCACGCTGTCGAGCACGGCCTGGCCCTGCCGGTCGACGAGCCGGGTGAACAGCTGTTGGGCGTACCCGAACACCAGCGCCCAGGCGAGGATCTGCGCGGACGTGTCGAGTGCGCTGAGGCCGGGCACGAACTGACCCCGCATGAGCAGCAGGCCGAGGAAGGCGGTGATGGCGCCGGTCGGCAGCTTCAACAGCCCGAGGGAGATCGGGACGCCCAGCCGCTCCGACGAACCACGGATGCCACGGATCGCTGCGGCCGCAGACACCGCTGCGGCGGTCAGCCCGATGAGCTCGACGACCATGATGTCCTGGGGCTTGGCGGCGTCCACGATGCTGTCGTCGATGTCCTCGGCCTCCCGCTCCGCCTGCAGCGCGCCGTCGTCCGCGCTCGACGTCGGGAAGGGGGCGGACTGGGCCGTCGGGCAGACGACCACGGCCTCGCCGGACTCCTCGGGCGCGAAGCACAACGGGATCATCGTCGGGCGGATCCAGCCGATGACGGCCAACGCGACGACCAGCGCGAACATGAGGGCCGTCGTCGTGGCCAGGACGTTGCGGAAGCTTCGCACGCGCAGCTTCTCCCGCAGGGCGGCGGAGCTTGCGCCGCGCACGACCGTGACGATGCTGCCTCGTTCGGCGTCGACGATCTGGAGCTTCTTCTCTCTGTCGTCGTGATTGGTGTCCGGGGGCGGCGGCTGATCCGGGCCACTGACCCCGAGCGACCGGCAGATGCGCTCGAACGCCTGACGCCGCGGGTCGGTCGGGGCGAGGTGGCACTGCACGTGGCGGAGCAGGCTGGGCATCTGTCCGAGGACGTACACGTTCGGCGCGAAGTTGAGGAGCTGGGCCTCCGCGGCGTCGAGGTTGCTCATGGCGCGCTCGAGGAGCGACGCGTTGCGGAAGAACCCGATCCGTTTCCTCGGGTTCAGCTCCTGTCCCTCGGCGGCCTGCCTGGCCGCCTCGAGGTGATTCGTCACCGCCGTCACCAGGACATCGCACTGGTTCGGCCGGTTCGCCTGGACCCAGGAGCACAGCGATTCGAGCTCGGCCGCCCGGGTGAGCGTGCCCTCTCGCCAGGGAACCCGCACGGGCCCCCACACCACAGCGGCAGGTGCGGGATGATCCGGCGCAGACGGTGGCGTGGGCTTGTGGTTGATCACGACTGACATCACCGGGCCTCCTCGCGACGGCCTCGCAGATACCGAGGACGCGGGGGACCTCCAGATACGGCGATTCGCGGAACTCTCTGGCGGATCCTTGCCTCGCTTGCCCGGCTCGCACCCTGCCTCGCCGGCCATCGCACCGCCTGGGACCGGGATGGCTTCGCGGACGCTCGGGCTCACAACGCCGGCATCGGTCTCGCACCCGCGGTGAGCGCTCCGTGAGGCCTCCGTAGATGACGCGGTAGTGGAGGTGAGTCACGCCGCCCTCGCCTTCGAGAACCCTGACCCGCTCCAGCTGGCGCTGCTCGGCGCCGAGGTGGTCGAACAGGCGGCGGCCGCCACCGAACAGGACCGGAACCAGGTGGATCTCGATCTCGTCGAGGACGCCGGCGGCGAGGGCGCGCTGGGCGATGCCCGCGCCGTGGACCAGCACGTTCTTGTCGCCGGCCGCCTGCTTGGCGTCCCTCACCGCGGTCTCGAGGTCGCTCACGTAGTGCACGGCCGGCCAGTCGGCTGCCCACGCAGGGGCCGGGTTGTGGCTGAGGATGTAGATGGGCACGCCGTCGTGATGAGGGCTGCCTCGAGGTCGGCGTCGCCGGGTGGTAGGACCCAGTCGTGCAGCTGTTCGCCCCCGTCAGCGGCGGCGGTCGCGCCAGTCGGTGGCGTGGGCCAGCGACGTGACCGCGTGGACCTCCAGCCACCGGAGGGGCTCCGGTTCCCACCGCCGGGAGCGGTGGCCGACCCAGGGGAGGCGGGTGAGGTCCGAGTCGGCGCCGCGGATCAGGTCGGCGAGGCCGCGGCCGGCGGCATTGGACGCCGCCACGCCCTGGCCGGTGTAGCCGCCCGCCCACGCGAGGCCCGACGCGCGGTCGTAGCCGATGCCGGGGAGCAGGTCCCGGGGCACGCCGAGGACGCCGCCCCAGTGGTGGGTCACCTCGATGCCGGCGAGGGCGGGGAACAGGTCGACGAGGGTCCTGCGCAGGCGGTCCGCGACGCGCCGGTCGCGCATCGGGGACGGCGGGACCCGGCCGTTCCACCACGACGGCCCGCTCAGCCCGCCCCACGCGATGCGGCCGTCGGCCGTGCGCTGCCCGTAGCCGAGCATCACGGCGCTGAGCTCGAACAGCTCGCGGTCCGCCAGGCCGATCGACGCCCATGTCGCGTCGTCGATCGGCTCCGTGGCGACCATGTAGTTGCCCAGCGCCAGCAGCTCGCGGTCGTGGCCCTCGATGCTGGCGGTGTACGCCTCCGTCGCCCGCACGATCACGTCGGCCCGGACGGTGCCCCGGTCCGTGCGCGCCCGGCGACCGTCGATCGCTCGCACCGGCGTCCGTTCGTGGACGGTGCCGCCCAGGCGCTCGACCTCGACCGCCAGGGCACGGGCCAGGCGGGCCGGGTGGACCGTGGCGGCATGGGGGGTGAACAGGGCGCCCTGTACGCCGGCGGCGTGGACGATCGCCGCCGCCTCGCGGGCGTCGAGGAGCGCCCACGCGTCGCCGAGGCCGTAGCGGACGAGCCCGGTGTGGTGGTGGCGGATACGCCGCAGCTGGCCCTCGTTGGTCGCCACGTAGATCGCGCCGCCCTTGTGCCACCCGCAGTCGATGGCCGCCTCCGCCACCACTCGGCCGACCTCGTCGACGCTGCGGTGCATCTCGCGGGCCATCGCCTCGACCGAGCCGGGCCCGCCGGCGCGCTCGACGGCGCCGACCGGACCGCCGTAGTCGCCGACGCACCACCCGCCGTTCCGGCCCGAGGCACCGAACCCCGCTACCTCCGCCTCCAGGACGACGACTCGAATGTCGGGGTCAGCCTGCAGCAGCGAGTGAGCCGTCCACAGGCCGGTGAAGCCGGCGCCGACGATCGCCACGTCGGCCTCGACGTCGCCGGGCAGCGGCGGTCGGGGGACCAGGTCGTCCCCGGGGGCGAGCGAGTCGTGCCAGTACGAGAGCGGCGGGCCCACCCGCCCAACCTAGACATGACGTTCGCCCGCCGGGTGGAGTCGATCGGCGCCGAGGGGCCATCACCTTCAGCTGCTGACTCGCGGCGGGCCCGTGGAGGACCGGGTCACGAGGGTGGTGGGCAGCTCGATGATCGTCGCAGGGGCGCCGTCGAGCAGGAGCCGGGCCGCCGTCTCCCCCTTGCCGAACAGCGGTTGGTGGACGGTCGTCAGCGGCGGCACGGTCGACGCCGCGGTGGGGGAGTCGTCGAAGCCCACGACCGACAGGTCGCCGGGGACGTCGAGGCCCCGCTGGCGGGCCGCGTCGAGGACCCCCGCCGCCAGCTCGTCGCTCATGGTCACGATCCCGGTCGGCCGGTGCGGCCGGTCGAGCAGGTCGAGGGCGAGGCTGCGGGCGGCGCTGCGGGGCGCCTGGTCGTCGGGCACCGCGATGACCGGCACGTCGTCCCACGCGAGGCCGGCCTCCTCGACGGCGTCACGGCATCCGTCGAGCCGGTCGGCCATGATCGAAAACCGGATCGGTCCGGGCTCGGCCGGGTCGATCGGGCCGCCGGTGGCGCCCGGGCTGCGGGGCAACGCCAGCACGCCCAGCCGGCGGTGCCCGAGGTCGATGAGGTGGCGGGCCGCGGCGCAGCTGCCGCCCCGGTCGTCGATCACGACCTGGCTGGCGGCGCCCGAGTGGGGGGCGTCGACCGTGACGAACGGCAGCCGGCGCGCCACCAGCGCGCCGAGGCGCTCGTCGTCGGTGTCGTCGCAGATGGACACGAACCCGTCGACGGCGGCGCCGGCCAGCACCGAGGCGCCGGCGTCGTCGGCCCGCAGCCGGGGGAGCAGCGCCAGGCTGACTCCGGCGCCGTCCCAGACCGCGGCCATGCCGGCGACGAACTGGAGGATCGCCGGGTCGGTGAACAGGTACGACAGCGGCTGGTCGTAGACGACGCCGACCATGCCCGTCCGCCCGCGCCGGAGCCCGCGGGCCACGGGGTCCGGCCCGGGGTAGCCGAGCCTGGCCGCGGCGGCGAGCACCCTGTCGCGCAGCTCGGCGGAGAGCTGGTCCGGGCGGTTGTAGGCGTTGGAGACGGTGGTGCGGGAGACGCCGACCTCCCGGGCGACGTCGGCGAGCGTCGGACTTGTCACGAAACCTCTTGACCGATTCAGATGATGTGCGAGACAGTAGCAGCAGGGCGGCACTGAATCGATCAAGTGATCCGGCCCGCCGGACCCGCCGAATGGCAGAGGAGCTCTCCCGATGACGCCAACCACGACCTGCACTGTTGCCATCCCTGCGCCGATCCCCGCGCCGGTCGAGGCCGCCGACGCCGCGGTCGACGAGGCCCTCGAAGGCTGGCAGCTCCTGGCGACGGCATCGCTCGGGCGCCGGCTCACGGCGGTGGAGCTGGCCGCATGCGAGCAGCTGCCCGTCGAGCTCGCACTGGACCTGCTGTTTCCCGGTCTTTCCCATGCCGCCCGTCACGAGGCCCTGTCGATGCTCGGCTGAGGCGGGCGCCGTGTCCACACCAACCGGGGCCGGAGTCGAGCCCTTCCGCATCGCCGTTCCCGACCTCGTCCTGGACGACCTCCGCGAGCGCCTGCGGCGGACCCGCTGGCCCGAGCGCGAGACCGTCGAGGATTGGTCCCAGGGCGTCCCCCTCGCCTACCTCCGGGACCTGTGTGCCTACTGGGCGGACGGCTACGACTGGCGCGTCCGCGAGGCCCGCCTCAACGCCCTGTCCCAGGTCCGCACCCGGATTGGCGGCCTCGGCATCCATGCCGTGCACGTCCGTTCGTCGCACCCCGGGGCGCTGCCGCTGGTCGTGACCCACGGCTGGCCCGGCTCCTTCGCCGAGTTGGCCAAGGTGGTGGGTCCCCTCGCGGACCCGCCCGCCCACGGCGGTGACGCCGCTGACGCCTTCCACGTCGTCTGCCCCTCGCTGCCGGGCTACGGGTTCAGCGACCGGCCCTCCCACCCCGGCTGGGGCGTCGAGCGCATCGCGGAGGCCTGGATCGAGCTGATGTCGCGCCTCGGCTACGACCGCTTCGGCGCCCAGGGCGGCGACTGGGGCGTCAGCGTGTCGTCGGCGATCGGCCAGGCGGCACCCGACCGCGTCGTCGGGCTCCACCTCAACCCGCCCCTCGCCGCCCCCGACCCCGCCACGCTGGACCAGCTCACGGACGGCGAGCAGGCGGCGCTCGCCGACCTCGAGCGGGCCAACCGCTGGGAGTCGGGCTACGCCGAGCTCCAGGCGACCCGGCCGCAGACGATCGGGTACTCGCTGGTCGACTCACCGGCGGGGCTCTGCGCCTGGATCGTCGAGAAGTTCCGGGCCTGGACCGACTGCGACGGCCATCCGGAGAACGTGCTGGATCGGGACGAGATGCTCGACGACGTCACGATCTACTGGGTGACCGGCACCGGCGCCTCCTCGGCCCGTCTCTACTGGGAGAGCTTCCGGCAGGTGTCCCGGACCTTCGGCGACGAGGTGGTCGACACGGTCCCCGTCCCGACCGGCGGCTCGATCTTCCCCCGGGAGATGCCGCGGCCCTCCCGCCGGTGGGCCGCGCGGCGCTACCCGGATCTCCGCTACTGGAACGAGGTCGACCGGGGCGGCCACTTCGCCGCGTTCGAGCAGCCCGAGCTGTTCGTCGACGAGGTGCGGGCCTTCTTCCGGCTCGTCCGCGACGGGTGACCGGCCCCGGCCGGGTCGAACGGCGAGGCCAGGGGTCCGGCGTGGCCGGTCAACGTCGTTCAGTGCGGGCGGGGGGGCCGAGCGGGTCGATCGGGCTGTGGCGCGAGAGCCCGCCGTCGCACGTGACGATCTCGCCGGTGACCCAGCGCATGGCGTGCACGGCGAGGATCGCCTCGGCGACGTCGCCGGCCGTGCCGAGCCTCCCCAGGGCGGTGCGCTCGGCCACGCCCCGCAGCCAGCCCCGGTCGCGGGGCGCCGGCCCCAGCATCGGAGTGTCGGTGACGCCGGGGGCGACTCCGTTGACCCGGACGGCCGGTGCCCACTCGACCGACGCCACCCGGATCAGCATGTCGAGGGCCGCCTTGGAGACGCAGTAGAGGCCCATCGCGCGGTCGGCCAGGCGGGCGCTGACGCTGCTCGTGGCCACGATCGACCCGCCGCCCCCGGCGAGCATCGGCGCCGCCAGCGCCCGCATGGCCAGCCAGACGCCCTTGGCGTTCGTGCCGACCACCCGGTCCCAGTCGCCGGCGGGGACGTCGAGGAGCGGGCCGGCGTGACCGATGCCGGCGGTGACGGTCACGAGGTCGGGGACGCCGATCCGTTCCAGCGTCGCGGTCGCCGCCGCCTCGACGTCGTCCGGGTCGGTGATGTCGCAGCGGATGTCGGCGTCGTCGCCGACGTCCCAGGCCAGGACGTCGTCGCCCCGGGCGCGGTGCGCCGCCGCGACCGCCGCGCCGATGCCCGACCCGCCGCCGACGACCACTGCGGCCGTCACGGCCCCACCCCGCGGAGGACGAAGCCGATGACGTCGTCGGCGATCTGGTCGATGGGCCGACCCGGGCCGGGCGTGACCGCGTTGATGCCGACCGTCGTCACCGCCCCGAGGATGGCGACCGTCACCAGGCGCGGGTGCTGGACGGGGCGGAGGCTGCCGTCTTGGGCGCCCGCCTCGAGGAGGCGCCGGACGGGCCCGCGGTACGCGGCCTCGATCCGTTCGTCGATGAGCGGGATCCGGGCCGCCCGGCCGAGGTCGAACTGGAGCGCGCGGCTGGCGGCGGGGAAGTCGGCGAACACCCGGAGGTGCGCGACGATCGCGGCCCGCAGCCGGTCGGCGGCCGTGCCCTGGGTTCGGACGGCGTCGTCGATGGCCCGGGCGACCTCGGCGAGGATCTCGGCGAACAGGAAGGCGAGGATGTCCTCCTTGCCCTCGAAGTAGTAGTAGAGCGTCGCCTTCGGGACCCCCGTGGCCGCGGCGATGTCTTCCATCTTGGTGGCGTCGAGGCCGTGCTCCGCGAACAGCTCGGCGGCGGCCAGGACCTTCTCACGCATGCCAGCGGGCAGCGGTCGCACCCGGATCGGACCTCCTCGCTCGCGCCTGATCGGGGGATGACAGGTTTGGACTCGAAGTCTAAACTCGTGATCCAGTGCCTGTCATCCACCACACCGCCATCTGTGTCCGCGACGTCGAGGCCAGCCTGCGGTTCTGGCGCGACGGGCTCGGCCTCGAGGTCCTGATGGACCACGGATTCGAGGGGGACTGGCCCAGGCTGCTGCGGGCACCGTCCCCGTCGCTGCGAGCCGTGTTCCTGGGCGATCCCGCCGCCCCGGGCTCCGGCATCGTCGAGCTGGTCGACCTCGGGGAGGTGCCCGACGGCCCCCGGCCGGCCGGCGCGCCGGCAGCATCCGGGTTCCTGCTGCTGTCGCTGATGACGGCGCTCGACGTCGCGCTCGACCGCCTGAGCGTGCTGGACCTCGGCGGCGAGCCCCGCCGGATCGAGGCGAGCGGCGTCGCCATGGCGACGGTGGTCGACCCCGACGGCGTCGTCGTCGAGCTGATCGACACCGCCGCCGCCCCCAACCTCGAACGGATCGTCCGCACGGAGGAGCCCACATGACCGAGCGGGTCGAGGTCGCGGTCCTGGGCGCCGGCTTCGGGGGCCTGGCGGTCGCCCACCGCCTTGCGGAGGCCGGCGTCGACGACGTCGCGATCTTCGAGCGCCACGACGGCGTGGGCGGGACGTGGCGGGCCAACAGCTACCCGGGGGCGGCGTGCGACGTCCCCTCGCACCTCTACAGCCTGTCGTTCGCCCCCAACCCTCGCTGGTCGCGGGCCTACGCGAGCCAGCCGGAGATCCTCCGCTACGTCGAGGACTGCTACGACCGGTTCGACGTCCGCCGCAAGGTCCGCGCGGGCACGGAGATCGTCGCGGCCGCTTGGTCCGAAGCCGATGCCTGCTGGCGGATCCTCGACCGGCGAGGTGGCGCCTACGAGGCGCCCGTGCTCGTGTCTGCGATCGGGATGTTCAACACTCCCTTGATTCCGGCCATCGCCGGCCTCGACGAGTTCGCCGGGGTGCAGTTCCACTCCGCTCGCTGGGACCACGACCACGACCTCACCGGTCGCCGGGTCGCGGTCGTCGGCACCGGCGCCAGCGCGATCCAGGTGGTGCCTGCGATCGTCGACCGCACGGCGCACATCGACCTCTACCAGCGCAGCGCACCGTGGATCGTGCCCCGCAAGGACCCCCCGTACTCGGCCGAGCAGCAGCGGGTCTTCGCCACCCGGCCAGATGAGGCGGCCCGGCACCGCCAGGGCCTCCACGACCTGTTCGAGCAGACGACGGCCTTCTTCACCGGCGACCCGTCCGTGGAGACCATCGCCGCCCTCTCCCGCAGCTACCTCGAGCGCAAGGTCGCCGATCCCGGCCTCCGCGCCCGGCTCACACCGCACCAGCCTTTCGGCTGCAAGCGCACGCTCGTCTCCAGCGACTACTACACAGCGGTCCAGCGCGACGACGTCGAGCTGGTCACCGAGGCCATCGACCGGATCACGCCGACCGGGATCCGCACCGCCGACGGCGTCGAGCGGCCGGCCGACACGATCGTGCTGTGCACGGGCTTCCGGGCGTCCGAGTACCTGCGCGGCGTCGACGTCCTCGGCCGGGACGGCACGAGCCTGCAGGACCACTGGGCGGGCGTCCCTCGGGCATACCACGGCATGGCCGTGCCCGGCTTTCCCAACTTCTTCATGCTCTACGGGCCCAACACCAACCAGGGCGGCAACTCGATCCTGCTGATCCTGGAGGCCCAGGCGCAGTTCGTGGCCAGCGCCCTCGACGCGCTGCGCACGAACGGGGCGACCTGGGTGGAGGTCTCCGCCGAGGCGATGGCCCGCTACGCGCGCATGCTCGAGCGCGACCTGCAGCGGACGGTCTGGGCCGGCGACTGCGACAGCTACTTCCACAACGCCGCGGGCGACATCGTGACCCAGCTGCCCCGCACCGGGGGATGGTACCGGGAGGCCACGCGGCAGATCGACCGCGCCGACTTCGTCTTCGGTGGTGTGACGTGCACGACCTCGTGATGCGGGGGACGCGCGCGTGAGCTGATACATTCCGCCGTCGCAACGACGGCGATCTGTAGCATTCGCACATGGCACGCACCCTGACCGAGACGATGCGGCCCCGGTCGGGCAGCAGCGCCAAGGCGCTGCTGCTCACGGTCCTCGGCGAGATGGTGCTGCCGCGTGGCGGTGCCGTGTGGACCTCGACGCTCGTGCTGGGGCTCGGCGAGCTCGGGGTGGGGGAGCGTAACGCCCGCCAGGCGGTGTCCCGGCTGGCCGACCAGGGCGTCGTGCGGTCGGAGAAGGAGGGCCGCAAGGCCCGCTGGCACTTGACCGACCAGGGTTCCCACCTGCTCACCGACGGCACCGAGCGCATCTACGGCTTCGCGGCCGGCGACGACGGCTGGGGCGGGCGCTGGCTGGTCGTGCTGTGCTCCGTCCCGGAGGACCAGCGCACGCGGCGCCACCAGCTCCGGACCCAGCTCGCCTTCCTCGGCTTCGGCTTCCTCGGCCCCGGCGTCGCCCTGTCGCCCCACCTGGAGCGGGAGGCGGCGGCCACCGCCGTGCTGGCCGACCTCGACCTGCTGCCCGGGGCCGTCGTGTTTCGGGCCGAGGCGGGTGACGTCACCGCACCCGACGTCCTGCTGCGCCGGGCGTGGGATCTCGACGCCCTCGGCGCCGACTACGGCGAGTTCGTGGCCGGGTTCGAGCGACGGGCGCCGGTCGCCGGCCCCGACGAGTTCGGGGCGCTCGTCGAGCTGGTGCACGCCTGGCGCCGGTTCCCGTTCGTCGACCCGGAGATCCCCGAGCGCCTGCTGCCGGCGGGCTGGCCCGGCCACCGGGCCAAGGAGCTGTTCGACGCGCTCCACGCGGCTTGGGCGCCGGGGGCCAACGCCTGGTTCGACGAGATCGAAGCCGCAACAACCTGATACAACTTCTTGACGCATCTTTGGTCAGTTGTAGTATGACTTGAACCTGAGCAGAGGGGAGGTCGCTTGGCGACCACACCGACGATCACGTTCGAGCGGGACCCGGGCACGTACCGCCACTGGCAGCTCGCGATCGACGGCCCGATCGCCACACTGACGCTGCGGGTCACCCCCGACGCCGGGCTCCGCCACGACTACGAGCTCAAGCTCAACAGCTACGACCTCGCCGTCGACATCGAGCTGTACGACGCCGTCCAGCGGCTGCGGTTCGAGCACCCCGGGGTGAAGGCCGTCATCGTCACCGGCGGGCTCGACAAGGTGTTCTGCGCCGGGGCGAACATCCAGATGCTCGCCACCTCGACCCACGGCCACAAGGTCGACTTCTGCAAGTTCACCAACGAGACCCGCAGCGGCATCGAGGAGGCGACCGCCCACTCCGGCCAGACGTGGATCGCGGCGGTCAACGGCACCGCGGCCGGCGGCGGCTACGAGCTGGCCCTGGCCTGCGACGAGATCATCCTGCTCGACGACCGGTCGTCGGCCGTGTCCCTGCCCGAGGTGCCGCTGCTCGCGGTCCTGCCGGGCACCGGCGGCCTCACCCGCGTCGTCGACAAGCGCCACGTCCGCCGCGACCTGGCCGACGTCTTCGCCACCCGCACCGAGGGCGTGAAGGGCCGCCAGGCCGTCGAGTGGGGGCTGGTCGACGCCGTCGCGCCCCGCAGCCGGTTCGACGAGGTCGTCCGCGAGCGGGCCGAGGTCTGGGCCGCCGGCTCCCCCCGGCCGGACGGTGCCACCGGCGTGGCCCTCGCCCCGCTCGCGGTCGAGGCCAGCGGCGACGGGCTCCGCTACGACCACATCACCGTGATCCTCGACCGCGATGCCGGCGCCGCCCACGTCACCGTCCACGCCCCGAGCGAGCCGCAGCCGGCCACCCCCGACCAGCTCACCGAGGCGGGCGCGCGGGCGTGGCTGCTGGCCGCCGTGCGCCAGCTCGACGACGCCGTCCTGCGGCTGCGGTTCAACGAGCGGGAGCTCGGCACCTGGGTGCTCCACACTGCCGGCGACCCGGACGCGGTCGTGGCGGCCGAGGACGTCATCCGCCACCATCCGGACCACTGGCTGGTCAACGAGGTCCGCCTCCACTGGGGCCGCACGCTCAAGCGCCTGGACGTCTCCGCCCGCACGCTGGTCGCCCTGGTCGAGCCTGGCAGCTGCTTCGCCGGGCTGCTCGCCGAGCTGGCGCTGGCCGCCGACCGCTCGTTCATGCTCGACGGCGACGACCCCGACGGCGCGTTCCCGCCGGCCGCGCTGCGACTGACCGGCGCCAACGACGGCTGGGTCCCCATGGCCAACGGGCTGAGCCGGCTCGCCACGCGGTTCTGGGGCCGGGACGGGGCCCTCGACGCCGCCCGGTCCGAGATCGGCAAGGACCTGCTGGCCGGCGACGCGGCCGCCGCGGGCCTCGTGACGTTCACCCCCGACGACCTGGACTGGGACGACGAGGTGCGCCTGGCGCTGGAGGAGCGGGCCAGCTTCTCGCCCGACGCCCTGACCGGCATGGAGGCCAACCTGCGCTTCCCCGGGCCCGAGACCCTCGAGACCAAGATCTTCGCCCGCCTCTCGGCCTGGCAGAACTGGATCTTCCAGCGTCCCAACGCGGTCGGGCCCGACGGGGCGCTGCGGCGCTTCGGCACGGGCTCCCGCCCGACCTACGCGCGGGACCGCACATGACGAGCACGAGCACGAGGAGCGCGCCGTGACCGCCGTCGACATCGACGCCCGCATCCCCAACAACGTCGACCTGGCGGGCGACCGGCGACTCCAGCGGGCGCTGGAGTCGTGGCAGCCCCGCTTCATCGAGTGGTGGAAGGACCTCGGCCCCGTCGCCTTCCAGGACAACGACGTCTACCTCCGCACCGCCATGTCGGTGGGCCAGGAGGGCTGGGCCAACTTCGGCCACGTCAAGATGCCCGACTACCGCTGGGGCATCTTCCTGGCCGACCCGGAGGACGACCGGCGCGTCGGCTTCGGCGACCACCTCGGCGAGCCGGTGTGGCAGGAGGTTCCGGGCGAGTTCCGGTCCGACCTGCGCCGCCTGGTCGTCGTCCAGGGCGACACCGAGCCGGCGTCGGTCGAGCAGCAGCGGGCGCTGTGCCTCACCGCGCCGAGCCTCTACGACATGCGCAACCTGTTCCAGGTCAACGTCGAAGAGGGCCGCCACCTGTGGGCGATGGTGTACCTGCTCCACCGCTACTTCGGCCGGGACGGGCGGGACGAGGCCGACGAGCTGCTCGAGCGCCACTCCGGCGACAGCGACAACCCCCGGATCCTGGGTGCGTTCAACGAGCCGACACCCGACTGGCTGTCGTTCTTCTTCTTCACCTACTTCACCGACCGCGACGGCAAGTTCCAGCTGGCCTCGCTGCGCGAGAGCGCGTTCGACCCGCTGTCGCGCACCTGTGACTTCATGCTCAAGGAGGAGGCGCACCACATGTTCGTCGGCGCCTCCGGCATCGCCCGGGTGGTGCAGCGGACCGTCGAGCTCATGCAGGAGCACGACACCGACGACGTGGCGCCCCACGGAGGCATCGACGTCGACATGCTCCAGCGCTACCTCAACTTCCACTACAGCGTCTCGCTGGACCTCTTCGGCGCGGAGACCTCGACCAACGCCGCCAACTACTTCGCCGCCGGCCTCAAGGGCCGGTTCCACGAGGAGCGCCGCCCCGACGACCACCGGCTGGTCGACGCCACCCGGGACGTGCCCACCGTGGTCGACGGGCGGGTCGGGGCCCGGGAGGCGCCGGCGCTGGCGGCGTTGAACGAGACGCTGCGGGACGACTACCGGGCCGACTGCCAGAAGGGCGTCGACCGCTGGAACCGGGCGCTGGACGCGGTCGGCCGGGAGCTCACGCTGCCCCACGCCGGCTTCAACCGGGCGGTCGGCGCGTTCGCCGGCCATCGGGTGGGCCCGGACGGCCGGATCCTGAGCGACGACGAGTGGGCGGCGGGGGTCGACGGCTGGCTGCCGACCGCCGCGGACCGGGAACACGTGGAGTCGCTCATGGTCGGCGTGCCCGAGCCGGGCCGGGTGGCGGGGTGGCTGGCGGCGCCGACGTCCGGCATCCACGCCAAGCCCGTGGACTACGAGTACGTACGGGTCTGATCGGAGCCAACGAGGGGGCACGATGACGGCGCACAACGCGGCGGCCTGGCTGGTCGACCGGCACGTCGAGGCCGGCGGCGGCGAGCGCACCGCCTACCTGGTCGAGGGGACGGCGACGAGCTACGCCCAGCTCCAGCGGGAGGTGTGGCGGGCGCAGAACGCCCTGCGCGCGCTGGACGTCCGGCGGGGTGAGCGGGTGGCGCTCCTGCTCGACGACGAGCTGGCCTTCCCCGCCTGGTTCCTCGGAGGGATGCGGTCCGGGGTGATCCCGGTCCCGCTGTCGACGATGCTGACGCCGCCCGAGGTGGCCGCCATCGTCGCCGACGCCGAGGCGGGCGTGGTGGTGGTGTCGGCCGGCTACGAGGCCCACCTCGACACGATCGCCGGCGCCGCGCCCGACCTGCGGGGCGGCGTCGTGATCGCCGGCGCCGCGGGCACGCACGACCTGCCGGTCGAGCCGTGGTCCCGGTTCGACGACGGCGCCGAGGCGCCGGTGGCGGCCACCCGGGCGGACTCGCCGGCGTTCTGGCTCTACAGCTCCGGGACGACCGGCGTCCCCAAAGGCGTCATGCACCGCCACGGCAGCCCGCGGGCGACCGCCGAGACCTACGCCCGGTCGGTGCTGGAGATCGGGCCGGACGACCGCACGCTCTCCGTCGCCAAGCTGTTCTTCGCCTACGGGCTCGGCAACTCGCTGACGTTCCCGCTGGCGGTGGGCGCGTCCAGCGTGCTCAACCCCCGGCGGCCGACCCCGCCGGGCGTGCTCGAGCTGGTGCGAACGACGGCGCCCACGCTGTTCTTCGCCAGCCCCGGCTTCGTCGCCGCCGTCCTCGACGCCGACCCCCCGCCCGACACGTTCGCCAGCGTGCGGGCCACGGTGACGGCGGGGGAGGCGCTGCCAGCCGGCCTCCAGCGCCGGTTCGCCGAGCGGTACGGGCACCCGGTCCTCGACGGCATCGGGACGACGGAGGCGCTGCACATCTTCCTGTCCAACAGCAAGGGCGCCGAGCGGCCGGGGACGAGCGGCACGCCGGTCGACGGGTACGCGCTGCGGCTGCTGGACGATCGGGGGGCGCTGGTCACCGAGCCGGACACGCCCGGCTACCTCCAGGTGCGGGGCCCGTCGCTGGCGACGGGGTACTGGTGCCGGGACGAGGCGAGCCGGGCGGCGTTCCAGGGCGAGTGGCTGTCGACGGGCGACGTGTACTCGACGTCGGCCGACGGTTACTGGACGTTCCACGGCCGCAACAGCGACATGATCAAGGCGGGCGGCATCTGGGTCTCGCCCGCCGAGGTCGAGGCCGTCGTGATCGAGCACCCCGACGTGCTCGAGGTGGCGGTGGTGGGATCCCGGGACGAGGACGGCCTCGAGACCGTCGTCGCGTTCGCCGTGCCCCGCCAGGGTCGCACGATCGAGCCCGCCTCGGTGGACGCCCACTGCCGCGAGCGGATGGCGTCGTTCAAGCGTCCCCGGCGGCTGGTGGTTGTCGACCAGCTGCCCAAGACGGCCACCGGCAAGGTGCAGCGCTTCGCCCTGCGAGCCCGGCTCGAGGACGAGCGGCGACGGTGACGGCGCCGTCCCGGGTCCGCGTCGACGGCGCCGCGCTCGACGCCCGCTTCACCCCGGCGGCGGCCTGGGCGTCGGCGGGGGCGCCGCCGCTCGTGTTCCTCCACGAGGGCCTCGGGTCGATCGACCTCTGGCACGGGTTCCCGGACGCCCTGCGGGCGCGGGCAGGAGGGCCGGCCACGCTGGTCTACTCGCGGCGGGGCTACGGGCGCAGCGACCCGGCCGAGCGGCCCCGCCCCGTCACCTACATGCAGCACGAGGCCGCCGTCGTGCTCCCGGCCGTGCTGGCCCGCTTCGCCCTCGACCGCCCGATCCTGGTCGGGCACAGCGACGGTGCCTCGATCGCCCTGCAGTACGCGGGTGCCGGCCACCCGGTGCGGGCGCTGGTGCTGATCGCCCCCCACGTGTTCGTCGAGGACGTCACGGTCGCCGCCATCGCCGAGGCCCGCGACGCCTACGCCACGACCGACCTGCGGGCCCGCCTGGCCCACCACCACGACGACGTCGACGCCACGTTCCGGGGCTGGAACGACATCTGGCTCGACCCCGCCTTCCGGTCATGGAACATCGAGCCGAGCCTGCCCGGCGTGACGTGCCCGGTGCTGCTCGTCCAGAGCGCCGCGGACCCGTACGGGACGGTGGCCCAGCTCGACGCCATCGAGTCGGGCGTCGCCGGCCCGGTCCGCCGGCTGCTGACCCCGACACCGGGCCACGCCCCCCACCTCGACGACCGGGAGGCCACGCTCGACGCGGTGGCCGGGTTCCTGGCCGAGTCGGCGGGCGCGTAGGTCCGGCCGCTGCCAACGGCACCTTCGCCCTCCGCGTCGACCGGGCGGCGGGACTCGCGCCGCGAGGCCTCGTCTGTGCCGACGTCCCCGCGGGCGGGCGACCCGATCTCGTGGGTCACGCACTCGACGGAGCCCTTCGCCCCGGTGTCGTAGCTCCCGGATCGCTAGCCCACGGTGATCGGCATCGACTCCCAGCCGCGGACCGTGGAGGTCGAGCTCAGCGTGATGTTGTCGTAGTCGACGTCCCACTCGGGGAAGCGGGTGAGCAGCTCGTCGAGCGCGACCCGGCCCTCGAGGCGGGCGAGGCTGGCGCCGAGGCAGAAGTGGAGCCCGTAGCCGAAGGTCAGGTGCTGGCCGTCGGTGCGGTGGATGTCGAACTGGTCCGGCCGGTCGTAGCGGCGCTCGTCTCGGTTGGCCGAGCCGACGAGCAGCAGCATGGCGCTACCCTCCGGGACCGTCGTGCCGTAGTACTCGACGTCCCGCGCGACGTAGCGGGCGAGGTGCGGCCCCGTCGGCTCGAAGCGGAGCGTCTCGTCGACGGCCTGGGGGATGAGCGTGCGGTCCTCGACCAGGTCGCGGCGCTGGTCCGGGTGCTCGGCGAGGACCTTGGCCAGCCAGCCGATGAGCCGGCCGGTCGTCTCGTTGCCGGCGCCGGCGAGGACCTGGGTGTAGGTGAGGACCTCGGGCCGCGTGAGGCGGCGGGTGGTGCCCTCCTCGTCCTCGAACTCGGCGTTGAGCAGCACGGTCATCAGGTCGTCGGACGGGTGGCTCGCCCGCCACTCGATGTACTCGGCGAAGATCTGCCCGTTGGCGATCGCGTCCTGGCGGATCTGCATGGGGCGGCCCGCATCGGTGCGCAGGATGGCGTCGGCCTTGTCCCGCACGGCCGTCTGGTCGGACTCGGGAATGCCGAGCAGCATGCCGATCACCCGCATGGGCATGACCGCGCCGAGCTCGGCGACGATGTCGAACCGGTCGGTGCCGACGAGGGGGTCGAGGCAGCGGACGCAGAACTCCCGCACCTGGTTCTCCAGCGCCGCCATCCGCCGGGGCGTGAAGACCCGGGACATCAGGCCGCGGTGCATCGTGTGGGGCGGCGGGTCCTCGAACATGACCACGCCCGGCGGGAGCTCGACCCCGGCCTGGATGATCTCGAGGATGTCACCGCGGCAGTTCGAGAACGTCTGCCAGTCGACCAGGCCCGCCTCCACGTCGGCGTGGCGGGACAGCGCCCACACGTCGTAGCGCGCGTTGTGGTAGATCGGCGCCTCGTCGCGGAGCCGCCGGAACGTCGGGTAGGGGTCGGCGTTGATGGCGACGTCGTAGGGGTCGTAGTAGACGTCGCCGGCCGCCTGCGTCGTCATCGCCCGCCCCTCACGCTTGGGATGCGGTGAGCCCGCCGTCGATGGGGATCACCGCGCCGGTGATGAAGCTGGCGCGGTCGGAGCACAGGAAGGCGGCCAGCTCGGCCACTTCCCCGGGCTGGCCGCCCCGCTTCAGCGCGGTGCCGCTCACCAGGTTGGGGAACCGGGCGGCGGCCCCGGGACCGCCGGACATCTCGGTCTCGATGAAGCCCGGGCAGATGGCGTTGGCCCGGATGCCCTGGGTCCCGTACTCGACGGCCGCCGCCTTCGTGACCGCGATGACGCCAGCCTTGGCGGCCGAGTAGACGCTGGTCGGCAGCGTCGAGGCGTTGAGCCCGCCGGTCGAGGACCAGTTGGCGATGGCCCCGCCGCCCGTGGGGACCATCGCCCGGATGCCGTGCTTGGTGCCGAGCAGCACGCCGCGCAGGTCGACGTCCATGATCCGGTCGTACTCGTCCATCGTCACGTCGGCCAGCGGCTGGGCGTTGCCGATGCCAGCGACGTTGAGCACGGCGTCGACGCGGCCGAAGGCGTCGAGCGCCTTGGCGAACATGGCCTCGACCTGCGCCTCGTCGGTGACGTCGACCTCGAACGGGACCACCGCGTCGCCGAGCTGCGCGGCGGTCTCCTCCTGGCGGCCGCTGATGTCGGCTGCCAGCACCCGTGCCCCCTCGCGCACGAACACCGTCGCCGTCGCCCGGGCCATCCCGGACCCGGCGCCGGTGATCACCGCGACCTTGCCGTCGAGTTCGCCCATGTCCCCTGCCGATCGTCGTGTGAGCCTGCTGTGCAACTGCTCAGCCGAGGCTAACACTTCGGTCACATCGGCGGGAGGGTCGGATCAGGCGACCGTGAACACCACCCGGCCCCGCATGCTGCCGGCGAGGATGTCGCCGGCCAGCGCCGGGGCGTCGGTCAGCGGGCGGGTGTCGGTGATGGCGTCGAGCATGCCCGGCGGCAGATCGCGGGCCAGGCGGTCCCAGGCCTCCCGGCGGGCCGGCATCGGGGCCATGACGCTGTCGACGCCGGCCAGCGTCACGCCGCGGAGGATGAACGGCGCCACCGAGGCCGGCAGGTCCATGCCCTGGGCCAGGCCGCAGGCGGCGACCGTGCCGCCGTAGCAGGTGCCGGCCAGCACGTTGGCGAGGGTGTGGCTGCCGACGGTGTCGACGGCGCCGGCCCAGCGCTCCTTGCCGAGCGGGCGGCCCTTCTCCGACAGCTCGGCGCGGTCGAGGACGACGACGGCGCCCAGGTCCTTCAGGTACGGGGCCTCGCCGGCCTTGCCGGTCGACGCCAGCACCTCGTGGCCCGCCGCCGCCAGCAGGGCGACCGCCACGCTGCCCACGCCGCCGGTGGCGCCGGTCACGAGGACCGGTCCGGCCCCGGGCGTGACGCCGAGGCGCTCCAGCGCCAGCACGCACAGCGCCGCGGTGTAGCCCGCGGTGCCGATGGCCATCGACTGGGCCGCGGTGAACGCCTCGGGCAGCGGCACCAGCCACTCGCCCGGCACCCGGGCCCGCTGGGCGTAGCCGCCCAGGTGGGTCTCGCCGGCGCCCCAGCCGTTGAGGACGACCGCGTCGCCCGGCGAGATGTCGTCACGGGACGACGAGGACACCGTGCCGGCGAAGTCGATCCCGGGGATCATCGGCCAGCGGCGCACGACGGGCGACGCCCCGGTGAGCGCGAGGCCGTCCTTGTAGTTGAGCGTGGAGTGGGACACCTCGACGGTCACGTCGCCGTCCATGAGGTCCGAGTCGGCGACGCTCGTCCAGTCGAGGCGCTGCTCGCCGCTGTCGTCCCTGGTGAGGACGAACGCTTCGAAGGTGGTCATCGTGCGGAGGGTACAGATCTTCTAACGTTCGAGTCACTCTGGCGAGCCACACCAGCGGAGGGTCCCGTGACCGGCAACGAACCGAGCGCGAGGGTCGCGATCGTGACCGGCGGCAGCAGCGGGATCGGCCGCGAGGTCGGCCGCCGACTGGCTGCGGCCGGCTACGACGTGGTGCTCACGGCCCGCCGCCCGGACCCGCTCCGGGAGGCCGCCGAGGGCATCGGCGCCCAGTGGGTGGCGGCCGACACGGCGGTGCCGGACCAGTTCGCGGGCGTCGTGGCCCAGGCCGGCACGGTCGGCCTGGTGGTCCACGCGGCGGGGGTGATGGACGGCACGTTCGTCCGCAAGGAGACGCTGGCCGGGTTCGAGGCGGTCGTCCGCACGAACCTGACCTCAGCGTTCGTCGTGGCCCACGGCGCCCTGCCGGCCATGGGGCCGGGCGGCCGGTTCGTGTTCCTGTCGTCGTCGTCCGCCCACGCGCCCCAGCCGGGGCGGTCGGCCTACTCTGCGTCGAAGGCGGGGCTCATCGCCTTCGCCGGCGCGCTGGCCGGGGAGGTCGAGCGGGACGGCATCGCTGTCCACGTCGTCACGACCGGGCCGGTGGCGACGCCGATGCTGGCGGACGTGCGGTTCCCGATGCGGACGCTCGGGGCGGAGGAGGTGGCGGCCGCCGTCGTGTGGCTGGACACGCTGCCGCCCAACGTCGTGCTGCCCGAGGTCGAGCTGTCGTCGGTCGACGCGGGCCCGTTCGCGCCGGAGGCGTTCGTCCCGGACGCGGCCCGCCGGCTCGGCCGGACCGAGCTCTGACCCGGGCGCCGCGGCTAGGGCTGGGCCCGCAGCTCCCGCTTGAGCACCTTGCCCGACGGGTTCCGGGGCAGGGCGTCGATGAAGGTGACGTCCTTGGGCACCTTGAACGTCGCCAGGTTGGCGCGGCAGTGCTCGACCAGCTCCTCGGGCGTGACCACCGCCCCCGCCCGCACGACGACGAACGCCACCGGCACCTCGCCCCACCGCTCGTCCGGGCGGCCCACGACGGCGACCTCGACCACCGCCTCGTGCTCGTACAGCACCCGCTCCACCTCGGACCCGGCGATGTTCTCGCCGCCGGACACGATCATGTCCTTGACCCGGTCGACGATGTAGAGGTAGCCGTCCTCGTCGCGGACGCCGATGTCGCCGGTGTGGAACCAACCGCCGGCGAAGGCCTTGGCGGTCGCGTCGGGGTCGCGCCAGTAGCCCGTGAACACCTTGGGCCCGCGCAGCACGATCTCGCCCCGCTCGCCGGCCGCGACCGACCGCCCGTCCTCGTCCCAGATGTCGAGCTCCAGGTGAAGGCACGGGCGCCCCACGCTGCCGAGCTTGGTGATGATGCTGTCCCGGTCGAGGAACGTGTCGCCGGAGACCGTCTCGGTGAGCCCGTAGGCGTCAGCGAACCACGCCGAGGGGAACGTGCGCTGGATCCGCTCGATCAGCGGGATCGGCATCTTCTCGCCCCCGTTGATGACCACCCGGACCGACGACAGGTCGCGCAGCTCGACATCGGGCAGGGCCATGATCGCGTTGACCATGGCGGGAGCCAGCCACACCGTGGTCACCCGCGACCGCTCGAGCTCGTCGACCACCGCGGCGGCGTCGAACGCCCGGTGGACGATCACCGTCGCCCCCGCGGCGATGAGCGAGGTGGTCGTGAGGTCGAGCGCGCCGACGTGGTACAGCGGCCCACAGGCGAGCCCGAGGTCGTCACCGGTGAAGCCGAACTCGACGATGTGGGCCAGGTTCTTCCACGCCAGGTTGGCGTGGGTGAGCATGACGCCCTTGGGGTGCCCGGTCGTACCGGACGTGTACATGAGGCGGTGGACGGCGTCGCCGCTGGCGAGGACCGGGGCCACCGCGCCCGGGTCGCCGCGGAGGTCGGCCAGGGCCGTCCAGCCGGCGGGCGCCGCGGGCGCGACGCAGGCCCGCAGGAGCGTGCCGTCCATCCCCTTGGTGGCGTCGTCCGCGGTCGCGACGAGCGCCTCGTCGCACACGAGCGCCCGGGCCTCCGAGTGCTCCAGGATGTAGCGGACCTCCGGCGCCGCCAGCCGCCAGTTGATCGGCATGGCGATGGCACCGAGATAATTGGCGGCGAACAGCGTCTCCAGGAACTCGGGGCAGTTGTAGGAGAGCAGCCCGACGACGTCGCCCCGCCCGACACCCCGCTCGTGCAGCCCCGCCGCGAGGGCCGCGGCCCGCGCCGCCATCTCGCCGTACGTCGTCGTCTCGCCCTCGAAGACCGTCATCGCCTTGCCGGGTGATCGGGTCGCGTGGTGGGCGAGCACGCCGAACCAGTTCACATCCGCCAGCATCGCAACGACCCCTCCTGCGGCTTGTACCGACCGTTCAGCCTATATACCCCTTCCCGGGACGTGCCGCCCGCTAGCGTCGCCACCATGCCCCGGGTGGATGCGAGCGACGTGTCTCGACGCAACCCGAAGTGGCAGGCGCGCCGCGAGGCGATCATCGACACGTCCGCGCGCGTCTTCGCCCGGCAGGGCTACCACGCCACCGGCATCAACGAGCTGTGCGACGCGAACGACCTCGGCAAGGGCGCGCTCTACCACTACATCGGGTCGAAGGAGGGGCTGCTCGCCGCCATCCACGACCGGGTGATGGACGAGGTGATGCGGGGGGCCGACCGCGTCGCCGAGGCGGGCGGGGCGCCGTCCGCCCAGCTGGAGATGCTCGGCGACGAGCTGCTCGACGTGATCCACCGTTACCCGGACCACGTGTGGGTGTTCCTGCACGAGTTCCCGGCGCTGACGGGGGATCGGGCGGCCACGTTCCGCGAGCGGCGGCAGGCGTACGAGCGGCGGGTCGAGTCGATCCTGCGGGCCGGCGTCGAGGCGGGCGAGTTCCGGGACCTCGACCCGTGGCTCACCGCCCGGGCGTGGCTCGGCATGCACAACTACACGTACCTGTGGCTGCGGCCCGGCCACCGGCTGACCGCCCGCGACGTGGCCAAGCCGTTCGCCGAGATCTTCGTCCGGGGAATCCAGAGCGCAGGTCAGGGCGCCGAGTAGCCGCCGTCGACGACCAGCGCCGACCCGGTCGTCCACCGGGAGTCGGGGCCCGCGAGGTACGAGTAGGCGCCGACCAGGTCGTCCGGGACGCCGAGGCCGAGTGGGTGCCGGCCCTCGATCGCGTCGAGTGCCTCGGGCGGGAGCCCGTCGTGGATGGCCGAGCGGAACGTCCCGGGGCAGACGCAGTTGACCCGGATCCCGTCGCGTGCGTACTCGACCGCCGCCACCTTGGCCAGCTGGATCACCGCGGCCTTGGTCGCGCAATAGGGGGCGGCGTGGGACCAGGCGGTGAGCCCGGAGACCGAGGCCGTCAGCACGATCGAGCCCGCCCGCTGTGCCCGCATGACCGGGACCGCGGCCGTGATCCCGTGGACCGCGCCGAGGACGTTGACGCGGAACGCCCGCTCCCAGTCTTCGGTGGCCAGGTTGTGGATGCGTCCGCTCGGTGACAGGACACCGGCGTTGCTGATCAGCACGTCGAGGCGGCCGAAGCGCTCGACGGCGAGGTCGACCACCGCGCCGACCTGGCCGGCGTCGCCGACCTCGGCAAGCGCGGCCTCGATCGTGCCGCGGTCGTCGGGGAGCCCGTCGAGGGTCTCGGCCAGGGACGTCTCGCTGACGTCGCTCAGCACCAGGTCGGTGTCCGGCTCGCCCGCCAGCCGGTGGGAGATCGCCGCGCCCAGGGCGCCGCCGGCCCCGGTGATCACGACGACGCGTCGTGGCTGCGCCGCGTCGGTCATACGAGCAGGTACCCGCCGTCGACGCTCAGCACGGTGCCGGTGACGAACGCCGAGGCGTCCGAGGCCAGGAACAGGTAGGCGCCGACCAGGTCCGCCGGGGCGCCCCAGCGTCCCTGGGCGGTGTGGCCGGTGATGGCGGCCGACAGCCTCGCGTCGCGCTGCCAGCCGTCGGCCAGCGGCGAGTCGAACCAGCCCGGGGCGACGACGTTCACCGTGATGCCGGCGGGCGCCAGGTCGAGGGCCAGGCCCTTGGCCATGCCGGCCAGCCCGGCCTTCGACGCGCTGTAGGCGGCCAGCCCCTCGCGGGGCCGCTCGCCCAGGACCGAGCCCGTGAAGATCAGCCGCCCGCCGTCGCCCATCACCCGGGCGGCGGCGCGGGCGCCGAGGAACGCGCCGGTCAGGTTGACCTCCAGCACCCGGCGCCATACCGCGGCGTCGGTGGCGCGGGGGCCGGCCACGATCGGCGAGATCCCCGCGTTGGCGATCCACACATCGAGGCCGCCCCATTCGGCCACGACCGCATCGGCGCCGGCCTCGTTGAAGTCCTCGTCGGTCACGTCGCCCGGCAGCACCAGTGAGGGTCCGGGGAGCGCCACGGCCACGGCCTTGAGGTCCTTCTCGGTGCGGGAGACGAGCGCCACCCGGGCTCCGGCATTCGAGAACGCGTGCGCCAGCAGTGACCCCAGTCCGCGCCCGGCGCCGGTGATCACCACGCGCTTGCCCCCCACGTCGCCGGGGTCGGGGAACGACTCGGGGATGTCGATCGGAGCGGTCATCGCCCTTTCCCTGTTGTACCGATCAGTACAATACACGCTTCGTGAGCAGCGACCGACCGTCACCGCCCTCCCTGCCCGTCGCCGACCTCGTCGAGATGCACCGGCGCATGCTGGTGATCCGCGGGTTCGAGCAGCGGGTGGCGGCGCTCTACCGGGACGGCGAGGTCCCCGGGTTCGTACACCTGTCGATAGGGCAGGAGGCCGCCGCCGTCGGCGCGTGCTGGCCGCTCGGCCCGGCAGATGTCATCACGTCCACCCACCGCGGCCACGGCCACTGCCTGGCCAAGGGCCTGGACCCGCTCGGAATGTTCGCCGAACTGATGGGCAAGGACGAGGGGACGAACCGGGGCCGCGGGGGATCGATGCACATCGCCGACCCGGGGCTCGGGATCTTCGGGGCCAACGGGATCGTGGCCGCCGGCGTGCCGATCGCCGCGGGCGCGGCGGTGGCGTCGCAGCTGCGGGCCGACGGCGGCGTGGCCGTCGCGTTCTTCGGCGACGGCGCTCCCGCGCAGGGGGCGTTCCACGAGGCCGTGAACCTCGCTGCCGTGTGGCGTCTGCCGGTGGTCTTCTTCTGCGAGAACAACGGCTATGCCGAGTTCTCGCCGGCGGCGACGCAGCACGCCGTGTCCCTGGAGCAGCGGGCGGCGGGCTACGGGGTCGAGTACGCGGGGGTCGACGGCAACGACGTGGTCGCGGTGGCCGCGGCGATGGACCGGGTCGTCGGCTCGGCGCGCGCCGGGCACGGCCCTGCGGTCGTCGAGGCCATCACCTACCGCTGGCTCGGGCACTACGAGGGCGACCCCGAGCGCTACCGGTCGCCGGACGAGGTCCGGGAGTGGGAGGCCCGCGACCCGGTCGCCGCCCAGCAGCGCCGGCTACGGGATGCCGGCGTCGGCGACGACGAGATCACGTCGCTGGAGGCGGCGGTGGCCGAGGAGCTCGACGCCGCGGTCGAGGCCGCCCGCCGGCTCGATCAGCCCGCGGCGGCCACGCTGCGCGACTTCGTCGTCCGGGCCCGGTCGGCCCCGGCCGAGCCGCCGCCCCTGCCCGTGGACGCACCGGTGTTCCGGACCATGGACGCGATCCGGTCGGCGCTGGAGGCCGAGCTGGAGTCGGACGCGCGGGTGTTCGTCGCCGGCATCGACGTGGGCGACGGTGGGAACGTGTTCGGCCTCACCCGAGGCCTGCGGAACCGGTTCGGCGACCGGGTGCGGGACACGCCGATCTCGGAGACCGCCATCGTGGGGCTGGGCGTGGGCGCGGCCATGGCCGGGATGCGCCCGGTGGTGGAGGTGATGTACCTCGACTTCCTCGGGGTCTGCTTCGACCAGCTGCTCAACCAGGCGGCCAAGCTGCCGTTCATGACCGGTGGCGCCGCCCGGATGGGGCTGACCGTGCGCACGCAGTTCGGGGCCGGGCGGTCGTCGGGCAGCCAGCACTCGCAGAGCCTGGAGGCGCTGCTCGCCCACGTCCCGGGGCTGAGCGTGGTGATGCCGTCGACCCCGGCGGACACCTACGGCCTGCTGCGGGCCGCCATCCAGGACCCGAACCCGGTGGTGTTCATCGAGAACCGGCTGCTCTACGGGATGCAGGGCCCCCAGCCGCCCGCCGACCACGTGATCCCGATCGGGACGTCGGCCGTGGTCCGCGAGGGCACGGATGTCACGGTCGTCTCGGTGTCCCGCATGGTCCACGAGGCGCTCGCCGCCGCCGACGCTGTGGGTGACGGCATCTCCGCCGAGGTGATCGACCTGCGCACCGTGGCCCCGCTGGACGTCGCCCCGATCCTCGCCTCGGTGGGCAAGACCAGCCGCCTGCTGATCGCCCACGAGGCGGTGGTTCCGTTCGGCATCGGCGCGGAGATCGCCGCCGTGGTCGCCCGTGAGGCGTTCTGGGACCTCGACGCCCCTGTCGAGCGCCTCGGCGCCGCCGCGACGCCGCCGCCCTACGCCCCCGCCCTGGAGCAGGAGTGGCTCCCGAACCGCGACGACATCGCGGCCGCCATCCGCCGGCTGGTGGCCGTGTGAGTCAGCAGCCCAGCTCGCGGGCGATGACCAGGTGCTGGATCTCGTTGGTGCCCTCCCCGATCTCCAGCACCTTCGCGTCGCAGTAGAAGCGGGCCACCGGGGAGTCCAGCATGTAGCCGATCCCGCCGTGGACCTGGACCGCCTCCGACGCGGCCCAGGCGGCGACGCGGCTGGCCTTGAGCTTGGCCATGGCCGCCTCCTTGCGGAAGGGCTGGCCCTCGTCCCGCAGGGACGCGGCGCGGTACGTGAGCCAGCGGGCGGCCTCCAGCTCGGTGGCGATGTCGGCCAGCTTGAACTGGATCGCCTGGAACTGCGAGATGGGCTGGCCGAACTGGACCCGCTGGCGGGCGTAGTCCGTGGCCAGGTCGAGGACGGCCTGGGTCAGGCTGAGCGACAGCGCGGCGATCGAGATGCGCCCGACCTCGAGCGTGCGGAGGAACTGGCTGAGGCCCAGGTCGGGATCGCCGACGAGGTGGTCGTCGGGAACCCAGACGTCGTCGAAGTACAGCTCGCGCGTGTCGAGGCCCCGCCAGCCGATGCCCCGCATCTTCGGCCCCATCGTGAACCCGGGCGTGTCCTTCTCGACCACGAACGTGGCGTGGTTGGCGTCCGTGCCGGCCAGGAGCGTCACCCCGAACGACATGTCGGTACCCGCGTTCGAGATGAACGTCTTGCGCCCGCTGATCAACCAGCCGCCGTCGCGCCGCTCGGCCCTCGTGCGGATTCCCCGGGCGTCGGAGCCGGCGTCGGGCTCGGTCAGCCCGAACGCGCCCAGCGCCCGGCCCTCGGCCAGCGGCCGCAGCCAGCGCTCGCGCTGGGCGTCGGTGCCGAACAGGTAGAGCGGCAGCGAGCCGATGGTCACGTGCGCCTGCCACGCCGCCGCCACCGACTGGTCGGCCAGCCCGATCTGTTCCATCGCAGCCACGAAGCCGACCGTGGACATGCCGATCCCGCCCCACTCCTCGGGGACGAGCATCCCGAGCAGGCCCAGCTCGCCCATCTCCCGCAGCAGGTCCGTCGGGCACCGCGCCTCGTCCCAGGCGAGCGGGGCCCGGGCCGCGATCTCCTTCTGGGCGAAGTCGCGGCACAGGGCGACCAGGTCGCGCTCCGGTTCGGCGAGCGAGAAGTCCATGCGCGATTCACTCCGCCTTCGGGGGCAGGTGGGCCATGAACGTGGCCGACCAGTCCATCAGGTCGGCGGGGATGCCGTAGCCGGCCTCGTCGTTGATCGCCGCCCAGTGGTCGGCGACGTCCTCGATCGTCGGCGACCCGCCCGCGTGGACGTAGCCCGCGGTCATGGCGACGAAGATGCGGGCGAAGCGGCCGAAGCCGGCGGCGTAGATCTCGCCCGAGACCGGGCAGTCGTCGTGGGCGAGGTAGGCGACCATCGGGGCGACCAAGTCGGGCGACATGCCCGGATCGTCATGGCCCGACCGGCCGGCCATGCGGGTCATGGCGCCCGGCGCGATGAGGTTGACCTTGATGCCGTGCTCCGCGCCCGCGACGGTCAGGCTGCGGGTGAGCCCGATCACCGCGCCCTTGGCGGTCGCGTACGAGATGTTGTTCGGCAGGCCGAAGAGCCCGGCGGACGTCGTCATCACGATCCGGCCGTAGCCGGCCTCCACCATGTGCGGCCAGGCGGCGCGGGCGGTGTTGAAGGACGCGCCGACGTGGACGGCGAGGTGGCGGTCCAGGTTGTCCTGGTCGGCCTCGGGGAACCCGGCCCAGCGGATGATGCCCGCGTTGTTCACGAGCACGTCGATCCGGCCGAACCGCTCGACCGCGGTGTCGACCAGCGCCTGCGCTCCCTCCGGCGTGGACACGTCGTTCGTGTCGGGGACCGCGGCGCCGCCGGCGGCGACCATCTCGGCGGCGGCGTCCGACGCCGGCCCGTCGTCCGCGCCGGTGCCGGCCATCGAGCCGCCCAGGTCGTTGACCACGACGCTGGCGCCCCGGGCCGCGAGCAGGCGCGCGTGGGCGCGCCCGATGCCGCGCCCCGCGCCGGTGACGACCGCGACGCGCCCGTCGAAGCGGTGGTCGGTCAGGCTGCTGCCACCGGAGCCTGGAACCCCAGCAGGCCGCCCAGGGTGCCGCCGACCAGGGCCTTGCGCTCGTCGTCGGGGAGGTCGCCCAGCTGCGTCTCGAGCAGCTCGCGGCTGCCGCGGAACGTCCCCTCGGCGTGCGGGTAGTCGTTGCCCCAGACGATCGTCGACAGTCCGGTGATGTGGCGGCAGGCGACGGCCACTGGGTCGTCCTGGAACGACACGTGGAACTGCCGCCGCACGTAGTCGCTCGGCATCAGCGGGTAGGGCCACTTCTCGTTCAGCCGGAACAGCTGTGCCATGTGGGGCTGATCGTCGGCGGGGCGGCTGTCGTCCCAGTGGCCGAGCCACCAGTCGGCGTCCTGGCCGACGCCGGTGAGCCAGCACTTGTCCATGGAGCCGACGAGGGAGGACAGCCAGTGGGCGTTGAACTCGATCAGCGCGAAGTGGAGGTCGGGGTAGCGCTCGGGCACCCCGCCGCCGATCAGCTGGCACATCACCTGCTGCGGGACGATCGGCTGGTAGACGGCCTGGGTGATCATGCGCTTGGCGGCGGCCTTCTCGGTCATGGGCTGGTTGACCTGCGCCGCGTTCTCCATCACGACCTTCAGCGTCGTGGACTCGGGATCGTCCACCTTCACGCCGCCGGTCTGGGTGTGGATGAAGACGTGCATGCCGCTGCCCTGGATCGCCGCCCACACCGGGTCGAACTCCCGCGAGTAGTACGGCTTCGGGGGCGTCGCCGGCAGGAGGACCGCCCGGAACCCCGCGGCCGCGACCCGCTCGATCTCGGCAACGGCGTCGTCGACGTCGGTGATCGGCACGGGGGCGGTGGGCGCCACCCGGGAGAAGTACGGGCTGAACCGCTCGACGACGTAGTCGTTGTAGACGCGGGCGTGCGCCATCGACAGCTCGTGGTCGTCGGAGTAGAGGCCGAACAGCGACAGGTTCGGGTGCATCACCTGGACGTCGACGCCGTCGAAGTCCATGTCCTCGAGGATGCTCTCGGGGTCGCCCTCGGGCATGCGCCCGCCTGTCTGGCGGTAGCGGGAGATCGTCCAGCCCTCGAACCCGGGCGTGTGCAGCCGGCGGAAGATGCTCGCGCCGCCCTCGACCAGGGGCTCGATCTCGAAGTCCTCCTCCCACACGGCCCGGTCGCGGAGGTGCTCGGGCAGGCGGGTCTTGAACAGGTCCGTGGGCTCGAGGAGGTGCCCATCGGCCGAGACGACAAAGTCCTTCTCCGTCATGGATAACGCCCTTTCCGGCACCCGGACGCGCATCTTCAATGGTCGTCGAAAGTTAGACCAACCGGTCGGTACATGCAATGCTGCGGCCGTGACGCAACGGTGGACGCAACGCCCGCCCGGCTCGACCTGGGGCGACTGGGGCGAGGACGACGAGCTCGGCCGTATCAACCTGCTGACGCCCGAGAAGGTCCTGGAGGGGGTGCGAGAGGTCCAGGCCGGGATCAGCTTCTGCCTGAGCCTGCCGCTCGACTTCCCGGGCGGCACCGCGCTGAACCAGCGCCGGTTCCCGCCGGTCATCGCCCCGACCGAGGACATGGAGGGCAACGAGGCCACCTTCTACAACGTCCACATGAGCGAGATGACGGGCTTCGGCGACCCCAAGTACGTGGACGTGTGGGCCGACGACGTGGTCACGCTGTCGCTCCAGTACTCGACGCAGTGGGACTCGCTCGCCCACGTCGGCGCCGAGTTCGACGCCGACGGCGACGGCATCGAGGAGGCCGTCTACTACAACGGCTACCGCGCCGGCGCCGACCTCGTCGGCCCGCAGGACGACGCCGCCGGCGACGGCGGCGGGCACCGCAGCTTCGCCCGCCACCTCGGCCTGGAGCACATGGCCGACCACGGCGTCCAGGGCCGGGGCGTCCTCGTCGACCTCGCCCACCACCTCGGCCGCGCGTGGCGGGGGGTCGACCTGGCGACGCTCCAGGAGGTCATGGAGGCCGACGGCGTCGTCGTCGAACCGGGGGACATGCTGCTCCTGCACACCGGCTTCGCGACCCGGATCCTCGAGTGGGACCGCCAGCCGGATCCGCGGGAGCTGTTCACGACGTGCTCGTACCTCGACGCCAGGGACGAGGCACTGCTCGAGTGGATCGCGGACTCGCAGATCGCGGCGCTGGTGGCGGACAACTACGCCGTGGAGGGCCTGCTCGGCAAGGACCGCGACCCGAGCCGCCACTCCTTCCTGCCGATCCACCACCTCTGCCTGTTCAGGCTCGGGGTCCCGCTGGGCGAGCTCTGGTACCTGCACGAGCTCGCCCGCTGGCTGCGGGAGCACGGCCGGAGCCGCTTCCTGCTGACGGCGCCCCCGCTGCGGCTGCCCGGGATCGTCGGCTCACCGCTCACCCCGATCGCAACGGTCTGACGTCAGAACCTTGGTCCGGGCCGGCTCGGACGCCTTCGACAGCTCGAATGCTGCGAAGTCGGTCGTCAGAACGTCGGCGATCACCTCGAACAGCTTCGGGCGGCCGCCGGTGTTGAGCAGGTAGCGCCTCGGCTTGCCCGGGATGTTCGTGCCCACGTACTGGCCGATCGTGCCGAACGTGGTCCTGGCCGCACCCCGGTCGACCATCCGGGTCCAGCGGTCCTCGGCCTCCGCGGTGACCTCGATGACGTCGCAGCCGCGGTCGCGCACGTGGACGAGCGCGCCGGTGACGAAGTCGACCTGGTCGCCGTTGTACCGCGGGTTGTTGCCGGCTGCCGCGTGCGGGCCGCCGGGGAAGAACAGGTTGGGGAAGCCATGGGTCTGCACGCCGAGGAAGGTCCGCGGGCCCTCGGCCCAGTGGTCCATGAGCGCCTGGCCGCCGCGGCCCCGGACCCCCATCCGGGCGAGCGCGCCGGTGCCGAAGTCGAAGCCGGTCGCCCACACGACGACGTCGTGCTCCCGCACGCCGCCGGTGGTCTCGATCCCCGTCTCGGTCATCCGCACGATCGGCGTCTCCCGGAGGTCGACCAGCGACACCTTGGGATCGTTGAACGCCTCGTAGTAGCCGGCGACGAACGGCGGGCGCTTGGCGCCGAACAGGTGGTCCTTCGGGATCAGGCGATCGGCGGTGTCCGGGTCCGCGACGATGCCCCGGATCTTGGCGGCGATGAACTCGCACCACTCCGCGTTGGCCGCCTCGTTGAACATCAGGTCCGCGTAGTTGCTCGTCAGCTTCATGAACCCGGGGCTGTTCCACATCGTCTCGTAGAACGCGTGCCGCTCGGCCGCGGCGTCCTCGAACGCGTTGCGGCCGTTCACCGGGTGGTGGAAGCCGCTGATCGACGTGTTGAGCACCCGGCACAGGTCCTCGAACTCCGCGCGGAGCCGGGCCTGCTCGTCGGCGGTGATGGGCGTGTTGTTGAGCGGCGTGCACCAGTTGGCGGTGCGCTGGTACACGGTCAGCGACGCGACCTCGTCGAGGATCGCCGGCACGACCTGCACGCCGCTCGACGAGGTCCCGACCACCGCGACCCGCTTGCCCGTGAAGTCAACGGGCGCCGCCGGCCACAGCCCGGTGTGGTGCGCCACGCCCCGGAAGTCCTCGCACCCGGGCACGTCCGGGACGTACGGCACCGACAGGACCCCGGTGGCGGCGACCACGAACCGCGCCCGGACGCGGCCGCCGTCGCCGATCGTCACGGCCCACGTCCCCGACGGCTCGTCGAAGACGGCGGCGGTGACGCGGGCGTCGAAGCGCATGTGGCGCCGCAGGTCGAACCGGTCGACCACGTGGTTGAGGTAGCGCTCGGTCTCGGGCTGGCCGGCGAAGTGCTCCTGCCACTCCCACTCGTCGAACAGCTCCTGCGAGAACAGGTAGCCGTAGGTGTAGCTCTCGGAGTCGAAGCGGGCGCCCGGGTAGCGGTTCCAGTACCAGGTCCCGCCCACGCCGCCCCCGGCCTCGGCCAGCAGGGCCGAGAAGCCGGCCTCGCGCGCCGTGTACAGCTGGTAGATGCCGGTGATGCCGGCGCCGACCACGAGCACGTCGACCTCGGTCACATGATGGGGGGATGGTGTCATGAGGCGGCGTGGCTCGGGTTGGCCCGGGTCGGGTTGTACCGACCGGTTAGTATAAGTTCCCGTCAAAGTTACACCGGGAGTGAGAGGGGTGTCGCGTGGCGATCGTGGACCAGAAGCGGCCGGCACTTCCCGTGCCCCACGCGATGGAGCTCCCCGACCGGGCCCCCAAGGAGCGCTACCTCGACCCCGACTTCTTCCGGCTCGAGGCCGAGCAGCTGTGGTCCCGGGTGTGGCAGATGGCGTGCCGGTTGGAGGAGATCCCCCGGGCCCACGACTACGTCACCTACGAGATCCTCGACCAGGCGGTCATCGTCGTCCGCACGGCGGACGGCGGGGTGACGGCGTTCCAGAACGCCTGCCGCCACCGCGGCGTCAAGCTCGCCGACGCCCGCGGCACGTGCGAGACCGGGTTCACCTGCCCGTTCCACGGCTGGTGCTACGCGCCCGACGGCCGCAACACGTTCGTGTCGCGTCGCAGCTCGTTCTCCGAGCACAACCTGCGGCCCGGGGACATCGACCTGCGGTCCGTGCGCTGCGAGGCGTGGGGCGGGTGCGCGTGGATCAACCTCGACGACGACGCCCCGCCGCTGCGGTCCTGCCTCGAGCCGATGGCCACCGTCCTCGACGCGTGGAAGCTCGCGTCGATGCACCCCGAGTGGTGGTACGCCGTGCGCCTGCCGGTGAACTGGAAGCTGGCCGAGGCGGCGTTCATGGAGCAGTACCACGTCATCGAGACGCACCCCCAGCTGCGGATCCCCGGCCGCTACCCGCCCCGGGACCCGGCGGCGTTCGACCACCGCACGTTCGTCGACGCCGAGCTCCACTACCTGCGCACGATGAGCGAGGGCATGGCCGGGATGGTGCACGCGGACGACGTGCGCGTCGCCGAACGCCTGCGCGACATCGAGCTGCCCGACGAGCCGGGGCCGGCGATCGAGACGTGGAGCCGCACGTTCAACGACGCCGTCGTCCGCTGGCACCGGGAGCAGGGCCACGACGTCCCCGACCTCAACGAACTCGAGGACCGCGGGCTCAGCGAGCCGATGGGCTACTGCTTCCCCCACTTCTTCGTGCTGCCGATGTACAGCAGCGCCTCCTCCTACCGGTTCCGCCCCCTGGGGCCGGAGGAGACGCTGATGGAGATCTGGTCGCTCACCCGGTTCCCGGCGGGCGAGGAGCCGCCGAGCCCGCCGCCGCCCGAGCCGTGGGCCTGCGACGACCCGCGCGTGCCGCCGATCCCCGCTCAGGACTTCTCCAACCTGCCCCGGCAGCAGAAGGGCCTGCACACGAGGGGTTTCGAGTACATGCGGTTCTCCGAGCAGATCGAGGGCGGGATCGCCAACTTCGAGCGGACCGTCGACGGCTTCCTCGCCGGGTTGCCCTACGAGAAGCTGCTGCCCGCGCTGTCGGAGGTCAACGTGAACCCGCTCGAACGCCCGGTCGTCGACCTCGGGTTCTGATCACCCTGTGAAGTCGGGCATCACCTCGCGGGCGAAGGCCTCGACCTGGGCGGCGCCCGCGCCGGGCCAGCCGCACACGAGGTACCCATACCCCGCGTCGCGCCACTTCGTGATGTGCTTACGGGCGGTGTCGACGTCGTCGAGCGAGACGGATCCTGCCCGGAGGATGTCGGCGGGGTCGCGGCCCGCCTCGACCGCGAGCCGGTCCAGGCGCTCCGAGGCCTCGCGCAGCGAGTTCGGCGTGCCGAACGCGTGCCACGCATCGGCGAACCGGGCGGCCAGGGGCAACGTGCGGCGGGGCCCGCTCCCGCCGATCCAGATCGGCGGGTGCGGCTGCTGCACCGGCACCGGCTGCATCCGGGCGTCGCGCAGCGACACCACGCGCCCGTCGTACGACACCACCTCGCCGGTGAAGAGGCGGGTCGTGATCTCGAGCGCGTCCTCGAGCAGCGAGAACCGCTCGCCCAGCGGCGGGAACGGGATGCCGAGCTCGTCGTGCTCCTTGTCGAACCACGCCGCGCCGAACGACAGGTCGAGCCGGCCGTGCGACGCGTGGTCGATCGTGAGCGCCTCAGCCGCGAACACCGACGGGTGCCGGTACGTGACGCCGGTGACCAGCAGGCCGAGCCGGACGCGCGTCGTCTGCCCGGCGAGCGCGGCCAGCGTGGTCATGCCCTCGAACGTCTCGCCCGGCCCCTCGCCGTACATCGGCTGGAAGTGGTCGAACCCCCACACGCCGTCGAAGCCAAGGTCCTCCGCGAGCTGCGCCCGGCGCACGAGCTCGTCCCACGGCATGCGCTGCTGCGCCACATCGAGTCCGAATCGCATGGCCGCACACACTGGCACACGCGGCGGCGGGCGAGGGAGTCGATGACCACGTTCGAGGGCCCGCCGGTGGACGGGGTCGAGGGCGTGGGCGCGCTCACGCTCGGCGGGTTCCTGGCCGAGGTGGCGGACCGGTTCGGACCGAACGAGGCGGTCGTGCTCGACGACCCGCTGCGGGGCGGCGAGACCGTGCGCTGGACCTACGGGCGGCTCGAGGCCGAGGCCCGGCGCATCGGGCGGGCGCTCGCCGCCGCCGGGGTGGTCCCTGGCGACGCGATCGGCGTGCTGATGGGCAACCGGCCCGAGGCCGTGGCGGCGATCTTCGGCGCCGCGCTGGCCGGCGCCGTCGCCGCGCCGATGTCGACGTTCTCGCCCCGGCCCGAGCTCGCCCACCTGGTCGACACGTGCCGGGCGGCGGTCGTGCTCACGCAGCCCCGGCTGCTCGCCCGCCGGTTCGGCGACGACCTGGCCGCCATCGCCGCCGACCGGCCGCACCTGCGGCGGGTGGCGGTGCTGGGTGAGCCGTCGTGGGAGTCGCTGCTGGCGGCCGGCGACGCCGTGACCGACGCGGACCTCGACGCCCGGGCCGCGGCGATCACGCCCGACCACCCCGCGCTCGTGATCTTCTCGTCCGGCACGACCAGCGAGCCCAAGGGCATCCTCCACGGCCACCGGTCGCCCGCGCTGCAGTTCTGGCTCCAGGCCCGGCTGTTCGCCCGCCACCCCGGCACCCGCATGTTCAGTGCCCTGCCGCTGTTCTGGACCGCGGGGCTCAACACCGCGGTCGGTTCCACGCTGGCCGCGGGCGGCTGCTGGGTGGCTCAGGAGACCTTCGAGCCCGGCGCCGCCCTGGCGTTGATGGCCCGCGAGCGCGTGACCGAGCCGTACACGCTGCCCCACCAGACGGTGGCGCTGGCCGAGCACCCCGACTGGACGGCCACCGACCTGTCGTCGCTGCGCTGCGTGTACGGCAAGGGGGCGTTCGCCCGCCATCCCCGGGTGGAGGGCGACCCCGGGTGGATCATGCCGGTCGGCTGGGGCATGTCCGAGACGTGTGCGTTCGTGTCCGCCCACCCCTCGGACACGCCGCGCGAGCGGGCCAGGGTCGGCCACGGCGCCCTGCTGCCCGGTGCCCGCCTGCGGGTGGTCGACCCGGACACGGGCAGGCCGCTGGGGGTCGACGAGGAGGGCGAGCTGTGCGTGGCGGGCGCCACCCGCATGCTCGGCTACCTGGGCCGCCCGCCCGAGGCGTGCTTCGACGGGGACGGGTTCTTCCACACCGGCGACGCCGGCCACGTGGGCACCGACGGCAACGTCCACTGGTCCGGGCGGCGCACCGAGATGATCAAGACCGGCGGCGCCAACGTGGCGCCGGCCGAGGTCGAGGTGGCGCTGCGGGCCTGCCCGCCGGTGAAGCTGTCCCGCGTGCTGGGCGTGCCCGACCCCCGCCTCGACCAGGCGGTCGTCGCGTGCATCGTGCTGCGCGACGGCCAGGCGGCCACCGCAGACGACGTCCGGGCGTTCCTGCGGGAGCGGGTCGCCGCCTACAAGGTCCCCAAGCACGTGCTGTTCTTCGAGCCCGACGAGATGCCCATGACCGGCAGCGATGCCAAGGTCCGCGACGACGCCCTGCTCGAGCTGGTGCATGTCCGGCTCGCGACGGCCGGCGTCGCCCCCACCGAGGGAGGAACATGAGCCCCGACCAGGCCACGACCGATGCCACGCTCGACGTGTCGGACCTCGATCGGTACATGGGCGTGCCCATGCGACCGGGCGAGCTGAAGGAGCCGGTCGCGCTCAACGACATCCGGCGCTGGGCCCAGGCGATGCACTACCCCAACCCGCTGCACTACGACGAGCGGTGGGCCGGCGAGAGCCGGTGGGGCGAGATCGTGGCGCCCCAGTCGTTCACCGTCGCCTGCGACACCAGCCACGGCGCCTCCCCGGCGCAGGTGGGGAAGATCCCGGGCTCCCATCTCATCTTCGGCGGCGACGACTGGTGGTTCTTCGGGCCCCGGGTCCGGCCCGGCGACAAGCTCGTCTGCCACCGCATGCCGTACGACTACAAGGTGGCGGACACCAAGTTTGCCGGCCCGACCTGCTTCCAGCGGGGGGACACGCTGTACATCAACCAGCGAGGGGAGCGGGTCGCGCTCCAGCGTTCCACCGCCATCCGCTACCGGGTGCAGGGGGCCCGGGAGAAGGACATGTTCGAGACGGAGGCCGCGCCGGCGAGCGACGGCGAGCCGGAGTGGACCGACGAGCAGCTGGCCGAGCTGGAGGAGCGCAAGCTGGCGTTCATCGACCAGATCCAGTCGCTCGGCCACGCCAAGCGCCTGTTCTCGTCGGTGGCGGCCGGCGACCGGCTGGCCGATCACGTGCTGGGGCCGCACAGCCTGGCGTCGTTCGCCACCGAGTGGCGGGCCTACCCCATGACCACCTGGGGGGCCACGGCCAAGGGCCCGACCACCGTGCGGGCCGAGGAGCTCGGCTACACGAAGGAGATGGCCGGGTTCGAGGGCGACCGCCGCATGGAGCGGGTCAACCCGGAGCTCACCGACGGCGCCTATTACGGGCCGTCCCGCGGGCACCTCCAGCCCCGCTGGGCCCGCCACGTCGGCATGCCCCGGGGCTACGGCTACGGGGCGTCGATGGGCGCGTGGATCCTCGACTACGTGGCGGCGTGGGCGGGGGAGTGGGGCATGATCACCCACTCGTCGGCCCAGTACCGCAACCCGGCGCTGACCGGCGACGCCACCGTCCTGTCCGGCGAGGTCGTCGACACCCGGGTCGAGCGCAAGCGGGTCCACCTGGCGGTGGTGGAGGTCGACATGCGCAACCAGGACGGCGCCACGATGGCGTCGGCCACGGTCGAGGTCGAGCTGCCGGCAGAATGAGCGCCACCGGCAACGCGCCCTACGGCTGGTGTTCCAACCCGTCCTCGTGGCCTGGGCGCCTGGCGGGCCTCATGGTCACGGAGGACACGATCAGTCCGCGACTCGCTGACCGGCCTTCCACACCTGTTCGACGCGGTGGCCGATGCCCTCGAAGTCGTACGGGTCGCCGCCTATGACGACGAGGTCGGCGAGCTTGCCCTCCTCGACGGTCCCCAGCTCATCGTCGACGCCCAGCAGGCGGGCCGCCTCGAGGGTCGTCGCCCTGAGCACCGCAGCGGGAGCCATTCCCGCTTTGGCCATGAGGGACAGCTCGCGCAGGTTGTCGCCGTGTGGCCCGACGCCGGCATCGGTGCCCATCGCCACCTTCACACCCGCGGCGACGGCCCGGGCCACGGAGTCGGCGTGGATTCCCACGGTGTCTCGGGCCTTGCGAATGGAGGCGTCGGAGATCTGGGCACCGGCGTCGACCGACTCGAGCACCCAGATCGGTGCGATGAGCGTTGGCACCAGCCACGCACCCCGCTCGACCATCAGGCCGATCGCCTCGTCGTCGAGGTAGATGCCGTGCTCGATGGAGCGAATGCCGGCTCGCACCGCGTTCTTGATGCCGTCCGCGGCCTGTGCATGGGCCATGACCGCCCGCCCGGCGGCCGTCGCCTCCTCGACGAGCGCGGCTAGTTCCGCCGGCCGGAAGTGGGCACGGTGCGGATCGCTCCCGACACTCAGCACGCCACCGCTGGTGGCGACCTTGATCACGTCGGCGCCTGCCCGGATCAGCTCCCGGACCGTGCGGCGCATCGCGTCGGCGCCGTCCACGACACAATGCGGCACACCCGGGTACGGCGGGCTCAGCAGCCGGACGTCGAACCCACAGGGGAAGTGCTCGTCACCGTGGCCACCGGTCTGGCTGAGCATGCCGATGGCGATCTGCATGCGAGGCCCGGCCACGAGGCCCCGCTCGACCGCCAACTTCACCCCGGCGTCGGCGCCGGCGGCGTCGCGCACGCTCGTGATGCCGGCCCGCAGCGTCAGTCCGAGGTTGCGGGCGGCGTCGAAGAACCGGAAGGAGAACGGTGTCTGCAGGTCCCGCAGGATGTCGATGCCCGAGAACAACATGTGGACGTGGCAGTCGAAGAGACCCGGCAGGAGGGTGCGGCCGTCGAGTGCAACACCGTCATCGCCGTCACCGGTCCCGGGTCCCCCGACGGCGACGATGCGGTCGCCGTCCACCACGACGTCAGCTGGCGCCGGGTCCGTCCCCGTCCCGTCGAACACGTTGCCGCCGTGGAAGAGGGTGCGGGTCATCGCCGCCACCCTAGGGCCTGGCCCGGTGGCGTTCGCCGGTCGCGCCGAGCCGGGGGCCCGGCTGGACCAGCGTGCCGGCGCCGCAGCCGGTGACCTCGCCGGTGAACTGGGCAGCGCTCGGAGGACGCTCTTGCCCGACTAACAGGCGGGAGCTGAGAGCCCTGGTGCGGGGGCCGCAGCCCCCGCACCAGGAACGCCCGTCGGTCAGTTCGGCGTGTTCCTCACGTCGACCTTGGTCTTCGAGAAGAACAGGACCGCGTGGGCGACGGCGTCGGACATCTGGTCCAGCGCCACGATGCCCAGGCCCGGCGCCGTGGCGCCGGCGCCGTCGCCCGTGCCGGCGAAGGTGTCGCACGCCTCGTGGTAGCACGGGTCGAACTGGGCGTTGGCGATCCCGCCGTACCGCGCCACCTGCTCGGCCGTCTTCGGGACCTCGGCGCCGGTGAACAGGCCGCCGGCCGGGATGCCCTCGGCGATGAACGGCCCGTAGTCGGACCGCCCGTCGAAGGCGGTGGGCTCGTTGAAGAGGCCCTGGCTGGCGAAGTAGTCGACGAACACGTCCTCGATGAAGCCGGACCCGGTCGGGCCCTCGGGACCGACCGTGCCGTCGCCGTCGTAGACGAAGCGGGCGAAGTTCGGCGACCCGATCATGTCGAAGTTGAGCATGGCCAGGATGTCGTCCTTCTCCTCCTGGCTCAGGCTCTCGACGTACTTGGTCGAGCCCACGAGGCCGATCTCCTCGGCGCCGTACCACATGAACCGCAGCTTGTTCCGTGGCTCCCGCTCCTGCGCGGCGAAGACCTCGGCGATCTCCAGGATGCCGCCGGAGCCGCTGCCGTTGTCGTTGATGCCGGGGCCCGCGGGAACGCTGTCGAGGTGGGCACCGATGACCACGGTGCGGCTCGGGTCGCCCCCGGGCGTCTCGGCGATGACGTTCACGCCCTGGCCGAGCTCCTCGAGGACCTCGGTCTGCACGCGGGCCACGGTCCCGCTCGCCGGATCGGCGAGGTCGGCGCCGACGGCGAACGACGTGCCGACGCCCGGAATGTGGACGCCCTCAGCGCCGAGCGGGAGGTTGTTCGGCACGGCGGTCCGGCCGGCCTGGCCCTCGTTGAACAGGATGATCCCCGAGGCCCCCGCCTCCTGGGCGTTGATGGCCTTCGTGACGTAGGGGCAGGTGCCGCGCTGGATGAGCGCGATGTTCCCCGCGACGAAGCCGGCGAAGTCCTCCGGCTCGCAGGCGCTGGTCGACGAGTTCGGGGCCGCACCCGGCGGGAGCACCAGGTCGATGCCCTGCACCGGCGCCGTCACCTCGCCACTGCCGGTGAACGACACGAAGTCGTTGTCGAACGCGGGCCGCGACCCGGCCACGAACACCTGGGGCTCCGGCGCGATCTCCTCCAGCTCGGGTGCAGAGCCCTCGGTGAAGGTCTCGACGAAGGTGAACTCGTCGAGCGTCACGTCGTAGCCCGCGGCCGCCGCCTTCCCGGCGACGTACTCGACCGACGCGTCGTAGCCCGTCGTGCCGACCGCCCGGTTGCCGCCGTTGGCGTCGGCGATCGCCTGGAGCGCCTGCTGGTGCTCGCGTATCCCCTCGACGGTCACCGCCCGGCGGAACCCCTGGCTCTGGCTGATGGGGTCGGCCGACGCCGGCGCAACGCCGACGGCAAGCACCGCACTCATGAGCACGACCAGCGACAGCCGGCGCGCCACCCGATCTCCCCGCATGCTTCCCCCTCTCCGGCCCGTTCCACGAGCCTCTCGTCCTGCAAGGTAGCCGGGTGGTCACCCGGCCGCCGGCAGACGGCGGTCCGCGAAGTGGTCACGCAGGATGTCGACGAGGGCCGCCACGTGGTCGGGCGGGTCGCCCTGGCGCCAGGTGGCGTACCAGGTCCGGGGCTGTGGCGGGCGCGACAGGCGCACGGTGGCGATCCGGCCCGCGGCCGCGTACGGCCCGGCGACCCAGCCGGGCAGGATGCCGACGCCCTGGCCGGCCGCGACGAGCTCCACGACGAGCTCGGAGACGACGGGGGTCGTCGTGACGCGGGCCGGCCGGGTGCCGCCGGGCAGCGGCAGGGGGAGGGGCGGCACCCGGGCGGGGTCGTAGGCGTCGAACAGGATGAGGTGCTCGCCGTCGAGGTCGCCGCGGCGGAGGTGGGGGCGGCGGGCCCACGGGTGGTCTGCGGGGACGACGGCCACCATCTCGTCGTCGAACAGCGGCAGGGTGGCAACCGCGTCCATCCGCCGGTCGGGCTTGCAGGCCAGCGCGAGGTCGACGCGGTCGTCGAGCAGCGCGCCGACGACGTCGTCGTGGGGCACGGTCTCGATGCGGACCTGCACGCCCGGGCGGCGCACTGCCAGGGCGTGCACGACCGGTGGGAGCCACTGGTAGTTGGTGCTGCACTGCGACGTCAGCCGGAGCACGGCGGTGCGGTCGTGGCGGATGTCGTCGAGGTCGCGCTCGGCGGCCCGCAGCTCGGTGAGCATGGCGGTGGCGGTGTCGATCATCCGGCGCCCGGCCCGGGTCGGGACCAGGCGCCGGCCCTCGCGGGTGAAGAGCGGGAGACCGAGCCGGCGCTCGAGCCCGGCGAGCCGCTGGCTGAGCGCCGGCTGGCTGATGTGCAGCCGGCCGGAGGCCGCGGTCAGCGTGCCGTCGGTGGCGACGGCTTCGAGGAGCTCGAGGGTGCGGGTGTCGAGGTCCATAGGCAAAGCTTATGCCCAGCAGTGAAAACCTGTAGTCGTCGAATGGTTAGCGCGTTCGTACGGTGGTCGGCATGACCACGACGACCCCCCAACGCGACGGCGACCTCGACGGCTCCCCCGGCCCCGTGCGGGTCGCCGTCGTGTTCCACAGCGGCTACGGCCACACCCGGGTGCAGGCCGAGGCGGTCCACCACGGCGCGTCCCGCGTGCCGGGCGTGGAGGCCGACCTCGTCCCGGTCGACGAGGTGGACTCCCGCTGGGACGCCCTCGACGCGGCCGACGCCATCGTGTTCGGCGCGCCGACCTACATGGCCGGCCCGTCGGCACCGTTCAAGGCCTTCCTCGACGCCACGTCGCCCCGGTGGCAGGAGCAGCGCTGGAAGGACAAGCTGGCGGCCGGTTTCACCAACTCTGCCGGCCTGAACGGCGACAAGCTCGCCACGCTCCAGGCGCTGGCCCTGTTCGCGATGCAGCACGGCATGGTGTGGGTCGGCCTCGGGCTGCCGCCCGGCAACACACGAGCGCGGGCTCGGCGGAGGACCTCAACCGGCTGCCGGGTTCCTGGGCGCGATGGCCCAATCCCACGCCGACCTGCCCGCCGACGTCGTGCCCCCGCTCGCCGACCGCCGCACCGCCGAGCACCTGGGCGCGCGCGTCGCTCAGGCGGCCCGGCGGTGGCGGCGGTCCGGCGTTCCGGCGGCGAGGGCCTGACCGTGGACGCCCGGTTCGCCGCCGTCGCCGGCGTGCTCGGCACGTACCTCGACGGGCTCCACCACAGCGACACCGCCCGCCTGCGGGCGGTGTTCCACCCCGCCGCCCGCTACGTGACCGCCACCGACGGCACCCTGCTGTCGCTGTCGATGGACGAGTACCTCCCCGTCGTCGACGCCCGCCCCTCGCCGGCGAGCAAGGGCGAGGAGCGACGGGACCGGATCGTGTCGATCGAGCTGGCGGGCCCGGTGACCGCCTTCGCCCGGGTCGAGTGCCGGATCGCGCCGCGCTCGTTCGTCGACCTGCTCACGCTGGTCGAGGTCGACGGGCGGTGGCGGATCGTCAGCAAGGTGTTCCACTACGACCTCGACCGAGCGGAGGACCCGTGCCCTACGTGAACGTGCGCATCACCCGGGAGGGCGCCACGCCCGACCAGAAGCGCCGGATCATCGCCGGCGTGACCGACCTGCTGGTCGACGTGCTCGCCAAGGACCCGGCGACGACGTTCGTCGTGATCGACGAGGTGGCGGTCGAGGACTGGGGCGTCGGCGGCGTCCCGGCCGACGAGCACCGCCGGCGGGCCGGGTGACCGGCGTCGTCCGCCGGATCCATGGGGACGGGGCTGCTGTGGGATCCTGGCGGTGACCCGGGAGGCCGTCATGTTCGAGTTGATCCCCGCACTGCCGGACAACGTCGTGGGCGTCGTGGCCAAGGGCGAGGTCACGAAGGACGACTACGAGCAGCGGCTCGTCCCCGCGGTGGAGGATGCGCTCACCCGCCACGACAAGATCCGGCTGCTGTACGTGCTCGGCGCCGACTTCACGGGCTTCACCGGCGGTGCCGCGTGGGAGGACGGCAAGCTCGGCCTCGGCCACATCGGCAGCTGGGAGCGCGTCGCCGTCGTGGCCCGGGAGGCGTGGGTCCGGCACGCCGTCAACCTCTTCGGCTACCTCATCCCCGGCGAGGTCAAGGTGTACGACCTCGCCGACGAGGCCGACGCTTCGGCCTGGATCACGTCCTAGGGTCCCCCAGGCTCGGGTCGACCGCCGTGGCGGGTGGTTGCCAC
>Ga0075430_100000092_pt1 | contig 52226 bp, 53 predicted proteins | sample RhiMetdeltSRZDD4_FD_75294 | JGI IMG/M metagenome (GOLD analysis project Ga0075430, IMG submission 75294) | Populus rhizosphere microbial communities from Tennessee, USA - Rhizosphere MetaG P. deltoides SRZDD4 | ecosystem: Host-associated > Plants > Roots > Rhizosphere > Soil | place: USA... | reverse complement strand
CATCCTCCAGGAACAAGAGCGCGACGGTAGTTCGGCATGGTGCAAGCTACCAGAGTGACGCGCGCTATTGCACCCGCTTTGGCTTGTTTTGCAGACGGCGGATTACGCTTCGCTAATCCACCCTACGGCTACTGTAGCTGGGATATTGGGAAATGAATAAGATGTCACTGCATCCCCGGTCGTCCAAGATGGGAAACAAGTGAATGCGTCACCGTAAGAACAATCGACATGCGTGGAGCCGGCGGCCGACGGTATTCACCGTCGTGCTTCTATTGGGGCTATCGGTGCGTGTCGGGTCAGCGGCTGATCCGATTGTTGAATGTCGCGACGTCAGTGAAGTGAAGCTCAGCCTGGAACGAGAGCCGGTGCAGGGAAATTTCGGCCTGACATCTGACGTGCGCCGCCTTGTCGATACATCGCTCGGTGTGGACGGCGATGCTGTCCTGGCGAATTTGAATGCCATCGTGACGCACCTGAATTCTGATCCCGATAAATTCGGAAAGTTTGCTCGATTCCACGCAATCGGCGATGTAGTCGGAGGGATCGGCCCCATATTTTTGATTGGCGATAGCTGCGTTGGTCTGTGCAGTGCGTTCGAATTTCAAAAGGCTGGTGGGGTATTTTCTTGGCAATCAATTCAAGTCGGCAGAAGGTACCTGAGCATCCAATCTCGAGACGAAGATGCCGGCCAATTCAAAATCATATTGGCGAATCAACAAGGGCTCGCCAGCCTTGATTTTACCCAGAAAGAAAACGTCGTCGGAGAAACGCTGAGATTTCGCGAGTATCGCGCCTTTGGCAAAGCTAGTGCTTGGCCAGGGGATCGCTGTTTGAAACGCGAGTAGATGCTTTGCAATCGGCGGATTACGCTTCGCTCATCCGCCCTGCGACAACGACGATCGTGATGGTTCGCCGATCAGTTCAACAGGCCCATCGACGACACGCGGATGCCGGCGGGACCCAGGATGACGATGAACAGCACCGGCAGGAAGAACACGATCATCGGCACCGTCAGCTTCGGCGGCAGGCCGGCGGCCTTCTTCTCGGCTTCGTTCATGCGCATGTCGCGGTTTTCCTGCGCCATCACCCGCAGCGTCGTCCCGAGCGGCGTGCCGTAGCGTTCCGCCTGCTGCAGCGCCATGCAGACCGACTTCACGCCATCGAGGTTGACGCGCTTGGCGAGGTTCTCGTAGGCCTGCTTGCGCTCCTGGAGGTAGGAGAGCTCGGCGGTGGTCAGCGTCAGCTCCTCCGCCAACGGGATCGATTGCGAGCCGATCTCGGCCGCGACCTTTTTGAACCCGGCTTCGATCGACATGCCGGACTCGACGCAGATCAGCAGCAGGTCGAGCGCGTCCGGGAACGCCCGGATGATCGACAGCTGGCGCTTGGCGATCTTGTTCTTGAGGAATATCGCCGGCAGCTTGATGCCGAAGAACGTCGCAGCCAGGCAGTAGCCGACCTTGACCGCCGTCGGGTGCGTCAGCTTGAGCACGAAGAACACATAGAAAATTGAGACGGCCAGCATCAATATCGGCACGACCATCCGGAAAAACAGGAACGTCACGTAAGGTGCCTGGCCGCGGTAGCCGGCCTGCACCAGCAGCGCGCGCGCTTCTTCCTGGCCAAGATGTTTGCTCAGATTGAGCTGCTCGACGACGCGCTGCATGTACTGTTTCGGCGATTGACGCAGCGAAACCCGCTCGCCACGGGCCATCCGCTCGCGCTCGCGCTGGCGCATCTTCTCGCGCTCGACCGCAACCGATTTCATGCGTTTGGACAACGAATCGTTCGCCAGCAAGGGCATCGCAAAGGTGAACACGGTCGCGATCGCCGCGATGGCGGCGAACACCATCGCCAGGGAGCGGGTGTTGGTCAGGTTGTTGGCGATGAGGTCCCACATGGTGGCGGCGTCCCGATTCCGAAGTTCGTGCTGGTATCAGAAATCGAAGTTGATCATCTTTTTCATGACCATGACGCCCATGAACATCCACACTGCCGAGCCAGCGAGCATCATGCGCCCCGTCGGATGGGTCCACAGGAGCTCCATGTAGGACGGACTGGTGATGGTGATAAGAAGCATCACCACCAACGGCAGGGAGCCGATGATCGACGCCGACGCCTTGGCCTCCATCGACATGGCCTGGATTTTCGCCTTCATCTTCTTGCGATCACGCAGCACACGCGACAAGTTGCCCAGCGCCTCCGACAGGTTGCCGCCGGTCCTCGACTGGATCGCGATGACGATGCCGAAGAAATTGGCTTCCGGGACCGGAATGCGCTCGAACAGCTTCCCGACTGCGTCGCCGATCGGGATGCCGATCGCCTGCGTCTCCATGATCGACTTGAATTCGCTGCGCACCGGCTCCGGCGATTCGAGTGAGACCACCCGCATGCAGTCGAGCAGGGGTAGACCAGCCTTGACGCCGCGAACGATGGTGTCGACCGCGTCCGGGAACGCGTTCAGGAACTTGTCCTCGCGGCGCTTCTTGAGATATCTGAGCAGCCAGACCGGGAAGCCGAAGCCAGCCGCGAACGCGATCGCGAGCGCCGCGAGCAGACCTGCATCGATCATGAGAAAAAGCACGAACGAGCCGAGGCCGAACGCAACGCTGATCAGCAAATACTGCCGGTTCGACCAGTTCAAGCCGGCCTGCTGGATCTTCAGGTGCAGCGGCACGGATTTCTTGGCCTGCCGCGACTCGATATCCTTGAGCGTGCCCTCGACCTGCTCGCGCCGGCTCTTTTGCTGAACATTGCGCGGGACGCGAGCGGCGACCGAGCCGGTCTTGGTGACCGTGTCCTTGCGGCGCTCCGCCGCCTGTTCCCCGGACAGCTTCGGATAGAGGAAGACCCACGCGACGCCACCGATCGCGACCGCGACCAGGAAGAATACGGCGAGTGATTGCATGTCCGCCGCTCCCTCAGCTCCGTTCCGGTTCCGGCGCGTCGGACGCGTCGAGCGCCGCCGCGAGGCGTTGCTCCTCGCCGTAGTAACGCGCGCGATCCCAGAACTTCGGCCGGCCGATTCCGGTCGAACGATGGCGGCCGATGAGCTCGCCGTTGGCGTCCTCGCCGACGATGTCGTAGACGAAGAGGTCCTGCGTGATGATCACTTCACCTTCCATGCCGAGCACTTCGGTGATGTGCGTGATACGGCGCGAGCCGTCGCGCAGGCGGGCGGCCTGCACGATGACGTCGATCGAGCCGGTGATCATCTCGCGAATGGTGCGCGAGGGCAGTGAATAGCCGCCCATGGTGATCATGGATTCGACGCGTGACATGGCCTCGCGCGGCGAGTTGGCGTGCAGCGTGCCCATCGAGCCGTCGTGGCCGGTGTTCATGGCCTGGAGCAGGTCGAAGGCCTCGGGTCCGCGCACCTCGCCGACGATGATGCGTTCGGGCCGCATACGCAGGCAGTTGCGCACGAGATCGCGCATGGTGATCTGGCCCTCGCCCTCCAGGTTGGGCGGGCGCGTTTCCAGGCGCACCGTGTGCGGCTGCTGGAGCTGCAACTCGGCCGCGTCCTCGCAGGTGATGATGCGCTCGTCGTTCTCGATGAATTGCGTGAGGCAGTTCAGCAGCGTGGTCTTGCCGGAGCCGGTGCCGCCGGACACCAGCGTGTTGACGCGGCAGCGGCCGATGACTTTGAGGATATCGGCGCCTTCCGGCGAGATGCTGCCGAACTTCACGAGCTGGTCGAGCGTCAGCTTGTCCTTCTTGAACTTGCGGATGGTGAGGGCAGGGCCGTCGATGGCGAGCGGCGGCACGATCACGTTGACGCGGGAGCCGTCCGGCAAACGCGCATCGCAGATCGGCGAGGATTCGTCGACACGGCGGCCAATCTGGCTGACGATACGCTGGCAGATATTCAGAAGCTGCTGGTTGTCGCGGAAGCGGATGCCGGTCTTCTGGATTTTGCCTTTGACTTCGATGTAGGTGGTGCCGGAACCATTCACCATGATGTCGGCGATGTCATCTCTGGCCAACAGCGGCTCAAGCGGCCCGTAGCCGAGCACATCGTTGCAGATGTCGTCGAGCAGCTCTTCCTGCTCGGAGATCGACATCACCACGTTCTTGATCGCGATGATCTCGTTGACGATGTCGCGGATTTCCTCACGCGCGGAATCGGCGTCGAGCTTGGCGAGCTGCGAAAGATCGATGGCCTCGATCAGCGCGCCGAAGATCGAGCTCTTGGTTTCGTAGTAGTGGTCGCTGTGCCGGGAATCGACCGCCGTCGCCGTGAGCGGCTGCTCGTGCGGCATGGCATTGCGCATGCCCGGAACCGGCGCGCCGACGACCTGTGCGCCAAGGCCCGCCGAGGGCATCGGCGAACGGCCACCCTCGACCGCGCCGGCCGGTGTCGGCGCCGAGCGTGGCGCCGGCTGTGCCAACGGGGGCGGGGCCGGTTGCAATGACGGCTGTAGCGGGGGCGACGCCTGCGGCGCCGCCGCACGCGGTGCTGGCGCCGCCTGGGGCTGCGTTTGGCTTTCCGCTGCGGAACGCTTTCCGAACACGTTACCTTACTCCAGATACTCGTTTGGGCATGATCTTGTCCGAAAACCGGGTTCCACTTTTCGGGCTCATGCTCCTGCCGCGATCAGGCCCGTTTCAACAGCTTGTCGAATAGCGGAGAGAACAGGCTCGACTTCGACTTTTTGGACTCCGAGCGCCCCGTCATCAGTTGCGCCAGCTGACGGAACGACTCCGCGGTGCGGTGGCTGGCAGACAGTTCCGCGATCATCTGGCCGTTGTTGGCCGCGGCGCCGAACAGCTGCGGCTCGAACGGGATAATCGCGACCGGCTGATCGTCGAGGGCCTTTGCGAAATCGGCGCTGCTGATCTCGGGGCGCTTCGGAACGCCGACATTGTTGAGCAGATAGAAGGGGCGCCGGTCGTTCGGGCGCGACGCCTTCAGCAGGTCGAGCATGTTCTTGGCGTTGCGCAGATTGGCCAGGTCCGGCATTGCGACGATCAGGATATCGTCGGCCGCCATCAGCGTGCGCCGGGTCCAACCAGACCATTGATGCGGCACGTCGAGGACGACGAACGGCATGGTCGCGCGCAGCGCGTCGAAGATCGTATCGAAGGACTCGCTCGAAAGGTCATAGATCCGGTCGAGCGTCGCCGGCGCAGCCAGCAGGCTCAGGTGGTCGGTGCATTTCGAGAGCAGCCGGTCGACGAAATTGGTGTCGATCCGCTCGGGGGAGAACACCGCATCCGCGATGCCCTGCGGCGGATCCTGATTGAAGTCGAGACCCGCGGTGCCGAACCCGAGATCGAGATCGGCGACGACGGTATCGAGCTGCAGGTCGCGCGCGATCGCCCAGGCGACGTTGTGCGCGACGGTGGACGCACCGACGCCGCCCTTGGCGCCGACGACCGCGATCAGCCGGCCGACCGGCTTGGCGTCGGGGGCGGAGAACAGGCCGCAAATCGTGCGGATGATGTCGAGGGTGTCGACCGGCGCGATCAGGTAGTCGCTGACACCGCGCCGCGTCAGCTCACGATAGAGCAGCACGTCGTTCTGCCGGCCGATGACGACCACGCGGGTGCCGCTGTCGCAGACTTCGGCGAGCGAATCGAGGCCGGTGAGGATGTCGTCGTTGCGGTTCTCGGTCTCGATCAGGATGACGTTCGGCGTCGAGGAACTGCGATAGGCTTCAATCGCCGCGGCAATGCCGCCCATCTGGATCTTGAGATGAGCCTTGCCCAGCCGCCGGTCCTCGCCGGCGGCCTGCACCGCCGCCGCGGTCTCGACGGTCTCGCAAAAGGCCTGCACGGCGACGCGCGGCGCCGGCGCGATGTGGTCGTCTTCGGCGGTCTGCGTGCCTCTGGGGGGGGCGTTCGTTATCATTGTCCGGTTTCGCTGATCTTGCCTTTGGAAGCATCGGGATAGGCGGTCGCGGTGCTTTCGCCTTTACGGTACTTCTCGAGAACCGTGGTGCGGCGCCCGGTGTAGACCGGTGTTTCGCTGCGCGGCTGGACGAGGTCGACCGGGTTGTCGACCATGGCCGCCATGTTGCGCTGGCTCGCGCAGCCCAAGTTGTAATACTGCCGGTTCTCGAAGTGCTCGCGTTCGTAGGTCGGGCCGAGATCGTCTGGCCACAGCCCACAGGGACCGGCGTCCGCCATCACCTTGGGATAGTGCAGGCGCATGGTCGCGAGCTTGCGCGGGTCTTCGGCGGTGTTGGGACGGGTCACAACCGCTTCCGGCGGCACGCCAGCGCTGGCGAGGAGCGAGCGAACTTCCTGCAGTGCGGCTGTCGCGCTCCGTTCATTGGGCGTGCCGGTCGGCACGTCGATCATGACGCCGCCGGTGCCCTCGCGCCGCCACGCCTGCGCGAAGCTGAGCACTTGGGCGCGCTGGTCGGCGTTGAGGTTGCCGCGGCGGTTGCCGATGAAGAGATCGACGGTGCGGGGCGCCTCCCTGAGCACGATCGGGTGGCGCTGCCGGTAATCGTTCGGGATCTGCTCCAGGGCGATCTCCTGCGTCGTGTAGCCGTAGCAGCCGGCCAATACCGCCGCAGCAGTGCTGAGCACGAGCGTCCGCAGCGCGATGGCGACGCGGGCCCGGGTGGCGTGCGATGGTTTCGAGTTCATTTCAGGGGTCCCCAGGGTTCCGTCGCTCAGTCGAGAATGAAGCCGTAGTTGCCGCGGTAGTTGCTCTGCTGCACGTTCGGATCTTTCGGCTTCGTGACGCCGTAGATGCGGTTGAGCCGGCCAAGCAGGACGGTCGCGGGATCGCTCGCATCGGCGAAGCCGTCGTCGGGGCGCGACAGGTTCTTCTGCGCGACCGCGCGCACGACGTAGGGCGTCACGATCACCACCAGCTCAGTCTGCCGGTTGACGAAGTCGCGGCTGCGGAACAACTGGCCGAGCACCGGAACCTGCATCAGGCCGGGCAGGCCGTTGATCTGCTGCTTGGTCTGTTCCTGAATCATGCCCGCCATGGCGAGCGAGCCGCCAGAGGGAATTTCCAGTGTGGTGTCGGCGCGACGGGTTCTGATGGAGGGAACCGTGGCTTGGCCCGCCGTTTCCAAGGCAGCTTCAGTCGAGAGCTCCGAGACTTCGGTCATGATCTTCAGGCTGATGCGGCCTTCCGACAGCACGACCGGCGTAAAGCCCAAACTAACGCCGAATTTCTTCCACAGAATCTGCTGCGTGCAGCTCTGCGTTATCCCGCTTCCATTGCAAGTAACGCCGCCCTGGACGGGAAACTCGCCGCCCGCAAGAAAGTTTGCACTTTCACCCGAAATCGCGGTGAGGGTCGGCTCGGCGAGCGTGCGAATGACACCGGCACGCTCCATCGCGCGCAGCGTCGCAGTGATCCCGTTCAACTGTGCGGAGATGGCGTTTCCTGCGATGATCGGCTGTCCGGTGACAGGAAATGGCGTGTTGTTGAGGAACCTGAACACCGACGAGCCGGAGCCGACCTCGCCCGAAAGGTTGACGCCGAGCTGCTTCATGACCTCGCGCTGCACTTCCGCGACGGTCACCTTGAGCATGACCTGGTCGCGACCGTGAATGGTGATGCCGTTCACGACCTTGCGGCCGTCGTCCACCAGACGCGTTGCGATGTCGAAAGCGGTCTGCGCATCGACCGGGCTTTGGACGTTGCCCGAGAGCACGACGCCGTCGCCGATCCCCTCGACCCGGACATCGGCGTTCGGCAGTGCCTGCCGGATCGCCGCGCGCAGACCGTTGAGATCGCGCGTCACGGCGATGTCGAGGCCGATGATCTGCTGACCGTTCTGATCGAAGAAGTACACGTTGGTCTGGCCGACCGTCGAGCCGATGATGTAGGCGCGGCGTGCAGTTCGGATCACGGCGTTGGCGATTTTCGGGTCGGCTACGAGCACGTCCTTCACGTCGCGCGGCAGGTCGATGACCACGGATTTGCCGATTCCGAGCGGAACGAAACGTGAGCCGGCGTCGCTTGCCGCCACCTGGATCACCTGAGAGCTTTGGTCGTTCGCGCCCGCGCGGCCGGTGGCAACCAGCCCGAACGCAATCGTCAAGGTCACAAGTGATATGGTGCGGATCAGCGGCATTTGACGCATGTCAGGTCCCCTCATTCGTGCCGTTACTTCGGCGTCGTCGTCGTGGTGACGCCGAACCGTACGATGCTGACGCCGTTGCGCCGCCCGCCCCGTTCTTCTTCTGCCGTGTCAGACTTGTCGCCCGATGCGTCGACCAGACTGCGAAGCGCGAGCGACAATTGACCCATGGTGCGCGACACCACGAGCGTCTCCGCCTGGCGTTGCGTGAGCTCGAGCGTCACCGTCTTGCCGAGGACGGCGCGCTGGCCGCCCTTTTCTTCGACGGCCTGGTCGATCGCGAGCACGCGCACATTCGTCAGGATTGTTTCGCTGGAATGCACTTCGACGCCGGTGGCCTTCTCGGCCTCACGGTCGCGTCGGGACAGGATCACGTCGACACGGTCGTTCGGCAGGACGAAGCCGGCCGCGCCGGTTTCCGGCGTGACGTCGGTCGACACCGCGCGCATGCCGGCCGGCAAGATTGCAGCCATGTAGCCGGATCCCGCGCCCTTGATCAGGCGGTTCTCGCGGATCGGCTCACCGGCGGCGAAGGAAGAGCGCGCGATCGAGCCGGATAGCTCGGTGATCGCATCGGGCTTGTCGTTGCGGCGCACGAAATTTCCGCCGGCAGAAACCGCGGGCCATGTCTGCCAGCGAAACTCGTTTCCGGTAACGACTTGGCCGAGCGCGATGTCGCTCGCGGCAACCAGCACGTCCACGGTTTCAAGGGGGGCAACGGGCGCCTGCACGACTTGCATCGGGCGCTCCGAACGCCCGGCCAGCAGGGCGGCGATGCCGCCGGCGGCGAGGGCTATAAGCAGAATCACGATACGCGCGGGTTTCATACGCTTCACTTTCCACATGACGCGGCGACAGACTCTCGCCGGCACTTCGACACGATGCCCCCACCCAAATAAGTGGTTTGCGCACTCGGGATTTCAGCAGCTAAACGTCAAAGCATGGTTAATGAGCGGTATCTAAATCGAGTTAATGCATGGTTGATCGCGCTGCGTGATGGAATCGCCAGACAATGTGCTTCCGGCGCCACGATGCGGTGGCGCAACCGTTTGCAGTACGGCGCGAGAGCGATGATGAGCGCAGCGTCAGCGCGGCGGCCGGTGATCTAGCCGGCGATCGCCTTCATCCAGATCGTGTCCGGATAGACGATCAGCGCGGCCGCAGCCAGCGCGATACCGTAAGGCACGCCGGAGTCCTTGCTATGCAGGCGTTCCGCCCACGGATGCCCCAACAACAGGCTCGGCAGCGGCATCATGCGTATGTTCAGCAGCACGATCGTCAGCAGCCCGCCGAGCAAAGACGAATAGAGCAGATACGGCATCAACTGGTCGAAGCCGAGCCAAAGCGCGGTCGCAGCCGCCAGCTTGGCATCGCCGCCGCCGATCCAGCCCCGCGCAAAGAACACAAACGCCACCACCAGCACCGCCGTGGCGGCGCCAATATGGCTCAGGATCAGTGTCGGATTCATGCCGATGACGAAGGCGAGGGCGAAGAAGCCGGCCACCAGGGCGAGCGACACCCGGTTCGAGATCGTCATGGTCAGCAGATCGCTGCAAGCCGCAAACGCCATCAACGCCGGGAACAACAGTAGCCTGATCGCATCGGCAAGCATGGCGGTATCAACTCGATGGGCGCCGCGGCGCGGCGGGATGGCAGTCCAATCTAGGCTGCGTCTCGTTGCGGTTCGGTTAGCGCGGCGGCGTTGACAGGCTCTCAAAAGGCAGCGCCCGCCGAAGGGGACCCCGGCGGGCGCAGTCGCTTAAATCTTTGCCGATGCACGTGTGGATGCAACCGGCACCGCTTACTTAACGGTGGTCAGACCGCTGTCGACTTTGGTGAACGTGCCCGTCAGGCTGGTACCCACGGACTGCACGATCGCGACGATCGCAACAGAGATACCGGCAGCAATCAGGCCGTATTCGATGGCGGTGGCGCCGCTTTCGTCACGGCAGAAACGCTTAATGGTCGACATTTGAAGTTTCTCCTCACTCAGGTTGACACAACGTGCCCTGCACACGGCGTTTGTAGCCCACGACCACTAAAAGGATTGTCTGCGGAATGATTCAAATTGTCTGCAATTCCTCCGTATAATTACCTATTTCCAAATTTTCTGACCCTGGAGCAGCAGCCCGTTACTGGCCGCAATGCAGTAATGGCGCAAACAAATATCCGGCGCCCGCCAAGACGGCGCCCGCTTAAAGACAAAGGCTCCGGCGAACCGCCGGAGCCTTTTGCAAACGGCACCACCCGTTATGTCTATCTGAGCCCGGCCACGACGCTGACGAAGGTCGTGTTCAGCCGCGAGCCGATGCCCTGGATGATGGCGATAATCGAGACCGAGATGCCGGCGGCGATCAGCCCGTATTCGATGGCAGTCGCGGCCGTTTCGTCCCTTACGAACCGCATAACCAGATTCCTCATCTTCAGCTCCATCGTCCCCACACTGTCTGAGCGGCGCCGGCGTCCTTTGTTGCCCTTCATGTCGCGGGCTGGTCCGAAACCGTGAACGAGAGCCTATGCAGGGGCTGTTGAATCGGGGTTAATCGATTCAAATATAGACCAAGTTTTAAATTGAGTGCGTTCTGTAGTTAACAAGAACTTTAACGAAGTTATTAGTGGTTAACAGAGTACTTATTCGAATTTAAGTTAGATCGTCTGGAGGTGTAATCTGTATTTCGCAAGATTAATTCTTGATATGAGCAGAACGTCAGCTACATTCACCCTGAATACGACCATCGATCAGGACGACAACAACAGCGGCCGAACGTGGCAGCTGCTTAGAAGAACCGGCTGCGCCGGCGTGGCGACTTTGCGCCGTCGCCCGGTATCGCAGCATTCACAGCATCTTAACTGCGCAGGCTCGATATCTCTCGAAGGCGCCGCGTAAGGCGCGGGGACGCGTATGTGTGAGAATCTCTTCGGTTGCGGAATCTTGGACGAGATCGTCGCCCTCCTTCACAGTATGGGGCAGACGATGCTCAACCTGCTGCCGTTCCTGCTGATGTTCGGAATCGTCTTTGCGGTGCTGACCTACTTCTCGCCCTGCAACCCCGGAAAGCCGTGGTGGCGCAAGCGCGACCTCGTCACCGATCTCAGCTATTGGTTCTTCATTCCCCTGGCCGCGCGATACTTCCGCCTCGGCCTGCTGACGTTGGGCACCGCCTGGCTGTTCGGCGTCACCACCTCGGAAGGGCTGGTCGCGTTCTACGAAGACGGCCACGGGCCGCTCGCGCAGTTTCCGATTTGGGTGCAGGCCGGGATCTTCCTGGTCGCCCAGGACACCATGATGTACTGGATCCATCGCGGTTTTCATCGCTCCGCGATGTGGCCCTACCACGCGATCCATCACTCTTCCGAGGATCTCGACTGGATCTCGGCGTCCCGGTTCCATCCGGTCAATATCTTCCTCGGCAGCGCGCTGACCGATGTCGTACTGCTGCTGGCAGGTATTTCGCCAAAGGCGCTGGTCTTACTTGGGCCGTTCTCGATCGCGCATTCCGCCTTCGTGCATGCCAACCTGAACTGGACGCTCGGGCCGTTCAAATACGTGCTCGCCGGTCCGGTGTTCCACCGCTGGCACCACACCGCCGCGGAGAGCGGCGGCGAGAAGAACTTCGCATCTACATTCCCGGTGCTCGATCTCATCTTCGGCACCTTCTACATGCCGAAGGACAAGGCGCCGGACGCCTACGGGGTCTCCGAGCCGATCCCACAGAATTTCGGCGAGCAGATGCTCTATCCGTTTCGCCGGCAGTCGTCGGGCGGCTCGGAAACCGGCAGCGTCGTCGCGCGTCCCGAATTGCGGACGTCCGCACCTGTGCCGCAACAGAATCAATGAGTTGCCAGGGCCGCGAAACTTGTGCGGCGTTTGCAGTTGATTCACCTATTTCGCGTCAATTGTAACCAGACCTGCCCATTCGGCGGCCGTGTATTGGCCGGCCCGATGCGTTGAGGTGCGGGGGAGTACAATGCGTTTGTTCTGCGTGCGTCTGCTTGCGCTTTGCTTCGTCGTGGCTGCTGGCACCACGGCTCCTGTCCAGGCCGCCGACATCAGCGTCATCCTCGACCAGGCGCGGCTGGTGAAGCTGCCCGACCGGGTGTCGACCATCGTCCTCGGCAACCCAACGATTGCCGACGCCGCCATACAGTCGGGTGGCTGGATGGTCATCACCGGCAAGGGCTACGGGACAACCAATATCGTCGCGCTCGATCGCACCGGCGCCATTTTGATGGAGCGGACCGTCGAGGTTCAGGGACCGCAGAATGTCGTGGTGGTCTATCGCGGCGTCGAACGCGATACCTTGAGCTGCACGCCGGATTGCTCGCGACGGCTCACGCTCGGCGACGGTCATGCGTTCTTCGAGATCACTGCGGCGCAGATCGCGGCGCGCAACACACTCGCCGGGGGAGCCGCGGCGCATCGCTAGTGTCGCGGCACTCTTTACGTACTTCTGAACCCGCCACACGAGGTGGATGGCCGGTCGGCGATCGTAGCGCCGACATGGCAGGGGGCGACTTGGTTAGCGCCTCGTTGACGCGGCCCTCGCCGTTGTAGGCAATTACCACAACAATTCGACAACACCTCTTTGCTATTCATCAATCGCCATAGAGCGATGCTGATGCAAAGTTGGGTGTGAATGCGATGCTTCAACTTATGAGGAAACGTTTCGCCAGGCGGCGTCTTCTTTCGCTTCGCGTCGTGCGCCGGTTTGCGCGCAAGGAAGACGGGGCGGCCGCTATCGAATTCGCAATAGTGGGGATACCGTTCCTGGCGCTGTTCCTGGCGATATTCGAAGCGGCGTTCATGTTCTTCGCCGGTCAGACGCTCGAGACGGCGGTCGCGGATTCCTCGCGGCTTATCATGACCGGGCAGGCGCAGACCGAGGGGATGAGCCAGGCGGCGTTCAAGTCCGCGGTATGCGCGAGAGTCTACGGATTGTTCGACTGCCAGGACGGCGTGCGCATCGACGTGAAGACTTATCAGTCGTTCGCCACCGTCGATAACTCCAGTCCGCTCGATGCCAACGGGAATTTCCAGAACAACCAAGTCTATCAGCCCGGCGGGGCCGGCGACATCGTCGTGGTCAGGCTGTTCTATCAATGGCCGGTATACGTCTCGCTGTTGCAGAGCGGGGCCGGCAACAAGCGGCTTCTGATCGCCACCGCCGCGTTCCGCAACGAACCGTTCGGCGCGACCACCTCACCGCCGCCCAGCAATTGAGTTCTGCCATGGAAAACTTCGCATTCCTGTCCAGTCTGTCACGACGGATCTCAGCGTTTCGCCGCGACCACAAGGGCATGTCGGCGGTCGAATTCGCTTTGCTGGCGCCGTTGATGCTCATAATTTATATGGGCGTCGTCGAGACTTCTGAGGGCATCGCCATTCAGCGCAAGGTCACGCTGACGGCGCGGTCCGTGGCCGACTTGGCTTCGCAGACCACCAGCATCAACAATGCCGACATGACCAACATGTTGAGCGCCGCGTCCGCAGTGGTCGCACCGTTCTCCGCTAGTAAGCTCAAGGTGACGGTGTCTGCGGTGGACATCGACGCGAATGGTATCGCCAAAGTCGTCTGGAGCGATAGCCTTAACGGCACCAAGCGCGCGACCAATTCCACGGTGACGCTGCCGCCCGCGCTCAATGTCCCGGGCGCGCAACTGATCTGGAGCGAGGTGACCTACAACTTCATGCCGAGCATCGGCTACGTGATCACCGGCCCGCTCAATCTGTTCGATGAGATCCACATGCGTCCGCGGCTCTCGGAGAAGGTGAACCGCCTCGACTCGTAGTGCCGCCGCTTGTTGCCGCTACGGGATCGGCAGCGCCGTGGTCGACTTGATCTTCTCCATGGCGAAGCGCGACGTGACGTTCTTGAGCGCCACCGACCCGATCAGCTTCTTGTAGAAGGTGTCGTAGCCCTGGATGTCGGGCACGACCACCCGCAGCATGTAATCGACGTCGCCCGCCATCCGGTAGAACTCCATCACCTCCGGCATTGCGCCGACCATGTCGGCGAATCCCCCAAGCCAATCCTGCGAATGGTCGCCGGTCTCGATCGAAACGAAGACCGTGATCCCCAGCCCGATCTTGTCCTGATCGACCAGCGCGACCCGGCGCTGGATGACGCCGTCGGTCTCCAGCCGCTGGATGCGCTTCCAGCACGGGGTCGACGACAGCCCGACGCGGCTGCCGATCTCCGCGACCGACAGCGAGGCGTCCCCCTGCAGGAGGGCGAGAATCTTGCGGTCGGTGACATCCATCTTGGGGAGGCGGTCTTTGGTAGGCGCGTTCATCGGGGTGAGGGGTCCAAAAGAGGAAATTTATTTCAAAGCAAGCGTGAAAATCCTATCTACAGAGAATTTCTTACTATTTCAAGGGGCGCCAGTTCCCAGCAAGGCTTCAACCTCCTCCCGGCGCGGGGTGCCCGAAATACCGCCAAAACGCGTGCATTTGAGCGCCGCCGCGGCCGCCCCGAAGCGCATGGCGCTGACCGCGTCCTGGCCCTCGGCCAGCGCCAGGGCGAAGGCGCCGTGAAAGGAATCCCCGGCGCCCAGGGTATCGACCGCCTCGACCACGAACACCGGCAAGCGGCGCAGCGCGCGGCCCTCGACCCACAGCACGTCGCCCGGCCCATTGGTCACCGCTGCGAAAGCGCGGAGGCCGGCGGTGACGCCGAGCAGGGCGGCGCCCAAATCGGGGCTGCCCATGGTCGCCGCCAGCGCCTCCGACGAGAAGATCAGGTGCGAGGCGGTCGCGAGCAGCGGGTCGTCTAGCCTGGTCGCCTTGTCGATGTCGAGCACGACCGGAATGCCCCGTGCGGCGGCGGCGCGGCAGACCGGCAGCACGAAATCCGGGAACCGGTTGTCGGCCAGCAGCACGTCGATATCGGCCACCAGCGCGTCCGGGTCCGGCGGCGTGGCGCCGTCGAGGCCCTTGCCGTGCATGGTCGCCACCATCTTCTCGCCGTCGCGGTCGATGAAGATTCCGGACACCGAGATCGAGCCGCCGTCGACACGGAGCACGCCGGCAGGATCGACCCCGGTCTTCGCCAGCGCATCGAGGAAGCGGCGGCTGGCATCGTCGGTTCCGACCGGACCGGAAAAGCGCGCGCGGCCGCCGAGCCGGGCGACCGCGACCGCGGCGTTGGCGGCGCAGCCGCCGGTGGTGGCAACCAGATCGCTGGCGCGCATCTTGGTGCCCGGCGCCGGAAAGCTCTCGACCTTGAACAGGAAATCTTCCACCGCGATGCCGGCGCACAGCACCACGGGTGGAAGGCTTTTTCCGTCAGGCAAAGTCAACGCCGTTCTCCACCCACTCCCGAATGATGTGATAGGCGATGGCGATCGGCACCGGCGTGATCAAGCCTTCCGGATGGCTCCGCGCCAGCATCGAGGCGACCTCCTCGCGGTCGAACCAGCGCGCGCCTTCAAGCTCGTTGTGATCGACGACGACGTCGCGCGTCAGCGCCTTGGCGTGGCAGCCGATCATCAGCGACGACGGGAACGGCCACGGCTGCGAGCGAAAATATTTCACCTCGCCGCAGACGATGCCGGCTTCCTCACGGACCTCGCGGCGCACCGCATCTTCGATGGTTTCGCCGGGCTCGACGAATCCGGCGAGGCACGACCATGAATTGGTGGCGAACCGGCCGGAGCGGCCGAGAATGCAGCGATCGCCGTCAATCGCCAGCATGATCACGACGGGGTCGGTGCGCGGAAAGTGTTGCATCTTGCAGGACGGGCAGTCGCGCCGCCAGCCGGCATCGAGAATCCGGGTTTCCGCGCCGCAATTGGAGCAGAACCGCCGCCGCGCATGCCAGAGCAGCAGCGACTTGCCTTCGGCAAGTGGCGGCAGGTGTTCTTCCGCGACCATCCCGCGCACCGCGATGGTGCGCAGGTCGGTGATCTCGAAATCCTCGCGGCTCTTGAGCGCTTCCATCGCGGCAGCCTCGATCGCCAGCGCGAAGCGTGGCGCGCCGTCCATGAGGCCGAGGAACGCGGTGTGCGTTACGGCGCCCAGAGCCTGTGCCTGCGCGCGTTCGAACAGCGGATCGAAGTCCGATCCGGATTTGCGCATGGCGACCATTTCGCCGCCGACCACGTACCAGCGCGCGGCGGCGTCGCTTTCGAGCGCGCGCAACGCGTCGGCGTCGGTGCGCTTTTCCGCCGCGCGCTCGACGCGGCTGTCGACGTAGCCGAGATGAGGCCAGAAACCGAGATCGGGGCGAGGGGACATGTGCGCGCCGGCTTACTTCGCAGAGTCGCGCAGAGGACATGGCGAGCGCCGGCTGGCGGCGTCGCCGTCCTTACTGGGACGATGAACGATCGGCTGTGCCCTGGCGATGCGGAAAATCATCGGCGTTGTTCCCCCTCGACCGCTGCATGATCGTGGTTCGGGCGGGGGCGTCAAGTCCGTCGACTGCACCGCAGGGGCGAATATTTCGCCGTCACTTCAAGGCCATAGCGGGGGTAGCGGCGCCGTCACAAGCCTTGTGCTAGGGTAAGCGGTAAGGGGAAGGAGCACGGGGGTGCTGCAGATCCTTCGCAAGCCGTCTCGGTCTGAGCCGTCCGCCGGCGTCGACGTGCCGCGGTGGGTTGGCTTGTCGGTGCTCGCCGTCATCGTTGGCATCTCGTATTTCCTCGCGGCGCGCTTGAGTCTTGCGCTGCTGACCAAGCCTGAAGGCGTGGCCGTGTTCTGGCCTGCCGCGGGAGTCGCGGCCGGCGTCCTGATCGCGCTGGGGCCGCGTGCGCGATGGCCGGTCGTCGTCGGCACGATGGCGGCAACCATCCTGGCGAATCTCTTCGGCGACCGAAATCTCTGGAGCGCCGTTCTGTTCGCCGCCTGCAATGCAGGTGAGGCGGTGCTGACGGCATGGATCATCGAGCGCGTCTACGGCGCGGGCTTCCGGCTGGGCAAGTTGCGCCACGTGCTCGGGCTGTTTGCGGCGGCGGTGGTTGGAAGCGCACTTTCCGCGCTGGGCGGTGTTGCGGGCATCAGGTTGTTTCACAATGCCGACGCGCCGCTGTTCGTGACGTGGCAGCAATGGTTCGCCTCGGATGCGCTCGGCATCATCACCGTGGCGCCGCTTCTGATCGAGCTTGCGGCGTTGCCACGCGATCGGCCGCCACGCAGCGAGATCATTGAAGGCATGCTCGCGGTCTCGTCGCTGGCGCTGGTATGTGCGCTTGCCGTGTTCGAACGCTGGGAACTCCTGGCCACCATCGGGCCGGTCGCGCTTTTGTTCGCACCGTTATTGTGGCTTGCAGCGCGCTGCCGGCCGGTCTTCGCTTCGACCGCCGCGTTCGTCGTAAGCCTTTCGATCGTTTGGACGACGACGTTCGGTATCGGCTATTTCGGCAATCCGGCGCTGTCGATGGCCGATCGCGTCTTCGGCGCCCAGGCCAGCATCCTGCTGGTTACGCTCAGCGCGCTGGTTCTCGCGGCGCTGTTCGCCGAAATCCGCGACAAGCGGCGGCTGGCCGAGATTGCGCTGCAGGCCAGCGAAACCCAGCGCTACCTCATCGAAACCGAACGGTTGGCCGCGCTCGGCGGGCTGGTCGCGGGCGTCTCGCACGAAATCAACACACCGGTCGGTACCAGCCTGACGGTCGCGTCGTCGCTCGCACACCGTTCCGCGGTATTCGCCGAGCAGATCGCCGCGGGCGAGGTGCGCCGCTCGCAACTCGACGAGTTCGCCGAGAGTTGCCGCGACGCTTCACACCAGCTGGTCGCAAACCTTCAGCGTGCGGGCGAGCTGATCCAGTCGTTCAAGCAGGTGGCCGTCGACCGCAGCCACGCCGACCGGCGTACATTCGATCTCAAGGTGGTGACCGAGCAGATCGTCGCCAGTATCCGGCCGGGCCTGCCAAGGCCACGACGTGATTCCATTGTGCTCGAGGTGCCTGCCCAGATCACGCTGTACAGCTACCCGGGTGCCTACGGGCAAGTGTTGACCAATCTCATCTTCAATGCCTTCACGCACGGCCTTCCCGACGGGCGTGACGGACGGGTGTTGATCAAGGTGCGGGAACTCGAAACCGACCAGGTCGAGATCACATTCTCGGACGACGGCATCGGTATTCCGGGCGACGTGCAGCGACACGTTTTCGACCCGTTCTTCACCACCAATCGCGCGCAGGGCAATACCGGGCTCGGCCTCTACATCGTCCACAATCTCGTGACCCAGCATCTCGGCGGCACGATCGCGCTCGTCTCCGCGCCGGGCAAGGGCACGTCGATTTGCATGACGCTGCCGCTGAACGCTCCCGGCGAGGCCGAGCCGGAAATCATGGCCGGACGCATCGGCCGATAACGCGCCGGATCAGCTAACCCACAATTTCTTGCGCAGCGACTCGATGAAGTAGTCGAGCTCGCCCTTGTCGTGGTCGAGCGGCGGGACCGCGCCCCAGACCGGCTTCGGCCAGGCGGCATCAGTTTGCCGCCGCGCGATCACATGCACGTGGAGTTGCGGTACGACGTTGCCGAGCGCCGCGATGTTGAGCTTGTCGCATTCGGTCACCGTCTTCAGGGCGCGGCCGGTGCGCGCGATCTCGGTCCACAATTGCGCCTGCTCGACCTCGTCGAGATCGATCATCTCCGATACGCCGATCCGGCGCGGCACCAGCAGGAGCCACGGGTAATTGGCGTCGTTGATGACCAGCACCCGCGACAGCGGCAGGTCGCCGATATTGATGGTGTCCTTGGCCAGCTGCGGATGCAGCGACCAGGTGGGCGGCTGGGGAAGTTCGATCATTGCGGGGAATTCCGTCAGTTTTTGCGTGTGTTTTCCGGGGCCGGGGGAAAGGTAGCATGGGGCGTGGCTGGTGCTTGCATTCCCGTTCCGTTCCGACGATATAGAGGCCGGGAGGTTGGCGGTGGACGAGCCACTCGCCAACCGGGTCAGGTCCGGAAGGAAGCAGCCCTAACGAGCTCCGGTTCGGGTCGCTCGTCAGCCTCCCACCGTTTCATCCACGCTATTCCGTCATGCGCGGGCTTACCCGCTCATCCATTTTTGCGGACAATGAGGGGCCCGCGGCGGAGCGAACGAGAGCATGAACGACGCCACCACCCCCGATGCCCGAGGCGGCGGCTATCGCGTGCTGGCGCGCAAGTATCGTCCGGCTACCTTCGACGATCTCATCGGCCAGGAAGCGATGGTGCGCACGATCTCGAACGCGTTCGAGGCCGGCCGCATTCCGCAGGCGTGGATCCTCACCGGCGTGCGCGGCGTGGGCAAGACCACGACGGCGCGCATCCTGGCCCGCGCGCTCAACTATGAGCTGCCGGATGGTTCGGTCACCGGACCGACCATCGCGATGCCGACGCTCGGCGTGCAGTGCCAATCGATCATGGAGAGCCGCCATCTCGACGTGATCGAGATGGACGCCGCCTCCCATAACGGCGTCGACGACGTGCGCCAGATCAACGACGCGATCCGCTACGCGCCGGTGCAGGCGCGTTACAAGGTCTACATCCTCGACGAAGTTCACATGTTGTCGCCGGCCGCGTTCAACGCGCTGTTGAAGACGCTGGAGGAACCGCCGCCGCACGCCAAGTTCATCTTCGCCACCACCGAGATCCGCAAGGTCCCGGTGACGGTGCTGTCGCGCTGCCAGCGCTTCGACCTGCGTCGCGTCGACGCCGACGTGCTGGTCAAACATTTGCAGGGCATCGCCGCCAATGAGCAGATCGAGGTCGAGCGCGACGCGCTGGCGCTGATCGCGCGTGCCGCCGAAGGCTCGGTGCGCGATTCACTGTCGCTGTTCGACCAGGCGATCGCCCATGCTGCCGGCACCGTCCGCGGCGAGGACGTGCGGCAGATGCTCGGCCTCGCCGACCGCACCCGCACCATCGACCTGTTCGAGGCTGTCATGCGCGGCGACGCCGCTGGCGCGATGAAGGAATTGCGCGCGCAATACGACATCGGCGCCGATCCGGCGGTGGCGCTGTCCGATCTCGCCGAGTTCACGCATTTTGTTACGCGTGTCAAAGTCGTGCCGGCGGTCGCTGACGATGTTGCGTTTGCGGAGTCCGAGCGCGTGCGCGGGCGAGGCTTCGCCGAGAAGCTGTCGATGCGGGTGCTGGCGCGCGCCTGGCAGATGCTGCTGAAGGGCATCACCGAGGTCGAGGAATCCGGCCGGCCGCTTGCGGCGGCCGAGATGGTGCTGGTGCGGCTCGCTTATGCCGCCGACCTGCCGACGCCCGACGAGGTGATCCGCTCGCTCGACGGCAACGGTTCGGCGCCGGCGCCACGTGCCGGCGGAAACGGCGGCGGCGCCGCGTCCCCGGGGCCCGTGTCTTCGGGGCCTATGGCGTCAGCGCGGTTTGAAAGCGCGCCGCGTGCCGATGCGTCCCGAGGCGCGCCACGCGCCGCGCTCGCGGCCGTGCAGCCGATGGGCAATCCGCAGATGGCCGCGCCGGCGGAAGCGACCACGCCGGTGTTGGCGATCTCGACCTTCGAGGGCCTGCTCGCGCTCGCGGTGCAAAAGCGCGACCTCTCGGTCAAGGCCGCGCTGGAGCGCGACGTGCGGCTGGTGAAGTGCGAGGACGGGCGGCTCGACGTCGCGCTGGAGCCGAGCGCCGCCCGGACGCTGGTCAACGATCTCTCGACCAAGTTCTCGCAATGGACCGGCCGGCGCTGGGTCGTCGTGGTGTCGCGCGAGGACGCGCAGCCGACGGTGAAATCGGTGCTCGAGGCCAAGCAGGCCGAGCTTGAGATCGGCGTGCAGGCCGATCCGCTGGTGCAGGCGGTGATGTCGCGCTTCCCCGGTGCGAAAATCGTCGATGTGCGCGCGGCCGACCAGATCGCGGCGTTGCCGCCCGCAGATCCCGAAGACGACGACATGCCGCCGGAACCGCCGCCCGCGGACGACGCTTCTTATGGTGCGGACTGGATCCGCGACGACGATTCCCAAGATTAGTCGAGGAGTGCCATGGCCGATTTTCTAGGCTTGATGAAACAGGCCGCCGAGCTCAAATCCAAGATGGAAGCGATGCAGGCCGATCTCGAGGCGAGTGAGGTCGAGGGCGCCGCCGGCGGTGGGCTGGTCGCGGTGCGGCTCAACGGCAAAGGCGACCTCAAGGGCGTGCAGATCGACGAGTCGCTGGTGAAGCCCGGCGAAAAGGAAGTCCTCGAGGACCTGATCGTTGCCGCGCACGCCGATGCGCGCCGCAAGGTCGAGGCGCTGATGAAGGACAAGATGCAGAGCGTCGCCGGCGGCCTGCCGCTGCCGCCGGGGATGAAGCTGTTCTGAGATGCCAAGCGCTGTTGCCGGACCCGAGATCGAACGCCTGATTCAGCTCCTGGCGCGGCTGCCAGGACTCGGCCCGCGCTCGGCGCGGCGCGCGGCGCTGTTCCTGATCAAGAAGCGCGAGCAGATCATGGCGCCGCTCGCGGCCGCGGTGCAGACCGCGCTGGAGAAGATCGAGATCTGCAGCACTTGCGGCAATGTCGACACGCAGAATCCCTGCACCGTCTGCCGCGATCACAACCGCGATCCCAGCATCATCGTCGTGGTCGCCGACGTCGCCGACCTGTGGGCGCTGGAGCGCGCGCATGCCGTCAATGCCCGCTACCACGTGCTGGGCGGCACGCTGTCGCCGCTCGACGGCATCGGCCCGCAGGATCTCACCATCGACGCGCTGGTGACCCGCGCGCATGATCCGGCGGTGAAGGAGGTCATCCTGGCGCTCAACGCCACTGTCGACGGCCAGACCACCGCGCACTACATCACCGACCTCCTGCACGGTGCCAACGTGTCGGTGACGCGCCTTGCCCATGGGGTGCCGGTCGGCGGCGAGCTCGATTATCTCGACGAAGGCACGCTGTCGGCGGCGATGCGCCAGCGCACGGCAATTTAAATTTCGGAGTACGTGATGATCGCACCGTGGATATTGGTGGCGGTGACGATGTTGGGCGCGAGCGTTCGCGCCGAGCAGGCGCCGTCGGCGCGTGGCCTGTTCGAAGCCGCCTGGAAGCGCGCGGAATGTAATCAGGGTCTCGATCAGGCGCTCAACAACGCGCGCTATCACGAACTCGGCGGCGGCTACTCGCTCGGCATGGTGCTGTGCTGGCTGGGGCCGAACTCGGAGACGCAGATCCTGTTCATGGTCGCGCCCAAGACCGGCGGCCGGCCGCAATTGCTGCGCTTTGACCAGTGGCAGGACAAGACCTTCGTTCCCGCCGACGTCCTGTCGATGCCGGACTATGAGCCCACGACCAAGACGATCACGAGCTATCGCCGCTACAGCAGCAGCGGGCTGTGCGCCCACGCCGGCGAATGGACCTGGACGGGCGCCGAATTCAAGATGACCGGCTACTGGGACAAGCCGGATTGCAACGACGAGAGCGAATTCGATCGCGGCGACAGGTTCCGGGTGTTCCCGCCGAAGCCGTAGAATTGGCACTCCTATTTTGTTGACATAATCTCATTCAAACGGGAGCCGATCCCTTTGTTGGCTTCGAATTCAGCGTGTAGATCTTGCACGATTTTCTGACTGTCTGTTCCGCTCACGAACTCATAGTCCGCTTGTAGCATCGCCGGTACTTTTTGCCGAGCTTCCGGATCATCCAAAGCTGCGCTAAACGCCTTGCGCAGTGTTTCGATGACTCGCGGGTCGGTCGCAGGCGGCACCACGAAACTGTAGTGCACAGCGAGCGCGCCGAGGATGCTCCGATAGGCTGCGAAATCGACGCTTTTGAGCGCCTCGGGCTTCAATTGTTGGATCACTTCAACCATGGTTGGGATGTCCGGCAACTGCTTGTTGCGCGCATAGGTGCCATCCGCCCGCAGTTCTCCGCGTTGCAAGAAGGCATCATAGATGCCTTCTTTGCGGATCGAGTCGCGCCGCGCGAGGTAGGTTGTATGGCTGGCGTTTGCCAGATTGGCTTCGTCGCGCGCAAGCGCAAGTATTGTTTCTGCTTGGCCGGGGTAGCCCGTAACAAGCTTGTATTTCGCACCGATAATTTCAAGAAATAAACGGTTGGCGGCATCGGTCGTGGAACCGGTGCCCAGGCTTGCCAGCACAAGCGACTTACCTGGGTTCAGCAGGTCTTGTGGCCGCTTAAGTCCGATGTCGTGACGCGTCAGCAAGACTTGTGTCGCCGATACAGCGCCAATGATTTGCAGTTTGTTGGGGTCATATCGGATACCGGGCCCGCGCATGAATCCTTGGGTCACCATTCCGAATAGAACTCCGATGGTCAGGCCATCGGGCTTAGCCACCTCGTGCATGTAATTTGCAGCAACGACGCCGGCCGCGCCGGGCCGGTTCTCGACGATGATATTCGGCTTGCCCGGCAAATGTTTAGATAGGTAGGGGACAAACACACGTCCGGTCGTATCGGTGGGGCCACTAGGCGTGCTGGCGATGACAAGACGGATTGTCTTGCCTTCGAAGGCAGGCTGCGCCGTGGCTGGGAACGTAACGACCACCAAGGTCGAAGCGAACACCGATAGAGTTGTTGCGCAACGTCGCAACACCGGCAAAATATTAGTTGCACCCATAGACATTAGTTTCTCCCGTCATGACGCCATTCTGCGACGGCTTCTGACCTCTATGTGCGTTCGATGATCGTCAGTCCACGGCGGCGGTCGGTCACGTAGATCAGCCCTCGGCCGTCTACGGTCACATCGTTGCTCTGAACGCGATCGGTTCCTGTGGGGGCGTCCGGCACAAAGTAGGCGACTTCGCGGAGCGATCGCGGGTTCGAGAAGTCGATAACGCGAACGCCGTGGGCAAACCAGGCCACGGGAATTTCTGTACCGGTGATGACCTCACTCGGCTGATGACAGGCAGTGGACAGCGGTTGGACTGTGCCGTCGAGTCCTTCGACCTGGAAGCTGCCGACCGGCATGGGAGCGCGTTCGTTGGTGATGTCGACCATCCAGAGGAAGGCAGGCTCGCCGAGTTCAGGCCTTGCGACGTCCTCGTCGGCGACCAGCATGTAGCGCCGGTTATTGATTTCGAACGGGAGCGGCAGACAAGTGTGCGTCGGGCATGAAAACGGTGGCGACCAGTCGAGCCCCGAGATTCGCTTGGGCTTCGACATGTCTTCAATGTCGAGAATATGGAAGCCGCCTAACCAATAGCTCGTATAAAGTCGATTTCCCATGCGGAGCGGGTGATGGCAGCGATGCTGCGTCCCCTTCCAGTCGGGTTTCTCGCCGCCGAGAAGCCATTGCCCCGGCATCCACCAACGACCGACCTCGACGGGATTTGCTGGATCTTTCAGATCCATGATGATGACGATATGCGCGAGAAACCCTTCCGCTGTCGCCGACAGATAGACGTAGCGTTCGTCGATATCGAACCGGTGAACGCCCTGTCCTTCAGTCTCCCAGCGTTTGATCAAGCGCGGGTTGCGTAGGTCGGAGATATCGTAGATGCACACACCACCCTTAAAGTCAGGTGAGGGCTTGTTGGGATCGTTGAAGTTGAGTTCCTGATTGACGACCATGAGATCGCCGGTCACGCGCACCTTGTGGGAATGGGTGCCCGCCGCCATCGGCAGTTCCGCCAGCATGCGGGGGTTCTTCGGATCTCTGACATCGACGATCGACGTGCCGTGTGGGGCCTTCATGTGTCCCACGTAAGCGATGCCATCACGCACAACGACCTGACCGGCGCCGGCGCAATCCAAATACCCGACTTCTTTCATCCCAGAAGATTTGGCCATCTTTTCCGCCTTGGTTTGCCCGCGTCGTTGGTCGATCAGGCGCTCGCATCACGCTTCATCCGATCCCGCTCGCTGATGTCAGGTCCCCGGAACGCGCCTGGGACAGGCTGCGCTCCTTGAGGTATTAGCGATAGGTGTATTTTTGTAATAGTGATATAAGCTGAGCTTATGTCAGCTGATCGCGACTGGGACAGGCCGATAGGGCAGAAGCTCAAGCTCCGTGACCTGCAGGTGATCTTCATTGTTGCCGAACAGGGCAGCATGGCGAAGGCCGCCACGGTACTCGGGATCACGCAGTCGGCCGTCTCGCAGATGATCGCCGATCTTGAACTCTATCTCGGCGTACGCATCTTCGACCGCAGCCGTAGGGGCGTCGATTTGACGGTTTATGGCAGGGCGCTGATGAGAAGCGGCCGCGCTGCGTTCGACGAACTCCGCCTCGGCTTGCAAGAGATCGATTTCTTGCGAAACGAGGGCACCGGACTAATCCGGATCGGCTGTCCGGAAACCTTGGCAGCTTCAGTGCTGCCTCTCGCACTCGAGCGCTTTTCCAGCTGCTGGCCTGACGTTGTGTTCGAGGTTCAAACATTTCCGGGCGCCGCCGCCGCCGACAAGCTCCGCGATCGCAGCATTGACCTCGTTCTGTTTCGGGAAGGCGTGGGGGTCAACAATGTCGAACAATCCGACGAATTCCGGATGACCAGGCTTTTCGAAGATGAACTGAAAATCGTCGTCGGCGCAAACAGCGTCTGGGCACATTCCAAGGCGACCAGTCTCGCAGATCTGGCCGAGGCGCCATGGATTATCCTTCCCTACGGTTGGGGCGAGGAGATGATCCCCAACGCATTTCGGGCGCTTGGCTTGGCGGGTCCCAGAACCGCTATCAAAACTTTTTCCATTCACCTTCGGCTTCACTTGCTGATGACCGGACGCTTCGTAACTGCGCTGCCGCAATCGGTCATCGATCTGCATCGTGGAAAGTTTGCCATCGTGGAATTGCCCATCGATCTCCCGCGTAGTCCCTACGGCGTTGCAATTGTGACGCTGCGTGGCAGGACACTCAGTCGCGTTGTGGAGCACTTCATTGAATCGACCACCACGATTTACGGAAAGGTCGAGGGAGAAACGTAGATCATTGTTGAGGCGCGGAGAGCGAGCAGGGCGCCGCTGCTGCTCCGTTGTGCTGAACTCAGTCGGCAGGCACGACCACGCGCTGGGGCCCGAGCGTGGCGAAGTGGCCGCGCTGCTGCAGCCAGGCCAGCAGCAACAGGCTCGGGATCGCGACCAGCGACGAGACCACGAAGAACATCGGCCAGCCCACTGCTTCCGCGACCACGCCCGCGCCGGCTGACAGATACGTGCGGCCGACCGCGGCCAGCGCGGTCAGCAACGCGAACTGCGTCGCGGTGTGCAGCGGGCTCTGGCACAGCGCCGAGAGGTAGGCGACGAAGATCACGGTGCCGATCGCGCCGGCGAAGTTCTCCGCGATGATCGCGGCCGCCAGCGCCCAATGGTTGGTGCCGACCAAGGCGAGCCAGGCGAACGCCAGGTTCGACGCCATCTGTAAAAGCGCACCGACCCACAGGCACGTCACCATGCTGTAGCGCGCCGCCACCGCGCCGCCGACGAAGCCGCCGATCAGCGTGGCGGCGAGGCCGACGCCCTTCACGATGTTGGCGTAGTCGACGACAGTGAATCCGATCTTGATGACGAAGGCCGCCGTCATCGCACCGGCGAACGCGTCGCAGAACTTGTAGAACACGACGAACAGCAGAACGACGATCGCGGCGTCGCGGGTGAGAAAATCGGCGAAGGCGTGATAGGCGGCCTTGGCCACCCGCGTCACCGAATTCTTCTCACCGGCATGGACCGCCTCGGCGACCGCCGATTGCTGCGGCTCGGTGGCGAGGATAGTGGTGGCGATGCCGATCGCTACCAGCACCGCCATGCCGATGAAGCTCAGGCTCCAGGCGGCGGTGGTGGAAACGCCGAACAGTCCGAACAACCAGACCAGATAGAGCACGCCGACGGTCGAGGCGAGCATGCCGATGCGATAGGCGGCGACATAGGACGCCATGCCGGCGGCCTGCTCGCTCTTGTCGAGGCTTTCGACACGGAAGGCGTCGATGACGATGTCCTGCGTCGCCGAGGCGGTGGCGACCAGCAGCGCGCCGAGCGCGACATGCCATGGCGATATCGCGGGATCGAGGAAGGCGAGGAACACGATCGTCGCCATCAGGAGGAGCTGCGAGAACACCAGCCAGCCGCGGCGCCGCCCCAGCGCCCGCGAAAGAATCGGGATGTCGATGGCGTCGACGATCGGCGCCCACAGGAACTTCAGCGTGTAGGGCGTGCCGACCAGCGTGAAGAAGCCGATGGTCTTGAGGTCGACGCCCGAGGTCGCGCTCCAGACCTGCAGCGTCGAGCCCGACAGCGCCAACGGCAGCCCGGATGCGAAGCCGAGGAACATCACGATCAGCACCCGCGGGCGCAGATAGACCGCGATGCTGTCGAGATAGGAACCGGTGGCGGGGGCCGGGGTGGAATCAGGGGCGGCTGTCATGCACTCTCTCTAGCACGATCCGCAGTCCCTCTCTCCACGGTCGCAAACTCAAACCCCGTCATCCTGAGGTGGCCGGCCGCAGGCCCTTCATGTGGTCCTCGATGCGCGCTGGCCGGCCCTCGAAGGATGGACGGCCACCGGCCGGGCCGTCGTCCTTCGAGGCTCGGCTTTCAGCCGAGCACCTCAGGATGACGGATTTGAGATCGGGGAATCCGGAAAATAGCTCGACGGGTTGGCGGTGTGTCCCGCCTTACTCCCCCACCTGCAGCTTGCGCGGGATCGGCGCCGGTATGACGTTGCCGGCGGGCTGGTCGACATCGTCATCGAACTCAACCTCGCGGATGCGGGTCCCTCGCTTCTCGACCTTCTCGGCCGAAATGAGGATCTGCCGCAGGTCCTCGCCGGCCTGGCCGTGGTGCTGCTGCAGCCGCAGCACGCGCTCCTGCAACCGCTTGATGTCGTCCATCAGGTGGCCGACCTCGGCGTGGATCTTGTCGGCGGCCTCGCGCATGCGCGCGTCCTTCTGGATCTGCTGCACGACATTGATCGCGAGCATCAGCAGTGAGGGCGAGACAATGACAACTTTCGAGCGATACGCCCGCTGCACCACGTCGTCGAAGCCGTCATAGAGCTCCGCGTACACCGACTCCGACGGCACGAACATCAGCGCCATGTCCTGGGTCTCGCCCGGGATCAGGTACTTGGTCGCGATGTCGGTGACATGGCGGTTGATGTCGACGCGCAGCCGCGCCGACGCGATCTTGCGCTCCTCGTCGCTTTTGGCGTCGCGGAAGGCGTTGACCGCCTCGAGCGGGAACTTCGCGTCGACCACCAGCGGCCGCTGGTCGGGCAGGAAGATCGCGCAGTCCGGCCGGCTACGGTTCGAGAGCGTGTGCTGGAACGCGTAGCAGTCCTTCGGCAGCCCATCCTGGATGATCACTTCCATGCGGCCCTGGCCGAAGGCGCCGCGGCTCTGCTTGTTGGAGAGCACGCTCTGCAGCGAGGTCACCTGCGCGGCCAGGTCGGTGATGTTCTTCTGCGCGCCGTCGATCACCGCCAGCCGGGCGTGAAGCTGCTGCAAGTGATCGGTGGTGTTCCGGGTCGAGGTCGTGAGCGTGTCGCCGACCCGCGCCGTCACGGCGTCGAGCCGCTGGTTCACCGATTCCTGGAACTGCCCCTGCGCGGTCTGCAACCAAGCCCCCATCGCGTCGAGCCGGCCATGGATTTGCGACAGCCCCTGGCCGGTGGCGCGGTCAAGCTCCGCCCGGCGCTCGAGCTCCGCCATGCGGTTCGCGGCGGCCTCGGCCGCTTCTGCGGCCGCGGCCTTCTGGCGGCGCCCGTTACGGACCGCCAAGACGATGGCGACCACGGCGGCCGCCAGGACGACAGCCGCCACCGCGGCGCCGGCGAGGATCAATTGATGGTCGGTCAGGGAGGTGATCATGAGCGATCCACTGTACAGCGATTCGCATCATAGGAACAAAAAGTGAACAAAATATCAAGGCCTGTCAGGGGGTTAGCCGCCATGCGCGAAGAACCCGTCGGGTGGGCGTTGGACGTCGTTCGCAATTGACCGATTTCCGGCGACCGCTTACATCGCGCGCATGGCGATGCGCGACATTCTGATTATCCCCGACAAGCGGCTGCGGCTCGTTTCCGAACCGGTCAAGAAGATCGACAAGGAGGTGAGGACGCTGGTCGAGGACATGTTCGAGACCATGTACGAAGCCCCCGGCATCGGGCTGGCGGCGATCCAGATCGGTGTGCCCCGGCGCATCGTCACCATGGACCTCGCCAAGAAGGACGAGGACAAGGAACAGCGCGTGTTCATCAATCCGGAGATCGTGTGGTCTTCGGATGAGCACAACGTGCACGAGGAAGGCTGTCTCTCGATTCCGGAATTCTACGAGGAGGTCGAGCGGCCGGCGCAGGTGCGGGTGAAATATCTCGACCTCGACGGCAAGGAGCAGGAGATCGAGGCGGGCGGGCTGTTGGCCACCTGCCTGCAGCACGAGATCGACCACATCAACGGCGTGCTGTTCATCGATCACATCTCCAAGCTCAAGCGCGACCGCATCACCAAGAAATTCACCAAGGTTGCCAAACGCGCCGTGGAGGGCTGATGCCCCTCCGTCTCGTCTTCATGGGCACGCCCGACTTCGCGGTGCCGACGCTGGCGGAGATCGTCGGGCGCGGCCATGACGTCGCGGCGGTGTACACCCGCGCACCGAAGCCGGCCGGCCGCCGCGGCCTGGAATTGCAGCCAACGCCAGTTGAGCGCGAGGCGCGGCGTTTCGGATTGCCGGTGCTCACGCCCGCGAGCCTGCGCACCGACGAGGCGCAGGCGGCGTTCCGCGCGCACGGCGCCGACGCCGCCGTCGTCGTGGCCTACGGGCTGATCCTGCCGAAGGCCGTGCTCGATGCGGTGCCACTCGGCTGCTTCAACCTGCACGCCTCGCTGCTGCCGCGCTGGCGCGGCGCCGCGCCGATCCATCGCGCCATCATGGCCGGCGACGCGGAGACCGGCGCCGAGGTGATGAAGATGGCGGAGGGGCTCGACACCGGTCCGGTGGCCATGGCCGATCGCCTCGCGATCGCGCCTGATGTGACCACCGGCGACCTGCATGACGAGCTGGCACGGCGCGGCGCCAACCTGATGGTGCAGGCGCTCGGCGCGCTGGAGCGCGGCACGCTGGCGCTGACGCCGCAGCCGGACGCGGGCATCACCTACGCCACCAAGATCGCCAAGGACGAGACCCGCATCGACTGGTCGAAGCCGTGGCGGGCCGTGCATGACCACATCCGCGGGCTGTCGCCATTTCCGGGCGCGTGGTTCGAACTGGCGAGCGAGGGCGGCCAGCCAGCACGGGTGAAGGTGCTGCGCACCACCAAGGGCGAGGGCAGTGGCGCGCCCGGCACGGTGCTCGACGGCAACCTCACCATCGCCTGCGGCGACGGCGCGGTGCGCATCCTTCAGCTTCAGCGTGCTGGCGGGAAGGCGATGACGGCGGAGGAGTTTCTGCGCGGCACGGCGCTCACCGCCGGGACGCGGCTCACTTAGCACAGCAGGCGCGCGTGCAACGCTTTCAGCGACGCCAGCGTCACCGTGGATGCAGCCACTTCGGCAGGAACGAATAGGCGTTCACATTCTCGGTCGGCTTGAATTCGATACCGCGGTCACCCAGCATCTTCTGCAGCCGCCCATCATTGAATGCGTCAAAGGTTTCGGTGCATCCACCGATATGCTGGTTGCCGACGAAGATCTGCGGAATGGTCGGTGAATTGGTGCGCGCCTTGAGCACGGTGCGGATTTGGCCGCCCCAATTGTCCTTCTGGTAGTCGGCGGAATCCAGATCGATCGAGCGATAAGGGATGTCGAACTGCTTGAAGAGCTTGCGCACCGACCAGCAGAACTCACACCATTCAAGCGCGAACATCACGACCGGCTGGTCGGGGTCCGACGTCACCTTGCTCACGAACGCGTCTGCCTGCGGACTGAGCTGCAGCGGTGCTTCGGCTTGGGGCGTTGTCGGCGTCGGCGCGGCAGGCTTCACGTCGAATCGATAGCGTGGCGTCGATTGAGAGATTTCGATCTCGTCGACGGTCATTTCCGCCGGAACGTCCTCGAACAGCGGTGTACTCAGATAGCGTTCGCCGGTGTCCGGCAGCATGCACAGGATCTTGGCGCCCTTCTCGGCTCGGGCGGCAATTTGCAGCGCGCCGGCGAAGGTGGCTCCGCCAGTGATCCCGGTGAAGATTCCTTCCTTTTGGGCCAGCTCGCGCGCAAGCCGCAACGCGTCGCCGCCCTTGATCGGCAACACCTCGTCGATCAGTCCGGCGTTGACCGCATCCTCCACCAGCTTCGGGATGAAGTCCGGCGTCCATCCCTGCATGAGGTGAGGACGGAAGTGCGGATGGCTCTCCGATGCGGCCCCGTCAGCGCCGCGCGTCTGCACAACACCGCTTGCGACAATAGGAGAATTGTCGGGCTCGCAGGCAATGATCTTGGTTTCCGGTCTTTCCTTCTTCAGAACGCGCGCGACACCCTTGAGCGTGCCGCCGGTGCCCATGCCGGTGACCCAATAGTCGAGCCTGTCGCCCTCGAAGTCGTCCAGGATTTCAACCGCCGTGGTCTTGGAATGGAAGTCCGGATTGGCTTCGTTCTCGAACTGGCGGCAGAGGAACCAGCCGTGGGTCTGCGCAAGCTCCAGCGCCTTTGCGACCATTCCACTGCCCTTCTCGGATGCCGGCGTGAGGACCACTTTGGCGCCCAGGAACCGCATGAGCTTGCGGCGCTCGACGCTGAAGTTTTCCGCCATCGTCACCACGAGCGGGTAGCCCTTTTGGGCACACACCATCGCCAGACCAATTCCGGTATTGCCGCTGGTGGCCTCGACCACCGTCTGTCCCGGCTTCAGGGCGCCGCTTCGCTCCGCTGCTTCGATAACGCCCAAGGCCAGGCGGTCCTTGACGGAGCCGAGCGGATTGAAGGCCTCCAATTTCACGAAGACCTCGACGCCGGGCGGCGAAAACTTCGCGACCTTGACGACGGGGGTGCGCCCGACCGTCTCGAGGATGTTGTTGAACCTTGTCATCGTCTTGCTCCGAAATCCATTTCAGGCCGCTGCGAGTGCGGCGAACGCCGGCAACGCCCGCTCGACCATGCGGTCGGACGCGGTGAGGCTGATGCGCAGATACTCGGGCGAGCCCATGATCGAGCCCGGCATCACGAATACTTTTCGATCAGCAAGCGCATTCCAATGCCGGTCGGGATCCCCCGCCGGCCATCTGCTCCACAGATAGAACGTACCCTGCGGCGGCAATACGTCGAAGCCTGCGCGCGCCAGTGTTCCGGTGAGCTGGTCGCGGCGGCGGACAAGCGCGGCACTGTCGATCGACAACCCTTCAAGGTCGGGCAGCGCGTACTGCATCACGGCATTGGGAAAACACCAGCCGAGCGCCATCTGCGCCGAGAACATCGCATCGCGCAGCGCCTGCCGATCGCTCAACGGCATCAATGGAGAGAGCGCGAGGTATCCGAGGCGCTGGCCCGGGGCGAGCAACACCTTGCCGTAGCTGTAGGAGATCAGCGTCCAGGGATAGACCGCCGCCGGACTGACAAAACCACGTCCATCGAACCTGAGCCGCCGATAGGGTTCGTCGGACAGCAGGAAGATGCGCCGGCCGTACCGAACCGAGGCACGCTCCAGCAACGCGGCCAATGCCTCAAGCGTCTCGCGACCATAGATGCGGCCGGTGGGGTTGTGCGGCGTGTTGACAATGACGAGCCTGGTCCTGGGTCCAATCGCCTTCTCGATCGCTTCGAGATCGAGATCGAATTCCGGGTCTTTCAATCGGACCTTGCGCGGCACCAGATCGGCCGCGAGGAGCATCGGCTCGTAACAGAACCAGGCGGGCTCGGAAAAAACGACCTCGTCGCCACGGTCGAGCACCAGGTGGAACGCCACCATGATCGCCGCGAAGGCGCCCGCGGTCAGCGCAAAGTCCGCAGGTTCGAAGGCAAGCTCAAGTTCGCGCCCGACGCGATCGGCCAGGAAAGCCTGGGGGGCCTGCTCGCTCGTCTTGTATGCGAACCAGTTCTTGTCGTGCGGCACCGCGCGTTCGCGGATCGCGGAAACGAGGCCGGCGAGCGGCATTTCATGCGGATTGCCGAAGGTGAAATCGCAAATGTCGGGGTCGTTGCGATGCTCTGCGTAGCGCGACGACACGTAAAAATCCCTGACGCCAGCGAAGGCGGCATTTGCCAATTGCGTTCGCGTCGATACCGCGGACGCCACCGTTGCGGACGCAATCGTTGCGCCTTGGGTGGTTTTTGGTAGTGCCAGCGTCATTGTTTCTGCCACGCGTGCGAATGCGGTTGGTCGCGCGAGCGCTCCATTTGGTTCAAACGGAACCCTAAATTTTGTCGGGAATTGGTGGTGTTCCGCGGCGGTGGCACGCATGACGCGCCATCGCACCGGCCTCAAAGATCAGCGCCGATTGTCCCGCAGGCGCGATTCGCCGCCGTTATTTCGCCGGCGGCACGATCTTCATCACGAAGCCGGTTGGCTTCTCGGTCGGTCCGAACGGTCCCGGCACCTTGTTCTTCACCACCGGGATGCTCTTGAGGTAGGTCGCGATCGCCATCGCGTCGTCCTTCGTAAGCTGGGCGAAGGCCTTCCATGGCATGATCGGCGCCAGGATGCGCTTGTCGGGGCGCACGCCGGTCTGCAGCGCGGTCACGATCTCGTCGGTCGACCAGTTGCCGAGGCCGGTCTCCTTGTCGGGCGTCAGGTTCGGCCCGTGGAAGACGCCCAGCCCTGGGATCTCGAAGCCGACCTCGGAACCGCCCAGCGCGCGCGTCGCATCGGGCTTGCCGAAGAAATATCCGGGCGTGTGGCAGTCATGGCAACCGCCGAAGTTCGTCAGATATTTGCCGCGGGCGACCGGGTCCTGCGCCATCGCGCCCGACGATAACGATACGAGCGCTGCTGCGATCGTGCCCGCGACTAGAGATCGTGCTGCAAACATCCTGGCTCTCCTGCTGGGAACTTGGACCCACGCCGATGGGGGATCGGCGCTCGTGCCTTATCCGGATTTCGTCGATTTCTCGCGGCCCGTGCGCGAGCCGGTTCCGGACGACACCGGCCTTAGTAGCGGCTGGGGTGGTTTTGGTTCAAGAGATTCGATCGCCGCTCAGCGGCAAAGTAAGGCGGCCCGGGCCGCCTAGTGGGTCCACTAACATTTTCCGCATGACGGTGATACGACCTCCGCCATGCCCCGCTACAAGCTCACCATCGAATACGACGGCACGCCGTTCGCCGGCTGGCAGATTCAGGCGACGGCTTCGACTGTGCAAGGCGTGCTGACCGACGCGGTCGCGGCGTTCGCCGGCGAGCGCGTCACCGTCAATGGCGCGGGCCGCACCGATGCCGGCGTGCATGCCATCGGCCAGGTCGCGCATATCCACCTGTCGAAGGAATGGGACACCGATACCGTGCGCGACGCGCTCACCGCGCATTTGCGGCCGCATCCGGTGGCGGTGGTCGCGGTCGAGCGCGTCGCCGACGATTTCGACGCGCGGTTCTCGGCAGTGCAGCGGCACTATCTCTATCTCATCGTCAACCGCCGTCCCGACCTGACGCTGGAGCGCGGCCGCGCCTGGCGCGTCGGCAGGCCGCTCGACACCAAGGCGATGCATGCCGCCGCGGTGCGGCTCATCGGCAAGCACGATTTCACGACGTTCCGCGATAGCGAGTGCCAGGCGAAGTCGCCGGTGAAGACGCTCGACCGGCTCGATGTGCATCGCGACGGCGACAATGTCAGCATCGAAGCGTCGGCGCGCTCGTTCCTGCATTCGCAGGTGCGCTCGATGGTCGGTTCGCTGGTCGCGGTGGGTGACGGGCGCTGGTCGGGCGCCGACCTTTCCGCCGCACTCGCGGCCCGTGACCGCGCCGCCTGCGCGCCGGTTGCGCCGCCGGACGGATTGTACCTGGTGCGTGTGGATTACTGACGTTCCGTCAGGCGACGACCTTGCCGAGGAAGGTCTCGATCTCGCCGCGCAGGTTTCCGACCGAAGCGCCCACCGAATTCGATACCGTGAGCATGGTCTCGGCGGCGGCGCGCGTGCCGTTTGCAGCCTGGGCGACTTCGCCGAGCACCGACACAACGGTGCTCGTACCACGGGCCGCTTTCACGGCGTTCTGGGCGATCTCGGAGGTGGCCGTATTCTGGTGCAGGATCGAGTCGGCGGCGATGGCGGCTCGCTCGCTGACCTCTTTCATGCTGTGCTCGATGCTATGGACCGCCTCGACCGCGCCGCCCGTTGATTCCTGCACCGCGAGCACGTGACGGGCGATCTCCTCGGTAGCCTTGGCGGTCTGCACGGCTAGCATTTTGACTTCGGACGCGACCACGGCGAAGCCGCGTCCCGCGTCGCCGGCCCGCGCCGCCTCGATGGTGGCATTGAGCGCCAGAAGGTTGGTTTGTCCGGCGATGGTCTGGATCAGCTTGATGACATCGCCGATCTTTTGCGCTGCATGAGCGAGTTCGACATAGCGGTGGTTGGTCGCTTCGGCCTTGGCGACAGCGTTGCTCAACGTCGTCTTGGTTTCGTCAAGCTGCCGGTTGATCTCCGCGATCGAGGTCAACAGTTCTTCAGTCGAGCCGGCGACATTTGCCACGTTGGCCGACGCCTGGTTCGATTCACGCAAGGCGGACTCGGCCTGCTGCGTGGCTTGTTCCGACGACTCCAGCATGGCAGTTGCCGTGGACTTCATCATGTCTGCGCTATTGCTGACGGTCCCAAGCAACTGCTCGACCCGGCCACGGAATGAGGAGATCGCGCTTTCAATCGTTGATCTGCGGTCCTCACCCGCAAGCATCTCATCACGTTGTTTCTCGAGGTGCAGGCGCTCGGTGATGTCCTCATGGATGGCGATCCAGCCGCCGCCGTCCATCGGCTGTCGGGTGACGCGGATCAGGCGGCCATCGGTCGTTTCCTTGGCCCGGCCCGATATATGGTCCGATGAAGCGGCTGGTGGAAGCGCGTCGCTCTCATTGACAAACATGCGGCTCTTGACGCGATGCGCCGTGATGGCATCTTGCGGTGTTCCGATTTTCAACAACTCGGGCGGCAAGCGGTACAATTCGGCATAGCGTCGATTGCTGACAACCAGGCGCTTTTCCGAATCGTACATGCAAAGGGCGTGCGTCATGTTCTCGAGGGCGGTGCTGAACCGCAAGTTGGTTTGTTCGAGAGACAGCTGCCGACGGATGCTCATGCCCAGGCCAACGATGACGAGAAGCGTCAGCAGTGCCGCGACCGCTGTATAGATTTTCTTGTGATGCTCGTAGCCCGCGAAGATCTCGACCGAGTCCATGCCGAGCGTGATGACCAAGGGATAACCTGTTACGACGCGATAGAAGATCACCCTTGTGCGGCCGTCCACGACGCCGCCGCCCCAGAAGTGTCCTTCGGGTGCTTGTGACAGCGCATGCGCCAGCGGTTTCGGCAGTGCAGCCTGCTCGTAGTTCTCGACCGCGACGCCGTACGAAGCGCGCGTGACGCCGTCGAGCCCCCGCAACGTGATGCCGTCTTCCGGGCCGAGATTGACGGAGCGGTGAAAGCGCTCGACGAATGCCGGATCGACCGAAGCAACGATGACGCCCCCGAAACTGCCGTCGGCTTGGCGTAGTCTGCGTGTCAGTTGGAGGGTTTGCTTGCCCGATACGCGCCCCTTTATCGGCCTGCTGATGTGGAGCTCGTCGGTCGTGGCCTTGAGATGACTTTGATAGTGCTCGCGGTCGCGCAGGTCCAGCGGCGGTCCGGAGTAGTCCGTCGTCGTCGCCCGCATGTAGCCGTCCGGGCCGATGAGCGTAGCCTGGATGGTCAACTCGCCCAGAAACGACGTGCGATCGATCCAACGGCGTAAATCGAAATTTTTCGGATTCTCCTCGTACGCCAGCCGGAGCATTAGGAGCGTCTGATCGACACCCTTGAACAGACGGATCGTGTTTTCCTGGAACAGCAGCGCGAGACTGGTGCCGCGCTGGATGGCGTTCTCCAATGCCTTGTTGCGCTCGACGTTCAATAGCAGCGCGAGGCCGATCCAGAAGATGGCGACGATCGCAATTCCAAATAATGGCGCCGGCTGCAAGAGAGCGCGGAGGAACCACAACAGACGACGGGTCGTCATATGGCCGAATCGGTGAGAGCCCCTGATTATTCGATTGATGACCGAACTTGGTTAATGTCTCATTCACCACAGTGATGACGAGGACGGCTGCGGCCGTTTACCAATCATTAACCCGCGCCGGGAGGACCCCTATGGAATTCGACCGCCGCGCAGTTTTGCGCCTGGCTACCGGCGCGGCCGCGATGCCGGCCGTCTCACGCGTGGCGTGGGCGCAGTCCTATCCCACGCGGCCGGTGCGCATGATCGTGCCGTTCGCGCCCGGCGGGCAGAACGACGCCATCGGGCGTCTCATCGCGCAGAAGCTGTCCGAGCATTTCGGCCGGCAATACGTCATCGAGAACGTGGGCGGGGGCGGTGGCGTCGTGGGCACCTCGCGTGCCGCGCAGGCGGCGCCTGATGGTTACACGCTGCTGGTGATGGACACCGGCTTTGTCATCAATCCGTTCGTCTATCCCAAGGTGCCCTACGATCCGTTCAAGGATTTCGACCCGGTCTCGATCGCGGTCACGACCACGCAGGTGCTGACGGTAACGCCGTCACTGCCGGTCCAGAACGTCAAGGAACTCGTCGCGTTGGTCAAAACCAATCCCGGCAAATACAGCTACGCGTCGCCCGGCATCGGCACGCCCGGACACATGACGGCCGAACTGTTTCGCCTGTCGCTGGGGCTTGATCTGGTGCACGTGCCGTTCAATGGCGCCGGCCCCGCGGTGGCGTCGACCATCGGCGGGCATACGCCGATCGCCTTCGGCTCGCCGGCTTCGAGCGTCGCGCAGGTCAAAGACGGCAAGCTACGGGGATTGGCGGTCGCGAGCGGAAAGCGGTTGTTGGCGCTGCCGGACCTTCCCACCATGGCGCAAGCCGGCTTCCCGGATATCGACGTCGAGTTTTGGATCGCAATCTTTGCCCCGGCGGGCACGCCGGTTGACGTTGTTGCCGCACTCAATCGGGAAATCGAAAAGGCGGTCGCATTGCCCGACGTGCGGCAGCGATTGGACGCGCTGGGATTCGAGGCGGCCGCGATCAGGCCCGCCGACTCCGTCGCGAAGCTAAAAAGCGAAAGCGTGAAATGGGCGAAGGTCGTTCAAGCGGCAGGCATCAAGGTCAACTAAGAACCAAGAATCCGCCGCCAGCCGATGTTGCGCAGCCGCTCGCGGTTCGGCGGCGTGTTCATCCGGTGCGGAGTGCTGACGCTGGCGAAGACCTTGTCGAATTCGACCGCCGCCGCTGCTGCAGCCGGTGTGGCGATGCGGTACGGCGCGGCGTTCACCGTGCTGAAGATGTAGTTGAAGTCGGCCGTGGCCACGACGGGGGCGTTAGTTGTCGTATGCGCCGCTGTATCAACTGTATCAACGGAGGTGGTGGCCGACGCGTTCGTCAACATGGTCGATGCCACGGCGATGGCATTCAGCGCCAGCACCGCCATCAGGATACGGGTCAGGTTACGCGACATGGCTAGGCTCTCGACCTCAGGTGATTTCCCTGTTGGTCGGTATGGCCCGGGACCAGGTTCAATCGCGCTAAAAAGGCCCGAAAACGAAGGGTTTTTCCGTTCGCGACGTTGACGCTGAGTTACTCCAATACCTCGTAAATTTTGGCCGCGGTCACCAGGCGTTAATGCTGGTCGTGCGGTGTCGCCTGACGTCCCGGCGGGCGCGATCTAACCAAAGTCCTGGGACAGGGATCACAAATCGTCGATAAATATTGTCAGGAAGTGATGCGTATTGGGCTGTCGTAGACGATCGTAGTGTATAGATATTGTAAAAGCGGTCTGGGAGAGGAGCACGTCATGCGGCTCATTATCTACTACATCGGTATTATGCTGATATTGAACGTGGCGACCGTTTTCATGGGGTTTGTTATCGAAAAACTATTCGGCTCGATCGCCAGCCTGGTGGTTTTTCTGTCGCTCTATTTTGTGGCGCTTTGGGCGGCCTGGGTGATTTCGGTGTGGCTGACCAAGCCGAAGGCCGTTGCCGTCGCCGTGCCTCTGGCCGCCGCAAAAGCATAAGGCTGCTCCACCGAACGAAGCCGAGATTGCTGCGAGCCGATTGATTTCTCGCTCAGCGCAATCACTGCGCCTTGATGCCGGCCGCCTTGATGATCGGCCACCACTTCTCGATCTCGGCTTTATGATACGCGGCGAGGCCTTCGGGCGTTTGCTGTTCGCGCGGCGGGACGTCCTGGTGCATGGCGGCGAGCCGCGTGCGCACGTTCGCATCGGCGAGCGTCTCGACCATCGCGGCGTTCACCTTGGCGAGGATGTCCTTCGGCACGCCGCGCGGCATCCACAGCCCGTGCCAGAACGAGATGTACATGCCGGGCATGCCGGCCTCGTCGACGGTCGGGACCTCGGGCGCGCCCTTGAGCCGCGACGGCGACGTCACCGCGAAGATCTTGAGCCGGCCGGCTTGCGCCTGCGCCACCGCTTCCGCGACCTGGATGATCATCAGGTCGACCTGGTTGGCGACGAGATCCTGCATCGCCGGGCCGCCGCCGCGATAGGGCACGAGGTTGAGCCGCGTGCCGGTGGCGTTGGCGAAATAGACCGCGCTCACATGCGAGGGGCTGCCGGCGCCGACGGTCGCGACCGAGGCCTTGTCCGGATTGGCCTTGAGCCACGCGATCAGCTCCTTGAGGTTGTTCGCCGGAAAGCCGGAACGTGCCGCGATCACCTGCGGGTTGGCGGCGACCATTGACACCGGATCGAGATCGGTCTGCAGGTCGTAGGGCAGCGACAAGGCGGCGCCGTTCATCACATGCGAGCCGAGTTGGCCGAGATTGAGCGTGTAGCCGTCGGGCGCCGCGCGCACGACGCGGTGGGTGCCGATCGAACCGCCAGCGCCACCGATGTTCTCGATGATCACGGTCTGGCCGATCGCGGCGCGGAACCGTTCATTCAGGATGCGCGCGATGGCGTCGGTTGCGCCGCCCGGCGGGAACGGCACGATCATCGTGATCGGCCGCGCCGGATAATTCTGCGCGGTGGCGATGCCGCCGGCAGCCACGGCAAGAAGCGCGGCCGCCGCGATGGAAATCGCAAACGTTCTTCTCAAGGTTTCGCTCCCTGCGTGTTGTTCGGCGCACCGTAGGGAGAATGGGCTGCGCGGGCAACGATGCAAATCGCCCCAGAGCCTGCGGCGGCAATCGTTCAGCCGGTGCGGGCGACCAGCGGCCGCTGTTCGGCAATCGCCAGCAGTTGGCGCACGGCCGAGATGTCGCTCCAGCCCACGTCGAGCAGGCGCAGCGTCGGATGCGCGAAGGCGAGGTTGGGCGAATCCGCCGTGAGCCGTTGCCAATGTGCAAACAGGATCGCTTCCAGCCCTTTGCGGTCGGTGCTCCAGTCGATCATGAACACCAGCCGGTCGAGCGGCACGGTGTCGAGCAAGGTCTCGAGCTCGTAGACGCAGCCCTGGCGGTGCGGGCCGAAACCGCGCAGGTCCATGGCGACCAGCGACGCCTCGCCCATCAGGTGCGTAACGGCGGCTTTCCACATGTCGTCGGAACAGAACAGCTGGTTGATGCGGAACCGCGCATCGGGATCCGGACGATCGTCGATGCCGGCAATGCGCGTGCGCAGATCGTCAGGGGTTTTTATGAACAGACGGGCAAGGCGGCCACGCACGAATTCGAGGAAGGTCGACGGCTCGACGGTGCGCGAGGCAAGGTCGGGCGCGGCGATCAGGTCGATGCTACCCATCAACCGCCAGCGCGTGCCGAGCAGGTCGAGCAGCCGTCGCGAACGCTTTCCGAAGCCGTAGACGCGCAGCAGCAGCAGCCGCATCGGCGGACGCTCGCGCGCTTGCTTCAGCGTCGGACGAATTGCGATGTGTAACGTCACGCGCCATGCGATCCAGGGCAGGAAGCCGGCCAGCGACGCGAGTGCGCCTTTCTCCCGGTACAGGCTCGACGCCAGGATGAGCGCCTGCAGCAGCCAGATCGCGTCGGCGGTGAGCAGGAGTTCGCTCGATCGTTTGGCGGCGTAGCGGTCGCGCAGCCAGATGACGCAGCGCCAGGCCGGCCACAGCATGACCAGCGCGCCGATCAACTGCACGATCCAGAGGATCGAGCCGCCGTCGATGTTGAGTGCGATGGCGATCCGCACCACCGAGTCGCGGATGGTGTCGAACAGCATCAGCGTGGTCGCGGCGTGGCTGCCCAGCAGCATCACGAACACGAACAGCAACACCAGCGGGCCGATCGACCGGATCGTGCGGTTGAGGAACAGCAGCAGGAATACCGACGGCGCGGCATTCAAGAGCCAGATGATGGCCGGTTGGACGAAACCCGGTACGGTGACGCCGAACATCGGCAGCGGCTCCGTGCCGCGCAGCTCGGCGACGCCGCAGATGATTGCCAGCACGCCGAGATAGCCCAGCACGATGTATGACTGCAGGCGGCGATCGCGCCCGACCAGCAGGCCGAGGATCAGCACCGTCGGCCAGGCGTGGGCCCACAACACCACCGCGGTCCGCAGCGGCAATAGCTCCATGCCGCCGAAGCGCAGCAGCAGCACCGTCGCCACCGCGGCGAACGCCAGACCGGCGAGTGAGTGCGCGAGCGCATGGCGCCACAGCAGGCGGTTCGACATGCTGGCGCCGACGGCGGCCGCGTCGTCGAAGGCGAGGGGGGCGTCCGCGGTCCGGCGCGGCCGCACGTCGGCCGGCGGCGTGAACGCATGCCCGCCGGCGCGCATCATGTTGCGCAGAATGGCGCGTTGCAGGAGCAACAGCGCGACGACGCCCAGGACGAGCGTCAGCACCCCCGCAACAAGCAAATTGAATATGATGGCGCCGTCGTGCGCGAATTCCGTCGTCATGTGTCTGCCCCTGGCCGCGGTTATAGGGCCAAGGGCGGTGTCATGTGAACGGTGCCAGGCGATGGGCGCCATGCGGATGGCGCGGTGTGATTGCCGCCGCGAATTGTCAGGTGGTCAGGGGGCCGGGCCGAACCGGTTCGGTTCCGAGGTGCCGCGCAGGAAGCCGAGCTCCACGATGGCCCAGATCAGGCCCACGAACGACAGCACCAACAGGATCGACGCCACCTCCATGGCCCGGACGGTCCAGAAATAAATGCCGGCGATGAAAAGCGCGAACGGCGCGACGCCGTAGATCAGGTACCACCCGGCCGCCTTGTCGCGGTCGTGCAGCCGCTTGATGGTCACCGCGGAATGCATCCAAAGCCCGGTCCCGACGATGAGCACCAAGGCCACATAGCGGCCGATATCGCCGGTGCCGGCGGTCGCGTCTTCGGCGATGCCCGATAAGAACCCGGTGACGGCAACGAACGCCAGAAAGCCCAGAAAGCAATACAATCGGCCGATCCGGCCGTCATAGCCGAACAGCAGATTAATGAAGGTGCCGAAGCGACTTCTCGCGGGGGTATCGGTCAAAGCGGCCATTCCTCGGGCGAGCAGAACGCTACAGAATCATTCGTGTGAGGTGCGGCATCTTACCACGACTCGCGCCCGGGAGGGCTGACGCCGCTGGACGGAATTGATGCCATCATCGGCGCAAAGGGGCCATCGAAAAACGGCCCCGCGTCCTGGGGAGGACATCATGATTTCACGGCGCGGATTCCTGGCGTCGGCAGCCGGCGTGGGCGCAGTGGCGTTCACCTCCCGGCGGGCGCGGGCGCAGGCCTATCCCAACAATATCGTGCGCATCATCGTACCGTTCCCGCCCGGTGGGGCGACCGACGTGCTCGGCCGCGTGGTCGCGCACCATCTCCAGGGCCTGTGGGGCCAGACCGTGGTGACCGAATACAAGCCCGGTGCGTCGGGCCTGCTCGGCGCCCGCCAGGTCATCGCCTCGCCGGCGGACGGCTATACGCTGATGCTGGCGTCCACCGGCGCCATCCTGTCGGTGGCGGCGAGCCAGGGCATCGAGCCGAAGGACTACGAGGTGACGCGCGAGCTCGCGCCGATCTCGCTGGTGGCGGCGCCGTCCTACATCCTGGTGGTCAATCCGTCGGTGCCAGTGAAGAGCGCCGCCGACATCATTGCCTACGCCAAGGCCAATCCCGGCAAGCTCACTTACGGCTCCTCCGGCGTCGGCACCGCGTCGCATCTCTCGGGCGCGCTGTTCGGGCAGATGGCCGGGGTCAACCTGCTGCATGTGCCCTATCGCGGCACCAGCCCGGCGGTGAACGATCTGCTCGGCGGGCAGATCAACATGCTGTTCTCGCCGCCGCAGGTGGTCACGCAGCATATCGCGATCGGCAAGCTTCGCATGATCGGCACCACCGGTGCGGAGCGCTCGGCGCTGTTCCCGGATTTCCCGACGCTGGCGGAGACCGGGTTGCCGAATTACGCGTCGCTCGGCTGGTTCGGCCTGTTCGCACCGGCCAAGACGGCGGCCGCGATCGTGAGCAAGATCAGCGCCGACACCGCCACGGTGCTCGCGCTCGACGACGCCAAGAAACGGCTGATCGAGGCTGGCGCGGAGCCGGCCGCGAACGCGCCCGATGTGTTCACGACGTTCGTCAACCAGGACATCGCCAAGTGGCTCGACCTCGCCCAGAAGGCGAATATCAAGTTGAGCCCGTGAGCGAGCGACTGGTTTGTAGGGTAGGTTGAGCGCTAGCGAAACCCACCGCCCAGCCGAGCGGAAGGAGGGTGGGTTTCGTTCCACTCAACCCACCCTACGAACTCGCCCCCTTGGTGCCCATCACCTGGTCCGGATAGGTGAAGTACCACTCCAGGATTTTGCGATACACCGCGGTAAGCTGGACGAGGTCGGCGACCGGCGTGCGCTCGTCGACCTGATGCATGGTGCGGCCGACCAGGCCGAATTCCAGCACCGGGCAATAATTCTTGATGAAGCGCGCGTCGGAGGTGCCGCCCGACGTGGACAGCGCCGGCGTGCGCCCCGTCACCTTCTCGATGGCGCCGGCCACGAGATCGACGAACGGTCCCGACGGCGCGAGGAATACGTCGGCGTTCGACGGCTCCCATTCGATGTGCCAGCGGATGTGGCTGCGCGCGGTGTTCTGGGCGCGGACTTCGAGCAGCGCGCGCAGTGATTCCTGGGTGTAGTTGTCGTTGAAGCGCACGTTGAAGCGGGCGCGGGCGACCGCCGGGATCAGGTTCACCACCGGATTGCCGATGTCGATCGAGGTGAATTCGAGATTGGACGGGCCGAAATTCGCGCTGCCGCTGTCGAGCGGCTCGTACATCAGCGCGCCCATCAGCGCCACCAGGCCGCGCACCGGATTGTCGGCGCGTTCCGGATAGGCGACGTGGCCCTGCTTGCCGGTGACCACCAGCGTGCCGTTCTGCGAGCCGCGGCGGCCGACCTTGACCATATCGCCGACAGCGTCGGTGTTGCTCGGCTCGCCGAGGATGCAGTGATCGAATTTCTCGCCCCGCTCGGCCGCCCATTGCAGGAGCTTCACGGTGCCGTTGACGGCGATGCCTTCTTCGTCGCCGGTGATCAGGAACGAGATCGACCCTTGCGGCGGACCTTCGGCGAGATGATCGAGCGTCGCGGCGACGGCGCAGGCGATCGCGCCCTTCATGTCGACCGCGCCGCGGCCGTACAGCATGTCGCCGACGACCTCGGCGGCGAACGGCGGTTGCGACCACGCGGCGTCGTCGCCGGGCGGCACGACGTCGGTATGACCCGCGAACATGAGGTGGGGGGCGCCAGTGCCGATGCGGGCGTAGAGGTTCTCGACCGGCGCGGTGCCGGGCTCCTGGAACGTCACGCGGTCGACTGCAAAACCCGCCGACCTGAGCACCGTTTCGAGCAGCGACAGTGCGCCGCCCTCAGCCGGTGTGACCGAGGGGCAGCGCAGCAGGTCGCGTGCGAGGGTAATGGCGTCGACCGTGGGGGCGCTCATGCCCCGCCAATAGGGCAGGGCCGAGCGCCCGTCAACGCGCCTAGATAAGTCGGGCGCGGTCGATCAGCGGGGGCCTTCCAGCGGATCCGGGCCGTACTGGTTCGGGCCCACGGTGCCGCGCAGGAAGCCGATCTCGACCAGGCCCCAGATCGACAGCGCAAGGCCGGCCAGGGTGAAGATCAGGCCGATCCCTTCGATCTGTTCGCCGATCCCTTGCAGGATGGCCGGCACGATCCAGAACAGGACCAGCCACCAGCCTGATTTGTTGCGGTCATGCAGGCGCTTCGCGCCCAGGGCCAGACCGATCCAGAGCAGCGGAATGTAGGCGATGATCAGGATGAAGAGCAGCACGCCCAGGCCGGACAGGTCGCCAGCAAGGATGCTCGCACCGCCGCCGATGACGACGGCCGCGACGACCACAAGGAAGATAACCATCAAACAAAGCGCCGTCAGCCAGTACGGCTTACGGTTCAGCCGCCCGGTAAACGAAAAAAGTAATTGGCTCATCGACATGGTCCAGCCCTCGCTTTCGAAATCTCCCAGAACGGTCGATTTCTACCCAAATCTTGCGACGGCGCCAGCCTCTATCGCGAAGTGCACACGGGTTATTGGCTTGCGTGTTGCATTGCGAGCGGATCGGGACCGTAGCGGTTGGGTCCAGCGGTGCCCCGGCGGAATCCGAAATCGACCAGCAGGATGAGGCCCATGACGCCGACGGGAACGCCGACGACATAGAACAGCGTGCTCGGGTTGGTCATCGGGCCGGAAAGGTCGAGCAGCATTAGGAGATTGAGAACGATGGCGCCGGCGATGAACACGCCCGCCACCCAAGTCGGCACGTTGCGGTCGTGCCCACGCTTGGCGAACACCGCGAATTCAGGGTAGGCGATCAGCAGGCTGACGATCGAGCTCCAGCGGTCTCCCAGTGCGACGTGTGCGACCAGCTCCGGCACCGACAAGCAGAGCAGCGCGATCCAGAACGGCTTGCGGCTGATGCGGCCTTCGAGGCTGGTGAGGAGATGCATCCAGTCCATCGAGGCCTCCGCATCGGTCACAGGTCTCTCCACCGCTCATTCCCGCGCAAGCGGGAATCCAGAGTCTGGGTCCCCGCTTTCGCGGGGACGAGCGGAAGAGCAATAGGATCAATCCCGCAGCAGCTCGTTGATCGAGGTTTTGGAGCGGGTCTTCTCGTCGACGCGCTTGACGATCACGGCACAGTAGAGGCTCGGGCCGCCGCTCTTGCCCGGCAGCGATCCCGGCACCACGACCGAATAGGCCGGCACCTCGCCCACATGCACCGTGCCGGTGTCGCGGTCGATGATGCGGGTCGATGCGCCGAGGAACACGCCCATCGACAGCACCGAGCCCTCGCGCACGACGACACCCTCGGCGACCTCGGAGCGGGCGCCGACGAAGCAGTTGTCCTCGATGATGACGGGACCGGCCTGCAGCGGCTCCAGCACGCCGCCGATGCCGGCGCCGCCGGAGATGTGACAGTTCTTGCCGATCTGCGCGCAGGAACCGACGGTCGCCCAGGTATCGATCATGGTGCCGGAATCGACATAGGCGCCGATGTTCACGAACGACGGCATCAGCACCACGCCGGGCGCCACATAAGCCGAGCGCCGCACCACGCAGTTCGGCACCGCGCGGAAGCCGGCGGCGCGGAAGCGTGCCTCGTCCCAGCCTTCGAACTTGGAGGCGACCTTGTCCCACCATACCGACTGGCCGGGGCCGCCGGGCACGACGCTCATGTCGTTGAGCCGGAACGACAGCAGCACGGCCTTCTTGAGCCACTGATTGACCGACCAGTTGCCGTTGTCGCCCTTCACGGCGACGCGGACCTCGCCGCGGTCGAGCAGGTCGAGCGCGGTTTCCACCGCGTCGCGCACCGCGCCCTTGGTCGAGGGGCCGATGCCGTCACGCGCCTCGAAGGCGTCGTCGATGGTCTTGGCGAGTTCTGCGTGCGACATGCGGATTCCTCGGGATTCCTCGGGCGTTTGAGAGCGCGTTTTGTCGAGGGAAGGGCGGGGGATGTCAAGGCGGCCGGACTTGGTTAGTCTCAGGTCCGTGGTGGAGGAATGGTGATGACCGGAATAATCGTCGCGCTCACGGCGCTGTTTGCCGTCGATCCGGCGCTTGCGCATCACCCGATGGGCGGCGCGACCCCGACCACCTTCTGGCACGGCCTGCTCTCGGGGTTCGGGCATCCGGTCATCGGGCTCGATCATCTGGCCGCCGTCATCGCGGTCGGTTGCCTGGCGGCGGCGCAGCGGAAGGGCGCGATGCTCGCGGCCGGCTATGTGATCGCAACCGTGGTCGGCGCGGCCGCGCATATCGGCGAGGCGACGGTGCCGAACGCCGAGGTTTTCGTCGCATTATCCGTGGTGGCGCTCGGGCTGATCGTGTTCCGCAAGGCGCCGTTGCGCCGCCATGTCGCCTTCGCGCTGTTCGCGGCCGCCGGGCTGATCAACGGCTATGCGCTCGGCGAGACCATTGCCGGCGCGGAGCGCACGCCGATCCTCGCCTATTTCATCGGGCTGGCCGCGATCCAGATCGCCATCGCGCTCGCGGTCATGTTCGGCGTGCGCATGCTGACGACACGCGCGTCGTTGCAACTCCTCGCCATGCGGGTGATCGGCGCGTTCGCGGTCGGTGCCGGGGCGGCGATCCTGCTGCAGCGCTACGCGACTGGCGCGTGATTGTCGCGTGTATCTCTCCACGTCATTGCCGGGCTTGACCCGGCAATCCATCTTCTTACGAAAAATGATGGATGCGCGGGTCACCAGGGCGTCTACGCCCGTCTTCGACGTGCTATGCCCGCGCATGACGATCGCGTATAGGCATCCCACCTCGCCAAATTCACTAATCGCTCTTCAGCCGCTTGCGTAGCGTTCGATTGAACACATCCGCCGCCTCGTACTGCACCCAATGCCCGGCGCCGGGGATGACGTCGAAGGTCGCGCCCGGCCTGAACTGCTCGAGCTTCTCGCGCCGTTCGTCGAGATAGGGGCCGGCGGTGACGTCGTGCTCGCCCCAGATGCCGGCGAGCCGGCCCTTGAACTGCGGCAGCGTGTGGGAAAGATCGCCGGTCGGGATGATGTGCTTGCCGCGCACGCGCGAGCGCTCGGCGTTGTGGAGTTGCATGTAGAGCGCCGCTTCGTCGATCGCGTCGGGATCGTGCACCATCAGGATGCTGAGGTTCTTGCGATGCGCCTCGCGCTTCTGCGCGTCGGTCGGCAGCCGCCGCCATGACTTCATCGGCGCGATCTCGGGACGCCGCGCGGTGGTGCCGGTCGCGCCGACCAAAGCGAGGCAGGTGACGCGTTCACCCGCGAGTTTGGTGACGAAACCCGAGACCAGCCCGCCCATCGAGAAGCCGGCAACGGCGAAGCGGCGGTCCGCGCCGATGATCGCGTCGATGCCGGCGAGCAGCGCGGCCGAGACCTTCTCGACGCTGGTCGGCATCTCAGGGCTCGCGGATTCGCCTGAGCCCGGGATATCCGGCACCAGCAGCATGCGGTCGCGAGACAAGTCCGCGACGTTGCGCATCCAGTGCATCCAGCTTCCAGTGCCGCCGTGCAGCAGCACCAGCGGCTCGCCTGACCCCCACATGCGCCAGACCAGGCCGCCATCGCCGACCGGCGTGGTGCGGTGGGTCGCGGCGTTGTCGAGGCGTTCGATGAGGGCGGGGCGGGCGGTTGGTTCTGTTGTCATGATTCGTAATAGGTCGAGGCGTCGGCGGCGAGCGAGGAACGCAGCGGCACCTGTGCGGCGTCGTAGCCGTAAAGCCAGTCCGGGTTGGTTTGGTTACGCATCCAGGTGTTGGCGCTGGAGCCGGTCTGCACCAGGCTCGCGCGCGGCTTGCGCGCCTGCTCGTACAGGCGGAACGCGCCGTCGAGCGTGTCGGCCTGATCGACCGCGCGCGCCAGCACCACCGCGTCCTCAAGCGCCATTGCCGCGCCTGACGCCATGTAGGGCGTCATCGGGTGGCAGGCGTCGCCCAGCAGGACGACATTGCCCTTGGACCACACCGGCAGCGGATCGCGCTCGTAGATCCCCCACTTGTGCACCTGCGGCGCCGCCGCGAGCACCTTCTGCACGTCGGAATGAAACATCGAGAACGCCGCGCGCAACTCGGCGAGATCGCCGGTCATCGACCAGGACTCTTTGGTCATCCAGTCGGCTTTCTCCGGCTGGCTGGTGGTGAAATAGACCTCGTCGCGTTTCGCGGTGACGTAATAGATCACGATGTGGCGGTCCTTGCCCCACCATTTGCTGCGCGACGTTCCGATGTCGACGCCGCGCAGCAGCGACACCGGAAACGTGGTCCGGTAGGCGAGCCGTCCGGTGAAGCGCGGCTGCTCCGGTCCGGCGACGTGGTCGCGGATCAGCGAGTGCACGCCGTCGGCGCCGATCACCGCGTCGGCCTCGACCTCGCTGCCGTCGGCGAAGGTGAGTTCGACGCGCGCGCCGCGCTCGCGGATCTGCGTGAGCTTCTTGCCGAAGCGGATATTTTCAACCGGCACGATGGCGGCGAGCGCTTCATGCAGGTCGCCACGGTGCATGGTCAGGTAAGGCGCGCCGTAGCGGGCCTCGACCTCGCTGCCGAGCGGATGATCGTTGGTGACCTTGCCGGAGAGCGCGTCGCGGTTGAGTGAGGTCGCCGGTGCGAATGCGACGGCGCGGGTGCGCTCCTCGATGCCGAGCCAGCGATGGACCTTCACGGCATTGGGGCTCTGCTGGATGCCGGCGCCGACCCGCGCGAACGCCGCGGCCTGCTCGTAGATGACAGGCTCGATGAAATACTTCCGCAGCGCCGCCGCGACGGCGAGCCCGCCGATGCCGGCACCCACGATCGCGACCGAGAGTTTCTGCTGATTGCGCATGTGGTCTCTAAGGCGCGTGCCGCGCACTCGGTGTGTTCCCTCTCCCGCCGAAGTCGGATGTTTCCGACTTCGGCCACTTAATTAAGTGCTGAACTCGGGTAAACCCGAGTTCAGTTGGGGAGAGGGCTAGGGTGAGGGGGTTCGAACTTATCGAGAGAGCGAACCCCCTCACCCCACCCCTCTCCCCATGGGAGAGGGAGCAGACCGAATGCGCTGCTTGATCGTGGGCTCTATTCATTAGTCAGTACTACCGCTTCGCGGCAATCGATTCCAGGAAGGTGACGATGTTGTCGGTGACGTGATCGACATGGGGCTCGTCGCGGCCTTCGAGCTCCCAGTCTTCGCGGAACACCTCGCGGGTGTTCTCCGGCACCACCAGCACCGTGGTCATGCCGAGCCGGTGCGGCACCGCGAGGTTGCGCGCGAGGTCCTCGAACATGGCCGCGTGCTCGGGATTGACGCTGTGCATCTTGAGGAAGCGGTCATAGACCAGCGGCGACGGCTTCGGCTCGAGCTCGCCCGCGACGATGTCGAACACATCTTCGAAGTGCCTATCAAGTTGAAGCCGCGCCAGCACCGCGTCGGCGTGGGCGCGTGTGCCGTTGGTGAGGATCAGCTTGCGGCCGGGCAGCCGCTCGATGGCGCGGCCGAGCGGGGGATTGGGCTCAAGCGGCGAATGATCGACCTGATGCACGAACTCGAGGAAATTGTCGGGCTTCATGCCGTGCTCGGTCATCAGGCCGCGCATCGAGGTGCCGTAGCGCTTGTAGTAGTCTTTCTGGAGCCGGAAAGCTTCCTCGGGTCCGATCTTGAGGAAGTCCGAAATATAGTCGCGGATGCGCTCGTCGACCTGATGCCAGAGATTGACGTGGTGCGGATAGAGGGTGTTGTCGAGGTCGAACACCCACGTCTCGATGTGGTCGAAGCGGCGCGGGGCGGGGCGGTCAGGCGTCGGCATTGTTCAACAGCTTTCGCCCATGAAAAAAGAACCGCACGAAGAACGGTGTCCAGAACACGGCGAACGACAGCCCGGTGGCCAGCCAGATTCCCGAACCGGGCCGGCCATCGTATCGTCCAATCGCCATGACAAGCAGTATGAAAATGAAGGAACCTAAGCTGCCGATTGCGAAGCAATACAGCCCAGAGCAATCGACCTGATTCAACCACGCCATTCTAATGAGCGAGACTGCGGCAAGCAGCATAAATACCGCCAGGAACGGAATGATGATGGAGGCCTTCGACAAGAACGCGAGGAGCATAAAAAGAAAGATTTGAGCCAGACAGCAGATCGAAATTGCCATGCATGCAGATCGATACTCGCCAGAGGTCTGCGGAAGCGAAAACAGAGCACGAGGAAACACCAGGTTCCTGGTAAATGTGGAACGATTTCGAAGCCGCTCCTCTGGTGGGACCTCTGACGCCATTGGCCGCCACCTGATCCTGCATCACCGCCGCATCAGCGTGCCGGCGCCGTGGTCGGTGAGCAGCTCCAGCAGCACCGCATGCGGCACGCGGCCGTCGAGGATGACGACGCCCTCGACCCCCTGCTCGAGCGCGTAGAGGCAGGTCTCGACCTTGGGGATCATGCCGCCGGAGATGGTGCCGTCGGCGATCAGGCGGCGCGCCTCGTCGGCCGTCAATTCGTCGATCAGCTTCTTCGACTTGTCGAGCACGCCGGGCACGTCGGTGAGCAGCAGCAGGCGCTTGGCCTTGAGTGCGCCCGCAATCGCGCCGGCGAAGGTGTCGGCGTTGACGTTGTAGGTGGTGCCGTCGGCGGAGGTCGCGAGCGGCGCCAGCACCGGGATCAGCTCGCGCCCGAGGATCTGGTCGAGCACCATGGTGTCGACCCGTTCCGGCTCGCCGACGAAGCCGAGGTCGATCACCCTCTCGATATTGGAGCCGGGATCGGAGACATGGCGGCTGAGCTTGCGCGCCTTGACCATGTCGCCGTCCTTGCCGCTCAGCCCGACCGCCTTGCCGCCGGCCGCGTTGATGAAGCCGACAATCTGCTTGTTGATCGAGCCGGCCAGCACCATCTCGACGACCTCGATGGTGGCGGCGTCGGTGATGCGCAGGCCGTCCGCGAACTCCGACTTGATGCCGAGGCGCTTGAGCATGCCGCCGATCTGCGGCCCACCGCCGTGCACCACGACCGGGTTGATGGCGGTCTGCTCCATCAGCACGATGTCGCGGGCGAAGCTGCGCGCCATCTCCTCTTCGCCCATGGCGTGGCCGCCGTATTTCACCACCACGATCTCCTCGTCGTAGCGCTGCATGTGCGGCAGCGCCTCCGACAGGACGCGGGCGATATCGTGGGGCGTGACGGTCATGACGTGGTCCTCGGGGTGCCGTCTCTCGGCGGTGCCTTGTAGCGGGCGGGACGGCGAGGGGGAAGGGGCTGCGGCGCCGGCAGCGGTTGCCTTCGGCGGGTTCCTCTGCTGGTCTGGCGCGCGATGGTTGACGACAAATTAGCGACGCGCGTGAGCCACAAGCGGACC
>Ga0075430_100000091_pt1 | contig 52409 bp, 50 predicted proteins | sample RhiMetdeltSRZDD4_FD_75294 | JGI IMG/M metagenome (GOLD analysis project Ga0075430, IMG submission 75294) | Populus rhizosphere microbial communities from Tennessee, USA - Rhizosphere MetaG P. deltoides SRZDD4 | ecosystem: Host-associated > Plants > Roots > Rhizosphere > Soil | place: USA... | reverse complement strand
GGCGAGGTCGATAGTGTCGTCGCTGGGTTTCGGCGTCGAGGTTGGCGAGGGCCCGCGGATCGTGGACGCCCACCCGGCGGCGGTACTCGGCTCGCTGGTCGGATACGTGGACAGCGCCTGGTCGCCGCGGGGAGTCTGCCGCCAGCTGGTCGCGTCCCTTGATGACGCCCTACACGACCCGCTGACCGGCGCACCCAACCGGGCGACCGCCCTGGCCATTGACCTCGAAAAGCCAAGTGGTCGACGCGAGCGGCAAGCCGGTGGCAGGCAAGTCGGCCTCCGGCTGCATCTCGCCCGTGACGACGGTCCAGAGGTAGACGATGCGTGCCTGAGTGTTAGGCGAGCGTCCCCCACTGCGCCGGTCAGGAGGCATGCGCGCATACGTTCGCCCCGGCCGGGGCGCCCGCTCCCGGCTGCGCCATCACGTCACCGTCACGCCCTCCGGGTGGGCAGCCGTTGCTGCGGCGGCGCATGAAAAGGTGGAGCGCATGCGCCTGGTCGTCTTCACCGAGCCCCAGCTCGGCGCCGCCTACACCGACCTGCTCACCGTCGCCCGCCACGCCGAGGAGCTGGGCTTCGACGGGTTCTTCCGGTCCGACCACTACCTGACCATGGGTGGCTCGGACGGGCTGCCCGGCCCGACCGACGCGTGGGCCACGCTGGCGGCGCTCGCGGTGCAGACCTCCCGGATCCGGCTCGGGACGCTGGTCACCTCGGCGACGTTCCGGCTGCCCGGGCCGCTGGCGATCAGCGTCGCCCAGGTGGACCAGATGAGCGGCGGCCGGGTCGAGCTGGGCCTGGGCGCCGGGTGGTACGAGGCCGAGCACACCGCGTACGGCATCCCGTTCCCGCCCGTACGGGAGCGCTTCGACCGGCTCAGCGAGCAGCTGGCCATCGTCACCGGCCTGTGGGGCACCCCGCCCGGCGAGCGGTTCACGTTCCGGGGCGGCTACTACGACCTGGTCGACTCGCCAGCCCTGCCCAAGCCGGCCCAGTCCCCCGGACCGCCGGTCATCGTGGGCGGCCAGGGGCGCCGCCGTACCCCTGAGCTCGCCGCCCGGTACGCCGACGAGTACAACGTGCCCTTTGCCACGCTCGACGAGACGCGGCAGGCGTACGAGCGGGTGGCGCAGGCATGCGAGAAGGCCGACCGGGACGCGGCCGGGCGCGCTCCGCTGGTCCTCTCGGTCGCGCAGCCGGTGGCGTGCGGGCGCACCGAGACGCAGGCCCGCAAGCGGGCCCTGGCGTTCGGCCGTACGCCGCCGCTGTACGGCACCCCGGCGCAGGTGGTCGACCAGATCGGGGAGCTGGCCGAGCTGGGCACCAGCCGGCTCTACCTACAGGTTCTCGACCTGTCCGACCTCGACCACCTGGACCTGCTCGCCACCGAGGTGGCACCTCAGCTGGGTCGGGCCGATGTGTCCCAGCCGGGTCAGGCTGAAGTGTCCCAGCTGAGGCGGGCCGGAGTGTCCCAGCCGGGGCGGGCGGATGGGTGACCTGACCGTCCGGGCCGCCACCGCGCACGACCGGGACCGGGTCACCGAGCTGTTCCGCGCCAGCTGGGGCCGGCCGTTCGTGGTCGGCCACGGCGTCGGGTACGACCTCACCAAGCTGCCCACGCTGGTCGCGGTCGACGCCGGGGGGACGGTCACCGGGGCGCTGACGTACACAGTGGACAGGTCGGCGATGCAGGTCGTCAGCATCGAGGCGGCCACCCCGGGCGCGGGTGCCGGCGGAGCCCTGCTCAGCACCGCCATCGGCCACGCCCGGGCACTGGGTCTGCGCCGGCTGTGGCTGGTGACCACCAACGACAACCTGGACGCGGTCCGCTTCTACCAGCGGCGCGGGCTGCGGATCACGCGGGTGGCGCCGGGCGCCGTCGACCAGGCCCGGCGGCTCAAGCCCACGATCCCCACCACCGGGGCGTACGGCATCCCGATGCGCGACGAGCTGACCATGGAGCTGCGGCTGGCCGGGGAGGTGGACGTGCGCCGGGCCGGGCGGGCCGCCGTACTGCGGCACGCCGCAGGCGGTGAGCTGGCCCTGTGGTCGCTGCTGGGCGACCCGGTCGACGCGGTCGACGCGGTCCGGGCCCTGACAATGCCGCACCTGGGCCGGGTGGACGCGGCCACCGGCTACGGGGAGGCCGGCATGGCCCTCGCCGCGCTCGCCGCCCGCGAGCTGGAGGTGGCCCTGGTACGGCCCGAGTCGCCGGCCACCGGAGTGCCCGGGCTGCGGCTGTTGCTCGTGGACCCCGGCGGGAGCGGCGCGATGGCGATGCCGCAGCTCGACGCCACCGCGCCCGTCACCGCTGTGGCGCTGCTGGTTGACGGGCTGCCCGCAGCCGACGACGGGGCCGTCCCGGTCACCGCGCTGGTCCACCACGCCGAGCTCACGGGCGCAGGGTAGGCGCCCGCACGCCCAAGGCGCCCGGGCGGCGGGCGTCCGCGCGTGGGACCGGCGTGTCGTACGTGACCGTTAACCTGACCGCCATGGACGGCATCGGCCCGGCGTACGACTGGATCAGCCTCACCACCGACTACGGCCTGTCGGACGGGTTCGTGGCCGCGTGCCACGGCGTGGTCGGGCGGCTGGCGCCGGCGGTACGGGTGATCGACGTGACCCATCTCATCCCGCCCGGCGACGTGGCGCGCGGCGCCGCCGTGCTCGCCCAGACGGTGCCGCAGCTCCCGGCCGCCGTGCACGTCGCGGTCGTCGACCCCGGCGTGGGTACGGCCCGGCGCAGCGTCGCGGTCGAGGCCGCCACCGGTGTGCTGGTGGGCCCGGACAACGGGTTGCTGCCCTGGGCTGCCGACGCCCTCGGCGGCGCCATCCGGGCGGTGGAGCTGACCGAGGCCGGGTGGTTCGCCTCCACGGTGTCGCGCACGTTCCACGGCCGGGACGTCTTCGTTCCGGTCGCGGCCAGGTTGGCGACCGGTGCCGACATGTCCGGTGCGGGGCCAGCCATCGACCCGGCCGGGCTGGTCCGGCTGCCCGACCCGGCGCTCGCCATCGGCGCGGGCTGGGTCGAGGCGGAGGTGCTGACCGTCGACCGTTTCGGCAACGTGCAGCTCACCGCGCGCGCTGGGGACGTCGTGGGGCTCGGCGGGCGGCTGTCCGTCGGCGGGGTCAGCGCCGTACGGGGGACTACCTACGCCGACGCCCCGCCCGGCGGGCTGGTCGTCTACGTCGACTCCGCAGACCGGGTCGCGGTCGCGGTCAACGGTGGCCGGGCCGCCGTGGTCCTCGGCGTGGTAGCCGGCGACGTGCTGCGGCTGACCACTGTGGACCGTGGCCCGGGCGGCGCGGGTCCAGGCGGCTGAGGGTCAGCCGGTCGATCCGGGTTGGCAGGTGGGGCACCAGTAGGTGACCCGTTCACCCTGCTCGGCCTTGCTGACCAGGGTGCCGCAGCGCCGGCAGGGCCGGCCGCGGCGGCCGTACACGTGGGTTGTCTCGGACCGGCGGAGCGAGCCGGTGGTGCTCTGCACCCACCGGCCGCGGTTGGCGGCGAGCAGCCGTTGGGCCAGGACCACGGTGGCGGTCAGGTCGGGCACCTCGCGGACCGGCGTCCACGGCCAGATGCCGCGCAGGTAGAGCACCTCGCACTTGTAGAGGTTGCCGATGCCGGCGAGGTTCGACTGGTCCAGCAGCGCCTCGGCGATCGTGGCGTCGGGGTGCGCGCCCAGCCGGCGGACGGCCTCGGCCGGGTCCCAGTCCGGGCCGAGCAGGTCAGGCCCGAGGTGGCCGATGAGCGCCTGCTCCTGGCCGGTGGGGACCAGGGCCAGGTCGTGCAGGTGGTAGCCGACCGCCACGGTCAGGTCGGTGTGCAGCGCGACGCGGACCAGGTGGGCCGGGCCGGCGGTCCAGGCGGCACCGGGCCGGTATGTGCGCCAGGCACCGTCCATGCGCAGGTGGGAGTGGAGGGTCAGCCGGGTGCCGTCCGGGCCGGTCAGGCGCAGAAGCAGGTGCTTGCCGCGGCTGGCCGACCCGGCCACGGTCCACCCGGCCAGGTCGACGGTGGCGAGGGTTGGCACGCGGAAGTCGGAGGCGGTGAGCCGCTGCCCGGTCAGCTCCCGGTGCAGCGCCTGGGCGGTGTTCCACACCGTGTCGCCTTCCGGCACGCCCGCCATCCTGCCTGCCCGGGGAGCCGGCGCAAAGGCGGCGGCCGTACTCGGTAGGTCGTGGGCGACCGGGTCAGGCACTGACATGATGCGCCCCGAAGAGGGCATTCCGGGCTGGCAGAGCACGGCCCACTAGGGTGAGATCAGATCATGCTGCTGGAGCAGGTGCTTGCGGAGATTGCTTCGGGCCGGCTGAGGGTGCCGAGGTTTCAGCGCCCCTTCGTGTGGCGGCCGGAGCAGATGCTCAACCTGTTCGACAGCATCGAGCGGGGATACCCGATCGGCAGCCTTTTGGTCTGGGAGACGGACCTTCCCATTCCCAGCCTGGACCGGCTAGCGGACATCGCGATTCCTCCACCTGCCAGCGGGGCGACCTCGTTTCTGGTCGATGGTCACCAACGGCTCTCCACTCTGTTCGGTAGCCTGCTGCGGCGACCAGCCACACCAGTGTTATCGGGTCAACGGGAGTGGATGTGGCGTATCTACCGGGTTCTGGGCGACCCCGACGAACGATCCGACCGCTTCCGCCACTGGAGGCAAGCGGGCGAGCCGCCAGCGACCTACCTTCCGATGCGGGCGGTGCTGCGGACCATGGACTTCTTGGCCTACTCCCGGCGCCTAGCCGAGAAGATCAACGACCGGGACCTGCTCGACGCCTTGGTGGAGGAGGCCGAGCAGCTGGCGCACCGCATCAAGTCCTACCAGGTAGCCGTGGTACGACTTCAAGGTGGCGACCTGCGGCACACCGTCGAGGTCTTCTCCCGGCTCAACAGCAGCGGCCAGGCCATGACGCCCGACCAGATGGTGTCCGCCCTGACCTACCGGACGGAAGGCGAAAGCCTCGCCGACCGGATCATCGCAATCCGGGAGGGCCTCAGCAGCATCGGATACGGCCCGGTCGTCCCGATAACGGTGTTCCGGTCGATCCTGGCCGTCGCGGGCGAGGTCGATGTCCAGGATGCCCGATGGGAGAAGCTGGCAGGTCGCGTCGAGGAGAAGCTGGCCGATGCGGTGGGACAGACCGAGCAGGCGCTGCATCGAGCGGTACGGTTCCTTCGCGACGATGTCGGCGTTCCCCTGGCTCGGCTCGTGCCGTACCAGCTGCAGATCATGCTGTTAACCGCGTGCTTCCACCACAATCCTGAGCCATCCACGGAGCAGCGACGGATGCTTCGACGCTGGTTCTGGGGAACGTCGTGGTCCGGCTTTTTCGCCGGCGCCAACAGCACGCAGGTCAAGAATGCGCTTCAGGAGATGAAGAGGTTCGCAGAAGGCGATACGGCACAGCCGTGGGATCCTCAGCCAGCCCGGCCGTTCCCGGACAAGTTCGACCTTCGCAGTGCCCGGGTGCGGGCGTTCATCCTTTGGGAGCTGCGGCACTTCAGCAAGAGGCGTACCCCCGATGGGGAGGTTGACCCGGTGGACGTGCTCGCAAGGTCCGACACCGACGCCTACCAGCATGTCGTGCGCGACGTGCCGAGCGCGTCCCATCCAGCGAACCGCCTTGTCCTCCCCACCGGCCCCGGAGTATCGGTCCGGCGCGCCCTGCTCGACCTTGCTCCCGACATCGAGGGTGAGGTCCTGGCCACGCACGGGATTCCTGTCCGTGCGCTCGAACGCCTCCGCGCAGGCGACGGTGAGGGTTTTATCACGGAGCGGGCCGATGCGTTGATCGGTTGGGAGCGTGCCTTCATGACGGAGATGGGCACGCATGCCGCCGAGGGCAACGGCGAGACAGACATCGACACCGAATAAGGCGGGCATCGCCTGGGCTGGTCTCAACAAGGCGGTGAACCTGGTCTGGACCAGAAGGGTGCTGGCGGCCACAGGCGCCGCCAGCACCCGACCGGACCGAGCGGGCTGTCAGCCGCTCAGCGCCGGCTGAGCACGACCTTCAGCGCCCCGGTCTCACCCGGCCGGCTGAACACGTCGTACGCGTCCATGAGCTCCTCGATGCCGAACCGGTGCGTGACGAACCGGGCCGCCTCGATCTGGCGCGCGGCCACCAGCCGCAGCAGGGTCGGTGTCGAGTACGTGTCCACCAGCCCGGTCGTGATGGTCACGTTCTTGATCCAGAGATCCTCCAGGTGCAGCGTCACGGGCTTGCCGTGGACGCCGACGTTGGCCACGTGGCCGCCCGGGCGCACCAGCCGCGTGCACAGCTCGAAGGTCTCCGGAACGCCGACCGCCTCGATCGCGACATCCGCGCCGAGCCCGTCGGTCAGCTCCATGACCTTGCCAACCGGGTCGTCCTCGCGGCTGTTGACGAGGATGTCCGCGCCGAACTGCTTGGCCGCGTCCAGCCGCCCGGCGGCCAGGTCGACGGCTACGACGTGGCTCGGCGAGTGCAGCTTGGCGCCGAGTGTGGCGGCGAGGCCGACCGGGCCGGCACCGACCACCACCACCGTGTCGCCCGGGCGGACGGTGCCGTTGAGCACGCCCACCTCATACCCGGTCGGCAGGATGTCGGCGAGCATGAGGACCTCCTCGTCCGTCACCCCCGCCGGCACCGGGTACGTCGAGCTGTCCGCGAACGGCACCCGGACGTACTCGGCCTGCGTACCGTCGATCTTGTGGCCCAGGATCCAGCCGCCTCCGCCGACGCACTGGCCGTAGCTGCCGTCGCGGCAGTAGCGGCACCGGCCGCAGGCGGTGATGCAGGAGACGAGCACCCGGTCGCCCGGGCGTACGTTCCGCACCCCGGCGCCGACCTCGGTCACCGTGCCGACGGCCTCGTGGCCGAGGATCCGCCCGTTGGTGACCGCCGGCACGTCGCCCTTGAGAATGTGCAGGTCAGTGCCGCAGATGGTGACGGTGTCAACCTGGACGACCGCGTCCGTGTCATCCTGAGGTCTCGGCTGGGGAACCTCTTCCCAGCTCTTGTCGCCGGGTCCGTGATATACGAGTGCATGCATGGGATACCCCTCCTGCATATCGGTTCTCCTTTCGAGGCTTCCCTCCACTGCGGCGCCCGGCGTAGGGCCGTAGGTCCCTGACCAGTGCGTCTACGTACCTGCCCCTGCGGCGGCAGCTTGCTGGGCCTGCCGCCCGGGCCGCCAGCCGGAGGAGAATGTCGCCGTGGCCATTCCGGAAGACCCGAACACTGGGCGCATCATCGACTACTGGCTGGGTGGCGGGCATCACCTTCCGGCCGATGTCAACGCAGCAAAGGCATTCGAGCTGCTCTACCCGGGGTTTCCGCAGGTCTTCGCCACACTCCGGGAGTTCCTCGGGCGTGCCGTCCGCGCCGTCGCCGACCAAGGAACCCGCCAGTACCTGGTTCTCGGCTCCGGAGTACCGACCCGGGGAAACGTGCACGAGGTGGTGCAGGCGCGGGTCCTCTACACCGATGTCGACCTGGTGAACATCGAGCTGGGCAAGCAGATCCTGGCCGGGCTGCCCCACGTCGACTACGCCTACTGCGACGCGGCCGACCTGGGGACGCTCGACCAGGATGCGGTGCGACAGATCCTCGACCCGACACAGCCCGTCGGCGTCGTCATGGTCGGCGTCCTGGGGTTTCTCGATGACCGAACCGCTCAGAAGACCCTCTCCGAGACCTACGACTGGGCGCCCTCGGGAAGCTACCTGGTTGCGGACTTTGACGGCGAGGCGATGGAGTCGCACCCAGCCGTGCTGAGCCTTGTGCACCAGGCCGGTGGAACGCTGTACCTGCGGCGGCCCGAACAGATCCGGCCACTCCTCGGCCGCTGGCAGCTCACCCCCGAGGGAGTCCAACCCGTCGACCTGTGGCGGAACCACCCGCCGACCCGTCTGGACAGGGTGTTCATGTACGGCTGCCTCGCGGCAAAGCCGTGACGCAAGGCGCGTGCCCGCTGACTCACACCTGCCCGGACCGCGGCTGGACCGCGATGCTAGCGCTAGCTGGGCATCGGGCGGGCGGCGGTGCGCAGCTCGGCGTACCCGGCGGCGATGGCGCGTAGCAGGTCGGCCGCTTCGGTGAGCCGGGTCACCGAGGGGTGCTCGACCGCCCGGCCGTCCTCGGCCACGTACGCCGCAGCGGCGGCCACCAGGCTCTCGTACGCGGTGACCCCGTCGGTGAAGTGCGCCACCAGCGCTGCTTGTCCCTCGTCCAGAGCGGCGCGGGCCTCGCCGGTGGCGAACCGGCTGGCCCGCTCCACGCTCGCGGCCCGGTCGGCCAGCTCGCGCAGCGCGCGCTCGGCCACGGCCGCCTCCAGCACCGCGCCCTCCGCCGGCCCGCCGAGCCGGCCGGCCAGGCCGGCCAGGGTCTGCGCGGCGAGGTCCAGCCGCCGCCAGCCGTCAAGCACCGACGAGCCCCGCAGGCGGCTGCGGTCGCGGTGGCGCCGCAGCTCCACGATGGCCTCCCGCCCGCCGGGCAGGCTGGCTACGAATCCCTCGATCCGCCGGCGGGTACGCTCCCCGGCGAGCGCCGGGTCGGGCGGCGGCGGCGGTGGCTGGGCGGCCAGCGTACGCAGGTCGACCCAGCGCCAGATGGCCAGCGCGGCGGTGCCGCCGGCCGCGGCCATCCAGCCGGCGTCGGCCAGGCCCAGCCCGGAGTACGGCGTCAGCACGGCCGCAGCCCCGCCCAGGCCCCCGGCCGTCACGCTCCACCGGCGGGCGGAGCGGTGCAGCCGGCGCAGCCGGCGGAAGTGTCGTGCCCGCTCGTCGGCCATCGTTCCCTCCCCGGCTGCGCGCAGGTCAGCCCGCTGTCTCAGCCCGCCGCCGACGTGTCGCCGGCCGGCGTGTCCTTGACCCGGTCCGCTTTTGCCATGCTCGCCCGGATCTCGTCGAGCCGCGCCACACCGGCCTGGTTAGCGGCGGCCTGGTTAGCGGCGGCGGCCTCACCCGCACCGACTGCGGGGGCGTTGCTCGTCCCGACCGCGGGTGCGTTGGGCGTGCCGGCCAGCCTCTCCCCGGCCATGCTGGCCCGCAGCTGCTCCAGGCGGGACGCTCCGGCCAGGTCAAGAGTTGACTTCTGCACCTCGAGCATGCGGCCCTCGATCGAGGTGGAGGCGAGCTCGGCGCGGCCCATCGCGTTCGCGTACCGCCGCTCGATCTTCTCCCGCACCTCCTCCAGCGACGGGGTGTTACCCGGAGCGGCCAGCGCGGACATCGACTCCAGCGAGTGGGCGATGGTCTCCTGCATCTTGGCCTGCTCGAGCTGGCTGAGCAGCCGCGTGCGCTCGGCCAGCCGCTGCTCCAGGATCATGCGGTTGTTCTCGACCGCCTTGCGCGCCTGGGCCGCCGCCCCGAGGGACTGGTCGTGCAGGGTCTTAAGATCCTCCATCGACTGCTCGGCCGAGACCAGCTGGGTGGCTATGGCCTGAGCGGTGCTCTCGTACTCACCGGCCTTTGCCTCGTCGTTGCTGGCCCGGGCCCGGTCGGCGAGCACCAGGGCCTGACGGGCCATTGCCTGGAACTTCTCGACCTCGGACATCTGGCGGGACAGTCGCATCTCCAGCTGCCGCTGGTTGCCGATGACCGCCGCCGCCTGCTGGACCAGCGTCTGGTGCTGGCGCTGGGCGTCCTCGATCGCCTGCTGGATCTGCACCTTAGGGTCGGCGTACTCGTCGATCCGGGCACCGAAGAGCGCCATCAGGTAGCGCCAGCCCTTGACGAACGGATTGGCCATCTCTCGTGCTTCCTCTCTCCGCCCCGGTCGCCTCCGAGCCGATCCGGCGACCAGCCGCTTCCATCGTTGCAGGCGGACGCGAGCGGAGCGAACGCGACCGGTGAACAGCCGCCGGTCAGGCCACCCGGACGACCTCGCGGCGCAGGTCGTCGGAGCGCAGCGTGCGGTGCGCGCGCAGCGTCGTCTTGAGCGGCGTCTCCCGGTGCACCGTGACCGAGACCTGGGCGTCGGCGTCTCCGGAACGGGTGACCGGCGTGGCCGGCACGACGGCCGCGCCGTCCTCCCCCGCCGGGGTGAGCACGCCCGGGGTGAGCACGTCCGGCATCTGCTCGGCGAGGGCGAGGGTGTCGCTGACCTCGCGCAGCACCTCGGACTGCTGGGCACCGAGCGCCTCGCAGATCGCCGCGAGCAGCTCGCTGGAGGCCTCCTTCTGCCCGCGCTCGACCTCCGAGAGGTAACCGAGGCTGACGTTCGCGGCGGTGGAGACCTCGCGAAGAGTCCGGTGCTGAGCCTGCCGCCGCGCCCGCAGCGCGTCGCCAATCACCCGCCTCAGCAGCATCATTCGCACCTCCCCGGCTAACTGGCTGGCCGCGGCCGAACCTCCACCGTACCCGCTGCGGCCATCGTCGGCACCCACGCCCACGGCAGAGCCGGCTCGCCGTTTCGGCCGGATCCCCGGGCGGGTCCTCGGCCGGCGGGGCGCATTCTCGGCCGGGGTTCTCGGCCGGCGGGGCGCGTTCTCGGCCGGGGTTCTCGGCCGGCGGGCCAGCCGGCGGCGCTATCCCTCCGCTGCCCTTGTGACCTGGGCCAGCTCGTCCCGGAGCAGGTCGAGTGCTGCGGTGACCGCGGCGGAGCGGATCGCGGACCGGTCACCGGACAGCCGCAGCGGGCGCACCAGTGCCCGGACCGGACCGTGGCAGGCGACGAAGACCGTACCGGCCGGCTTTCCGTCCTGCGGATCCGGACCGGCGACACCGGTGGTGCCCAATCCCCAGTCCGCGCCGCAGCGCTGGCGCGCTCCGGCGGCGAGCGCCGCCGCGACCTGCGGGTCGACCGCGCCGCGGGCGGCGAGCAGATCATCTGGTACGCCGGCCAGCGAGGTCTTGAGGTCGGTGGCGTAGACGACCAGGCCGCCCCGGAACACCGCGCTCGCCCCGGGGACGTCGACCACGGCCGCGCAGAGCTGGCCACCGGTCAGGGACTCGGCCACAGCCAGCGTCTGCGCCCTGGTGCGCAGGCTGCTGACGATCTCGGCGGCGGGGCTGGCCACTCAGCCGTCCCGCGCCGTCTCAGGTGCGTCCCGGGCCGCCTCAGCGTCCCGGGCCGGCTCGGGCTCCTCCTGAGCCGTCCCGGTACCGTTCCGGGCCGTCTCGGAACCGTTCCGGGCCGCCCCGGAACCGATGCCGTGGCCCTGGACCGGCACAGTCGGGGCGCCGCGCCGCAGGTGCAGGGCGCGTGGCGCGTAGTCCAGGCCGGTGAGCAGGGTGACCGCCACCGCCGTAGCCATGATCCACGGACCGACCGCGGCCAGGACCGGCGGGAACGGCCAGACGTACCAGGCGATGGCGAGGATCTGGAGGGCGGTCTTGACCTTACCGCCCCGGCTGGCCGCCATCACGCCGTAGCGGATCACCCAGAACCGCAGCAACGTCACGCCCGCCTCGCGGAGCAGGATCAGGATAGTGACCCACCAGGGCAGACGGCCGTACGCGGAGAGCAGGACCAGCGCGGTGCCGGTCAGCGCCTTGTCCGCGATCGGGTCGGCGACCTTGCCGAACGCGGTGACCAGCTGCCAGTGCCGCGCGATCCAGCCGTCCACGAAGTCGGTGAAGGACGCGAGACCGAAGGCCACGAAGGCGGCGATCCGCCAACCGGGTGAGGTCAGCTGTGAGACGACCACTAACGCGAAGAAGACCGGCACCATGAGGAGCCGGACCACGGTCAGCGCGTTGGCGGCGTTGACCAGCGGCACCGGCACCGACCGGGTCACCGGGCACCGGCCTCGTGGGCGGCTCTGCCGGCGGACCGCGGGACCGCGGTGTCCGCAACCGGGACCGAGGTATCCAGGACCGGAACCGAGGTATCCAGGACCGGGACCGCGATGTCCAGGACCGGGACCCTGGTGTCCAGGACTGTGGCCACCGCGACCAGGTCGACCCCGGAGCTCGCGGTGACCGTCGCCCGGACCAGCTCGCCTGGGCTGGGCAGGGCATCCCCGGGCGGGAGGACCAGCGTGGTGGAGCCGTCCACCTCGGGCGCCTGGTGCGCCGCGCGGCCCTCCACCACCCCACCGTCAACCGTCTCCACGAGCACGTCAACCGCTGTCCCGACCCGGTCAGCGGCCCGCTGCGCGCACAGCTCCTCAGCCAGCGCCAGCAGCCGGTCGTACCGGCGGCGGATGGTGGGCGCGGGCACCTTGCCGGGCAGCGTCGCCGCCTCGGTCCCGTCCTCGTCGCTGTAGTCGAACACGCCGATCGCGTCCAGCCGGGCTGCGTCGAGGAAGCGGACCAGCTCCGCCACGTCGCCCCGGGTCTCGCCGGGGAAGCCGACGATGAAGTTGCTACGCGCGCCCGCCTCAGGTGCCAGCGACCGGACCAGGGCGAGCAGGTCCAGGAACCGCGGCGTGGACCCGAAGCGGCGCATCCGGCGCAGCACCGGCTCGCTGGCGTGCTGGAACGACAGGTCGAAGTACGCCGCCACGCCGGGTGTCGTCGCGATCGCCTCCACCAGGCCGGGCCGGGTCTCGGCCGGCTGGAGGTAGCTGACCCGTACCCGCAGGATGCCGGCGACCGCGGCGAGCTGTGGCAGCAGCTTCTCCAGCGCCCGCGGGTCGCCGAGATCCTTGCCGTACGAGGTGGAGTTCTCGCTGACCAGCACCAGCTCCCGTACGCCCGTGCCGGCCAGCCACTCCGCCTCGGCGAGCAGCTCGTCGGGCGGGCGGGAGACGAACGCGCCGCGGAAGGTCGGGATGGCGCAGAACGCGCACCGCCGGTCGCAGCCGCTGGCCAGCTTCAGCGAGGCGACCGGGCCGGCGCCGAGCCGGCGGCGCAGCACCGGCCGTAGGTGGGCCGGGGTGGCGGCGTCCACGACGGCGTGACCTGGCACGACCACCGAGCCGGCGCCGGATGCCAGCGGACCGGCCCGCGCCACCGGCGTGATCGGCAGCAACAGCCGGCGGTCACGCGGGGCGTGCGGATCCGGTCGCTGCCCGGCCGCCACCGCCGCCAGCCGCGCCGAGATCTCCGGGTAGTCGTCGAAGCCGAGCACCGCGTCGGCCTCGGGCAGGTGCGCGGCGAGCTCGCGGCCGTACCGCTCGGCCAGGCAGCCGGCGGCCACCACCCGCGCCCCGGTCCCCGCCGCGGCCAGCAGCGTGTCGATCGACTCCTGCTTGGCCTTCTCCACGAAGCCGCAGGTGTTGACGAGTACGACGTCCGCACCGGTCCCGTCCGTGCTCACCTGCCAGCCGTCGGCGTGCAGCCGCGCCGCCAGCTCCTCCGAGTCCACCTCGTTACGGGCGCAGCCCAGCGTCAGCAGGGCAACCCGGCGGCCAGGTCGGTTGGAGTCAGCGGACACGTCACGAGGGTACCGAGCAGGAGCGAGCCGCTCGCGCAACGGTGACCTCCTGGGCCGCCGGTGTGGCCGCCAGGCCGGTAGCCTGTGGCACCGGCAGCCCTGCGACGGAGCGGCAGACCGCGATGCACCTACCTGACCTGGTCGAGATCGTCGGTGCCCTGCTCATCCTCGCCGCCTTCGCCGGTGCCCAGCTACGCCGGCTGGACACCCACCGGCTGCCGTACCTCGTGCTGAACCTCGTCGGGGCGGCGATCCTTTCGGTGCTCGCGGCGCTCGACCGGGACTGGGGCTTCCTGCTGCTGGAGGGGGTCTGGTCGGTGGTCTCCGCGGTCAGCCTCGCCGGGCTGTTACGCCAGCGCAGAGCGTCAGCGCGCGGGACACCGGGGCGCGGGGCGGCGACGGGTGGGCCGGACGCGGCGTAGCGCCCGGGCGGGTGGGCAGGTCACAGGCGGCGCAGCGCCTCACGTGGTGCCCGGCGGACAAAGATGCTTACAGGCGGCGCAGCGCCTCCGCCAACCCGGCCAGGCCCACCGAGCCGAGCGAGAGCGCCTGGGTGTGCCAGGTCCGTAGGTCAAAGCCGGGCCGCGCCCGGGCCTCCGCGCGGGCGGCGAGCCAGGCCCGCTCCCCCAGCTTGTACGAGATGGCCTGCCCCGGCCAGCCGGTGTAGCGCACGACCTCCGGGTGCACCTGGTGCTCGGCCGCCCGGCCCCGCTCGCGCAGCACCTGCTCGGCTACCTCGAACGTCCACCGTGGACCGTGCCGCTGCGCCTCCGCCGGTGGCATCGGCAGGTCCAGGTGCAGGCCGATGTCGAGGACCACGCGGGTGGCGCGCAGCGCCGAGCCCATCAGCATGCCCAGCCGCTCACCAGGCGTGGTGAACCAGCCCAGCTCGTCGGCGAGCCGCTCGGAGTAGAGCGCCCAGCCCTCGGCGTGCCCGCTCACGCCGTACGTGCGGCTGAACCGGGACAGCCGCCCGGCGGCGACCCGGGCCTGGCCCAGCTGGAGGTGGTGGCCGGGCACGCCCTCGTGGAACACCGTGGTCAGCTCGTCCCAGGTGGTGAAGCGCTCCCGCTCCGCCACCGGCCACCACGTGCGCCCCGGCCGGGCCAGGTCCTCGCTGGGCGGGGTGTAGTACGCCGCGCCGCTGCTCGACGACGTCGCGAGCACCACGTCGACCCGGCGCAGCGGCTCGGCGATGTCGAAGTGCCGGCCGTGCAGCCGCTCGATGGCCTGGTCGTGCTGCTCCTGCAGCCAGCCGCGGTAGGCGTCCGCCCCGTCGACGTACTCGCTGCCGTTGAGGATCTCGGTGGCCTCGTCGACGCTGGCACCGGCCTTGACCCGCCCGGCCTCGGCCACCATCTCGGCCTCGATGCGGTGCAGCTCCTCCCAGCCCCAGGCGTACGCCTCGACCGGGTCGATGTCCGCGCCGAGGAACAGCCGGCTGGCCACGGCGTACCGCTGCGGGCCGACACCGTCGCGCTCCACGGCGCTTCGCACATACTCGTCCCGCAGGTAGCGGGCGAGGTCGGCGTAGGCGGCGTGCGCGGCATCGGCCGCACTGGCGAGGCGGGGTGCGAGCGGGCCGTCGCCGTAGCCGTCGCGCAGCTCGGTGAAGGTCGCCGGCACGCCGGCCCGCCCGGCGAGCCGGTCGGCCTGCAACGCCGACTCCACCGCCTGCCGGCGCGAGGCCACCAGGCCGCGCTGCAGGCCCAGCTCCAGCGCCCGGCGCCAGCTGCCCAGCATCTCGGGTACGGCGGCCAGCCGGACCACCACCCGCTCCCAGTCGTCCGCTGCGGTGCGCGGCAGCAGCTCCACGCTGTCGCGGATGGTCTGGGTCAGCCCGAACGGGGCGCGCAGCTGGCGCAGCATCTCGCCGGTGTCGTACTGGGCGAGGTCGGCGGTGAGCCGCTCGTGCAGGTAGTCGGCGGCGACCCGGTCGTCGTCAGCCAGCCCGCCGTCGCTGCCGGCGCTCGCCGTCACAGCCTCCAGCCGGCGCAGGGTCTGGCGCATCAGGTCGGCGCGGGCGTCGAGGCCGTCAGGGCCGTAGTCGGTGGCGGGGACGAACTCGGCCACCACGCCCCGCATCGTCGACGACACCGGGTCGAGCGCGGCGGAACGGGTCACGTACTCGTCGCAGAGCTGGAAGACCTCACTCGTCACCGGGCCCACCCTACGCCGCGCTCAACGATGCAGGGCAGCCGTCCAGTGGATAGCCAGGAAACCGGCTCGGACGCTGGATGTCGAGCCGGGTCACCGCACGTGAGCGGATACTGCGTCAACGAGGCGACGCGCCTGGCGGAGCGCCGAGACCGCGCGTTGGTGACTGAGATGCAGCATCCCGTAGTGTGCGTCGTCCTTGACCGCAAGAAGCCGCTCAAGATCGCGCGCCATCGCGTGGCCATTCGGGGACACCTGAGACAGCAATGCGATGGCCTGCCTGTGGTCTTGACCTCGCGACCGCTACCCAAGGGCAGCACAGCAGACCGCATCGGATGCGGCGATCCCGGCCAGCACCGCCAGAGCCGCCGCGACTCCCGGAGTCGCCAGCTCGTCCTGCTCCGCGCCCACCATCTCGGCGACCTCCAGAAAGGCCAACGCCTGAGCCAGTCGCGTGCGGGCCTGTCCAGTGCCGCAAGCCTCCAGTCGACCGGTCGATCGCGAACTCACTGCGCGTCACCACCGGTAGACAGCTGCCGTAGGAGCGTCCGTAGCCTGACACCGACCAAGGTGACGGAGTCATGGAGCCAGTTGTCGACAAGCGGGTCATCCACCTCGGCGTGCTCCGCAAGACGGTCCAGGTTGAGCTGGAACGCCTGGCATTGGTTACCGGTCCACGCCACAACTCGGCGCCGGAGCCCGTCGACCTGTTCCGCCCACGGTGACGCATCCTCCTCGATGCCATCTGGGCGGATAAGAAGTATGTCGATGTCGGACTGGGCGTTGCCGTCGCCACGCGCCATTGGACCGAACACCGAGGCGTGGACGGGCTTCGTCTGCCAGCCCTCAAGCTCCTTCTCCAGACGCTCAAGCAGGACGTGACGCATCCTCGCCAGGATCTCGATGGCCGGCCATGCTAGATGCTCGCGGTTGCCGGTGTAGAAGGTCACCGCCGCGTGCTCGTCAGCGTGCACCACTCCTTGCTCTACCAGCCGAGCAAGGGCTCGCCGCACCCCGTTAGGTGAGGCCGTGTTCATGATCCTCTGGACCTCCCTACCGGTGAGCGGACGAGTCGTGCCAGCCAGCACCTCAAGGACAGGCCCGTCCAGCGTGGGCACGACAGCGCGGACGGGGTGCGCTACATCCATCTCCGTCTCCAGAAATCTGCGCACTCGCTCACTATGCTGAGCACAAGCGCAGAATAGTGCACACATAGCCGCTTGCCCAAAGACACCTGGCAGTCACTCCGCGTCGCCGCGTACGCCGCTGAGCACCTCGGCCAGCTCGTCGGGCTTGATGAGGACGTCGCGGGCCTTGGACCCCTCGGACGGGCCCACGATGCCCCGCGTCTCCATCAGGTCCATCAGCCGGCCGGCCTTGGCGAAGCCGACCCGCAGCTTGCGCTGGAGCATCGAGGTCGAGCCGAACTGCGAGGTGACCACCAGCTCGATCGCCTGCAACAGCAGCTCCATGTCCTCGCCGATGTCCTCGTCGACCTTCTTGCGGCTCTCCGCCGCGGCCGCCGTCACCTCCGGCCGGAACTCCGGCTCGCGCTGGTTGCGGCAGTACGCGACGACGTCGGCGATCTCCGCCTCGGTGACCCAGGCGCCCTGGATGCGGACCGGCTTGCTCGCGCCCATCGGCAGGAACAGGCCGTCCCCGCGGCCGATCAGCTTCTCCGCCCCGGGCTGGTCCAGGATGACCCGCGAGTCGGCCAGCGACGAGGTGGCGAAGGCCAGCCGGGACGGCACGTTGGCCTTGATCAGGCCGGTCACCACGTCCACGCTGGGCCGCTGGGTGGCCAGCACCAGGTGGATGCCTGCCGCGCGGGCCAGCTGGGTGATCCGGACGACCGCGTCCTCGACGTCGCGCGGGGCCACCATCATGAGGTCGGCCAGCTCGTCGACGATCACCAGCAGGTACGGGTACGGCGTGATCACGCGCTCGCTGCCCGGTGGCGGCTTGACCTGCCCGGCCCGGACCTTGCGGTTGAAGTCGTCGATGTGGCGCACCCCGTGCGCGGCGAGGTCGTCATAGCGCATGTCCATCTCGCGGACGACCCAGTCGAGCGCGTCGGCGGCCTTCTTCGGGTTGGTGACGATCGGCGTGACCAGGTGCGGGACGCCTTCGTACCCGGTCAGCTCCACCCGCTTCGGGTCGATCAGCAGCAGCCGTACCTCGTCCGGTGTTGCCCTGGTCAGGATCGAGACCAGCAGCGTGTTCAGGCAGCTGGAGTTGTGGGTGGGGATGCAGGCGCGGCTGGCCAGGTAGAGGTGGCTCGGGCTGTCGACCTCGATGCATCGAACGGGAACCGAGGGAACCGGACGCACGTCCACGATGAACCGCTTGGATGCCGTCGTACGGGTCGTCGTCACCTGGCGGGCCAGCTTCCGGCTGAGCCGGAAGACCTTGTCGGCGGGTGTGAAGTGGATGAGGTAGCAGGTGGATCTGGACCCGTCCCGCTCGTTGACCCGCTTGGTCTGGAGCCTCGCCTGGTAGCCGAGTCCGATAACCAGCTCCAAGACATCGTTCGCCAGGTTCTCGCTCGTAGCCGCGAATGTGACGCCACCGCGCTTGGAGACCGTTCCATCTGTGTCGAGCAGGCCGGCGAGAAGTGCTCGACGCTGCTCCTCGGACGCCTCCAGGTAGATCCGCGGGACGTGCTTCTCACCGACCTCTCGGAACAACGCCCGCATGGTCCGGTAACGCGGCGGCGGCGGCGTGGGCGCCGCCAAAGCCACAGCTTCCCGGATACGCCGGTCGCGTTCGGGCCGGTTGGAGACCGTGTAGTGCATCCGGCTGGTCGGGTGCTTGGTCACGACGTAGCCGTCCCGACGGATCTCATCGAGAACTTCCCCATCGAGGCAGGTGAGCTGGGCATCCCCGGGGATGCCGCCGCCGAGCCACGCCCCAAACGTGTACGGAGCGATCGGGAGGTCCCGCTCGGGATAGGCGAGCGGGCCGCTCACGGCGACTGCATGGTTGGTCCAGGCGGCGCCTTTTCCAGACACGCGTAGGGACGCGGCGATCTCCTCGGTGGTCACCGGCCGGTCATCAACGGTCCGCCGCCGGCTCGACCGACCCGGCGATCCGATCAGATCGTCTAACGCCGCGTAGAGGCGATGCCGGGAGTACGCGGGCACGGACCGCATGACATCGCGCCCGCCGCGCCGGTAGGTGGCCCCGCGGACGCTACCCAGCCGCGGGATCCCGCCGGCGATCCGGTACACCACGTTCCGGACCTGTGGCCCCGCATCGTCAACCAGTTCCGGCATCGTAGCCGGGCGACCCGGTTCGGCGAGCACCTGCGCCGACCGGGCGGCGACGAGCGCCACATCCTCTGCGGACCAGTACGATCCGTCCCTCCATTGGTGTGTGCGTCGCGTCCGGCCGGCTCTGGTGCTGGTGCTGGTGGTGCGCCACTGATGCTGGGCATCCGCGACGATCACCGTCCCGTCCGAGAACTCGACCTCGAAGCATGGTCGCCCGTACAGCACCGGCGTGGCGGCGACGATCGTGCACGGGCGGCCGCGTTCGTCGAAGACCCGCTCTCCGACCTCGAGGTCGCCCATGGTCTTCCAGCCAGTGGGCGTGGGGACCGGGGTGTCCAGCGCCAGGGCCTTGCCGGCACCGGTGGCACCGGCAATCAGGATGTGCGGCATGCGGGCCAGGTTCGCCACCACGTACCCGCCCTCGATGTCCTTGCCGAGACCGACGAGGAGCGGGTGGTGGTCGCTGGTGGCCGCCCGCGAGCGCAGCACGTCGCCGAGGGCGACGCTCTCCCGGTCGGTGTTGGGGATCTCCACGCCGACCGCGCTCTTGCCCGGGATCGGGCTGATGATGCGTACGTCGGGCGACTTGACCGCGTAGGCGATGTTGCGGGAGAGCTGGGTGATCCGCTCGACCTTGACGCCGGGGCCCAGCTCCACCTCGTAGCGGGTGACCGTCGGCCCGCGGGCGAAGCCGGTGACCGCGGCGTCCACGTCGAACTGCTCGAAGACGCTCTGCAGTGCCCCGATCACCTCGTCGTTGGCGCGGCTGCGCGCCCGGGCCGGCTCGCCGGGGCGCAGCAGGTTGGCCGGGGGCAGCGTGTAGTCGCCGCCGAGGCCGGAGAGCACCAGCTGCTCCGCCCGGGTCGGTGGCGCCGTGTGCTCCGGTGGCTCGGCCAGGCGGCGGGGCACCCGGGCCGGCGGGCGGCGGGGCAGGACCACGGTGTCGTGCAGCACCGCCGCCTCGTCGCCGCCCTCCGGGCCGGCGTCCACCTCGTCGCCGCCGGCCTGGTCCCCCGGTGCCAGCGCGGCCTGGCGCCGCCGGGCCGGCCGCCGGCGCAGCGGGACCGGGCTCTCCTCGACCGCCGCCTCGGCCCCGGCGTCCGCCTCCGCCGCGGACGGTGGGCGGCCCAGCAGCAGGTCGCGCAGGTGGGCCAGCCGCTCGGGCACCCGGTTGACCGGGGTGGCGGTCACCACGAGCAGCCCGAAGACCAGCAGCAAGATGAGCAGCGGCACGGCCACCCACTGGGTGACCAGGTAGTCCAGCCCGCCGCCGACCGCCCAGCCCAGCAGGCCGCCGGCGTGCTCGCGCTGGGTGATGTCGATCGGCCGCTGGGAGATCTCCAGCAGCCCGGCGCAGGCGGTCAGCAGCGCGCTCCACCCCACCACCGCCCGACCGTGGTGGGCCGGGTCGCCCGGCTCCCGCAGCAGCCGGATGGCGCCGACCATGAGCAGCACCGGCAGCGCGGCGGCGATCGACCCGAGGAACAGCCGTGTGGTCGTGGTCAGGCCCTCGCCCACCCGCCCGCCGGCCGAGAACCACACGGCGACAGCCAGCAGCAGCGCCAGCCCCAGCACCGCCAGGCCGGCGCCGTCGCGGCGGTGCTCCGGCTCGAGCTCCCGGGCGGTGGCGGCCTGCCGGCCGACGCCCCGCACCGCCCAGCCGACCGCGTGGGCCAGCCCCATCCACAGCCAGACCAGGCAGCGCCCGAGCAGCCCGAACAGGCTGAGGTTGGTGCGCCGGTAGGGCCGGTAGGGGCTGTAGCGCGGGCGGTAGGCGGCCTGGCGCGCGGCGCCCCGGCTGGACGACGTGGCACGGCGGGCCGTGCTGCCACGCCCTGCCGGTCGACCCGCCATGCGTCACACGGTAGCGGCGCCCTGTGACGAACCCGCGCTTTTGCGCTCCGGTGTGCCGGCGCGTCGCCGGGCGCGCCAGCGCAGCACGAACCCGGCCCAGGAGACCGCGACCGTGGCGGCGGCCAGCGCCTGCAGCGCCGCGGTGTACTGCGCCGGGTAGAGGACGCCCTCGATGTACCGGTCGACGAAGCCCTGGGTCAGCCCGGACTCGCCGGCCCGCTGGCGGGACCAGTCCTCGGCCCAGGTCAGCGGGCAGATCGTAGGCATGCTGATGGCGACCAGCCCCCACGCCGCCGCGGCCAGGTGCGGCCAGATCGCCCGCGGCCAGCGCCAGGCGAGGAACCCGCCGAGCACCACGTACGCCAGGTAGGCGAAGTGCGTGACCAGCACCAGCGTGGTCAGCGCCCGGTAGCCCATGCCTCGAGGCTACCGGGCTGGTGTCCACTGGAGCCGGCTGTCACTCAGCTGAAGGTGATGCCCCAGCAGCCGCGTCTGCTACCGGCCTGGACCTAGAGGCCGGGAAGGGTGTCCGGCACGTCGTACACCGGCCAGCCGTCGTCGCCCTGCCGGACCGTCGGGTGCAGCCGGTGCGGCTCCCGCCGGCCCAGCTCGCGCAGGTGCCCGACGGCCACGCCGCGCATGGTCAGGGCGTCGGCGACCAGCATCCGGTGGCAGTGCCACCACAGGGTCTCTGCGCACATCACCGCCGGCCGGTCGGTGCCGACCCGAGCGGCAAGAGCTTCAGCAGCGGTACGGAACACCGGCGTGTCCATGTGGTCCGCGTACCCGGCGAGGGCCTCGTCGCGCAGCGCGGTGTGCCGGGAGCCGGGCACCCGGGACCGGCGCCCGCCCAGCTCCTCGCCCTGCCACTCGTACCCGATGCCGGCCTCGGCCAGGGCGGCCGCGAGCGCCCGCCGGTTGAACTGGGGGTGGTGCCGCGACCCCGGGTAGCGCCGGACGTCCACCAGCACGGTGGCGCCCGCCTCGCGCAGGACCTCCAGGAACGCCCCGGTCGCCCGGGCCCCGTGGCCGATGGTGAGCACCGCCGAGGGCACCCGCCAGTCACACCTCTCACACCTCGACGACGAACGGGACGATCATGGGCCGGCGCCGGTACGCCTCGTTGACCCAGCGCCCGACAGTCCTGCGCACGATCTGCTGGAGCTGGTGCGGGTCGGTGATGCCCTCCTCGGCGGCCCGGTCGAGGGCCTCCGTGATGAGCGGCACCACCGGCTGGAAGGCGGCCGGGTCCTCGGAGAACCCCTTGGCCGACACGGTCGGGCCGCCGACCACCTTGCCGGTCACCGAGTCAACGACCACTGTGGTCGCGATGAAGCCGCCGTCGCCCAGCATCCGCCGCTCGGTCAGCAGGCTCTCCCCCACGTCACCCACGGCGAGCCCGTCCACGTAGACGTACCTGGACCTGACGTGGCCGGCCCTGCGGGCGCGGCCGTCGACGAGGTCGACCACGTCGCCGTCCTCACAGAGCACCACCCGGCTCTGGTCCACGCCGGACTGGACCGCCAGCCGGGCGTGCGCGCGCAGGTGCCGCCACTCCCCGTGCACCGGCATGAAGTTGCTCGGCCGTACGACGTTGAGCAGGTAGAGCAGCTCGCCGGCGGGCGAGTGACCGGAGACGTGCACCTGGGCGACGTCCTTGTGGATGACCACGGCGCCGGCCCGGGAGAGCTGGTTGATGACCCGGTAGACCGCGGTCTCGTTGCCCGGCACCAGGGAGCTGGCCAGCACCACAGTGTCGCCGGACTCCACGGTCACGTGCCGGTGGTCGCCGGTTGCCATCCGCCCGAGCGCGCTCATCGGCTCGCCCTGCGAGCCGGTGGACATCAGCACGATCTCGCGGGCCGGCAGGGACATCGCCTCGTCGATGCCGACCATCAGGCCGCCCGGGATCCGCAGCAGGCCGAGGTCCCGGGCGATGCCCATGTTGCGCACCATCGACCGCCCGATGAACACCACCTTGCGCCCGTGCTCGGCGGCCGAGTCCAGCACCTGCTGCACCCGGTGCACGTGCGAGGCGAACGAGGCGACGATGATGCGCCCCTGCGCACTGCGGAAGATCGAGTCCAGCACCGGCCCGATCTCCCGCTCCGGCGTGACGAAACCGGGGATCTCGGCGTTGGTCGAGTCGGACAGGAGCAGGTCCACACCCTGCGCGCCCAGCCGCGCGAAGCCGGCCAGGTCGGTCAGGCGCCCGTCCAGCGGCAGCTGGTCCATCTTGAAGTCGCCGGTATGCAGCACCAGTCCCGCCGGGGTGCGGATGGCCACCGCGAGCGCGTCCGGGATCGAGTGGTTGACCGCGAAGAACTCGCACTCGAACGGGCCCAGCCGCTCGGTGCGCCCCTCCTGGACGGTCAGCGAGACGGGCTCGATGCGCCGCTCGGCCAGCTTGGCCTCGGTCAGCGCCAGCGTGAACTGGGACCCGACGAGGGGGATGTCGTTGCGGTGCGCGAGCAGGTAGGGCACGGCGCCGATGTGGTCCTCGTGGCCGTGCGTGAGCACCATCGCCACGACGTCGCCCAGCCGGTCCAGGATCGGGGCGAAGTCGGGCAGGATCAGGTCGACCCCCGGCTGGTCCACGTCGGGGAAGAGCACCCCGCAGTCGACGATCAGCAGCTTGCCGTCGTACTCGAAGACGGTCATGTTGCGGCCGATCGCGCCGAGGCCGCCCAGCGGGAGCACGCGCAGGCCGCCTGCTGGCAGCGGCCCGGGCGGGTCGAGGTCTGGATGTGCCTGGCTCACGGGCCGGTCCTCCTGCTCACAGCGTCAGGCCCGCCTCGGCGCAGTCCGCCCGTAGCTGGGCGAGCTGGCTCTCGGTCGCGTCGACCAGCGGCGAGCGCACCGGCCCGGCGGGCAGGCCCAAGGCGGCCAGCGCGGCCTTGGTGAGGATCACGCCCTGGGTCCGGAAGAACCCGGTGTACGCCGGCAGCGTCGCGTGGTGCAGCCGCAGCGCCTCGGCCACGTCGCCCCGCTCGAAGGCCTCGATCATCGCCTTGGTGGGCCGGCCGAACAGGTGCGTCGGCACCCCGACCACGCCGACCGCGCCGACGGCCAGCAGCGGCAGCGTGTTCTTGTCGTCGCCGGAGTAGAACGCCAGATCGGTGCGGCTGGTCGCCCACGACGTCTCGGCGATGTCGCCCTTGGCGTCCTTGACCGCGACGATGCGCTCGTGCTCGGCGACGCGGACCAGGGTCTCGGTCTCGATCGCGGTGCCGGTGCGGGCCGGGATGTCGTAGAGCATCAGGGGCAGGCCGCTCGCGTCAGCGACCGCGGTGAAGTGCCGCACCAGCCCAGCCTGCGGCGGCTTGTTGTAGTACGGGGTGACGACCAGCGCGCCGTGCGCCCCGGCCTTCTCGGCGGCGTGCGCCAGCTCGATGGTGTGGTGCGTGTCGGACGTGCCAACGCCGGCGATGACCCGGGCCCGGTCGCCGACGGCCTCGATGACCGCCCGCAGCACCGTCTCCTTCTCAGCGTCGGTGGTGGTCGCCGACTCGCCGGTGGTGCCGTTGACCACCAGGGCGTCGTTGCCCTGCTCGTCGACGAGGTAGGCCGCGAGCCGGGCGGCGCCGTCGGCGTCGAGCGACCCGTCGGCGTGGAACGGGGTGACCATGGCGGTGACGAGGCGCCCGAACGGGCGGTTACGGTCGATCGTCATAGATCCACGGTATCGGACGAGGTCACTTAGGACTCCCAGGTGTAAGGACTTGCGGCGATCTCGGTGCCGTCGGGCAGCGCCGAGATGGTGAGGTCGGCGAAGACGTTGAGCGCGACCCGCTGTAGCTGGCGCAGGCACTCGACGGCCAGCGCGCGGATCTCGACGTCTGCGTGCTCGGTGGCGCGCATCGCGATGAAGTGCCGCCAGGCGCGGTAGTTGCCGGTCACCACGATGCGGGTCTCGGTGGCGTTGGGCAGCACCGCCCGGGCCGCCTGACGCGCCTGCTTGCGGCGCAGGGTGGCGCTGGGCACGTCGGCGAACCGGCGCTCCAGGCCCGCCAGCAGCTCGGTGTAGGCCCGCACGCTCGCCTCGGTCGCCTCGACGAACGCCTTGTGCAGCTCCGGGTCGGCGGCGATGACCTCCGGCTCGACCATCGCCGCGTCGCGCTCGGGCACGTAGCGCTGGGAGAGCTGCGAGTAGGAGAAGTGCCGGTGCCGGACCAGCTCGTGGGTGAGCGAGCGGGAGATCCCGGTCAGGTAGAAGGTCGCCGACCCGTGCTCGAGCACGGACAGGTGCCCGACCTCCAGGATGTGTCGCAGGTAGCCGGCGTTGGTGGCGGTGGCCGGGTTGGGCTTGCTCCAGGACTGGTAGCAGGCGCGCCCGGCGAACTCCGCGAGCGCCTGGCCGCCCTCGGCGTCCGTCTCCCACGGGATGTCGTCGGGCACGTCAAAGTGCGTCCAGGCGATGAGCCGCACCTGCATCGGGACGATGTCGGGCATGAGCGCACCCTAGCCGCCCGGTACGACATCGCCGTGCGCGGCAGGCCGGTCGGCCGACCGACCAGTTCAGGCGCCGCCGCCAGTGACGCCTCAGGACGGCATCACGACAGTTGACTGACGGCAGAAGTGATGTCATCATGACGTCATGGATCTGACGCCGTACCTCGAAAGCCTTCGCCGCGATCTTGCGGCGGCTGCCGCGCCCGGCGGCCCGGAGATCGCGAAGGCGGCCGAGCTGCTCGCCGGCTCGCTGGACGCGTCAGTCCGGCTGAGCCTCATGGAGGCGCTCGCCGACGCGGCGGCGGAGGTGACCACAAAGCTGGGCACGGCCAGCGTCGAAGTGCGGCTGCGCGGTCGCGAGGCCGACCTGGTGGTAACCGAGGTCAGGCCGGCCGCTGCCGCCCCGCCACCGCCCACCGCAGCCGACTCCGGAGAGCTGGCCCGGATCACCCTGCGCCTGCCCGAGTCGCTCAAGGAGGCGGTCGAGCGGGCCGCCGCCGGCGAGGGCATCTCGGTCAACTCCTGGCTGGTGCGCGCGATCGCCGCAGCCGCCATGCCCGGCAGCCACCTGCCCCCACCCGCCGGCCGCGCGTTCGGGCGCCGCGTCACCGGCTTCGCCCAGGCCTGACCCGCACCATCACCCCGCTGCCGCGGGCTTTCGCACCACTATGGAGGTTTACCATGCCCGAGTTCACCTGCCCAGGCCCGATAACCGTGACCGCCCGGCTGGCCGGCGGCAGCATCGAGGTCGTCGCCGAGGACCGTCCTAACGCGACAGTCGAGGTGCTGCCGTACGACAAAAGCGACTCCTCCCGCGAGGCCGCCGCGAGCACGCGGGTGGAGATGCACGACGGGCGCCTACACATCGAGGCGCCGGAGACCAGCGGCTTCGTCTTCCGCCGCTCGCCCCGGGTGCGGGTCGAGGCGCGGGTGCCCACCGACAGCGCGCTGGAGGTCAAGGTCGCCTCGGCCGACCTCAACGCGCACGGCCGCTTCGCCTCGGCCGCCGTCAAGAGCGCATCCGGCGAAGTCCAGCTGGACCACGTCACCGGCGACGCCACCATCAGCACCGCCAGCGGCGACGTACGGGTGGGACGGGTCGACGGCGAGCTGCAGGTCAGCGCCGCCTCCGGCGACGTGAACGCGCACTCGGTCACCGGCTCGGTCACCGCCCACGCCGCCAGCGGGGACGTCGAGATCGACCTGGCCGGCGGGTCGGTGCAGGCCCAGACCGCCTCCGGCGACGTGCGCGTCGGCAGCGCCCGGCGTGGCGCCGTCAAGGTCAGCTCCGCCTCCGGCGACGTCGAGGTCGGGGTGGAGCCGGGCACCGGGGTATGGCTCGACCTGACCACGATCTCCGGCTCGACCCACAGCGACCTGTCCGCGTCGGACGGTCCGGCCGGTGGCGAGCCGGCGTTGACCATCCAGGTCCGCACGATGAGCGGCGACATCGACGTCCACCGCGTCAAGACCGCCGCCTGAGCCAGAGCGTTCATCCCTCGGTACGCGCCGCCCACCCGCCTAGGAACGGTAGATGTCCCCGCGGTGGTCGACGCGTACCACGTGGACTACGCGCGTATTCTCGTCAATGCGGTAGACCACGCGATACGCGCCCCGACGGGCCGAGTGGTACCCAACCAGCTCGCGGGTGAGCGGTTTGCCAACCCTGTGCGGGTTGTCTAAGAGGGCTCCGTTGACAAACTCCCCCACTGCTGCGGCCACGGCCATAGGCAGGCCAGCCGGTGGTGCTTCGGTCAGCGCGCGACGCGCGGCAGGTGCGAGCGACAGGCGATACGCTTCGTCAGCCACGCCGCTCCCGCTCCGCACGGGCGGCTAGCTGCCTGCGTAGCTCGTCAGCATCAATAGCACGGCCAGCGGCGATGTCGACCTCGGCCTGGCGGATCTGCTCCAGGGCACCCGGTGTCGACAACAGGTCCAGCGTCTCCTCTAGCGCCTCCAGGTCCGACACGGCCATCAGGACCGCTTCCGGACGGCCGTTGCGGGTGATCACCACCCGCTCGTGGGTGTCCCGCACCTCGTCCAGCACCGCGGACAGGTGTGCCTTGGCCTCAGCCAGCGGGATGATTGTCATGACCATAATTCTAGTCACCGATTCGTCGCAGTACAACAGCGGCGTGGTTCGGTGTCCATCAGGGGTGCGCCCAGGGGCCTGAACCTCTTGGCCAGGTCGAACAGGATCTCCCGTACCGCCTGGATCTTCCTCTCGTCATCGTCAGATGGTGCAGGCGCTGTCGCCTGATCCAGCTCCAACACCGGCCCGGGCAGCTCAATGAGCACATGTGGGATACGTCCTTGCCCGTCCCGACCAAGCTCGGTCGCGAGCGCCGGCAGGACCGGCATGCCTGCCGGGCGGACCAGGCACACCATCGGTAGACCGCGGCGCCGGTCGCGGCGCCGCTGGCCTTCACCCAGGCGCGAATTTCGGACTGCCATTATCCATACAAACGGCTCCACCGAGCCGGCCGGTATCACCGCGCCGCTGCCGTTCCCACTGCAGTTCCCTTGTGACCACGGCGCCGCGCAGGGACCAGAGGACAGGCGGACAGGCTATGTCTGAATGGATGAAGGGACAGCTTCAGAAATAGCCCTGCTGCTGGCTAGACGTAAAGCCAGGTGAACGGGGGCCAGGGGAGGTTGCGCAGCACAGTGAAGACGCCCCAGGCCGCCAGGAAAAACCCGACCGCCTTCGGAGTCACCCGCGGCATCGGCAGCCGCCAGCGGAACATCTCCTGACCGGCCCAGGCGATGTACGTGTACAGCAGGAACGGCAGGGCGAACACGAACAAGGCATGGTGACGGGCTGCGGCCGGGATGTTGCCTTGCAGCACGTACCAGAAGGCGCGGGTGCCGCCGCAGCCTGGGCAGTCGAAGCCGGTCGTGAACTTGAGCAGACAGGTCGGCACCGCGTCGGCGTTGGCATCGGCTGGGTCCACGGCCAGCACGTAGCCGGTGGCGCCGGCGAAGCAGGCGAGGATGGCCAGCGGCGCGGCCCAGCGCGGGGAACGGGCCCACAGTCGGGTGAAGAAAAGCGTGAACCGGTCCGGCGGTGGCGGTGGCGGGGCGGCGACCCAGTCCCAGTTGGCGGGCGCGACGGGGCCAGTGTGGTGACCGGGCTGCGGCCCGCCGGCGCCGGCCGCTGCCGGCTGGTCGAGCGTTGAGGTCATTGGGCCCGTCCTCACCGGTCGTCGGAGACTTTCACGGTACACCGGGCACGCCGACGCGGATCACCGACGCAGCGCGGCGGTCAGCTCCTTGGCCAGGTCACCCCGTTCCGGCTCGGCGACATCGGCGAGGCTCAGCCAGCCGGCCAGCCGGCGCAGCTCACCCGCGAGCGCCTCGGCCGCCTCGCCCTCGTCGACTGACGGCTCCACCCATGCCGCCGGCACCCGCAGCACACCGGCCTGCCGGTCGGCCTTGAGGTCGACCCGGGCCACCAGCCGGTCCCCGAGCAGCAGCGGCAGCACGTAGTAACCGTGCACCCGCTGCGGTGCCGGGACATAGATCTCGATGCGGTACCGGAAGCCGAACAGCCGCTCGGTGCGCGACCGCTCCCAGATCAGCGGGTCGAACGGGCTCAGCAGTGCGGCTCCGCGCACCCACCGGGGCAGCTTCGCGTCGCGGTGCAGGTAGGCGCGCGCTCGCCAGCCGGCGACCTGGACCGGCACCAGCTCACCGGCGTCGACCAGGTCGGCGACTGCCTCGCGGAACCCGCCGGCCGGCAGCCGGAAGTAGTCCCGCAGCTCCGGCTCTGCCGCCACACCGAGCGAGACGGCCGCGCGCCGGACCAGCTCCCGCCGGGCGTCGACACCGTCGGGGACCGGCGCCGCCAGCACCTGCGGGGGCAGCACCCGCTCCGGCACGTCGTACACCCGGGCGAAGGAGCCGTTGCGGCGCGCGGTGGTGACCTGGCCCGACCAGAACAGCCACTCCAGCGCGGCCTTGACATCGGACCAGTTCCACCCCCAGCTGTCGCTGCGGCGACGGGGCACGTCCTGCTCGATGTCGGCGGCGGTCACCGGCCCCCGCGCGCGGACCTCGTCGAGCACCCAGGCGACGAGGTCCGGTTGCTCCTGCATCAGCAGGCGCATCCGCCCCCAGGCAATGTCCTGTGCCTTGGCCATGCGCCAGCGCAGCAGCGGCCACAGCTCGACCGGCAGCAGCGACGCCTCGTGCCCCCAGTACTCGAAGAGGACCCGGGGGTGCTGGTACGCCGCCCGGTCGAGCAGGTCCATCGGGTACGGCCCGAGCCGGCTGAACATGGGGAGGTAGTGGGCGCGTTGCAGCACGTTGACCGAGTCGATCTGGATGAGCCCGGTGCGGGAGACCACCCGGCGGAGATGGCGCAGCGTGGGCGTGCCCGTCGGGCGCGGGTCGGTGAAGCCCTGAGCGGCCAGCGCGACCCGGCGGGCCTGGGCGAGCGAGAGCGTGTCCATCGCTGGCAGGCTAACCGCACCCACCGACAAGACCAGCGAGTGTGCCGGGCCGCCGGGCACGGCCGGGCCGCCTGGCCCCGGGCTAGCAACGGCACCTGATCCAGGACTAGCAGCGGCATCGGGCCAAGCGGGCTCAGGGAGGGCTCCGGATCAGCGGGCGTCCTCCGGCACCGGCCCAGGCGCTGGAGACCCAGCGCCCGTGCCCACCTGGCCGGCGCGGCCACTGCCGGAAGAGCACGTAGTTGAGCCGGAAACGGCGCGGCCGCTGGATGGAACGGGACGGGCTACCTTCTGACGTACATCTTCTGCGCGGCGGGGCTCCAGGGCACGCCACTCTCCGGGCTTGCGGCGGGACCCTCTGGGTCTGCGGCGAGGGTGCCCCGACCGGCTTCGCGGAGGGCGGCTACGCGACTGTGGCCTCCCGGGCACTCCGGCGCCGCCTGGGACCGGATCGGCAGGCCGAGGAGCAGCGCCAGGCTGGCCCAGACGTACGCGTTGCTGCCGAGGAACGCGTCCACCCCGGAGGTGTCCCACCACCAGGCCCAGACGAGCGCACTGCACAGCAGCACATACGTTGCGGCGGCCCAGACGAGCAGCGCGACCCGCCGGTGGCTGCGGGGGGCGGCCCGCATGCCGTTGTCGACCAGCAGCGCCAGCGCCGGCACCAGCCAGACCAGGTGATGCACCCAGGTGACCGGGCTGACCAGGCAGCCCACCACGCCGGTGAGCGCGGCACCGGTCAGCTCGTCACCGGCGGCCACCGCCCGGCGTACCCGCCAGGCCCATACCGCGAGCACGGTGAGCACCACCGCCAGCCACAGCGCGCGGCTCGGGTCGCCGGGGTCGAGCCGGGCGAGGACGCCCTGCAGGGACTGGTTCGACACGAACGACAGGGCCCCGATGCGCTCGGTGTTCCACAGCGCCTCGGTCCAGAAGATCCGGGACGCGTCCGGGGCGGCCGCCGCGGCGAGCAGCGTCGCCCCGGCCGCCGTGGCGCTGGCCACCACGGCAGCCCGGTACCTGCGGGTGACCAGGAGGTAGAGGATGAAGATGCCCGGCGTCAGCTTGACCGCCGTGGCCAGGCCGATGCCCACCCCGGCCCAGCGCGAGCCGCGCCCGAGCAGCAGCACGACATCGGCGAACACCAGGAAGACCAGCAGCATGTTCACCTGGCCGAAGGTGAACGTCTCGCGCATCGGCTCGTACGCCGCAGCCAGGCAGGCGGCGACCGCGAAGGCGAACCACCGGGTCCAGCCCTCGCGGCGGGCGACCGGGTCGACCAGCCAGTAGAGCACCGCGGCGGTGGTGCCAAGGTTCAGCAGCACACTCACCACGATCGTGACATGCCAGGGTACGAACGCCATCGGCAGCATCGCCAGCGCGGCGAACGGAGGGTACGTGAAGCCGTACTCGGTGCGCGGCCGCAGGTAGTCGTAGAGCTGCCCACCGTCGGCCCAGTGGTTCAGCGCGCCGAAGTAGACGTTGAGGTCGAAGAACCCGTGCCTGACCGCGACCAGCCAGAGGAAGACCGCCACCGCCACGGCGAGCGCCGCGACGGCGAGCACCTCACGCCTGGTCCGCTGCGACATCCGGCTCCCTTTAGGGTCGGTCCATGGCCCAGGGGTACATCCGACCGGCCCGGCCCGGCGAGGCGGGCGAGATCGCTCGGATCCAGCTCGAGACGTGGCGGGTCGCCTACCGCCGGATCCTGCCCCGGCACGTGCTTGACCAGCTCGACGCCGACTGGATGGCGCAGCGGTGGCGGGCCGCGGTCGAGCACCCGCCGTCGGACCGGCACCGTGTCCTCGTCGCCGTCGAACAGGCCGAACAAGCCTACCTGGTCGGCTTCGCCGCGGCCGGGCCGGCGGACGAGGCGGCGCTGGCCCCAGGCGAGTCGCTGGCCGTGGACGCCCCGCCGGACGAGTCCCTGGCCGGAGGAGGCCCGCCCGACGAGTCGCTGATCAGGAGCGGCGCGCCGGACGGGTGGGGCGACCGGGTGGCGGCAGTGACCGACCTGCTGGTGGAGCCGCGATGGGGGCGGCGCGGGCACGGCAGCCGGCTGCTGGCCGCGTGCGTTGCGCACTGGGTGGCGGACGGCTTCGAGCGCGCCGTGGCATGGGCTTTCCGGGATGATGTGGCGACCAGAAAGTTCCTCACCTCGGCCGGGTGGGCCCCGGACGGCGCCGCCCGGGCGCTGGACGTGGCAGACCTGCTCGTACCGCAGCTGCGCCTGCACGTGCGGGTAGGTGACAACGCGCGGATGGGCGACCCTGAGGGACCAGAGCCGGGCCCGTGACCAGCCGGGCCGGAGCACCACGCCGTGGTCAGTCGAGCAGGGACTCCAGGCCCACGGTGAGACCGGACCGGCGCATCACCGACCGCACGGCCAGCAGCACCCCGGGCATGAACGAGGCCCGGTCGTACGAGTCGTGGCGGACCGTCAGCGTCTCGCCGGGCGCGCCGAAGAGGACCTCCTGGTGGGCGACGAGGCCGGCCGCGCGGACCGAGTGCACCCGCACCCCGTCCACGACCGCCCCACGGGCCCCGGGCAGCTCGTCCTTTGTGGCGTCGGGCATCTCGCCCTGGCCAGCATCGGCCCTGGCCTGCGCCACGATGTGGGCGGTGCGCAGGGCCGTGCCGCTCGGCGCGTCCACCTTGTTCGGATGGTGCTGCTCGATGATCTCCACGGACGGGAAGAAGCGGGCCGCCCGCGCAGCGAGCTCCATCATGAGCACCGCCCCGACAGCGAAGTTCGGCGCGATGATGACGCCGACGTCCGGCTTGCGGGCCAGCCAGTGGCGTACCCGCTCCAGCCGCTGCTCGGTAAAGCCGCTGGTGCCTACCACCGCGTTGATGCCCTGGTCCACGCACCAGTGCAGGTTGTCCATCACCACGTCCGGCGCGGTGAAGTCGACCAGCACCTCGGCCCCGGCGTCGACCGCGTTGAACAGCCAGTCCCCCTGGTCGATCATGGCGACCAGCTCGAGGTCGTCCGCCGCATCGACGGCACGGCACACCTCCACGCCCATCCGGCCGCGGGCACCGAGGACCCCCACCCTGATCTGCGCAGGCGCCGGCGGGTCACCCACCGGCTCGCGCATGATGTCCATCACGTCACCACTTTCGTCCGTAGTGGACCGTCAGCTGACCACGGCCGAGAAGTCGGCGTCCTCGAACGGTCCGATGACCGCGAGGGACCTGGGCCGTACCAGCAGGTCGCGCGCTACCTCCCGGATCTGGTCGGGCGTCACCGCGTCCGCCCGCGCCAGCATCTCGTCGACGGTGAGCAGCTCGCCGTAGAGCAGCTCACCCTTGCCCAGCCGGGTCATCCGGGAGCCGGTGTCCTCCAGGCCGAGCACGAACGCGCCCTTCAGCATGCCCTTGCCCCGGGCCACCTCGGCATCGGTCAGGCCGTGCGCGGCCACCTCCGCGAGCTCGGTCCGGATCAGCTCGAGCACCTCCTCGACCTTGCCGGGGGCGCAGCCGGCGTAGATCGAGAACAGGCCGGTGTCCGAGTACTGCGAGGTGTAGGAGTAGATCGAGTAGGCCAGCCCGCGCTTCTCCCGGATCTCCTGGAAGAGCCGGCTGGACATGCCGCCGCCGAGCACGTTGTTGAGCACGCCGACCGCGAAGCGCCGCGCGTCGAGGCGGGCGATGCCGGCCCCACCCAGCACCACGTGGGCCTGCTCGGTGTCCTTGGCCAGCACGGTCACCTCGCCGCTGCGTACCCGTACCCACCGGTTGTCCGGCCGGTAGCCGGCGGGTGGCGCCGGGTCGTCGGGCAGGCCGGCCTCGGCGAACGCCTCCCGGACCTGCTTGACCACCCTGGCATGGTCCAGGTTCCCGGCGGCGGCGACCACGATGGACGGTGGTGTGTACCGCCGGCGGTAGAACGACTGGGCCTGGCGCCGGGTCATCGCCGAGATGCTCTCCACCGTGCCGGAGATCTGCCGGCCGAGCGGGTGGTTGCCGAAGGCCGCGCGGGCGAACAGGTCGTGCACCTCGTCGCCGGGCTCGTCGTCGTGCATGGCGATCTCTTCGAGGATCACCCCGCGCTCGGTCTCCACGTCCGCCTCGGCCAGCGTCGAGTCCGCGATGATGTCGCACATGACGTCGATGGCCAGCGGCAGGTCGGCGTCGAGCACCCGGGCGTAGTAGCAGGTGTACTCCTTGGCGGTGAACGCGTTGGTCTCCCCGCCCACGGCCTCGATCTGCGCGGAGATCTCCAGAGCGGTACGCCGCCGGGTGCCCTTGAACAGCAGGTGCTCCAGGAAGTGCGAGACGCCGGAGAGGCTGGGCGGCTCGTCCCGGGAGCCGACGCCGACCCACATGCCGAACGACACGCTGCGCATAGCAGGGATCGCCTCGGTCAGGATGCGCAGCCCGTTGGGCAGCACGGTACGGCGTACCGTGCCGCCCAGCGGGTCGTCGGTGAGGGTCCGGGTGACCGCTCGGCTGAGGGTGGCCATGCGGGCGTCAGCGGTCGCGGTGCCGGCGACGCCGGAACTCGCCGCCGTCGGTGCCCTCGCCGGGCCCGCGCTCGCGGTCCCGGCCGGGACCGCGTTCGCCGCCGCGCTCGCCACGCTCACCGCGGTCGCCCCGGTCCCGCGGCCCCCGGTCCCGCTCGCCGCGGTCCCGCCCGCCGGGCCGGTCCGCACCCTCGGCGGGCTCCGGCGCCTCCTCGCCCTCCGGGCGGACCTTGTCCAGGTAGATCTTGCCGCGGGCGTCGACGTCCGCGATCTGCACCTCGACCTTGTCGCCGACGTTGAGGAAGTCCTCGACCCGCTCCACCCGCTTGCCGTTGCCGACCTTGGAGATGTGCAGCAGGCCGTCCCGCCCGGGCAGCAGCGAGATGAACGCGCCGAACGCGGCCGTCTTCACCACCGTGCCGAGGAACCGGTCGCCGACCTTGGGCAGGGTCGGGTTGGCGATGGCGTTGATGCGCTCCACCGCGGCCTCGGCCGACGGGCCGTCGGTGGCGCCGACGTAGATGGTGCCGTCGTCCTCGATGGTGATCTCGGCGCCGGTCTCGTCCTGGATCGCGTTGATGGTCTGGCCCTTGGGGCCGATGACCATGCCGATCTTGTCGACCGGGATCCGGATCGTGGTGACCCGCGGGGCGTACTGCGACATGTTCGCCGGGGAGTCGATCGCCTCCTGCATCACGTCGAGGATCGTCTGCCGGGCGTCGTGCGCCTGCTGCAGCGCGGCGGCCAGCACGTCGGACGGGATGCCGTCCAGCTTGGTGTCGAGCTGGAGCGCGGTCACCAGGTCCCGGGTCCCGGCCACCTTGAAGTCCATGTCGCCGAACGCGTCCTCGGCGCCGAGGATGTCGGTCAGCGTCACGTACTGGGTCTTGCCGTCGACCTCGTCCGAGATCAGGCCCATCGCGATGCCGGCCACCGGCGCCTTCAGCGGCACCCCGGCGCTCAGCAGGGACATGGTGCTGGCGCAGACCGAGCCCATCGAGGTGGACCCGTTGGAGCCCAGGGCCTCGGAGACCTGGCGGATCGCGTACGGGAAGTCCTCCCGCGACGGCAGCACCGGGATCAGGGCCCGCTCGGCCAGTGCGCCGTGGCCGATCTCGCGCCGCTTGGGCGCGCCGACCCGGCCGGTCTCCCCGGTGGAGTACGGCGGGAAGTTGTAGTTGTGCATGTAGCGCTTGGTCTTGGCCGGGGAGAGGGTGTCCAGCGACTGCTCCATGCGCAGCATGTTGAGCGTGGTCACGCCGAGGATCTGGGTCTCGCCCCGCTCGAACATGGCCGAGCCGTGCACCCGCGGCAGCACGTGCACCTCGGCGGTGAGCGGCCGGATGTCGCTCGGGCCGCGCCCGTCGATGCGCACCTGGTCGCGCAGGGCCCGGGCGCGCACCTCCCGCTTGGTGACCGCCCGGAAGGCAGCGCTCAGCTCCTTCTCGCGCCCCTCGAACTGGGTGCCGAGGCGCTCGTACACGGCCTCCTTGACGCGGTCCAGCGCCTCCTCCCGGTCCGCCTTGCCGGCGATCCGCAGCGCCTCGCTGACCTCGTCCCGCACCGCCTCCTCGACCGCGGCGTAGGCGTCCTCCTGGTAGTCGAGGAAGACCGGGAAGTCGCCGGTCGGCTTGGCCGTCGTCGCGGCCAGCTCCTGCTGGGCCCGGCACAGCTCGCGGATCGCCGCCTTGGCCGCCTCCAGGCCGCTGGCCACCACCTCCTCGGTCGGTGCCGTGGCCCCGCCGGCCACCAGGGCGATCGTGTGCTCGGTCGCCTCCGCCTCGACCATCATGATCGCGACGTCGGCGCCCTCGCCCTCGCCGGTCACCCGGCCGGCGACGACCATGTCGAAGGTGGCCCGCTCCAGCTCCTCATGGGTGGGGAAGGCGACCCACTGCCCCTCGACGTGGGCGACGCGGGTGGCTCCGATCGGCCCGCTGAAGGGCAGGCCGGCGAGCTTCGTCGACAGCGAGGCGGCGTTGATGGCGACCACGTCGTACGGGTGCGCCGGGTCGAGGGAGAGCACGGTCTCGACGACCTGGATCTCGTTGCGCAGGCCCTTGACGAAGCTGGGCCGCAGCGGCCGGTCGATCAGGCGGCAGGTGAGGATCGCGTCCTCGCTGGGCCGCCCCTCGCGGCGGAAGAACGAGCCGGGGATCCGCCCGGCGGCGTACATGCGCTCCTCGACGTCGACCGTCAGCGGGAAGAAGTCGAGCTGCTCCTTGGGCACCCGGCTGGCCGTGGTCGCGGAGAGGACCACGGTGTCGCCCAGCTGGGCGACCGCGGAGCCGGCGGCCTGGCGGGCCAGCCGGCCGGTGGAGAAGACCACCTGGCGTTGGCCGAAGCGGCCGTTGTCGATGACTGCGGTGCTGTGCTGGGTGCCGAGGGTTGTCTGCTCGGTCATTGGTACGACTAGCTCCTTCGGTTGGGCACTACCCGCGGGGAGCTTGTCTACGGCCGGTCTTCGATCGAAGCCCCCGGAGCTTGCGCTTCCGAAGACCACTACCGAGGACCGACCCACCGGACCGGCTGGCGCCGGGCCGCTCCCTACGTGGGATCGTGCGGTCTGTCTTGGTTGCGGGGGGCTGGGTCACCGGGGGGAGCAGCCGGGCCGCTCCCCCCGGCCAGCTCACCGCCGGATCTCGAGACGCTCGATGAGCGTCCGGTAGCGGTTGATGTCCTTCTTCTTCAGGTAGTTCAGCAGCCGGCGCCGCCGGCCGACCAGCAGCAACAGGCCACGCCGGCTGTGGTGGTCGTGCTTGTGCACCCGCATGTGGTCGGTCAGGTCCCGGATCCGCTTGGTCAGGACCGCGACCTGCACCTCCGGCGAGCCGGTGTCGGCCGGACCCGTCGCGTAGTCGTGCATGATCTTCGTTTTGATCTCTGCGTCGAGCGCCATGTGCTCCCTCGTCATGGGTCTGCTGGGCTCCGCACCCGCGGCGTCGAGCAGGCACGCGGAGCCGGCGGCCGGCGACCCGGCCTACCGGGAAGGCTACCAGCCGTAGCCGGCGCCGCAGCCAGCGGCCACGCCGGCACCGGGCCGGGTCAGGCCAGCAGCGACCGGGTCTGTGCCACGTCCTCGCGGATCTGGGCCGCCAGCGGCTCCACGCTCGGGTAGGTGCGCATCTCCCGCAGCCGGGCCACGAAGTCCAGCGCCAGGCGCTCGCCGTACAGGTCGCCGTTGAAGTCCAGCACGTACGCCTCGACGCGGCGCTCCCGGCCGGAGAAGGTCGGGTTCGTGCCGACCGAGACCGCGGCCGGCAGCCGCTGGCCGTCCGTGCGCACCAGCCACGCCGCGTAGACCCCGTCCCCCGGCACCGCCGCGTACCGGCCGCAGATCAGGTTGGCGGTGGGGAACCCCAGCTGCCGGCCGCGCCGGTCGCCGCGCACCACGACACCCTCCAGCCGGTGCGGGCGCCCCAGCGCCGTCGCCGCGGCGGCGACGTCACCGGCGTCCACGCAGGCGCGCACGTACGTGGAGGAGAGCACCGCGACGTCGCTGGCGACCAGGCGGGACGGCTCGACGGCGAACCCGAACGCGCGCCCGAGCCGCTCCAGCATCGGCACGTCGCCAGCGGCCCGGTGGCCGAACCGGAAGTTCTCCCCGACCACCACCAGCGCCGCGTGCAGGTTCTCGACCAGCACGTCGTGGGCGAACTGCTCGGCGGGCAGCCGGGAGAAGTCCAGCGTGAACGGGACCACGCACAGCACATCCACACCCAGCTGCTCGATCAGCTCCGCCTTGCGCGCCGGCTCGGTCAGCACGGCTGGATGCGAGCCCGGGCGCACCACCTCGGACGGGTGCGGGTCGAAGGTGACCACCACCGCGGACATGCCGAGGTCACCGGCGCGCTTGACGGCGTGCCCGATGATCTCCTGGTGTCCTTTGTGGACTCCGTCGAAGACGCCGATGGTCACCACCGAGCGCCCCCAGCCGGGCGTCGCCTCGTACCCCCGCCATCGTTGCACGTCGACCTCCCGGGCCGGCCTCGCCCGCGGCTCGCGGGCCCGCTGAGCCTACCGGTCGCGGGAGCCTACCGGTCCCTGGAGTCCACCGGTCCCTGGAGCCTACCGGTCGCGGACGAAGCGGGTCAGCGCGGCGGCGAGCGCCGCGGCGACCCGCTCCCGGAAGGCCGGGTCCTTCATCCGGGCCGCGTCCCGCGCGTTGCGCATGTTGCCGCACTCCACCATCACCTTGGGCACCCGGGACAGGTTGAGCCCGCCCATATCGTCGCGGGTGTTGATGCCGCCCTCGCCGATGTAGTTGGCCGGCGGCGCCACCCGGCGCAGCTCGTCGCGCACCAGCACGGCGAGCCGGTGTGACTCGGCCACGACCGCGGTGGACGGGGCGCCAGCGACCAGCGCCGGTTCCAGCACGTGGAAGCCGTACGCGCCAGCCGGCGCGCCGTCGCCGTGGATCGAGACAGCGACGACCGCGCGGTACCGGTTACCGATCTCCGCCCGATGGTCCAGGCACGGCCCCACCCCGGTGTCGCTCGACCGGGTCAGCACGACCAGCGCGCCGGCCACCCGCAGCCGGGCCGCCAGCCGTACCGCGGTGTCCCAGTTGAACGCGTGCTCGGGGTACCCGTCGTCCGTCCGGGTGCCGGTCGTGTCGCACGGCTTGAGCTTCGTGTACGCGTCCACCATGCGGTTGATGACCTCGGGGTGTGCCGCGTTGGCGCCGTTGTGCCCGGGGTCTACCACGACCACCACACCGGCGAGCGGGTGGACGGCCGAGGGCAGGGCCGGCGAGGATGGCGCCCCTGACGCGGGCGAGGTGGGGGCCGGCGGGGACAGGGCCGGCCCGGACGGCGCCGCTGCCGGGGTGGTGCGCGCGGCATCCGCCGCCGGCCGGTCCGGCGGTGCCGAGCCGGGAGCGGCGCAGGCCGCCAGCGTGGCGAGGGCGAGCACGCCCGCCCAGCACCACCGCCCACGTCGGAAGGCCCGTCCGCCCGGCACGGTCGCTCATCCTAGCCGCGCGGCCACAGCCAGCGGCTGGCGCAGCCGGTGGTCAGCTCGAACCGGCAGGGGTGAACACCACCTCAGCTCGAACCGGCAGGGGTGAACACCACCTCAGGGCGGGCCTGCCCGGCCTCCTCGCGGACGATGGCGACGAGCGAGCCGTCCGGGGCGAAGACGGCGTACGGCCCGTCGGTCCCGCACGCCGGCAGCCGGCCGCCATGCCCGAGCACCCGCGCCTGCTCACCGGTGGCGTCCCGCCGGGGGAGCAACCGGGCCGCAGCGGCGGCCAGCGGCAGCGTCACCACCCGCGGCGCCCGCGGCTCCAGCTCCGCCAGCTTTGCCAGCGGCTCCAGCTCCGCCAGCTTTGCCAGCGGCTCCAGCTCCGCCAGCTTTGCCAGCGGCGCCAGCTCCGCCAGGGGTACGGCCTCGGCGAGCGTGAACCCGTCGACCGCGGTGCGGCGCAGCCGGGTCAGGTGCCCACCCACGCCGAGCGCGGCCCCGAGGTCCCGGGCGATCGCCCGCACGTACGTCCCCGACGAGCACGCCACCTCGACGTCCAGGTCCACGGTTCCGGCCACCGTGTCCCGGCGCAGCGCCAGCAGCTCCAGCCGGGACACGGTGACCCGGCGAGGGGCGAGGGCGACCTCCTCCCCGGCCCGCACCCGGGCGTAGGCCCGCCGGCCGCCGACCTTCACCGCGCTCACCGCGCTCGGCACCTGGTCCAGGTCCCCGGTCAGGGCGGCGAGCCCCGCCCGTACCGCGGTCTCGGTGAGGGTGCCTGCGGGTGCGCCGCCTACGACCTCGCCTTCGGCGTCATCGGTCACTGTGGACTGCCCGAGGCGGATCGTCGCCGCATACTCCTTGGTGGACCCCACCACGTAGGTGAGCAGCCGGGTGCCCCGCCCCACCCCCACCACCAGGACCCCGGTGGCCATCGGGTCGAGCGTGCCGCCGTGGCCGACCCGCCGGGTGCCGGCCAGCCGCCGGACCCGGGCCACCACGTCATGGGATGTCATCCCGGGCGGCTTGTCCACCACGACGAAGCCCTCAGCGGCGAAGCCCTCAGCGTCCACCGCCGCAGCGTCCGTACCCATGAGGGGCAAGCCTGTCAGACCCGCCCGGCCCAGCCGCTACCGGACGGCGCCGGTCACCGCCCACCGGCCGGAGCGGAGGCGTGGCAAGATCGCCACCAGCCGCAGCACGATGAACAGCGTCAGGCCCGCCCAGATCCCACCCAGGCCGAGGTCGAGCAGGTAGGCGAGCCAGACCGCGGGCAGGAAGCCGCCCAGCGCGCAGGCCAGGGTCAGGTCGCGCAGGTACCGCACGTCTCCGGCGCCGATCATCGCCCCGTCGAGCGCGAACACGACGCCGCACAAGGGCTGCATCAGCACGAACCACGGCCAGGCGAGCATCGCCTGGGCGTACACCCCGGGGTCGTCGCTGAACCACGCCGGCAGCACGCCCGCTCCGGCGGCGATGACCGCGGCGAGCCCGGCGCCCGCCGTACCCCCGATGACGGCGACCCGGCGGGTTAGCGAGCGGGCCTCGTCCGCGCGGGATGCGCCGAGCGCGGCGCCGACGAGCGACTGCGCGGCGATGCCCACGGCGTCGAGGGCGAGCGCGCAGAACACCCACAGCTGGAGCGCGATCTGGTGGGCGGCGAGCGCGGCGGTGCCGAAGCGGACGGCGACCGCGGCGGCAGACAGGAAACAGACCTGGAACGCGGCGCCGCGCAGCAACAGGTCCCGCCCGAGGAGCAGCTGCCGGCCGATCACCCGGGGCTGCGGGCGCAGGGACACCCGCTCGCGGGCCAGCGCCCGCACGAACAGCACGCCCGCCGCGGTCTGCGCCGCCACGTTGGCAATGGCCGACCCGACCAGACCCAGGTCGAGCCCGTAGACGAGCAGCGGGCACAGGGCGGCGGAGAGCGCGTTGGCGCCCAGGACGTAGGCGAGCGGGCGGCGGGTGTCCTGCACGCCGCGCAGCCAGCCGTTGCCAGCCGCGGCGAGCAGCAGGCCCGGCGCGCCCAGGGCCGCCACCCGCAGCCACTGCGCGGCCCCGGCGGCGACCTCGGGGTCAGCCCCGGCCAGGGTACGGGCCAGCGCCGGCGCCCCCGGCTGCGCGGCCAGCGCGGCGACCACGCCCACGGTCAGCGCGGTCCACGACGCCTGCACCCCTTCGGCAACGGCGGCGCTGCGGTCCCCGGCGCCGAACCGCCGGGCGGCCCGCCCGGTCGTGCCGTAGGCGAGCACCGTGCCCAGCCAGGCGACGACGGTCAGCACGCTCCCGCCGAGGGCCAGCGACGCGAGCGGGACCCGGCCGAGGTGTCCCACGACCGCGGTGTCGACGAGCACGTAGAGCGGCTCGGCCGCGAGCACGACGAGCGCGGGGAGCGCGAGCCCGGCGATCCGGCGCAGGGTCACCGCTTCTGGGTTGCCGGCGGAGTGCATCGCTCCGGATGGTGCCACGCCAGTCGTAATGGATGCAAAGGCCAGCGCTACTTACACAACATCGTCCGGGCGCCGCGCCTGGACGGCGGTGCTACTGGCGCGTGTCCAGCGACGTCTGGAGGGCGCGGCGGGCCTGCTCCCGGGCGTCGTCGTGGGGCTGTGGGCGAGGCGGCGCGGTCGGCATGTCAGGTCCTTCCAGGGTCGGCAACGAGGCGGCAGGGCCGCAGGAGGGGGTCGGTTCGTTCGCCGATCGGCGAGGGCACCAGCGCAGGCTCCGCTGGCTCCGCAGCGGGCTGGCCGGTTGCAGACGAGTCCCGCTGCGGTGGCTGAGACCAAGGACAAGTACGGCTAGTACTGCCAACCAAACTATCCGTCATGTCCACATGGTGCGCAGGTTTCCCATCATGTGGACCGAGCCGGCGGCGCTCCCGGCTCAGCTCCTGGCGTCCCCACGCACCGGCGCAGCGCCAGCACGGCGACGTCGTCGTGCTTGGCAGCGCCGGCCAGCCCTTGCAGCAGCCGGTTGCAGAACACGTCCAGGTCAGGCTCTACCGTGGACGCCTGGCGGGTCAGCTCGGACAGCCCCACGTCGATCTGCTCCTTGCGCCGCTCGACCAGCCCGTCGGTGTAGAGCACCAGGGTCGCCCCCGGCGGCAGCTCGATCTCGGTGTCGCCGGGCCGGTCCGCCTGGATGCCGAGCATGGTGCCGCGCAGCTTGACCAGCTCGGCCCGGCCGTCGCGGACCAGCACCGGAGGCATGTGGCCGGCGCACGCGAGCCGGAGCCGGCCGGTGCCCGGGTGCAGCAGTCCAACGAGGACAGAGGCGATCTCGTCCGGCACCCAGCGCAGCATCAGCGCGTTGAGCCGGTCCAGCGCCGCGTGCGGCGGGTGCCCCTCGGCCAGGTACGCCCGCAGCGCGTGCCGCAGCTCGGCCATGACCGTGGCGGCGTGCAGCGAGTGGCCGGCCACGTCGCCGATGGCCACCACCAGCTCGTCGTCCAGCCGCGCCAGCTCGTAGAAGTCCCCGCCCACCGCCGCCTCGGCGGTCGCCGGCTCGTACCGCACCGCGATGTCGTAGCCGGGGACCTTCGGCACCTCCCGGGGCAGCATGCTGAGCTGCAAGGTGAGGGCCGTGCGCCGCTCCTCGTCGTGCGAGCGCATCGCCTCGACGGCCTGGGCCACCGCCTGGCCCAGCTGGGTCAGGATATGCACGTCCTCCCGGGCGACCACCGGGCTGGTGACGGTGACGTAGGCGGCCGGCCGGTTCTCCTTCGGCCGGGCCACGGTCACCCACACCTCCTCGAACCGGCCGTTCCAGGGCAGCAGGTCCCGGTACTCCGGCGCGAGGGCCACCCGCGCGACCGTGCCCGGGGATGTGGCGGCCAGCTCGTGGGCGAGGTTGCGGGGGCGGAACGGCCGCATGAGCGGCTCCGCGCCCGGCCCGGTGACCGTGGCCACCAGCCGCTCGCCCTCGGGCGTCTGGGCGGCCGCCGTCGCCGCGGCCTGGAAGATCTCGGCGGCGCCGGACGCCGCGGCGGTCAGCACCGCCTCGGTCCGGTCGGCCGTGTTCACCGCGATCGTCGCGTCGACCAGCAGCGCCAGCCGCCTGGCCAGGCGCTCGGCGTGCTGGCGGGCGCGGTAGTAGCGCAGCATCGCGTTCACCGTGGCGAGCAGCTCGTCCGGCTCGATCGGCTCGACCAGGTAGCCGTCGGCGCCGCGCGCCAGCCCCTGCGTGCGGTCGGCGACGTCGACGGCGTTGGCCGAGACGTGCAGCACCGGCAGGGCGGCCCAGCGCTGGTCACCCTTGATCCGCTCGCAGACCTCGTACCCGCTGACGTCCGGCAGGCGTACGTCGAGGACGACCACGTCCACCGGGCCGTCCGCAAGGCGGCACAGGGCCTGCGCCCCGGTCTCCGCCTCGCGGACGGCGTAGCCGGCCCGGCGCAGCCAGCTGCCGATGATGTACCGCTTGCTGCGGCTGTCGTCGACCACCAGCACGGTCGCGCCCCGGGGGTCGGCAGGCGCCGCGTCCACCGGCCCGGGCGCGGCGACCGGATCGATGGCGCTCATGATGCCTGCCCGGCGGCGGCCGCGTCACGCACCGCGACCCGCAGCGCCTCCGGCGTGATGTCCCCGGCAGAGAGGACCACCGCCGCGTGCCCGAACCACGCGGCCTCCCGCTCGCCGCCCACCGGCTCGGTCACCACGACCACCGGGATGGCGGCGAGCCGCTCGTCCGCCGCGAGCGCCCGGATCAGGACCACGCCGTCCGGCTCACCGCTGCGCCCAGACCCGTCCGAGCCCTCACCGTTCCCGCTCACCGGCGCCGACACGCGTACCACCACCACATCGGGGACCTCGACCGCGATGTCGGCCAGCGCCTGCGCCGCATCAACCACCTCGCTGACCCGGTCTGCCTCGTCGTGCAACGCCCGGGCCACCGCCGCCTGCAGCGCAGCGCCGCCGTTGACCACCAGCACCTGCCCCAGCGGTGCCCCGCGCGCCGGAACCCGCGGCAGGCGCACCCGGAACCGGCTGCCCTTGCCGGGCTCGCTCTCCACCGTCAGCTCGCCGCCGAGCAACGTGACCACGCGGCGGGCGTAGGGCAGGCCCAGCCCGGTGCCGCCGGCCTGGAACGCCCCGCGTACCTGGTAGAACTCCTCGAAGATGCGTTCCTGCTCCGCCGCGGGGATGCCGATGCCGGTGTCCACCACATCCATCTCGATCAGCTCCTCAGCCGGCAGCCACTGCGCCGACATGCGCACCGTGCCCTGCTCGGTGAACTTCAGGCCGTTCGTGACAAGGTTGCGCAGCACCTGTGCGAGCAGCATCTCGTCGGTCACCAGCGCCGGCACGCCGACCGGCTCGTCGACCAGCAGCGTCACCCCGGGACGCGAGGCCAGCGGCCGTAGCGTGCCGCGGAGCTGCCCGAAGAGCCCGCTGAGCCGTACCTCGGCCAGGGCCGGCTCGATCCGCCCGGACTCCGCCTTGGCCAGGTCGAGCAGGTCGTTGACGAGCGAGAGCAGATCCGTGGCGGAGGTACGGACGAGGTCGACCTGCTCGGCCTGCTCCGCGGTGAGCGGGGCGGAGCCGGCGTCGGCGAGCAGCCGGGTGAGGCCGATGATGGCGGTGAGCGGCGCCCGCAGCTCGTGGCTTGCGTTGGCCAGGAAGCGGCTCTTGGCCTCGCTCGCCATCCGCAGCTCTGCGGAGCGCTGGTCCAGCTCGGCGTAGAGCGCCACCACGCCCCGGTTGGTCTCCTCCAGCTCGTCGGAGAGCTGCCGGTAGAGCGCCAGCACCCCCCGGTTGGTCTCCTCCAGCTCGCTGTTGAGCCGCAGCAGCTCGTCCCGTCGGCGCTGCACCTCGCCGAGCGCGGCGAGCAGGTCCTCGTTCTGCGCGGCGAGCTCGGCGATCGCGCTGGTCGGGGTCAGCCGGGCCAGCGCCGCCCGCACCTGCGTCAGCTCGCTGCCGGTAAACGCACCGGCGACCTGCGGCAGGCGCCGGTCAAGCCGTACCCGGGTGCCCGGCCCGTCCGCCAGCACCTCGACCTCCACCAGCCTGGCCGCGGCGGTGAGCGCGCCCGCGACGTCCTTGTGCTCCTGGTCCAGCCGCTCCGCGGTGACCGCCTCGACCCGCAGCGTCGGCTCCGAGCTGCTGACCCGGAACGTCACCACGGCCCCGCCCGCGTGCGCCAGCATCTGCCGGCCGACCTCACTCAGGGCCGTGGCGATGCGGATCTGGTCCTGGTGCTCCATCCGCAGCGCGGCGGCCGCCTCCCGGCCGATCTGGCGGACCGTGAAGACATCGTGCTCGTTGCGGATGCGCAGCCGCAGGATCTCGGTGCCGCCATCGGCCAGGCCGGTCATGTCGGCACCCTCGCCACCAGCACGCCAGCGTCGTCCCGCCGGGTGCCGCCGTCACGCAGCAGGATCGCGGCGACCACCACTGGGCTGTGCGCCAGCAGCCCCGGGTACTTGTCCGGGTCCCACCGGTCGGTCATGCCGTCCGAGTGCAGGACGACCAGGGCTCTGCCGGGCAGCGGGTAGGCGAACTCGCGTACCCGCTGGCGCTGGTGCCCGACGATCCCGGGCAGGGTCACCAGCTGCCGCCGTACCCCGGATCCGAGCACGAAGCCGGCGATGTTGCCCAGGCCGGCGGCGCGCACGACCTCCGCGGCCGGGTCCAGCTCCGCGACCATCACCGCGGCCCCCCGGGTACGCGCCAGCGCCCGGTGCAGGTGCTCGACGACCTCGCCCGGCCCCGCGCCCGGCGCGTCGCAGAACGCGTCGACCGCCACCCGGCTCGCGGCCGCGGCCAGCGGCCCGTGCCCGAGCCCGTCGCTGACCAGCACCTGAGCCCGCCCACCCAGCGAGCGTACGGCGAACGCGTCGCCGGACGTCGTCTCGCCGGCGATCGGTCGGGTCAGCCCGTCGGCCCAGGGCTGCGCCGCGGTGCCGTCCGACCACACCTCCGCGGCGACCACCGTGCCCACGCCGGGTAGCGAGTACATGTCCCACCAGCTGGCCTGCCGGCCGATGGCGCCGAGCCCGATGCCCAGTGTCCCCGCGGTCGAGTGGCCGTCGGAGACCGCCTGGGCCACGTCCGGGATGCCTGGGCCCGAGTCCACACCCACCAGCCCGACCCCGGCCGAGCCGGCCCGGCGCAGGGAGCGCACCAGGACCGTGCCGTCGTGGGCGTGCTTGTGCAGGTTGCTGGCGAGCTCGGTAGCGAGGATGGCCAGCTCGGCAACGCGCCGCTCAGGCAGGCCGAGCTGCTCCCCGAGCCCGGTCGCGGCACGCCGGACCGCGCCGACGGTGCCGGCCCCCTCGATCGGGAACCACCGCATGTCATCCGCCAGCGGGCCGCTCGGAAACATCACCGGGCCCACTTGACGATCATGACCCGGGTGCCGCCGCCGGGCTTGCTGTCCAGCTCGAACCCGTCCACCAGGCGGCGGGCGCCAGACAGGCCGAGGCCGAGCCCCCGCCCGGTGGTGTAGCCGTCGGTCAGGGCGAGCTCGATGTCCGCGATGCCTTGGCCGTCGTCGACGAAGGTGGCGCGCACGCCGGCCCGCAGCCCCTTGTTGACCAGCTCCACCTGGGCCTCGCCACCACCGCCGTGGACCAGCGTGTTGCGGGCCAGCTCGCTGGCTGCGGTGACCAGCTTCGTCTGGTCCACAAGGGACAGCCGTGCGGCCACCGCAAGGGTCCGCACCAGCTGCCGTACCCGGACCACGTCCTCATCGCTCTTGATCGGCTGGACCTTGGCAGCCTCGGCACCGGAACCAGCCAGAGCAGCGGCGGCGTCTGGTCGGACGGGCGATGTCATGGCGGGCCGCCGGCCGGCGGCCCGCTGTGGAACGCCGGCCGCTCCCCGGCGGGCACCCCCGCAGCGGCGCCACCGCCGTTGAGGTCTGTGGTGCGGGCCGGCCGGTCCCGCTTCAGCAGCTGCATGCCGCGCTCGACGTCGAGCGCGGTGCGCACGCCGCGCAGCGACAACCCGAGCTCCACCAGCGTGATCGCGACGGCCGGGCGCATGCCGACGACAACCGTCTGCGCGTCGAGCACCCGCGAGATCGACGCGATCGACGCGAGCATCCGGCCGATGAACGAGTCGACGATCTCCAGGCCGGTGATGTCGATGATCACCCCGTGCGCCCCGGTGGCCACGATCCGCTCAGCCAGGTCCTCCTGTAGCTGGACCGCGGACTGGTCCTCCAGGTCCACCTGGATGGAGACGAGTAGCATGTCCCCGATCTTGAGGACGGGGATGCGCTCCATCAGACGTCCGTACGGGAGCGGCGCGCCACCAGGTCCACGCCGCTGGCGCGCAGCGTGTGCATAAGCGCGTCGGCCAGGCTGGCCTTGGTGGCTATGTCGCCGAACTCGATGCCCAGCGCCACGATGGTCTGCGCGATCTGCGGGCGGATGCCGGAGATGACGCACTCGGCACCCATCAGCCGGGCCGCGACCACGGTCTTCAGCACGTGCTGGGCGACCTGGGTGTCCACCGCGGGCACGCCGGTGATGTCGATGATCGCGTACGCCGAGCCGGTGTCCACCAGCGTCTGGAGCAGCTTCTCCATCACCACCTGGGCGCGGGCCGAGTCGAGGGTGCCGATCAGCGGCACCGCCACCACGCCGTCCCAGAGCTTCACCACCGGCGTGGACAGCTCGAGCAGCTGCTGCGCCTGCTCGGTGATGAGCTCCTCGCGGGTCTGGGCGTAGACCTCGAAGGTGTACAGGCCGAGCTGGTCCACCAGCTGGGAGAAGCCAAGGAAGTCGCGCAGCGTGGCAGGGTCTGCCTGTTCGTCGAGCACATCGAGCACGGCGTCCTTGAGGCCGAAGACGCTGACCGCCGTCTCGGTGCTGGTGAAGCCGCTGCGCGCGCGGGAGCGGGACAGCTCGGCGAGCACCGCCCGCAGCTCACCGGTTGGCGGGGCCGTCAGGCTGACCGCGCTCCCGGCTGACAGCACCGTCGTCAACACGGTGAACAGCTCACGTAGCTGCCGGGAGACCTCGGCCTCAGTCAGCCGGCCGCGCAGCGTCGCGCTCGCGATCTCGGTCCACCGCTTGATGAGACGGTCTTCGTGCTCCTGGAGGAGCTGTGTAATGCGCGCCTGGTTCGCGACCTCGGCCGTCACCGTTTGCCCCCTGAGTCTTCCTTCCCGCGCCGGCCGAGCCGGCTGTGCACTGGCCCGCACTTTACCGCGTCCGCCGGAGCGTGGACGGTTTCGTAGGCACTGTTTCAGCGAGATCGCCGGTTTTGTGCAGCAGCTCATCCGGCCCCGGGACGGCGGCCGACGGAGCCGGCGGGCGTCAGCACGCCGCCCGGCCCGGCGCACTGGTCAGCGCGCGAAGAAATGCCAGCCGACCCACCACCAGAAGCCGAACACGGCGATGCGCCCGACCGGCAGGCGGCCAACCTCGTAGCCCATGACAAAGCCGGCCAGGTCGCCGAAGGTGGGTATCCGCGAGCCCTCCCGCCTGGCCAGCCACTCCACCACGCCCAACAGCCCGATGGCCAGCAGGAAGCCGGTGATCGCGAGCAGCCGGGTGACGCTCATCGCCGGATCAGCCCCCAGAAGGCGGTCACCCAGCCGAAGTAGCCCGCGGTCCGGGCCAGGTAGCCCTCGAACAACGGGTCGGCCAGCAGCGACAGGGTCGGGTAGTCGTACGAGGAGCCCCTGACGAACGTGACCAGCTCCACGATGGCGAGGGTCAGCGCGGGCACCAGCCACCAGAGGCCGCTACGGCTGAGCCGCAGCGGCACCGAGCGGCGCGGGACACGGCTGGACAGGCCCAGCCAGAACAGCGTGCCGCCGATCGCCAGGACGTAGAGGTTGGCCTCCAGGGAGAAGGACCGGAACAGACCACCTACGGCCGACAGCAGGACGAAGACCGGAACGAGCACGACGGGTCGCACCCACGGCTGGGCGATCTCGACGGTCAGCTCGGACGACTGTTCCACACAGCGATTGTCACTGGTGGACCTGTCCGCGGGTAGCGCGCCGCCGCCCCGAGTTAACCCTGATTCTCGCGCCACGGTCCGTCCAGCTCACGACGGACGGCGGAGACCACCTCGACGGGGGACCCGTACCCAGTGAACCCGGCGGCCAGGCGGTGCCCGCCGCCACCGAGTGCGACCGCCACCCGGGCCACGTCCACGCCCCCCTTGCTGCGCAGGGACACCGCCCACTCGTGGGGGGCGAGCTGCTTGACCACACAGGACACGTCAGCCTCGGCCACGCAGCGGACCGAGTCGATGAGCGCCTCCAGCACGTACGGCTGCTGGTCGTGCCGGGCCAGGTCCTCCAGCGTGGCGTAGGTCCAGACAAGGCCCAGCCCGCCGGCTGACCCCGGCTCCAGCTCGACCCGGCGCAGCACCTCCCCGTAGAGGCGGACCGCGCCGAACGGGCGGGTGTCGAAGACCCGCCGGGCCACCTCCGCCGGGCTGACCCCGGTGGCGAGCAGCCGCGCGGCCAGCTGGTGCACTGCCGGCGTGGTCAGGTCGAACCGGAACGAGCCGGTGTCGGTGGCCAGCGCCACGTAGAGGCACTCGGCGATCTCCCGGTCCAGCGGCACGCCGAGGCGGTCCAGCAGGGCCCCGGCCACCACCGAGGTGGCCGCGGCGGACGGGTCCACCAGGTGGACGCCGCCGAAGCGGGTGTTGGAGGCGTGATGGTCGAGCACGATCGTGGTGGGCCCGATGCGGTCGGCCAGCTCGCCGAGGCGGCCGACGCTGGCCGCGTCGAAGCAGAGCATCAGGTCGGGCGCCGCGGGCGCGGCCGAGGCCGGCACGAGCAGGTCGAGGCCTGGCAGCGCGCGGAAGGGCTGCGGCACCTCCAGCGGCCCCGGAAAGCTGGCGTACACCGACCGCAGGCCGAGGCGGCGCAGGCCCAGCCCGAAGCCGAGCATGCTGCCGAGCGCGTCGCCGTCCGGGTTTACGTGGCAGGCGAGCAGCACGGTGCTCTCGGCGTGCAGGGCGGACAGCAGCTCGACCGCTGCCGCCCACTCGTGTGCCGGCACGTCCACGGCCAGCTCCGCCCCTGACGCGGTCAGCTCCGTCCCGGGCCCGGCCGGCTCCGGCGCCGTCAGCGCCACCAGCCCGCCCGGCTCCCGTACCGCCTGCGCAGCGGGCTCTCTCACCGGCGCTCCTGCGCGGCGTCCCACTCGTCCTCCGACTCCTCCGCCACCCGGTACGGCTGCGGCTCGCCCGCGTACGCCGCCCCGGCGGCCAGGCGCTGCACCTCGGCGTCGGCGTCGCGCGCCGCGGCGAGCAGCTCGTCGATGTGCTTGGCGTGGTCCTGCACGTCATCCTGGACAAAGGTCAGCGTGGGCGAGTGGCGCAGGCCCAGCGCCTTGCCCACCATGCTGCGCAGCAGGCCGTTCGCGCTGTCCAGGGCGGCGGCCGTGCCCTCCTGCGCCGCTGCGTCCCCGAGCACGGTGTAGAAGACCGTGGCGTCGCGCAGGTCCGCGGTGAGCCGGGCGTCGGTAATCGTGATCATGCCGAGGCGGGGATCCTTGATCTGGGTACGCACCAACGAAGCCACCAGCTCCCGCACGCGCTCGGCGTGCCGGCGTACCCGGGTGGGGTCCGTCATCTCGTCCACCTCCGCCGTTGTCATCGACCCGTCGTTGCCGCACCGCCACCTACCGTGGCCTGCGCCCGCCGAGCCGTCGCGTGGCCTGGCCGATCCGACACTACCCGCGCCGCCGTCCGGCCGGGCGCCACGCTCCGGACCCGCGAACCCGCCCAGACCAGGCCGCCTCAGTCCGCGTAGCCGTCAGTCCATGTCACTGTCAGCCCCACGTCACCGTCAGTCCTCGCCACCGTCAGTCCTCGTCGCCGTGCAGCCGCCGCCGTACGGACAGGAGCTCGATCTCCGGGCGGGCGGCGACCAGCCGCTCGCACGAGTCGAGCACCTCGTGGACGTGGCCCGGTTCAGCGGCGACCAGCGCCACCCCGATCTCGGCCCGGCCGTGCCGGTCCAGGGCGCCCACCTCGGCCGCCGCCACCTCGAACCGGCGCAGCGCGGCCACGATCGGGCGGACGTAGGAGCGCTTGGCCTTCAGCGAGCGCGAGTCGCCGGGCAGCAGGACGTCGAAGACCGCGGTGCCGGTGTACATGCCGCGATTATCCGGCCCGCGCGCCGTCCGGCCCGGCAGCGCGCCCGGGCTTGCGGGCCACCAGCACGTCGCGGGTGATCGCCTGGTCGACCCAGTGCTCGAACCCGCGGTACCCCGGCGAGTCGACCACCTCCAGCCCCGCGGCGGCGAGCGTCGCCGCGGCGGCGGACCGGGCCGCCACGTGTGTGTTCCACGACACCCCGAGCGCGCCGCCGGGCCGCAGCAGCTCGGCCCAGACCGGCACGGCCGCCGCGAGCAGGTCCAGCGGGCGCCGCGACAGCCCCTTCTCCGGGGTACGGCTGCCGTGGGCCACCCCGTACGGCGTGTCGGCCACCACCACGTCCGCGCAGCCGGCCCGGAGGAAGTCGCGGGCGTCGAGGGTGTCCGCGTGGAACACGGTCAGCCGCTGGTCGCCACCGATGACGACGTCGAGGCACCGGGCCACCCGCCGGCGGTCCCGGCGCACCGGGTGCGTCTCTGCCCGGTGCTTGACCCGCTTGCGCCGCAGCCACATCTTGATGAACGCGGCGTACGCGTCCACGTCCGCCCCGTCTACCTCGATCCCGACCGCGTCGTAGCCGTAGCGCAGCGCGTGGTTGAGCGTGGTGCCCCGGCCGCACAGCGGGTCGAGCACGGTCAGCCCGCCGGCCAGCATCGCCGGCGCCTTCGTGCTGGCGAGCACGGTCACGTTGAGCAGCAGCCGGGTGAACTGCTCGTTGGTCTTGCCGGCGTACTTCGGGATGGTGACCAGGTCCTCGTCGTGGTGGGCGAGCGGGGTCAGCTCGACCGGCCGCAGCAGCTCCCCGGCCTGGACGACCTCGAAGAGCGCGTACGCGCAGGAGAGGTTGGACAGGTACGCAACGTCCACAGCAGACAGCGGCGTGACCGTGACGAAGTCCAGGTACGGCACGCCGCCGCGCAGCCGCGGGCCGATGCCGCCCACCTCGGCCGCGAGTACGGTCTCGGCGAACACGGCCAGCTCCGCGTGGGCCAGCCGGGGGGCCGCCTGGCCGTACACCCGGTTGCTGGACGGGGCGACCAGCAGCGCGTAACGGCGGGAGGGGCCCCCGACCGGGAGCCCCTCCGCCGTGCTCGCCGCGGTCATGCGCGCGGCTTCTCCCGCATCTCGTACGTCTCGATGACGTCGCCGACCTTCAGGTCGTTGTAGCTGCCCAGGGTCAGACCACACTCGAAGCCGTCGCGGACCTCGGTGGTGTCGTCCTTGAACCGCTTCAGCGACGCGATGGTCAGGTTCTCCGCGACCACCGCACCGTCGCGCATCAGCCTGGCCTTTGCGTTGCGCCGGATCAGCCCGGACCGCACGATGCAGCCCGCGATCGTGCCGACCTTGGACGAACGGAAGACCTCGCGGATCTCCGCCGAGCCCAGCTCGACCTCTTCG
>Ga0075430_100000086_pt1 | contig 52815 bp, 54 predicted proteins | sample RhiMetdeltSRZDD4_FD_75294 | JGI IMG/M metagenome (GOLD analysis project Ga0075430, IMG submission 75294) | Populus rhizosphere microbial communities from Tennessee, USA - Rhizosphere MetaG P. deltoides SRZDD4 | ecosystem: Host-associated > Plants > Roots > Rhizosphere > Soil | place: USA... | reverse complement strand
CCGTGTGCACCAACGAAGCATGACGTCGAGACTCGATGGGGCGATCGCCGACGTGACCGCGTTCCTGGACCGCTGCTTCGGCGATTTGGCGCTGCCGGACTCGCTACGCGCGGTCGAGCCCGAGTCGCGATTCGGGGCCATGATGTACCTGGCGCAGCTGTGCCTTCAGCAGGACGACTACCAGCGGGGAGGCGAGTGCGTGCGTCGCGCGCTGCCCTGGAACCCCGGCGCCGTCGACACGCTCGACTTCTACCGCTGCCTGGCGGAGGCGACCTCGCAGGGTGGTCTCCAGAGCGGCCGTGCCGTCGTGGAGGTGGTCGAGTCGATGCTCATACTCTGCGCGGGGTTCGACCCCGGGCGGGACGGGTGCACGCCGCGCCGCCTCGCGCTGCGGCACTTGGCGGCCGGCATGATCGCGCGGAACGCGGGCGACCTCTGGCTCGGCGTTCGCTATCTCCGGCTCGCCGCCCGCGAGTCCTGGCGCACGGTGCTGGCGCCGCCGCAGCTGGGCGGGACGGTCCGCCTGCTCGTGCCCCCCGGGATGCTCGGGGCGGCGCGGCGGATCTTCGACAGGATCCGGTTCGGCTCTGGGGCCGGCGTCCCCCCGGCCGTCCGGGCCCTGCTCGCAGCGGGTGGAGGCGGGCCGTGAACCTGTGGGGCGGTGGTGGACCCCGGCGGATGCTGTCGCGAGCGCGCGCCTGGCTGGTCCCGCCCGCGCTCGTGCTGATGTACCACCGGATCGCGACGCCCGAGACGGACCCCTGGCAGCTCGCCGTGTCGCCATCGCACTTCTCCGAGCATCTCGCGGTCATTCGGCGGCACGGCCGGCCACTGCTGGTTCGAGACCTGTCCCGCGCACTGGCGGCCGGCCGCGTTCCCCGCCGCGCCATCGTGGTCACGTTCGACGACGGGTATGCGGACAACTTCCACGAGGCCCTGCCGCTGCTGGAGCGACACGACGTGCCCGGCACCCTGTTCGTCGCCGCCGGGTATGTCGGGCGCCCCGACGGCTTCTGGTGGGATCGGCTGGAACGGCTGATCCTCACGCCGGCCGAGCTGCCGGCGACACTGCGCCTCGAGGTGCGTGGGCGGCGACACGAGTACGAGCTCGACGCGACGACCCGTCCCATGCGCGGCGACCGAGAGACGACCGCCGCCTGGCGGGCGGGGACGCCGGCCCCGACGGAACGTCACGAGCTCTTCCTGACGCTGTATCGCCTGCTGCGGCCCCTGAGCGACCTGGAGCGGCAACGGGCGCTCGCCGACCTCACCGCCTGGACGGGCCCCGCGGCGCCGACCGGCTCGACCGGCGACACGCTGACCGTGTCGCAGCTCCAGACACTCGCGCGCAGGCCCCTCGTGGAGATCGGAGCCCACACGCTGACGCACCCGCAGCTGTCGACGCTCGTCCCGGCCGATCAGGGAGCCGAGATCCGGGGCAGCCGGGTGGCGCTCGAAGAGCTCACCGGCGCACCGGTCGTCAGCTTCGCCTATCCCTACGGCGGGCGGTCGGACTACACGCCGGAGACCGTTCAACTGGTGCGGGACGCCGGGTTCTCGGGTGCGTATGGGAGCTTCCCCGGAGCGGTGACGCGAACTACCGCCCGGTTCGAGGTGCCGCGGTGTCACGTGGAAGACTGCGACGGTGATGGGCTCGCTCGACGGCTCGCGACCTGGTCGACCGCCTGGGCCTGAGCGCCGACGTCCGGCCCGCCGGTGACCGGCGTGGACGGCGCGCCCGTCGTCTCCGTCGTGATCAGCTGTCACAACCACGGGCGGTTCCTTCGCGACGCGGTGGAAAGCGCTCGCCGGCAGACGTTCGGGCCGTTCGAGGTCGTCGTGGTGGACGACGGCTCGGTGGACGAGACGCCGACGATCGCGGCCAGCCTGGAGGGCATTCGTTGCGTGAGGCAGACCAACCAGGGACTGTCCGCGGCGCGCAATACGGGCTGGCGGATGAGCCGGGGACGGTACGTGGTGTTTCTCGACGCCGACGATCGGCTCCTGCCCCAGGCGCTGCAGTCCGGCCTCGACGCCGCCGTGGCCCATCCCGAGGCGGCCTTCGTCTCCGGCCACTATGTCATCATCGACGCCGAGGGCGTCCGGACGGGGATCACCCATCCCCCGTGCGTGACGTCGGACCACTACGCCGCGCTCCTACGCTCGAACTACATCGGCATGCACGCGACCGTCGTCTACCGGCGCGACACGCTGAGCCGGTTCGGCGGGTTCGACACGTCGTTGCCGGCGTGCGAGGACTACGATCTGTTCCTGCGCGTCGCTCGGCAGGCGCCGATCGCGTGCCACCCCCACGTCGTGGCGGAGTATCGGTGGCATGGCGGGAACATGAGCCGCAACAATGCGCTGATGCTCGGCAGCGCCTTGCACGTCCTCCGGCGGCAGTGGCCGCACGTTCGGGGGCATCGCTCGTACGAGGCCGCCTACCGGGAGGGGGTGGCGTTCTGGCAGCGCGTCTTCGGGGACGCGTTGCTCGACGACGTCGCCGACCGCGTGTACGGTCGCGCCTCGTGGCCGACCACGCTGCGGATGCTGGGGATCGTGCTGCGGCATCACCCTCGCGGCGTGGCCCGGCGGGCGGTGCGGGTGGCGAGGCGGCTGGTGGGGCGCCGCGGGCGTCGATGAGCGCGTCGCTGGTGTCCGTGGTCGTCCCCTGCTTCAACCAGGCCCGGTTCCTCGGCGACGCGCTCGACTCGGTGGCGCGCCAGGCCTACGCCGATCGCGAGGTCGTCGTCGTCGACGACGGATCGACGGACGACTCCGGTCGGGTCGCGGCCGGGTTTCCAGGCGTTCGCGTCCTCCGGCAGGACAACCGTGGCACGGCCCTGGCGCGCAACCGTGGATTCCGGGCGAGTCGCGGCCCGTACGTCGTCTTTCTCGACGCCGACGATCGGCTGCTGCCCGACGCCCTGACGACCGGCGTGGACGAGCTCGCGCAGCACCGGGACGCCGGCCTCGTCTACGGCCACGTCCGCGCGCTCTCGGCCGACGGCGCGAGCTGTGGATGTCCATCGCAGCGCGCCGTGCCGCGCGACCACTACCGCGAGCTCCTGAACGGGAACTACATCTGGACCCCGGGCACGGTGATGTACCGCAGGGCCGTGATCGATGCGGTGGGCGGCTTCGATCCGCGCGCCGGTGGCTCCGCCGACTTCGACCTCAACATCCGCATCGCACGTCAGTGGGCGATTCGCTGCCATGGCCGGCTCGTCCTCGAGTACCGGGAACACGGCGAGAGTCAGAGCCGTGACCCGGCCTACATGCTCCGTTCGGCGGTCTCCGTGCGCCGCCGTCATCGGCGATACGTCAGGCGGAGCCCGGACGAACGGGCCGCCCTGGCACGCGGCATCCGCGTCGTGCAGGCCGACTACGGCGAGCGCCTCCTCGACCGGCTGGCGCTCCACGCCCGGTCCGGCGAGTGGCGGCCCGTGGTCCGCGGCCTCCCGACGCTCCTCCGCTACTACCCTGCCGGCCTCCTCGGACGGATCGTTCGTCGGTGGCGCTGACGATGCCCGATCCCGAGGTCTCCATCGTCGTCCCGTTCTTCAACGCGGCACGGTTCCTCGACGAGTGCATCGCGAGCGTCTTCGCCCAGACCTACACGAGCTGGGAGCTGCTGCTGATCGACGACGGCTCCACCGATGGCGGTCCCGCCATCGCCCGCGCCTGCGTCGCCCGGCATCCGTCGCAGGTGCGCTACCTCCAGCATCCGCGAGGCGAGCGACGGGGCGCCAGCGCCGCCCGGAACCTCGGCATCCGGCACGCAAGGGGACGCTTCGTCGCCTTCCTCGACGCCGACGACGTGTGGCTGCCGGGCAAGCTGCAGGCACAGACCGCGATCCTGGCCGCTCATCCCAGGGCGGCGATGGTCTACAACCGGACGCAGTTCTGGTACAGCTGGACCGGCGACGTCGACGATCGGCCCCGGGACTACGTGGAGCGCCTCGGCGTGCCGCCCGACACGCTCATCACGCCCCCGACCCTGCTCAGCCTCATCCTGCGCGAGGAGTCGCCGGTGCCGTGCACCTGTAGCGTCCTGATCCGACGGGACGCCGTGGAACGCGTGGGAGGCTTCGAGGAGGGCTTCTTCGACGTCTTCACCGACCAGGCGTTCTACGCGAAGGTCTTCTTCCAGTTGCCGGTCTTCGCGTCCGGCGGATGCTGGGACCGGTATCGGCAGCATCCCGACCAGAGTTGTGTCACGGCGGAGCGGACCGGCCGGCTCCGCCGAGCCCGCCGGGCCTTCCTCGAGTGGCTGGAGCGGTACCTGATCGATCAGCGGGCGCGCGGCACGGACGTCTGGCAGGCCCTTCAGCACGCCCTCGCACCGTTCCGCGAATCGACCGACCCGCGCGTGGCGGTCACGCGGTGGCTCGGACCCGTGGTCTCACGCGTGCTCCCCGTTCCGGTAGCGGACTGGTTGCGCCGGCGCTGGCACGGGCGGAGCTACACGCCTCCGGTCGGCCGGGTACGGTTCGGCGATCTTCGACGCACGGCGCCGGTGACGCGCACCTGGGGCTTCGAGCGTGGCCTCCCCATCGACCGGTACTACATCGAACGCTTTCTCGCCCGCCACGCCGCGGACGTCCACGGACGCGTGCTGGAGGTCGGCGACGATCGTTACACCATGAGGTTCGGGCTCCCCAACGTCACGTCCAGCGACGTGCTCAACGTGGCCGCCGGCGATCCGCAGACGACGATCGTCGCCGACCTGTCTCGCCCGGAGCAGCTTCCCGCCGACCGCTTCGACTGCGTCATCGTCACCCAGACCCTTCAGCTCATCGACGATCTGCGCGGCGCCGTCGGCTCCCTCCACCGCATGCTGCGGCCCGGCGGCGTGGTGCTCGCGACGTTGCCCGGGATCAGCCAGACGCATCATGGCGACTGGGGAGGCCACTGGCGCTGGAGCTTCACCGCGCTCTCGGCCCGGACGCTGTTCGAGTCCGCCTTCGCGCCGGGTGACGTCGCGGTGGAGGCGCGCGGCAACGTCCTGGCGGCGACGGCCTTCCTCCAGGGCCTCGCGGCGGAGGATCTCCGGCGTGAGGAGCTGGATCACCACGACCCCGACTACCAGGTCTCGATCCTCGTGCGTGCGGTGAAGAGCTAGTCGTCTCCCGGGCGCTTCCGGTAGAGCGCGCCGGGGATCCAGTACTCCTCCAGGACCTGCATCGCGAGGTCGCGGTCGAGGGAGCGCTCGTCGAAGGCCAGCACGTCGAGCACCGCGACGACGACCGCCTCCTGCTCGGCCGACAGCGAGCCGAGCCGCGGCGGCTCCCGATCCGGCGGCCGCAGCGACCACAGCAGCGCCTCGGCCACCATCGACCTCGGGGCGCCGAGGTGCTCCAGCGCGTACCGAATCAGCCGGGGCAGGTAGTGCCGCCACGAGGCGGCGTCGAGGTACGTGAGCCCCGAGAACGCGTAGCGCTCCAGGTAGTCGTCGCTCGGCGCGTCGATCGTGGGGTCGTGAGCCGGGGGCTCCGCGTACGAATCGAGGGCGTCGCCGCCCCGCAGCGTCACGGTGGGCCGCGACGCCGCGTCGGCGCGGAAGGCCGCCTCGGCCCGGGCGACGAGGTCGCCGAGACGATCAGTCCCCACTAGTGCGCTTTCATCGAGCGCTCGTCCCACAGCCGGATCAGGTAGCCGTCGGGATCGACCAGCTCGGCGCCGTAGCCCCAGTACGTCTTCTGCGGCCCGTGCCCGAACTGGACGCCCCGCCCACTCCACGCGGCCACCGTGGCGTCGACGTCGTCCACCTGGAACCACAGGGCGCAGCCCTTCGGCGTGACGGGCGCCGGCACCTGCTGCAGGAAGATCGTGAACCCTTCGCCGTCCTGCAGCGCCACCGTGCGGCGGTCAGGGACCTCGAACTCGACCGTCAGCCCGAGGGTGTCGAGGTACCAGGCGCGCGAGCGGGCCAGGTCGGTGACGGCCAGCCGGAGGTGGTCGAACTTGAGCATGGCGTCCTCCGTCGCGCGTTCAACGAGTCAGGCTCCGCTGAAGATCGAGCAGAGGCTGCTGGTTGGCGCGCAGTAGTCCCTCGCGCGGGCGATCCAGGTCGGCGATGAGCACGATGATGACCGCGAAGCTCAGCACGACGGCGGCCCCGGCCGCCGACCGCGTGGTGCCCGCCACGCCCGCATGGTAGCCCATGGCGGCCATCGTGAGGATCGCCACGATGTAGAGGGCCAGCCAGACCGTGGTGGGGATGTGCGCCCACAGCACCAGTGCCTTGCGCGCCGCGTGCAGGTCGATCGTCTCGTTGAGGGACTGCACGAACAGGGACGTCAGCTCCGAGTCTCGCGCCGGCGCGACCCGCTCGGTCACCGCCCACAGCCGCCCGTGGAGATCCTCCGACCGCCGGATGGCGGCCTCGAGGTCGCCCGGCCCGGATATCGAGAGCCGGGCGTCGACGTACTCCCGCAGCAGCGCACGCAGCTCGCCTCGAGCCGGCTCGGGCAGGAAGCTGGTTCGAAGGTACGTCGTGCCGATCGCGTTGGCCTCCCGCTGGAGCAGCTCCCGACGGGTGTCGTACCGGGTCGCCGCGATCCCGAAGGTGAAGGCGAGTACGAACGCGAGCAGGGTGAGGGAGGCGCCCACGATCGCTCCGACCGGCGCTTCGTGCTCGGCCCCGGCCCGTTTTCGGTGCCGGCCGAACCAGTAGCCGACCTCGACGGCGGCCAACACGACGGCGATGGTGACGACGAGGAGCCAGCCGAGCGAGAGGTGGTCGATCAGGCCCTTCAGCTCACTCACGGCGTCCCCCGGCAGTCAGCGCGAGCACGTGCGAGCAGTGAGGGACGTCGGTGCGGGGCTCGAAGCCCAGCCGTTCGTAGAGGCGGGCGGCCTCGGGGTTCGTGGTGCGCAGGTGGAGGCGCTCGAACCGTCCGCGGGCGGCCTCCACGATCTCGGTGACGAGTCGGCCGCCGATGCCGTGTCGTCTCCAGGCCGACAGCACGTACAGGTGCCGCACACGGGCGACCCCGGGATTCTCCGCGTAGGGATCGACGTTGAGCCCGCCGACGGCGACGAGCTCGCGACCGAGCCTGGCGCCGAACAGCGCCTCGCCGGGCCGGTCGAACCGGTTGATGCCGCCGGTCCTCTCGTCGGCGAGCCGACGCAAAAGGCGCAGGCCCGCCTGCTCGCTCTCCGCCAGCAGCACGATGAAGCCGGCCGCCGGCAGGTCCGTGAGCCGCTCGATCCCGGCGGTCACGGCCCCGACACGGCGTCAGCCTCGCCGGCGCTCGAGGAGCAGCATCATCAGGACCGCCAAGACGGCGAGCGTCTGGTCGGGGGGCGGGAGGGCGGCCACCTGCTCGAGGGCGTACCGCCCCTCCCAGAACGCGGGCTGCTTCACGGCGCGCAGGACCGGCGCTTCCGCTCCGGTCGCGTGCGCCACGCGATAGACGGGATGCAGGAGGTACCCGGACAGCAGGCCCACGATCGGGATTTCGCCGAGCAGGCCGTCGAAGACCTTGACCCAGGGGTTCTCCTCGCGGATGGCGAGGAACGGCACGCCGCCCCGGAGGACCTCGTAGTGCGCGCGCCACAGCGAGCGCATGCCGAGGCGCCGCAGGACGCCGAGCGACGTCCCGCCCGCATCGTCGATCCGGTAGTTGGCCGAGATGTCGATTACCCGGTCGGCCGTGATGCGGTAGAGCGGCCGCGTCTGCGCCGCGTCCTGGAAGACGGTGACCGACTCCTTCAGCTTGAACGCCTGCTGCCTCACGTAGAGCTGCAGCTGCCCGGCGGCGTCGAAGACGGAGATCTGCGGGGCGACGGCGAGCGTCTTGAAGCGCAGGTCGAGCGGGAACGTCAGGCTCACGACCGTCGTCCGTCGCTCGGCGCGCTCAGGTCGTGTAGGGGTCCCAGAATCCCGGCCGGGGATCGATGTGCTGCACCACGTCCACCCACGTGCCGCTCGGGTCGACGAGCGCGAAGCGGCGCTGCCCCCACGGCTCGTCGTGCAGCGCGTAGGCGATGGGCGCGCCGCCGCCGGACAGCCGGGCGAACTCCGCGGACGCGTCGGCCACCTGAAGCGTGAGGAACACGCCTTTGCCCCCGAACGTCTCGGGGCCGGGCGGCTGCGAGGGGTGCTCGCCGGCCATGAACGCGATGCCGTAGGGCCGGTCGCCGGCCGACTGCAGGTACACGAACCACGACGCCTCGAACGCGACCTGGAAGCCCAGCCAGCGCGTGTAGAACTCGCGACACTCGGCCAGCCGATCGGTGACGATGATCGGGTAGGCGTCCTCCAGCTTCACGCGAGGAGCTTGTCCTCCTGCAGCCGCACGATCGAGCGGTCGAACGCGTCGACGATCTGGTCGACGTCCTTGTCGGTCAGCGCGCCGTTCATCCAGCCGTGGGCGTTGGCACGGCTGTAGTCGACGCCGTTGACGAGCATCGCCAGGTGCAGCGGCCCGGCGAGCGGGCCCATGCCGCGGTCCAGGCGCGCCGCGTCCATCGTCCAGTTGTCGAGCCCGAGCTCGGCCGAGTCGGCGCCGAGGAAGATCCGGAAGACGGACGACGCGCCGTAGACACAGCCGCGCACGCCGCGCGTCTTGAGCACCTGGTTCATGCCGGATCTCAGGATGTCGCCCTGGCGGTTCAGCTCGCGCTGGACCTCGCCGGTCTTGAGGATCTCGAGCTGCGCGACGGCGGCGGCGGCGACCAGCGGGGTGCCGCTGTAGGTGCCCTGGTCGGCGACGCGCTTGGTGCGGTCGCGCTTGGCGTCGCCGCTGAAGGCGATGCTGTCCATCAGGTCGCCGCGGCCCACGAGCGCGGCGCCGGGCAGGCCGCCGGCGACCGCCTTGGCCAGGCAGGTGAGGTCCGCCGTGACGCCGAAGTACTCCTGGGCACCGCCGGCCGCGAGGCGGAAGCCCGTGACGACCTCGTCGAAGATCAGCACCACGCCCCGCTTCTTCGTCTCCTCGCGCAGCGCCTTGAGGAAGGCCGGGTTGGTCGGCACGGTCATCGAGCGGCCGCCGGCCGGCTCCAGGATGATCGCCGCCACCGGGTGCTCGTCGAGGAGTTCGCGCACGTGGGCGAGGTCGTTGCAGCGCGCCACCAGGGTGGTGCTGAGGGTGCTCGCGGGCACGCCGGCCGAGGCCGGGATCTCGAAGGGATCCTTCACGGCGGCCACGAACATGTCGTGCACGCCGTGGAAGTGGCTCTCGAACTTGATGATGTGGTCGCGCCCGGTGACGGCCCGGGCCACGCGCACGGCCAGCGACGTCGTCTCGGTGCCGGTCAGCGTGAAGCGGACGCGCTCGGCGCCGGGGACGATCGAGCGGACCAGCTCCGCCCACCGCAGCTCCAGCTCCGAGCAGGCGCTGTAGTGCAGCCCCTTGGCCGCCTGCTCGGTGATGGCCTGCACGACCGCCGGGTGGTTGTGGCCGAGCATGAGGGCGCCGTGGCCGCTCCAGCAGTCGATGTAGGCGTGGCCGTCGACGTCCCACTTGCGGGCGCCCTGGGCGCGCTCCACGTAGAACGGGAACGGCGCGAACACGCGGCCGTCGTGGGCGGCGCCGTTGGGCATGGCGGCCCGGGCGCGCTCGTAGAGGGCCTTCGACTTGGGACGGGCGGCGGCGTACTCCTGCTCGATGGTCGGGCGTGAGGTCGTCATGGGCGGTAGGATAGCACCCATGAAAGTCACCGGCATCGAGACCGTCGTGCTCCACGTGCCGTGTCCTCGGCCCATGTCGCTGGAGTTCAAGGACCACCGGATGGTCGCCGCCTTCATCGACACCGACGAGGGGGTGCGCGGCTTCGGCTACACGCTGGCCTTCGGGGGCGGCGGTGCCGAGGCGATCCAGGTCTATCTCGAGACGCGACTCAAGCCCCTGCTGATCGGCGAGGACCCACGGATGGTCGGCAAGCTGTGGGAGAAGATGTTCCGCGCCGACCGCGGCATCCGCCGCGTCGGGCTCGCCGCTTATGGCGTGGCCGCGCTCGACATCGCGCTGTGGGACCTCGCGGGCAAGGCGGCGGGCCAGCCGCTGTTCCGCCTGTGGGGCGCGGTGACGGATCGGGTGGAGGCGTACGGCAGCGGTGGCTGGGCCAACTACTCGATCGACGACGTCATCGAGGAGGCGCGCTTCTACGTCGGCCACGGCTGCCGTTACTACAAGATGAAGATCCACGACCCGAACCCGCGCGAAAACGTCAAGCGCGTCGAGGCCGTGCGCAAGGCGCTGGGCGACGGCGTGCGGCTCATGGTCGACGTCAACCAGAAGCTCGACGTGCTCAGTACCATCAAGCAGGCCCAGATGCTCGAGCACCTGGACCTCGTCTGGTACGAGGAGCCCGTGCTCGCCGACGACTACGCCGGCCTCGCCGAGGTCGCGCGCTCGATCAAGATCCCCGTGGCGACGGGTGAGAATCACTACACGAGGTTCGAGTTCAAGGAGCTGTGCGAGCGGCGGGCCGCGCGCTACCTGATGCCGGACGTCTGCCGCGCCAACGGCTTCAGCGAGACCCTGAAGATCGGGCACCTCGCCGCCGCGCACGGGCTGCAGGTCTCTCCGCACGTGGTCCACGAGATCTCGCTTCACGTGGCCGGCGCGCTGCCCAACGCGTTCCTGGTCGAGTACATGAACTGGGCGCCCGCCGACCTCTTCGTCGACCTCCCGAAGTGTGAGAACGGCTGGTTCCGGGTGCCCGACCGGCCCGGCCACGGCCTGATGCTCACCCCCGACGCGGTGAAGAAGTACCGGGCGTGACCTCAGCGAACAGGTAGCGCTCGAACCAGTCCGGAAACGCGCGTACCAGCTCGCGCCGCCCCTCCAACGCTAGGCCGCCGGCGCGGGCCTGGCGGAACGACAGATCGCCGCGCCACCATCCGATCAGCGTCCGACGGTCGGAGCGGAGACACAGCTCCTCGGGAAAGCCGGGGTTGACCGTGCAGAGCGAGACCTCGCTGCGCCGGAGGAGCAGATAGTGGCACCCGGCGCTGCCGCGCACGTCGGTCAGCTCGATGCGGACCACGAGTGGCTTGTCCGGGAGTGCCTCTCGGCGCACGCGGCGGTGGACGTCCCAGAGCAGCGCGCCCGCGTCGAGCTGACTCGGTGGGATCTCGCGTGGGAGCCACCGTTGCCCCCACGTGCCGAGGTCGCGGACGACCGCGCCGACCTCCGCGCCGGCTGACGTCAACCGGTACTCGGGGCCCTCGGCGCCGTGGTGGCGCTCGATCACCCCGGCGTCGGTGAGCTCACGCAGGCGGGCCGAGAGCATCGTGCGGGAGATGCGCGGGATCCCGCGCTGCACCTCGCCGAAGCGGCGGCTGCCGCACAGGAGCTCGCGCACGATGAGCAGCGTCCACCGCTCGCCGAGCAGGTCGAGGGCGCGCGCGACCGAGCAGAACTGCCCGTAGGTCTTCACGCTTCGACGATAGCCCGAAGCGTCGTTCGGCGGTGGTGCGGATTTCGTACCGACCCCCGCCGCCGCGCGCCCGTAGCCTGTCGTGCCAGGAGGAGCGAGCCATGAAAGAAGTCGAGATGGAGAAGGTCCTGCGCTGCGCGGACGTGTCGGGCACGGCCTGCCAGTTCGTCGCCCGCGGACGAACGATGGACGAGATCCTTCAGCAGGCAGGCCGGCACGCGGTGGAGGGGCACGGCCTCACCGTCACGCCCGAGCTGGTCGAGGCGGTGAAGGCCCGCGTGACCTCGGCGTGAGCGACTCCCCGGCGGGCAGCCAGGATGGCTGCCCGCCAGGGCACCCGACGCGACCCCGCGCGCGCTACAATCGGAGCCCACGGGAGGAGACGCCGTGAGCCACGATCACGACCACGAGCATGGCCATCACCATCACCACGATGACGACGACGACGTCCAGGAGCACCGCGAGCACGGCGCGCCGCTCTCCGCCGTCGAGCTCCGCGTGCGCGCGCTCGAGTCGCTGCTGGTCGACAAGGGACTGGTCGATCCGGCCGCCCTCGACCAGCTGATCGACACCTACGAGACGAAGGTGGGGCCGCGCAACGGCGCCAAGATCGTCGCGCGGGCGTGGGTCGATCCAGAGTTCAAGCGGCGGCTGCTCGAGGACGGCACCGCGGCGGTGGCCGAGCACGGCTTCGTCGGCCGCCAGTCCGAGAAGCTGGTCGTCGTCGAGAACACGGGGGGCATTCACAACATGGTCGTGTGCACGCTCTGCTCCTGCTACCCGTGGGCGGTGCTGGGGCTGCCGCCCGTCTGGTACAAGTCGGCGCCCTACCGGTCCCGAGCCGTCATCGACCCGCGCGGCGTGCTGAGCGAGCTGGGCGTCAGCGTCCCGGCCCAGCGCGAGGTCCGCGTGTGGGACAGCACGGCCGAGATCCGCTACATGGTCCTGCCCGAACGTCCCGCCGGTACGGAGGGCATGACCGAGGAGCAGCTGGCCGCGCTGGTCACGCGCGACGCGATGATCGGCGTGGCCACGGTGCCGGCCGTCCAGCGATGAACGGCGCGCACGACCTCGGCGGGATGCACGGCTTCGGGCCGGTCGAGATCGAGCCCGACGAGCCGGTGTTCCACCACGAGTGGGAGCGTCGCGCCTTCGCCATCACGCTGGCCTCCGGCTTCCTCGGCAAGTGGAACATCGACCAGAGCCGATTCGCGCGCGAGCAGATGCCGCCCGCCGAGTACCTGGCCACGACGTACTACGAGCACTGGCTGTGGGGCCTCGAGAAGCTCCTGCACGACCTCAAGCTCGTCGACCAGGCCGAGACCACCGCGCGCGAGAAGAACCCGACGTCCCCGGCGACGCCGGTGACCGGCCAGCGGGTGCTGGCCGCGCGCGACGTCGAGAAGGCGCTGCGCACGAGCCGCACGTCGAAGGCCGATGAGGACGTGGCGCCGCGGTACCGGGTGGGCGACCGCGTCGTCACCAAGAACATCCACCCACTCGGTCACACACGGCTGCCCCGCTACGCGCGCGGCAAGCGCGGCGTCGTCAGCCTCGACCACGGCGTCTGGGTGTTCCCCGACACCGCCGGCAACGGGCTGGGCCGCAGACCCCAGCACTGCTACGCGGTGCGCTTCGAGGCCGCCGAGCTGTGGGGCGAGGCGGCCACCGGCCGCGATGCCGTCTACGTCGACCTGTGGGACGACCACCTGGAGCCGGCATGAGAACTCCCGATCTGGACGCGCTACCCAAGATCCCCCGCGACGACGAGGGCCCGGTGTTCCGCGCGCCGTGGGAGGCGCAGGCCTTCGCGATGGCCGTGATGCTCCACGAGCGCGGCCACTTCACCTGGAAGGAGTGGGCCGGCCGTCTCGCCGACGAGATCGCCGCCGCTCAGGCCCGCGGCGAGACCGACGACGGCAAGCGTTACTACCACCACTGGCTCGCCACCCTCGAGAAGCTCGTCGCCGACAAGCGCATCGTCCTCGCCGACGAGCTCCACACCCGCCGCGACGCCTGGGAGGAAGCCGCGCGCAACACGCCGCACGGCCAACCGATCGTCCTGCCCGGACGGTGAGCGATGCGGGCGCTCTCTACAGACCGTAACGCTCGCGCGTCAGTGCGAGGAAGGCGTCGTCTGGCATGTCACGGCCGGTCGCGACGTACGCCTCGTCGCTGACGCGCTGGCGCCCGCCTATCACCCTCTCGGCGTCCGCGCCTACCACGTGGCGGAGCCTCGGCACCGGCTCGGTCACTGTAGCCTCGATCACGCGGGCGACGTCGTCGGGCTGACTCGCTGTCGTGACGAGGCGGTAGAGCAGCAGGAGCCGGCGCACGTGCATCGCGTAGGGTGACGCCTGGTTGGTGAAGCGCTTCGCCTTCGAGAAGATCGGCGTGGCGACCACGCCGGGCTCCACTATCGCGACCCGGATGCCGAACGAGACAACCTCCTGCGCCAGCGCCTCGCTGGCTGCCTCGAGCGCGTGCTTGGCGGCGCAGTAGTGGCCGTGCCCGGCGACCCCAAGACGGCCCCACACCGAGCTGATGTTGACGATGGCGCCGCTGCGCTGCGCCCGCATTCCGGGGAGGACGGCCTGGATCATCCGGATGGCGCCGAAGTAGTGCGTCTCGAACATCGCTCGCGCGAACTCGAGCGGCACTTCCTCGATCGCCCCCCCACCGCCGATCCCGGCGTTGTTCACGAGCACGTCGACGCGACCCGATCGGTCTAGCACCTGGCGCACGGCGTCGGCGACCGACTTGCTGTCATCGACGTCGAGGGTCACAGGTTGAATTGGGAGCTTGTCGCGCGCGACGGCCCCCGTGAGGTCACCAGCGGTGGAGACGTCCCGAACGCCGGCGTGCACGTCATGGCCGCTTCGCGCGAACCGTAGCGCGGTGGCGAGCCCGATGCCGGAGCTGCATCCCGTGATCAAGACGACCGCCATGACGAGCCTCCCAGATCTGCCAGCCGCCGGCGGCGCACGCCGGGGCCGTGCCCACCCGTGGTGTAGGGGCGAGGAAACGAGAAATCTGCCGCTGCGGCCGCGACAGGAGGTCGTTGCTCAGGATTTCCGTTGCCCAATCTTGCTCACGCACGACAAGATCGGCGTCATGAGCTGTCGCCCGCTGTCCTCTGGTCACAGCGCGATGTTGCGCGAGATCGTGAGTCGCGGCGCGAGTTCGGTCGCATCTAGAGTAACCTCCTCGACATCGCGACCGGCCATTCGTAAACGGTAGGTCACGGGTCAGCGCCCGCTGCCACTACAGGCCGTAGGAGCCTCCATCCGCAGGGCTGCAGACGGCCCGCTTGGGTCTCCGCCTCGCTGGTTGCGCATAGGTTTCGAATCGTGCCGCGATCTGCCGCAGTCTGCAACGTCACGACCGGTAAATTAGCCGGGGTCTCGGGAAGCTAAGACAACCGCAGCAAGTTCAACGTCGCCCTCGGTAGCGTACGGCGCCCGTAATGGGCAGGGTCCAAATGGTGTTCGTGCGCGTTCGGGCGCCCGCCTCCACGACGCGGCCGTCAGCGTCGTGGCGCATGACGACACGGCTCGCATCGCATGCCAGCCGCTGCGACGTTCCAGCTGGAACGCGCGTCCCTCGTTGAGTACGGAGTGCCCTGGCTGATGGGATCTGCGAGCACCTCGGCATCGACGTGGACCACGACCTGATACCGCTCGCCCGAGGCGCCGGGGTCGATGCCGTGATTCAGCGCCGTCTCGGCGAGCAGGGCCAGCACATCGGCCTGCTGCTGCTCCATCGTCGGCGGGTCCATCTCGGACGCATGGTCGCGCCGCTGCTGGTACAGAGTCTCCCGGGCCGCGGTCAAGGCCGTCACGAGAAGCCCAGTCGTTCCAGCTCACACCGATTTCTGTGGCACCGCACAGGCTCGTGATGGGGCGATCAGAGTGCAGCGGGCGTTCGAGCCATCTGTGACGCTCATCTGCGAATCACCGGGCAGGCAGGCGCTTCTGGGGCGGATTTGGAAAGGGCGACGGTGCTTCGGCCGACTGACTATCCAGGAGCTGTCAAGTGTCGAATATTTCTGACGGTCCACGATAGACAACGTCGGAGCCCGATCGCAGGATCGCTCGCACCAACCCGCGATTTGTCGGCGGATCTGCTATCCGACGTGCCCGATGATTTGCCCCGGAAACCAAACGACGAACGAGTGACGGCGGGGGACCACGAGCTCACCCCGTCGGGCGCCGGCGTGCCTCCCACTCGTCGAGGGTGCGGGGCCAGTCGTCGTGGAGGAGGCGGGAGAGGGAGCGGTCGGCCAGCATGCGGCCGTTGGTCTGGCAGCGGGCGCAGTAGTTCGTCTCGTTCTCGGCGTAGACGATGCGCTGCACGGGGGCACCGCAGACGGGGCAGGGCTTGCCGTAGCGGCCGTGCACGGCCATCTCGGGGCGGAAGGCGGTCACGCCCTCGGGGAACTCGTCGCCGGCGTCGCGGCGGAGGCGCTCGATCCACTCGGTCAGCACCACGCGGGCGGCCTCGTGGAGGCGACGGATCTCGTCGTCGTCGAGCGCCTGGCTCAGCTTGATGGGCGACAGGCGGGCGCGGTGCAGGATCTCGTCGGAGTAGGCGTTGCCGATGCCGCTGAAGACGCGGGGGTCGGTCAGCACGCGTTTGAGCGTGTGGTTCTCGGCGGTGAGGGCGGCCTGGAAGGTGGCCAGGTCGCTCCCGAGGACGTCGAGGCCGCCGGGGTCGTGGGCGCGCAGGGCGGTCTCGCCGCGCACCACGTCGAGCGAGGCGCGCTTCTTCGTGCCGGCCTCGGTCATGATCAGGGTGCCGGTCGAGAAGTCGAAGGCGGCGAGGCCGATCTTGCCCGGTGGCCTGGCCCCGGCCGGCTTCCAGTGCAGGCGGCCGGCGATCATGAGGTGGATCACCAGGAAGAGGTCCTGATCGAGCGCGATCACCAGCCGCTTGCCGAGCCGGCGCAGTCCGGTGACGGTCGTGCCGGCCACCGCGCTCAGTGGGGGATCGACGGAGCGCAGCAGGAACGGCGTGAGGAGGCGCACGCGCTCCAGCCGAGCGCCCAGGATCCGCGGGGCGAGCGCCTCCAGGTAGACCGTGACGTCGGGGAGCTCGGGCACCGCTACGGCCGGACGAGCGCGTAGAGCAGGCGATCGCCCATCCGCCCGTCCTTGATCACGCCCAGGCGGGCGCGGCCCTCCAGCACGTAGCCGTTCTTCTCCAGGACGCGCGCGGAGGCCGGGTTCCAATCGAAGACGCCGGCCTCGAGGCGACAGATGTCGAATCGCTCGAAGGCGTACGCCGTCATCGCGCGGAGCGCCTCCGTCGCGATGCCGCGGCCCCAGAACGGCTCGCCGAGCCAGTAGCCGATCTCCGCCGAGCGGCGGAACACGTCGGTGCCCAGCTCGATGCCGACGCCGCCGACCGCCACGCCGTCGACGACGATCGCGAGGCTCGTGGGCGGGGCCTGGGGGCCCGCGTGCGCGATCCACTCGCGGGCGTCGGCGGTGGTGTACGGGGAGGGGAAGCGGTCCTTGAGGTTGCGCCAGACGTTGCGATTGTCGGCGTAGCGGACGAGCGAGGGCTCGTCGCCGGGTTGCCACGGACGCAGCGTGCACCGCGTCAGCTTCAGCTCGACATCGGCGCTCACAGCGCTTCCACCTCCACGCGGGCGTCGAAGGCCGCCTGCCCACCGGAGAAGCCGAGCGCGTGGAACGCGTCGACAGTGGCGTCGTCGAGCACCGGGGTGCCCGCCGTGAGCTCGTTGAGCCCGGCCCAGCCGTCGCGCATCCACACGGTGCCGGCGGGGATCTTGTCGGTGACGTGGGCGCGGGCCTGCATGGCGCCGCGCTCGTTGTGGATGCGAATGGCGGCGCCGTTCGCTAGGCTCCGTGCGCTCGCGTCGGCGGGCGAGATCCACAGCATGGGCTCGGGGTCGGCCTTGGCCAGCGTGGGCAGCGCGCGGCCGTGGTCGTAGAAGCCGTGGAAGTGCGTCAGCGTCCGGCCCTGCTGCAGCACCAGCGGGTAGGGGGAGTCGGCCGGCGGCTCGTACACCGGCAGCGGCGGCAGGCCGAGGCTCACGGCGCGCTCGGAGTAGAGCTCGATCTTGCCCGACGGCGTCGGGAATTTCAGATCCGGATGGGCGACGGGCGAGACGCGCAGCGCGCGGATCCCTCCCTCGGCCGCCAGCGACGCCGCCGTCGCGTGGCCCGTGGCGGGGTGATCGAGGATCGCGTCGAGCGGTCCGCTCTCGCCCGCCCACGGGAAGAAGTCCTCGACGTCGAGCCGGCGCGCCAGCTCCTGCAGCACCCACGCGATGGGCTTCGCCGCGCCGGGCGGGTCGAGCGCGCGCGGCATGAGGTAGAGGTGCGTGTTCGTGCTCTTGCAGCCGAGCTCCTCGAGCCAGGCGGTGGCCGGCAGCACGACGTCGGCGAAGCGGCGGGCCGTGTCGTTCAGGAAGAGGTCGTAGGCGACGACGAGGTCGGTGCGGGCGAGCCCCTCCGCGACGCGACCGGTGTCGGCGAACGACGAGAGCATGTCGGTGCCCAGGAGGAGCATGACGCGCACGCGCCCGTCGAGCATCGAGTCGGTGATGCGCTCCATCTGGTTCGGGATGCGCCCGTCCACCGGCCTCCGGTCGTCGGCGCCGATGTTGGCGAGCCCCTGGCCGTGCGAGGGCCCGCCGTGGCGCGGGCCCAGGCCGCCACCGGGGATGCCGACGTTCCCGGTGAGGGCCGGCAGGCACCCCACCGCGCGCGCCCCCGTCCACGTGCCGGCGCCCTTGTGCATGCTGCTGCCGCCGAGGACGATCGTGGCCGGGCGCGTCGTGGCGTAGCGGCGCGCGAGCGCGGCGATCCGCTCGGCCGGCACGCCGGTGATCGGGGCCGCCCACGCCGGCCCGTGGGCGGCGACGTGCGCGGCCAGGGCGTCGAAGCCGACCGTGTGGCGGGCGACGAAGTCGGCGTCCCACAGCCGCTCGGCGACGATGACGTGCATCATCGCCAGCGCGAGGGCGGCGTCGGTGCCGGGCCGCACCAGCAGGGTCTCGTCCGACTGGGCGGCGGCCTCCGTCTCCCGCACGTCGATCGTGACGACGTGGGCGCCGCGGCGCCGGGCGGCGGCGAGGTGGCGCGCCGTGTTCGGCTGCGACGCCAGGTTGGCGCCCCACAGCACGATCAGCCGCGCATGGGCGCCGACGTCCTCCTTCGTGTTGGTCTCGACGATCCCGGTGAGGCCGAGGCCGAAGGCGCCCAGGCCCCAGCAGATCATCGTCGGGCTCCACCACTGCGCGCCGTAGAGGTTCGTGAAGCGGCGGAGCAGGTGCGACGCCACGCGCGTGCCGTAGTTGTTGGCGAAGAGCCCGTGCCCCGACCAGGCGCCGACCGTCGCGGGCCCCGCGGCCCGCATGCGGGCGACGACGAGATCGAGCGCCTCGTCCCACGTGGCCCGGCGCCACTCGTCGCGGCCACGCTCGACGCGCACGAGCGGGTGCAGCAGCCGAAGCGGATTGCCGATGATCTCCCGCGAGGCCTGGCCGCGGATGCAGAGGAAGCCCCGGCTGTCGGGGTTGTCCGGGTCGCCGCGCACGCCCACTACCCGGCCGTGGTCGATCTCGACCAGCATGCCGCACAGGGTCGGGTGGCAGTTCATCGGGCACATGGTGCGGACGACGTGGCTCATGCGGGATCGGGGAGCGGCAGCCGGACGCGGAAGGTCGAGCCACGGCCGACGCCGAGGCTCTCGGCCTCGACGGTGCCGCCGTGGAGCTCGGTGAGGTTCTTCACGAGCGCGAGGCCGATGCCGAGACCGCCCTGCGTGCGCGTGCTGGAGCTGTCGGCCTGGCTGAAGCGCTCGAAGACGAACGGCAGCATCTCCGGCGCGATGCCGTGGCCCGTGTCGGCCACGGTGATCTCGGCGTGAGCGGCGCCGCGGACGAGGCTCACGTCGATCGCGCCGCCGGCGCCGGTGAACTTGATGGCGTTGGTGAGCAGGTTCATGACGACCTGCTGGAGGCGGTCGGGGTCGCCGTACACCGGCCCGGCCGCGGAGTCGAGCTTGCTCGTGAGCTGGATCGACTTGGCTCGCGCCGCCGGGCGCACCGCGTCGAGCGCGCCCTCCACGACCGGCACCAGGTCGACCAGGCCGACGTCGAGCCGCAGCTTCCCGGTGGCGATCCGCGAGATGTCGAGCAGGTCCTCGATCAGCTGACTCTGGGCCCGGGCGTTGCGCTCGATGACCTCCAGCGCGTGGGCGGCGGTGTCGCCCTCCAGCTTGGCGGTCCGCAGAGTCACCGCCCAGCCGAGCACCGCGTTGAGCGGGGTGCGCAGCTCATGGGAGAGCATCGCCAGGAACTGGTCCTTCGCCAGGCTGGCCGCCTCGGCCGCCTCCCGCGCCCGCTGTTCGCGCTCCAGGAGCTGCGCGTTGCGGAGCGCGATCGCCGCGTGGTCCGCGAGCCGGCGCAGGGTCGCCTCGTCGCGGTCGGTGAAGGGGCGCGCGACGCGGTTGTCGACGTAGAGCAACCCCTCGATCCGCGTCCCGATCACGATCGGCACCACCAGGAGCGTGACGATGCGCTCGGCCCCGACGGCGGCCAGGTAGCCAGTGTCGTCGACGAAGCGCGGATCGTGCGGCGCGTCGCCGCTGCGTACCGGCCGGCCGGACTCCAGCACGAGCCCGCCGGCCCCCCGACCCGGCAGCACCACCCGCCGCGCCCCGTCCTCGAGCCGTTCGCCGGACCGGTAGCGGAACACCATGGCGCCGCTCTCCGGCTCACGGAGCGCGATGGCCGACAGGTCGCTGCGGCAGAGCTCGCGGGCGCCCTCCGCGACGGTCTGGAGGATGGTGTCGAGGTCGAGCGAGGCGCTGATGGAGCGGGCCAGCTCACCGAGCAGGATCGCCACGGAGCGCGCCCGGCGGCGCGGGGCCGAGGACCGCCGGGCCCGATGGGAAGACGGCGCAGCCATCACCGTGAAGGATAACGCGCCCGGCGTGAGGGGACCACCTGGGCCCGCCTTGACACGACTCCGGGCGGATGGTACCAACGCGCCGTCATGGCCATCGATCCCGCGACCATCCAGGCCCTCACGTTCGACGTGTTCGGCACCGTCGTCGACTGGCGCAGCAGCCTCATCCGCGAGGGCGAGGCGCTCGGTCGTGCCCGCGGCCTGCAGGTGGACTGGGCGAAGTTCGCCGACGCCTGGCGCGGCCTCTACCAGCCGCAGCTGGAGCGGGTTCGTAGCGGCGCCCAGCCGTGGACGAAGCTCGACGACCTGCACCGCGCGGCCCTCGACCAGCTGCTGGTCGACTTCAAGATCACCGGTCTGAGCGAGGCGGAGATCGACCACTTCAACCGCGCCTGGCATCGGCTCGATCCCTGGCCCGACACGGTGCCCGGCCTCACGCGGCTGAGGCGCCGCTTCATCCTGGCCACGCTGTCGAACGGCAACGTCGCGCTCATCGTGAACATGGCGCGTCGCGCGGGCCTGCCGTGGGATGCGGTGCTCGGGGCGGAGGTGGCGCGCCACTACAAGCCTCAGCGCGAAGCCTATCTCACGACGGCCGACATGCTCGGCCTCCGGCCCGAGCAGTGCCTCATGGTCGCCGCCCACAACGGCGACCTCGCGGCGGCCAGCAGCTTCGGGCTGCGCACCGCGTTCGTGCCACGCCCCCGCGAGCATGGCCCCGGCCAGACCACCGACGTCAAGCCGGCGCGCGAGTGGGACGTCGTGGCCGACAGCTTCGAGGACCTCGCCGCCCGCCTCGGCTGCTGACGACTCGCGTAGAATCGGCTGGTAAGTGACCATGGACCCTTACCGGGCAATCGTCGACAAGCGCGACCAGCGGGCGTTCCTGCCGCGGCCCCTCCCGGAGGACGTCCTCCGGCGCATCCTCCAGGCGGGCCGCATGACCGGCAGCTCCAAGAACAGCGAGCCCAACCGGTTCGTCGTCGTCCGCGACCGCGAGCGGGTGACCGCCATCGGCGCCCTCGGCGCCCACGCACGGTGGCTGGCCCGGGCGGCGGTGATCGTGGTCATCGTGCAGACGCAGCGGCACGAGTACGACGCGGGGCGGTGCGCACAGAACATGATGCTGGCGGCCTGGGCCGACGGCGTCGGCTCGTGCCCCGCCCACGTGCCGGAAGGCGAGCTGGGCACGCTGCTCGGCATTCCCGCCGGTCTGCACGTGAACCGGGTCATCGGGTTCGGCTACGTCGATCCGGAGCGCGCGGGCCCGCCGGCCTCGGTGGCGCGGCGGCGGCTGCCGCTCGAGGAGCTCACGCACTGGGAGGGATGGCGGGCATGACGACGACGATGACGACGGCGGGACCGACGCCCGCGCTGCTGCAGGCGATCAACGCGGCGTTCAACAGCCGCGACGTGGACCGCATCATGGAGTTCTTCGCCGAGGACTGCACGTTCCTGATGGCGCGCGGGCCAGAACCGGTCGGCCGGCGCGTCCACGGCAAGGCCGCCGTGCGGAAGGTCCTCGCCGACCGCTTCAGGGTGATCACCGACATGCGCTGGGACCACGTCGAGCAGATCATCGCCGGCTCCCGGGCCATCACGGTGTGGATGGTCACCGGCCACGGCGCCGACGGCGAGATGCTGAACTACCGCGGGTGCGACATCTACGAGTTCCGCGACGACAAGATCCTCAACAAGGACACCTACTGGAAACTGGTCGAGAAGGCGGACCGTCTATAGTGCCGCAGCCGCCCGTCGCGCGGAAGATCCCCAAGGTCGACGTCGTCCACGGCGACGTCCGGCAGGACGACTACCACTGGCTGCGCGAGAAGGACTCGCCCGAGGTCACCGCCTACCTCGAGGCCGAGAACGCCTACGCCGACGCGGTGCTGCAGCCGACCGAGGCGTTCCAGACGTCGCTCTACAAGGAGATGCTGGCGCGCATCAAGGAAGACGATCAGAGCGTGCCGTACCCCTACGGCGGCTGGCTCTACTACTCGCGCACCGAGACGGGCAAGCAGTACCCGATCCACTGCCGGAAGCGGACGCCCGACGCCCCCGAGGAGGTGACGCTCGACCTCAACGCCCTGGCCGTGGGTCACGCGTTCCTGTCTCTCGGCGCCTACGCGGTGAGCGATGACGGCCGGTGGCTGGCCTACTCGCTCGACGTCACCGGGTTCCGCGAGTACACGCTGGGCGTGAAGGACCTCTTCACCGGCGAGGTCGCGCCGGAGCGTATCGAGAAGATCGCGTCGGTCGCCTGGGCGGCCGACTCGGCGACGCTCTTCTATGTCCTCGAGGACGACGCCAAGCGTCCGTACCGCCTGTGGCGCCACCGGCTCGCCACGCCGGTGGCCGACGACGTGCTCGTCTACGAGGAGCGCGACGCGCTCTTCCGCCTCGGCGTGTGGCGCTCCCGCAGCCGCGCGCTGCTCTTCGCCGGCTCGGGGAGCTTCACGACGACCGAGACGCGGTGGCTGCCGGCCGGCGAGCCGACCGGCGACTGGCGGCTCGTGCTGGCGCGGGAGAAGGACCACGAGTACTCCGTCGACCACGGCGTGGGGGCCGGCGGCGACGTCTTCTACCTGCGCACCAACGCCGGCGGCCGCCGCAACTTCCGCCTGGTGGTGACGCCGATCGACGATCCGGACCCCGCGCGCTGGCGGGAGCTGATCCCCCACCGCGACGACGTCATGCTCGAGGACGTGGACGTCTTCGCCGGCTTCTACGTCGTCCACGAGCGCGCCGAGGGCCTCCTGCGGCTGCGCATCACCGAGCTCGGCGGCGACGTCACGCACCACGTCGAGTTCCCCGAGCCGACCTACGAGGTGTCGGCCGACGTCAACGCGGAGTTCGCGACGCCGAACTACCGGCTGCGCTACCAGTCGTTCATCACCCCCGCGTCGGTCTACGACTACGAGGTCGGCGGCCGGCGGCTCGTCTTGCTGAAGCAGCAGCCGGTGCTGGGCGACTTCGACCCGACCCGCTACCGCTCGGAGCGCATCCACGCCACCGCCGCCGACGGCACCCGGGTGCCGATCTCGCTCGTGTATCGCGTCGGCACGCCACGCGACGGCTCCGCGCCCATGCTGCTGGCGGGCTACGGCGCCTACGGCATCCCGTACCCGGTCACGTTCTCGTCGAGCCGGCTGAGCCTCCTCGACCGCGGCCTCACCGTGGGCATCGCCCACGTCCGCGGCGGCGGCGAGCTGGGCAAGCGCTGGCACGACGAGGGCCGGATGCTGAAGAAGCGCAACACGTTCACCGACTTCATCGCGTGCGCCGACGCCCTGGCCGCCGCGGGCTACACGGCGGCCGACCGGCTCGTCATCGAGGGGGGCAGCGCCGGCGGCCTCCTCATCGGCGCGGTGCTGAACCTGCGGCCCGACCTGGCCCGCGGGGCGCTGCTCCGCGTGCCGTTCGTCGACGTCATCAACACCATGCTCGACGAGTCGCTGCCGCTGACGGTCGGCGAGTTCGAGGAGTGGGGCAACCCGAAGGTCCGGGAGCAGTACGAGTACATGAAGACGTACTGCCCCTACACGAACCTCGCCGCCCGGCCCTACTCGAACATCCTCGTTCGCACCTCGCTCAACGACAGCCAGGTGATGTACTGGGAGCCGGCCAAGTGGGTGGCCCGGCTCCGCGCGCTCAACGGCGGCCACCCGCCGCTGCTGTTCAAGATCAACATGGCGGCCGGCCACGGGGGCTCGTCGGGGCGCTACGACGCCCTGCACGAGCTGGCCCTCGACTACGCGTGGGTCCTCGCCGTCCTCGGTCGCGGAGAATGACATGAAGATCGCCAGGGTGGAGCACCTGCACGCCGACGCCGGCCAGCGCAACTTCGACTTCCTGAAGCTCACCACCGACGACGGGCTCGTGGGCTGGAGCGAGTACAACGAGTCGTTCGGCGGGCTCGGCGTCTCGGCCGTGATCGACGGCCTCGCCGGCCAGGTGATCGGCCGCGACCCGCGGGCCTACGAGGCGATCGTCACCCAGCTCTACGCGATCCGCCGTCAGGCGAGCGGCGGCGTGATCCAGCAGGCGATCGGTGCCATCGAGAACGCCCTCCTCGACCTCAAGGCCAAGGCGCTCGGCGTGCCCGTGTACGAGCTGCTCGGCGGTCCCGTGCGCGACCGGATCCGGCTCTACTGGTCGCACTGCGGGACGTACCGGCTGCAGTGGTCGAAGGAGATGCAGATCCCGGCCCTGCGCACGCTGCAAGACGTCGTCAACGCGGGCAAGGAGGTCGTGAGCCGCGGCTACACGGCGCTCAAGACCAACGTCTTCGTCCTCGGCGGCGCCGAGCCGTACCTGCACTCGCCCGGCTTCGCGCGGCGCGGGCCCGGCTTCCCCGAGCTGAACGCCGACCGCCACGTCCTGAAGGCCATGCGCGACGAGCTGGCCGCGTTCCGCGAGGGGACGGGGCCCGACGTCGACATCCTGGTCGACCTGAACTTCAACTTCAAGACCGAGGGGTTCCTGAAGGTCGCCCGGGCCATCGAGCCGTTCGACATCTTCTGGGTGGAGATCGACACCCGCGACGCGAAGGCCCTGCACTACATCCGCTCGCGCACGACGATCCCGGTCGCCTCCTGCGAGTGCCTGTTCGGGCGTCGCGACTACCGCCCCTACTTCGAGCAGCAGTCGGTCGACGTGGCGATCGTCGACACGCCGTGGAACGGGGTGGCGGAGTCGGTGAAGATCGCGGCCATGGCGGACGCCTACGAGGTGAACGTCGCGCCCCACAACTTCTACGGCCACCTCGCCACGCTGCAGAACGCGCACTTCTGCGCGGTCGTCCCAAATCTACGGATCATGGAGATCGACCCCGACGTCGTGCCCTGGTACGACGATCTCGTCACCCACAAGCCCGACATCAAGGACGGCCATCTCGTGCTGTCGACCCGTCCGGGGTGGGGGACCGACGTCAACGAGGAGGGCGTCCGCGCCCATCCGCCGCGAAAGCGGTGAGGCCGGCCGACCTCGGCGCCCGGGCCCGGCTCGACGCGGTCTTCGCGCGCGAGGAGCGGCGTGGCCTCATGCTGGCGGCCGCCGCCCGCTCGGTGACGACGGTGCTGGTCATCGGCTGGACCGCGCTCGTGAACCCCGAGCGGGGCCTCGCCTACGCGTGGACCGCCGGGGGCGCGTCGTTCTTCCTCGTCACCGGGGTCGCCCAGGTCGTGCTCTACCGCCGTCGCCTCGGGCCGCCTCTCCTGCCGTACGTGTTCATCGCGATCGACTGCCTGGTCCTCGCGGCGATCCTCGTGCTGCCCAATCCCTTCGCGCCGGATCCGCTGCCGGTGGCGATCCCGTTCCGCTACGCGAACTTCATGTTCTTCTTCGTGCTGCTCATGCAGATGACGTTCTCATTCCGGCCCTCGCTCGTGCTGTGGACCGGGGCGTGCGGCATCGGCGCCTGGACGCTGGCCTTCCTGTGGGTGCGGAGCCATCCCGGCGTCATCACCGATGGCGCCACCCGCGAGACGTCGGCGGCCACGCTCGGCGCGTACTTCGATCCGAACTACCTCTCCGTCCTGAAGTACCAGTACGAGATCGTCGTCTTCCTGCTCGTCAGCGCGGGCCTGGCCGTGCTGGTGTGGCGCTCGCGTGGCCTCGTGTCGGAGCGGGCCGAGGCGGAGCGGGAGCGCGGCAACCTGGCCCGGTACTTCTCGCCGAAGGTCGTCGACGTCCTCGCCGAGCGCGACGAGCCGCTCGGCCGCGGGCGCCGGCAGGCCGTCGGCGTGCTCTTCGCCGACCTCGTCGGCTTCACCACGCTGGCCGAGGACATGTCCCCCGAGGAGGTCCTGGCGCTGCTTCGCGACTTTCACGGCCGGATGGAGGACGAGGTCTTCCGTCACGGCGGCTGCCTGGAGAAGTTCATCGGCGACGCGCTGCTGGCGACGTTCGGCGTGCCCGACGTGGGTCCCCGCGACGCCACCGACGCGCTCGCCTGCGCGCGCGGGATGCTCGCCGCGCTGGCGGCGTGGAACCTCGAGCGCGAGGCGCGGGGGCTGGCCCCGCTGGGCATGGGTATCGGCCTGCACTACGGCCAGGTCGTGCTCGGCGACATCGGCAGCGAGCGCAGCATGGCGTTCGCGACCGTCGGCGATCCCATCAACGTCACGAGCCGCCTTCAGGCGCTCACGCGGGACCTGGGCGCCACGATCGTCGCCAGCGGCGCCCTGGTCGAGGCCGTCGATCGGGAGGCGGCCGACCTCCCGCTGTTGAAGGGCCTGACGCCCCGGGGTCCGCGGGTGCTGCGCGGCCGCGACGCCCCCGTCGAGCTGTGGGCGGAGTAGCCGAACAAAACTTTACACGCCGCACACACGCGCGTGACCTCGCCCGTCCATCCTCGCCTGCGTGGGCCGGTCGGAGCCGGCCCCGAGGAGGGTGACATGCTGAATCGACGCACGATTTTGGGGTCCCTGGCGGTGCTGGGCGTCGGGCTGGTCACGACGGTGGCGGCGTTCGCACACGGCGGCGGTCCCGGCCGGCCGGCGATGATGAAGCGCTTCGTGTCCGCCATGATCGACGAGGCGCTGGAGCCGGCCAACGTCACGGCCGACCAGCGCACGCGGATCTACGCCGCGCGCGACCGCGCCTTCGCCGCGCTCGAGTCGCACCGGCAGACGCGCGGCACCCACATGGACGAGGCCCTGGCGCTCTTCGAGGCCGACGCGGTCGATCCCGGCCGCGTCGCGGCCTTCCGCACCCAGCGGGAGGCGGAGCACCGGCAGGTGGGCGACGCGATCGTCCAGGCCCTGACCGAGGTCCACGACGTGCTGACGCCGGCCCAGCGGAAGGCGGTGGCCGACTGGATCCGCGCCAACCGGCGGACGTGATCGGGGAGACATGACCCGCGCCCGCCAGGCCATCCTGCTCGTCGAGGATGACGCGCGTCTGGCCGCGATGGTGGCCGAGTACCTCGGCCGCCACGACCTGGACGTGACCGTCGCCCCCGACGGGGAGCGTGGCCTGGCGGCGCTGCGCCGCGGCCGCTTCGACGTGGTGCTGCTGGACGTCATGCTCCCCGGCGTCGACGGCCTGGAGGTCTGCCGGCGCATCCGGGCCGCGCCGGAGTGGGCGGCCCTGCCGGTCCTGATGCTGACGGCGCGCGGCGAGGACGTCGACAAGATCGTGGGGCTCGAGCTGGGCGCCGACGACTACCTGGCCAAGCCGTTCAACCCGCGCGAGCTGCTGGCGCGCATCCGCGCCGTGCTCCGCCGCGGCGCCGCCGTCCCCCGGGCCCGCTTCGTGGCCGGGGGCCTCGTGCTCGACTACGACGCGCGCGAGGTCACCGTGGATGGCCGCCGCATCGTCGTGACCCACCACGAGTTCGAGCTGCTCGCGGCGCTCGCGCGCGCCAACGGGCGCGTGCTCTCGCGCGAGCAGCTCATGGACGCGCTCCGCGGCGAGGAGTACGAGGCCTTCGACCGCTCGATCGACGTGCACGTCTCCAAGCTGCGGGCCAAGATCGAGGCGGACCCGCGGGCGCCGCGCTATCTCAAGACCGTGCGCGGGGTGGGCTACGCGCTGGTGCGGCCGGGACCGTGAGGCTGCACTCGCGCGTCTACCTGCACTCGGTGGCCGTCCTGCTCGTCGTGGGGGCGGCGACGAGCCTCGTCTTCGCCGTCGTCGACCGGGGCGGCACGTTCCGCGACATGGGCGAGCGGATGGCGCGCCACGCCGCCGCGCTGGCCGCGGAGGGCCTGGTCGATCGGGCCACGCTGGTCCGACGCGTCACCGAGCTGCACGACACGCTCGATCTCGACGTGGTGGTGCGCGATCTCGACGGCCGTCCGCTGGCCGCGGCCGGCGCCGCGGTCGCGCTCCCGCCGGCCGACGTCGTGCGCGCGGTACGCGACGGTCGCGTCGTCACGCTGCGGCACCCGCCCTCGGCCATCGCCCCGGTCCGGGATCCCGGCGGCGCGATCGTCGCGAGCGTGCACGTCTCCGTGCAACGCCGGTTCGGCCCGCCGGGGCTGCTGCGACCGCTGCTGTTCGTCGCCGTCGTGCTGGGCGTCGTCGCCCTCGCCACGCGGCCGCTGGCGCGCCGGCTGTCGCGCCCGCTCGAGCGGCTGACCGCGGCCGCGCGGCGCCTGGGTGACGGCGACCTCGCCGCGCGGGCCCCCGCGCCGAGTGGGCGCGGTCGCTGGTGGCGGCCCCGCCACGCGCCCGCCGACGAGATCGCCGAGCTGACGCGCGCGTTCAACGAGATGGCCGAGCGGGTGGAGCGACTCGTGCGGGGCCAGAAGGAGCTGCTCGCCAACGTGTCGCACGAGCTGCGCTCGCCGCTCGCCCGGCTGCGCATGGCGCTGGCCCTGCTGCCGCGCGGCGGCGACGCCGACGCGCGTCTCGCGGACGCCGAGCGTGACCTGACCGAGCTCGATCGGCTCATCGACGACGTCCTGGCCACCGCGCGCCTGGAGGCGACCGGATTGCCGACGCGCCTGGCCGAGGTCGACGTCGGCGCGCTGCTCCGGGACCTCGCCGAGCGGGCGCGACACGACCCCGCCGTCGCCGGACGCCCCGTGATCGTCCACGAGGGCGCGTCACCGGCGCTCGTGGCCGACGAGGCGCTGCTGCGGCGCGCACTATGGAACCTGGTGGAGAACGCGGCCAAGTACGGCGCCCCGCCCATCACGCTGGCCGCGACGCGCGACGGCGACCGCGTCGTGCTGACCGTCAGCGACGAGGGCCCCGGGATTCCGCCCGAGGCCCGCGAGCGCGTGCTCGACCCCTTTTATCGCGGGGACGCGGCCCGCACGCCTGGCGGCGCCGTCCCGGCCGGGGTCGGGCTCGGTCTCACGTTCGCGCGCCGCGTCGCCGAGGTGCACGGCGGCACGATCGCCGTCGGCGCCGGGGCCGGCGACCGCGGCTGCCGCGTCACCATCGCGCTTCCGACCGGCGACACCCTGCGGTAGCATCCGAGGCCATGGCCGACGAGCTCCTCGACGCGCTCGAGCAGGAGACCGCGCCCTCGCCGAGCGCCGCGGTGATCTGGATGCACGGACTCGGCGCCGACGGCTACGACTTCGTCGACGTCCCGCCGCTGCTGGGTCTCCCGCCGGCCCTGGCCGTGCGCTTCGTGTTCCCCCACGCGCCGATGCAGCCGGTGACGATCAACGGCGGGATGGTGATGCGCGCCTGGTACGACGTGCGGCACGACACGGGCGCACGGCGCGAGGACGAGGCGGGCGTGCGGCGGTCGCAGGAGCGCGTCGAGGAGCTGATCGCGCGGGAGAAGGCGCGCGGCGTGCCGGCCTCGCGGCTCGTGCTGGCCGGGTTCTCCCAGGGCGGCGCGATGGCGTTGCAGACAGGGCTTCGTCACGCCGAGCGGCTCGCCGGCATCCTGGCGCTCTCGTGCTTCCTGCCGCTCGCCGATCGGGTCGGCGCCGAGGCGAGCCCGGCGAATCGCGACGTCCCGATCTTTCTGGCCCACGGCACGTACGATCCGGTCATTCCGCTGGCGCGCGCCCGCCAGGCACTCGAGACGCTGACCGGCCTCGGCTACCCGGTCGAGTGGCACGAGTACCCGATGCCGCACTCCGTGTGCGACGAGGAGATCCGCGACATCGGCGCCTGGCTCACACAAAGGTTGGCTCGACCACCGGGCCAATCGCTCACTTGACGGCGTTGGCCGGGGCACGGCAAAGTCCAGAGACCATGAAAACCGAGCATCCCAGCGTCTGCCCCCTCGATTGCCCCGACACGTGCAGCCTGACCGTGACCGTCGAGGCCGAGCGGATCGTCAACATCCGAGGCTCGCACGCGAACCCGTACACCGACGGCGTGCTGTGCGCCAAGGTGCCCCGCGCGTACCCGGAGTTCGTGCACGGCGAGCGGCGGATCCTCACCCCGCTCCGGCGCGTGGGCGCCCGCGGGGAGGATAAGTTCGCGCGGATCTCGTGGTCCGAGGCGCTCGACGAGATCCACCACCGCGTGAGCGCGGTCATCGCCGAGCACGGGCCCCAGGCGGTGATGCCGTTCAACTACGCCGGGCCTCACGGCTTCCTGGCCGGCGGCTCGATGGACCTGCGCTTCTTCCACCGCATGGGTGCCTCGCTGCTCGACCGCAAGCCGCTCTGCGGCGGCATCCGAACCGAGGCGTGGGTGGGCACGTTCGGCACGATCCCCGGCATCCGGCCCGAGCAGGTCGAGCACTCCCGGCTGATCGTTGCGTGGGGCAACAACGTCACCTGGTCGAACCTGCACCTCATGCCGATCATCAACCGGGCGCGACGGGCCGGCGCCAAGGTCGTCGTCGTCGATCCACGCCGCATCAAGATCGCCGAGCAGGCCGACCTGCACCTGGCCCTGCGCCCCGGCACCGACGTCGTGCTGGCGTGGGCGGTGGCGGCCGAGCTGGAGCGCCGCGGCGCGCTCGACCGCGCCTTCATCGCGCGGTGGGTCGAGGGTTTCGAGGACTTCATGGCGCTGGCCCGGCCGTGGACGCTCGAGCGCGCGGCCGAGACGTGCGGCCTCGCCGTGGCCGACGTGGCGCGCTTCGCCGAGTGGTACGCGACGATCACGCCGTCGTCGATCAGCGTCGGCAACGGGCTCGAGCGCAACCGCAACGGCGGCAGCGGCATCCGGGCGGCGCTGGCCCTGCCGGCGCTGGCCGGGCGGTTCGCGGTGACGGGCGGGGGGCTCGTCAACGGCGCCTCGTTCGCGTTCCCCAAGACGCCGCAGAAGCTGGCGCGCCCGGACCTGGTGCCCGCCGGCACTCGCACGCTCAACATCGTCGACATCGGCCGCCACCTGACCGAGGGCACGCTGACGCCGCCGCTCAAGGCGCTGTTCATCTACAACCACAACCCGGTCGTCGTGCACCCCGACCAGAACCGCATGCGTCGGGGCCTCGCGCGCGAGGACGTGTTCACGGCGGGCATCGACGTGGCGATGACCGACAGCATGCTCTACTGCGACGTCGTGCTGCCGGCCGCCACCAGCTTCGAGTATCCCGACCTCTACGCCGCCTACGGCCAGCACTGGCTGCAGCGCGCGGAGCGCGTGATCCCGCCGCGGGGTGAGTCGCTGCCCAACACCGAGGTCTTCCGTCGCCTCGCGAAGCGGTTCGGCTACACGGATCCGATCTTCACGGCGACCGACGCCGAGCTCATGGACGACGCCGTCGACCCCGCCGACCCCCGGCTGGGGGGCGTGCGGCCCAGCCAGATCCCGCTCGATCGCGCCATGCCGATGACGGTGGGCGGCGCCGACGCGATGATGTTCACGAACGTGTTCCCCAAGACGCCGTCGGGGAAGATCGAGCTGGCCTCGGCGTACCTCGAGCAGAAGTACGGTGCCCGGCTGCCCTCGTACCGGACGCTGGAGTCGCGCTATCCGCTGACGCTGATCTCGCCGGCCTCCGACCAGCGCATCACCTCGACCTTCGGCGGCACGCCCTCGAACGACGGCATCCCGCCGCTGGAGATCCATCCCGACGACGCCCGGCCGCGCGGCCTCCGCGACGGCCAGCAGGTGCGGGTGTGGAACGACCTCGGCGAGGTGTGGCTGCCCGTGCGCGTCACCGACGACGTGCCCCGCGGCGTCGTCTCGTCGCTCAAGGGTGCGTGGTTCCGCACCACCGACAACAACCAGACGGTCTCGGCCCTCGCCCCCGCCACCCACGCCGACATCTGCGGCGGCGCGTGCTACAACGACGCCCGGGTGGAGGTGGCCGCGGCCGCGGCCCAGAGGAGCTAGCCCGCCATGGCCTCTCCGGTCGATCCCAACGCCGTCCTCATGACGGGCGAGAACTCCTTCATCCGGCTCAGCCACGACGGCGGCGCCACGCTGGCGAGCCGCTTCAGCCACTGGCGCGTGCTGTGGTGCCCGGGCGGCTCCGGCCACGCCCTCTTCGCGCAGAGCGACCTCACCGACGGCAAGGTGCGGATCTACAGCGACAACCCGTCGGTCGCCCGCTGGCTGCAGAAGTCGATCGAGCACCTGCTCTTCCCGGCCTTCGCCGACACGAACCTCCCGGTGATCGGCGCCACCTTCTCGCGCAGCGGTGACGCGAGCTCGACGGCCACCGAGCGCGTCGACTCGGCCAACGACCACATCCGGCTGACGTGGTGGGACACCCTCGAGCCGTTCGTGCTCTCGATGGCGCCCGGCACCAACAACCGTCCGATCGGCGTGTTCAGCACGTTCTTCCCGGCCCGCTCGGCCCAGGCCGAGCTGAACGGCCGGTTCGCCGCCGGCCAGGTGTGGGCCGAGAAGCGCGGGGAGCGCGACTCCTCGAGCGCGTGCCTCGCGTGGTCGGAGACGTGGGTGAAGCCGCGCGCCTGAGGCCGCTTCGCGTCGACGACGCCGACGCGCTCGGCGACGTCCACGTCCGCGCCTGGCAGGTCGCCTACCGCGGACTCCTCCCCGACGACTACCTGAGGAGCCTCACCGCCGCCCAGCGGGCCACCGACTGGGCGGCGGCGCTGGCCCACCCGCCCCGGCGACGCGGCGGCGCTCGCGTGGGCGCCGAGCGCGACGGGCGCCTCGTGGGCTTCATCGTGGTGGGGGCGGCCTCCGACGACCCCACCGCACGCACCGGTGAAGTCTTCACGCTGAACGTCGATCCCGACCACTGGGGTACCGGCGTGGGCCGCGCGTTGCTCGCGGCGGGCGTCGACCACCTGCGCGCCAGCGGCTTCGCCGACGCGATCCTCTGGGTCTTGCCCGGCAACGAGCGCGCCCGACGCTTCTACGAGCAGGCGGGCTGGCGTCACGACGGCGGCCGGCGCCAGCAGACGGTCCTCGGGGTCGAGGTCGACGAGACCTGCTACCGGCTCGCGCTGGACAAGGCGATCGACCGCACGAGCATCGAGACGACGCACGTCGTCATCCGATCGCACGTGCGGGTCACGCCGGTGCTGGAGCTGAGCGGCGCCGACCTCGGCCTCGCGCCGTTCCCGCTCACGCTCAAGCTCGAGCTCCTGCAGCACGCGGGGTCGTTCAAGACGCGCGGCGCCTTCGCCAATCTGCTCCTGCGCACGGTGCCGGCCGCGGGCGTGGTGGCCGCCTCCGGCGGCAACCACGGCGCGGCCGTCGCGTACGCCGCGATGCGGCTCGGCGTGCCCGCCCGGATCTTCGTGCCCACCGTGTCGTCACCCGCCAAGATCGCGCGCATCCGCGGCTACGGCGCCGACCTCGTGGTGACCGGCGACCGCTACGCCGATGCGCTGACGGCGAGCGAGGCGTACGTCCGCGAGTCGGGCGCGCTACCCGTGCACGCGTTCGACCAGGCCGAGACCCTGCTGGGGCAGGGCACGCTCGGCCTCGAGCTGGCCGGCCAGGCGCCGCGGCTCGACACGCTGCTGGTCGCGGTGGGTGGCGGCGGCCTGATCGGCGGCATCGCGGCCTGGTACGGCGGCCGCGTGCGGGTCGTCGGGGTGGAGCCGGAGGCGGCGCCGACGCTGTTCGAGGCGCTGAAGGCCGGTGCGCCCGTGGACGCGCCGGCCGGCGGCGTCGCCGCCGACTCGCTGGCGCCGCGGCGCGTGGGGACGCTGATGTTCCCGATCGCGCAGGCGCACGTCGCCCGCGTGGTGCTGGTGAGCGACGATGCGATCCGGACCGCCCAGGCGCGGCTCTGGGACGCGGTGCGCATCGTGGCCGAGCCTGGCGGCGCCGCGGCGCTGGCGGCGCTGCTGGTCGGCGCCTACGTGCCCGCGCCCGGCGAGCGCGTCGGCGTGGTGGTCAGCGGCGGCAACACCACCGCCGTCGCGCTATAGCACGCGCGCCATCACCTGCTCGGCGAAGGTCGTCAGGATCGCCTCCCGCTCGAGGAAGCCCTGGCCGGGGTTCTGTGGCAGCAGGATGATGCGTGCGATCTCCGGCACGCTCATCACGCGCCGCACCTGCTCGCGCACCTCGTCCGGGGTGCCGGCCAGCGCCATCATGTCGACGAAGCGATCGGGCACGAGCTCGCGGTGGCGCGAGGCCGCCGTGGCGTGCTGGTAGGAGTCGTAGGCTTCGCGGAGTCGCCGCACCGCCGTCTCATCCTCGGGCGTCAGCGCGACCGGGAGCGGATGGCGCATGGCCGAGGCCACGCGCCCGCGCACGTGGTCGCGGGCCTTCGCGCGGTCGGCGTCGACCGCCGTCGGCGTCCACAGGAGCACCTCGACGTCGGCTAGACTCTGGCCCCGGGCGGCGGCGCCCGCCGCCACGCGGGCGAGCCCCGCGCGCAGGATGGCCGGGTCGGTGCCCGTGTACATGATGACGCCGTCCCCCAGCCGCCCGGCCGCCTCGAGCATCCGCGGACCCGAGCCGGCCACGAAGAGCGGAATGCGCCGAGCGCCCTCGAGCCAGGCCAGGCGGCTCTCGACGCCGCCGTCGAGGCGCGCGCGCTCGCCGGCCAGCAGCGCGCGGATCGACGTCGTCATCGTCTCCAGTGTCGCGATGCGCGCGGCGCGCTGAACGCTCACGCCCATCGTCTCCGCGCTGCTCCCGCCGGTGCCGATGCCCAGGACCACGCGGCCGGGCGCCAGCTCCTCGAGGGTGGCGATGGCGCTGGCGGTCACCGACCAGTGGCGCGTGTGGGGCACGGTGACGCCGGGCCCGAGCTTGATGCGCGTCGTCCCGAGCGCGCAGGCGGCGAGGGTGCCCCACAGCTCGCGGCAGACGAGGTGCGAGTCGGTGATCCAGACCGTCTCGTACCCCAGCGCCTCCGCCAGCTGCGCCTGGCGGACGACCGTCGACACGGGCTGGTTGTTCATGATGCCGACGTCGAACTTCACGGTCTGCTCGGCTCTCCGCGATTGAGGTGCGTCATCGAGGAGCGCCCCGGCTCAGCCGGGGCGCTCCGAGCGTCGGGGGGATTGGGGGGCCATCTCGGGGCCCCCCATGAAATCAGCTCAGACGGTGACTGGCTTGTAGGTCGGGGTGCGCCACTCGGGGTGGCGCGTGTCGACGCCCTTCACCAGGTCCATGTAGGCGGACGAGATCCGCTTGGTGACGGGGCCGACGTCGCCGCTGCCGAGGCCGAAGCGGTCGATCGACAGGATCGGCGTGATCTCGTAGCCGCTGCCGCAGAAGAACGCCTCCTCGGCGACGTAGAGCTCCGTCCGGTCGATGTCGCGCTCGACGACTTCCATGCCGAGCACCTGCGGGCAGACGTACTCGATGAGCGTCGTGCGCGTGATCGACTCGAGGATGTCGCTGCTGGTGTGGGGCGTGACGATGCGGCCCTTGCGGACCATGAAGAACGTCGCGCCGCTGCCCTCGGCCACCTTGCCGTGCCGGTTCAGGAAGATCGGCTGGTCGTAGCCGTCCGCCCGGGACTGCAGCGTGGCGAGCCGGCCGTTCTGGTAGTTGGAGCCCGACTTCAGCCGGATCGGGATCGCGTTGTCGGAGGTCCGCGTCCACGACGACACGTTGCACGTGAGCCCGTTGCCCTCCATCACGCGCGGCCGCTTGCGCGGGTTGATGTAGAGCCCGGTCTGCGTGGTGGCGTCCAGCCCCGGGGCGCCCACGTAGGCGACCAGGTGCATGTGGATGTCCTCGCGGAGCTCGTTGCCGGCGACCACGGTGCGGACGGCCTCGAAGAGGTCGTCGTCGGAGTAGGGCACCGTGAACCGCATCATCTTCATCGACTCGCGCAGCCGCGCGAAGTGGTCGGCGAGGCGGAAGCCGTACATCTCGCCGTCCCGCTCGTTCCAGTACGCGCGAATGCCCTCGAAGACGTTGGTGGCATAGAAGACCGCGGCGCTGTTGACCGGCAGCACCGCCTGCTCCTGAGGCACGAGCCGCCCGTTCATCCAGATGTTGAAGGTCGCCATGTCCGCTCCTCTGCGATCGGCTGGAGTGACTGTCGAAAGCGACACTAGACGACGCCCGGCCGCGAGTCAATCGATTGACCCCCGGGCGCCCCGCCCGATTCCTGCCCACCACTCACGGGCAACCCGCGACCAGGCGCCGCGTGACCACCGGTAAGTAGCTGACTTTACACCCGTCGAACCATCAGCCGACGTGGCATCCCGGTTGCCTCAAACGCGGGTATGGACCATGGGCTGACAAGCACGAGCGGGCGAGACGGGGCGGTATCGTCGTCCGCGACGCCGGTCGACGCGGCGCTCGCGGCGGGCGACTTGCCGCGTGCGCTGCAGGCCTGGCAGGAGGCCTTCGGCGCCACGCTGAGAACCCGGCAGTGGGAGGGCTTCGCCGACGCCGGTGACGCCTACCTGCGTATTGCGCGCGCGGCCGGCTCTCCCGCCGACGACATCTCGCGGGCGCGCGATCTGTACCTGTCCGCGCTGTTCCAGGCGAGCGGCGCCGGCTCGCTCGACGGCGTCCTGCGACTGGCCTCCGCCTTCGTCGACCTCGGCGATGACGAGGTCGCCACCCAGTCGCTGCAGATCGCCCGCCGCCTGGCCGGAGGCCCCGCCAACCCCAGCGCCGACGGCGTCGTCGCCTGAGCGCGTCGCAGCACTAGCCCCCCAAAGTTCCTCTCGTCTCGGCAAAACGCCCGACGACTCGGGCGACGATCCCGCGCCGGATGCCCGCGTTGAAACGTACGCGCGCGGCCAACCGCGCGATATTCGCCGTTTCATCGACGCCGCTCGTGTGGCATCGCCGTTGCGTTGCGTCGCGCTCGACATCGAGGGGGTCGCGACCACCCACGGGCCAGAGGAGATCCGGTCATGGGGACCCGGACGAGCGTGCGAGCGATGGTCGGCAGTCTCGGATTGATGCTATCGAGCGCGCTGGCGGGCGACGCGGTGACGCCACGCCCGACCGGAGCCCCGCCGCCGCGGAGCGGCCCGGACCCGTGGACGGCGCACCTGGCGCTGATGGACGCGCGGCTGAGCGAGGGCGACGTGGCGGGGGCGCTCGTGGCGTGGCACGCGGGGTACGGCGCGGCGCTGCGCAGCCGGCGGTGGGAGGGCTTCGCCGACGTCGGCGACGCGTATCTCCGGATCGGTCGCGCCTCGGGCGCGCCGAGGCACGCCATTCCCCGCGCCCGCGACCTCTACATGTCGGCGCTGTTCCGGGCCCGCGACGCCAGCTCGCTCGACGGCGTGCTCCGCATCGCGACGGCCTTCGACACCCTGGGCGACCGCGAGGTGACGATGCAGGCCCTGCGCATCGCCCGCCGCCTCGCCGGCCCGCATCCTCCGGCGCACGTCGTCGACCGTCTCGCCGCCCTGGACGGCGAGCGCACGGCTCCCAGCGGCTTCTAGCGCGTCCGGTCGGGCGGAACTATCTGCCGATCAGGCGGCGGCGGGAGCGGACGAAGTCGACGACGACGTACTCGCCGAGGCGGTCGGGCGAGGCCATGAAGGCGCGGCCGTGGTTGATGCGGGCCATCTGCTCGACGAACCCGACGAGCCACGAGCTGCGCTCGAGCATGAACGTGTTGATCGTGATCCCCTCGCGCGTGCACCGCTGCACTTCCTTGAGGGTCTCCTCGACTGTGCGGGCGCTGGGCGGGTAGGAGAAGTCGGCCACGCCGTTCTCGAGGTGCGCGGTGGGCTCGCCGTCGGTCACCATGAGGATCTGCTTGGTGCCGCGAGGGTGCTTGCCGAGGAGCCGGCGCGACAGCGCGAACCCCGCGTGCATGTTGGTGCCGATGTTCCACTCGCTCCACGACAGCGACGGGAGCTGCTCGGCGGTGAAGGTCCGCGCGTAGAGCGAGAAGCCCACGATGTACAGCGCGTCGCGCGGGAACTGGCCCTTGATGAGCGCGTGCAGGGCCAGCGCGACCTTCTTGGCCGGCAGGAAGTAGCCGTTGTTGAGCATCGAGCGGCTCATGTCGAGCATGACGACCGTGGACGCCTGGGTCCGGAGCTCGGTGCGGTAGACCTCGAAGTCGCCGGGGTCCAGGCGGATGGGCGTGCCCGGGCCCCGCCGCTCGACCGCGTTCATCACCGTCTCCTTGAGGTCGAGCAGGAACGGGTCGCCGAACTCGTAGGCCTTGGTCTCGTCGGTCTGGTCGCCGCCCGCGCCGCGCCGCTGGATTTCGTGGCCGCCGAGGCGATCGCGCTTGAGGACGGCGAAGACGTCGCGCAGCGCCTGGTCGGCGATCTTGCGGATGGCGCGCGCGGTGAGCGACAACTCGTCGCCCTCGCGCTCGAGGTAGCCGGCGTCCTCGAGCTGCTTCGTCAGCTCCTGCAGCCGCTGGAGGTCCTCGGCCGCCTCCGGCCCCAGCAGGCGCTCGACCCGCTCGCGGTCGACCTGGTCGAGGTCTTCCAGGGCGCGCACGCCGCGGAGCTCGCGCTCGAGGTCGTCGAGCTCCTGCATCTGCTCCATGAGCCGCATGGCTTCCTGCATCGACACTTCCTCGTCGCCCTGGAACGGATAGCGGCGGGCCATCTCGTCGAGCGGGAGGAACTGCGAGAGGTTCATGGCGAGCTGGCGCATCTGCGCCTCGAGCCGCTCGTCCTGCAGCATGAGATTGCGCATCATCTCGTTGAGCTGATCGCGCTGGCCGGGCGTGAGGCTCTGCATGAGCGACTGCATGGCGGCCATCTGGCGGCCGAGCTGCTCGATGAGCTGGTCGAGGTTCTCGACGCCGGGGAAGCTCTGGCCCCACTTGGCCATGAACGCGTCGAAGTCGGGCTCCTCGCCGTCGGCCTTCTGGCGGAGCATGCGGTTGAGGTCCTGCATCATCTCCCGCATGCGCGCGAGGTCCTGGGGGCTCATGTTCTGCAGCGCCTGCTGCATGTTGTTGAACATGGGCTGCATCATCTGCTGACGCAGGGAGGCGAGGAGGTCCTCGAACTTCTGCTTGGCCTCCGGACTCACGAAGTCGTATTGCTGAAGATCGCGCAGGCGGCCGGCCGGGTCGGGCGGGATCGCGTCGAGCTTCTGCTCGCGCTGCTGGCGCTCGCGCCCCTCGGGCGTCCGGTCCTTGATGCCCTGCCGTTCGGTCTGCACGACCTCTTCGAGCTTCTTCTTGATGTCCTCGAGACTCGAGCCGAGGTCGAAGCGGTTCAGCCGCTCCTGGCGCTGGCGGCGCAGGCGCTCGAGCAGGTCCTTGAGGCCGGGCATCTTCTGGCCGTCGGGCGTGCGGGCGCCCTGCTGCATGAGGCGGCGGAGGGCGCGCCACGGGTCGCCGTCGGCGAGGAGGTCGTCGGCCATGGCCGACAGCAGCTCGTCGGCGTCGAGGTCGACCTTCTGCGTGCCGTCCCAGCGCGAGTACCGGTAGAGCGGCATCGCTCAGCTCCGGTAGCGGTACCGGCCGGCCTGGACGTCCTTGTTGAGCTTCTTGGAGAGGTGCAGCCCCTCGAGCACGAACTCGATGGCGGCGGCGAGCGAGGCCGGCTCGGTGGCGCCGAGCTTGGCGGCGGCCGCGCGGAGGCCGGGCATCTGGTCGACCTGCTTGATGTACTCCGTCGAGGGCATCGTGTCGGAAGCCTGGACGACGCCGCCCCCCTCGAAGCCCTTCACGACCTCGGCCAGCTCGGGCTGGCTGAACGAGCGGTTGAAGACGTTCAGCACCGCCTTGTGCATCAGGCGGGTGAGCACCTTGTCCTCGCCGCCGTCGCTGACGGTCTCCATCTCGATCTTGCCGGTGGTCGACGCGGTGAGGGCGCCGAGGTCGCTGACGCGCGGGACCGCGAGCTGCTCGTCGAGCCGGATGGCCCGCTTGAGCGCGCTCGACAGGAGGTTCTCGTAGTTGCAGATCGACACGCGCACGGACACGCCGGAGCGCTGGCTGATGTCGGACGACTGGCGGGCCAGGTGCGTGAGCTCGGCGACGACCTGCTTCATGTACTCGGGGCTCGCCGTCTTGATGCCGTCGACGGGGAAGGCCGTCCGCTCGGCGTCCATGATGGCGATCTCGTCGGCGAGCTTCTTCGGGTAGTGCGTGCGGACCTGCGAGCCGAACCGGTCCTTGAGCGGTGTGATGATGCGGCCGCGGTTCGTGTAGTCCTCGGGGTTTGCGCTGGCGACGACGTAGAGGTCGAGCGGCAGTCGCACCTTGTAGCCGCGGATCTGGACGTCGCGCTCCTCCATGATGTTGAGGAGGCCCACCTGGATGCGCTCGGCGAGGTCCGGCAGCTCGTTGATCGCGAAGATGCCGCGGTGGGTGCGGGGCAGCATGCCGTAGTGGATCGTCAGCTCGTCGCTGAGGTAGCGGCCCTCGGCCACCTTGATCGGATCGACCTCGCCGATGAGGTCGGCGATGGTGATGTCCGGCGTGGCGAGCTTCTCGCCGTACCGCCGGTCGCGCGGGATCCACACGATCGGGGCGGCGTCGCCCTCGCGCCCGAGCCGCTCGCGGCAGGCCTGGCAGATCGGCGCGAGCGGATCGTCGTTGATCTCGCAGCCGGCCAGGGCGGGCATCGCCTCGTCGAGCAGCGCGATCAGCATGCGGGCCATGCGGGTCTTGGCCTGCCCGCGCTCGCCGAGGAAGATGAGGTCCTGGCCGCTGAGGACGGCGTTCTCGATCTGGGGGACGACTGTCTCGTCGTAGCCGACGATGCCGGGCAGGAACGTCTCGCCGCGCCGCAGGCGCGCGACGAGGTTGTCACGCAACTCCTGCTTGACCGACTTGCGCTGCCAGCCGCTGTCCCTGAGCTCCTTGACGGTCCGGGCGTTCGCCATGAGCGGTCTGGCGTCACTATGCGGCGGCGGCGCGGGGCTGTCAACCTCTGTACAATCAGACTCTCAAAGGAGGAAGCCATGTTCGGTCGGAAGAAGACCTTGATGCCGACGCGGGACGAGTCGTTGCCCGGCCGGAGCACGCCGATGTCAGTGCCGGAGCGCCACCACGTGAGCGGCGCCCGGCTGACGCCGCCGTTTCCCGAGGGCACCGAGCTGGCGATGTTCGGTCTCGGCTGCTTCTGGGGCGCCGAGAAGGCCTTCTGGAAGGTCCCCGGGGTCTACTCCACCTCGGTAGGCTACGCCGCCGGCCACACCCCGAACGCCACCTACGAGGAGGTCTGCACCGGCCTCACCGGGCACAACGAGGTCGTGCGGGTCGTCTTCGATCCCACGAAGGTCTCGTACGCCGAGCTGCTGCGCGTGTTCTGGGAGAGCCACGACCCCACGCAGGGCATGCGGCAGGGCAACGACGTCGGCACCCAGTACCGGTCGGGGATCTACGTGTACTCGCCCGAGCAGCGGCGGCAGGCCGAGGCCTCGCGCGACGCGTACCAGAAGGTCCTCACCAAGGCCGGCTACGGCCCGATCACGACCGAGATCGTCGACGCGCCGGAGTTCTACTACGCCGAGGACTATCACCAGCAGTACCTGTCGAAGAACCCGTGGGGCTACTGCGGCCTCGGCGGCACCGGCGTGAGCTGCCCGACCGGCCTCGCGGAGGCGGCCCCGCGCTGAGGGCTACTCGTCCGTCGTGACGCCGGCGCCGGCGACGAGGACGGACAGCGAGGCCAGCACGAGCGAACCGGCCAGCGCCCAGAAGACTGCCGGGTAGGCGCCGAGGCCGAGGAGGAGCAGGGAGGCGCCGACGGGGCCGATGGCCCGGGCCCCGTTGGCGCCGAGCGCGACCGCGCCGCTGATGGCGCCGTAGTGGCGCGGGCCGAAGATCTGGGCGAGCGACGTCGCCCGGGAGAGCATCGACATCCCGTTCGACGCGCCCATGATCACGATGAACGGCAGCGCGGTGCCGATCAGCGTGATGAACGGCAGCTGCACGAGCCCCAGCGCCTGCCCGAGGAAGACCGAGGCCACCATCCACCGGGCGCCCAGCCGCACCGAGATCGGCACGAACAGCATCCGCCCGGGCACCTGCATCGCCCCCATCCAGCCGATGATCGCGGCCGCCACCGTCGCGGTATAGTCGCGCTCGATCAGGTAGGGGATGAGGTGGACGCTCACCGCCGCCGTCGAGAAGTTGCTCACGAAGAAGGCGACCGACAGCACCCAGAAGACGACGGTGCGCGCGGCCTGGCCGAGCGTCAGGCCGGGCACGGTGACGCGGGCGCCGTCGGCGCCGCGGCCGTCGAGGGGCATGGGGCTGCGTCGGAGCATCAGCGCGTGGAGGGGGATCGTGGCGACGGCCAGCACGACGGCCAGGGTGGTGAGCGCCGCCCGCCAGCCCACGCGCTCGAGCAGCCACGCCTCGATCGGCATGAAGATCGTCGACGCGAAGCCGGCGACGAGCGTGACCGTGAGCAACGCGCGGTCGCGCCGCCCGTGGCGGAACCAGGAGACGACCACCGCGAACGCCGGCTCGTAGAGCGTGGCGGCCATGGCCAGGCCCATGAGGAGCCAGACGCCGTAGAGGGCGGGCAGGCTCTCCACGCGCGCCCAGGCGAACGTGAGCGCGGTGGCGAGGCAGGAGCCGAGCGTCATCAGCCCGCGTCCGCCGCGACGATCGATCCAGCGGCCGACCGGCAGGCCGGCCAGCGCCGCCACGCCGAGGCCCACCGAGAAGGCGGCGGTGATCGCGACCCGGGAGGCGCCGAGGTCCTGCTCCATTGGTCGCAGGAACACGGGGAAGCCGTAGTAGACGATGCCCCACGTGATGGTCTCGGTGACCGACAGCACCGCGACGATGATCCAGCCGTAGTAGATCTCGCGCGAGCCCAGGCGGACGGACGGGGCGGGCACCGACGTCACAGGCGCGCCATTGTAGCGCTACCGACCCTGGGCGGCCTCCCCCCGGAGGGTCATGCAGGTGCTCACGGCGTAGGCGGCGACCTTGCCGTCCGCGGTGAGCACGTCGCACTCGACGAGACCGACGGTGCGGCCGGCGTTGCGCACGCGCGCACGGGCCGACAGCCGGCCCGTCCGGACCGGCCGCAGGAAGTTGGTCTTGATCTCCAGCGTGGTGTAGGACTCGCCCTCGCCGAGCGTCGTCATGTAGGCCCAGCCCATCGCCGCGTCGGCGACCGCGGCGAGGATGCCGCCCTGCACGGTGCCCATCGGGTTGGCGTGGCTGGCGTCGGCGTCGAGCTCGACGACCGCCTCACCCGGGGTGAACGACGCCAGCCGCATCCCGATCCTCGTCGCCGCCGCGGGCGGGGGAACCTCGCCGCGTAGCAGCAGCTCCATGCCGTCCAGCATCCGGGCCATGTCGTCTCCTTTCTCGTCCTACCGGCCGAGCGGGGCCGTGTGCCATCATGGTCGTACCGCAGTCGGCGTCGTCGAGGCGTGGTCGTCGCCCGGGTGGGGCGGGCAGGGCGTTCGAAGCGAGGCGATCATGAGCGTCACGGCGCTGAGCCTGCGGCACCCCGGCGGATCCGCGTGGCCGTTCGGGCGCCCCTTCGTGAGCCGCACCTTCGACCTCGCCTTCATCGGCGGTGGCCTCAGTCTCGTGGCCGGGATCCTGGCGTCCATGGGTGGCCTGCGGTTCGGCATGGCCGACCTCTCGCTCGTGCTGCTCTTCGGGAACTTCGCGCACTTCGCCTCGTCGACGGTGCGACTCTACTCCAAGCCGGACGCGCTCCGGACGCTGCCTCGGTCCCTGACGCTGTGGCTGCCCCTCGCGACGCTCGCCCTGTTCACCAGCGTGCTGGTCTACGCGGACTGGCTCGTGCGATACGTGTTCGCGGTGTTCGTGATCTGGTCGCCCTACCACTACTCGGCGCAGACGTACGGCCTGGCGATGATGTACACCTATCGCTCGGACTGCCCGCTCACCGATGACCAGAAGCGGATGGTGTGGTGGGCGTGTCTCGTCCCCTTCCTGTGGTCGCTGCTCCGTCCCGACGCCGGGGTGGCGCCGATCCTCCACGGGCTCGGCTTCCGCAGCGTGCCGATCTTCGAGCAGGCGCGGTGGTACACGAGCGTGCTGCTCTCGGCGGCGGCGCTGGCCACGCCGGTCTTCGTCATCCTGCGCCTCAAGCTCCGTGCGGGCGTCACGCTGCCCGTGATGAGCGTCATGATCGTCATGACCAACGCGATCTGGTGGACATTCTTCAACTACATCAACGCCATGTGGTGGGCGGCGATCTTCCACGGCGTGCAGTACCTGGCGATCGTCACGATCTTCCACGTCAAGGAGCGCACCCGGGTCGAGCCCAACCGGTTCGGCGCCGTCTCCCACGCGGTGATGTTCTACGGCGCCTGCGTCGTGCTGGCCTACGTGCTCTTCGTGCTGTGGCCGAACACCTACGTGTACGCCGGGTTCGACCCGGCCCTGACCCCCCAGCTCGCGGTCGCGGTCATCAACATCCACCACTTCATCGTGGACGCCTACATCTGGCGCCTGCGCAAGGATCCGAACTACCGCACGGTCGTCGACGCGAGGCCCGAGCCGGCCCTACGCGGCGCCGACTAGACGCAGGTCGTCGCGCAGCATCGCGTACAGACGCGCCTGCTCGGCGTCGTCCTGGCCGCGGAGCACGGCCGACGGGTGCAGGGTGGCGATCGTCTTCGAGCACCATCGCGTCGGCATGAAGAGCCCGCGCTGACGCAGGAGACGGAACTCGGGGCCGAAGATCGCGCGCGCCGCGGTGGCGCCGAGCACGCCGAGCACCGCCGGCTTGATGATCTCGAGCTCGGCCTCCATCCAGGGCCGGCAGGCAGCCACCTCGGAGGCGCGCGGCGTCTGGTGGATGCGCCGCTTGCCCCGCGGGACGAAGCTGAAGTGCTTCACGGCGTTCGTCACGTAGATGCGCTGCCGGTCGATGCCCACCTCGGCCAGCGCCCGGTCGAGCACCTCGCCGGCCGGACCCACGAACGGCGCGCCCCGGAGGTCCTCCTGGTCGCCCGGCTGCTCGCCGATCAGCACGATGCGCGCGTCGGCCGGGCCTCGACCGAACACCATCTGCGTTGCCTGACGGTAGAGATCGCAGCCGCGGCAGCCCGCGCCGGCCGCGCGCAGCTCGTCCAGCGACGCGCCCCGCGGGACGAACGGCTCGGCGCTGGTGGACGCCGGCTCGAGGGCCGGCTCCGGCCACTGGGCGGTGCGGCGGCCCTCGGCGGCCAGCGCGTTGAGCCGCCGCACGTCGGGATCGCCCGCGTTCGCGAGCAGCTCGCGGCTCTCGTGGACGAGGCGATAGAGGACCGCGTAGAGCGTCTGCCAGCGCGCGGGATCGGCCGCGCCGGCGGCCTGCCGCGCGAGCTCGATGAACTGGCGCGGCACCCGCGTGGTGCCGGGAGCCGCCGGCGGCGCGAGCGCGCCCGCGGCCTCGCGCCACGTCAACTCGTGGGGTGGGACGCCCTCGTGCAGGACCGCGCGCGCGGCCGCCTGCCAGGCCTCGAAGATGGGCTCGATCTCGATCGTCCGCACGCGGTCAGCGTGCCACGGACGCGCCCCGCGGGCGACCTAGCGGCCGTTCGGTCCGGTGCCGGCGGGACGGTCGTGGCGGTGGAACTCGCCAGCGGGCGTGATGGCCAGCCGGATGGAGGGCCGGTCGCCGGTCGGCCGGATGTGGTGGTAGTGCTTGGCCGGCGCGAACACGAGGTCGCCGGCCCGCGCGCGCACGACCTCACCGTGACCCTCGATCTCCCACTCGATCTCGCCCTCCATGACGACCCACCACTCGTCGACGAGGTGGTAGTGCCGATCGGTGGCGTGCCCGGGCGGCTGGCAGATCAGCGTGCCCACGACCTGGTCGTTTACCACCACCTTCTCCACCCACGGCGCCTGCCCCTTCGCGCGCTTGATGTCCTCCACGCGCGCGTGAAGCTTGTCCGTGCCAAGTAGTCCCATCACGGTCGCTGACATGGTTCGACCTCCCCCGCGCGTACTATACTTCAGCGCGATCGGAGGGAGGACCATGAGCGACTACCACCTGAACCGGGTGCTCTACGAGCGGGCGCGCGAGCACAAGATGGCCGAGTCGATCGGTCCCGACGAGGTGGCCGGCTACGATCTCACGCCGGAGGAGCGCCAGGCGCTCGCCGACGGCGACCTCGACGCGCTCTTCCGGCTCGGCGCCAACCCGTACCTGATCCGGCGCGTGTTCCGTCGCCGGTTCGCGGTGTAGTCGCCGTGGCCACCGTCGTCGCGTCCTGCCTGACGTCGCACGCGCCGAACATGACGGCGACGCCCGACGCCGCGCCCGAGCAGCGCGCCCGCTTCCTCGCCGGGCTCGCCGAGATGCGGCGGCGCCTCCTGGCGGCGCGGCCGGATCTCGTGATCATGTTCGTGAACGACCACGTGCAGAACTTCTTCTACGACAACCTGCCGGCGTACTGCATCGGGGTGGGGCCCACGCACTGGGCGCCGAAGGGCGCCGCGACGTTCCTGAAGATCCCGCAGCGGCAGGTGCCGGGAGCCGCCGCCTGGGGCAAGGCTCTGCTGGCGGAGGGGCTCGAGGCCGGCTTCGACCTCGCCGTGAGTCACGACCTGGAGTTCTGGGACGACGTGTCGGTGCCGGCGCACTTCCTGATGCCCGAGGGCACGCTGCCGATCCTGCCCGTGCTGACCAACTGCGTGGCGCCGCCCCTGCCGACGCCGAAGCGCTCTTGGACCCTCGGCGGCTTCGTCAAGCGCTTCATCGACACACGACCGGGTGACGAGCGCGTGGCGCTGATCGCCACGGGCGGCATCTCGCACTGGATCGGCGTGCCGAACACCGGGCACATCAACCCCGACTGGGACCGCTGGGTCCTCGGCACCATCGCCGACGGGCGGGGCGAGGAGCTGGCGATGCTCACGTGGGAGCAGATCGAGCGCGACGGGGGCAACGGCGGGCAGGAGATCCGCAACTGGATTTCGGTGCTGGGCGCGATGCCCGGCGTGAAGGGCGAGGTGCTCGCGTACGAGCCGGTGCGGGAGTGGCTCACCGGCTGCGGCGCCGTCTGGCTCCAGGTCTGAGCGGTCCTCCATGCGACGACCGCTCGTCCGACTCGGTCTCGCGCTGATCGTCTGTTCGCTCGCGGCCGTGCTCGCCCACGCGGCGGGTCCGGTGGCGCCGGCCCCGGGCAAGCCCGGCGGCGTCCTCAACCTGCTGCAGCGCGAGGAGACGACCACCGGCTTCGCCATCCACGAGACGGCCACCATCGCGACCGTGTGGCCGGCGTCGCCGTGCTTCTCGAACCTCGTGATCTACGATCCGTTCAAGCCGCGGGAGACGCTGGACGGTATCGTGGGCGAGCTCGCCGAGCGCTGGTCGTGGCAGGACAACTACCGCAACCTCGTCTTCTTCCTGCGCCGCGACGTGCGCTGGCACGACGGCGCGCCGTTCACGTCGAAGGACGTGAAGTACACCTTCGACCTCATCCGCGAGGCCCCCGATACGACCGCCCGCCTGCGCCTGAACCCGCGCAAGGACTGGTACGTGAACGTGGAGGCGATCGAGGCGCCCGACCCGACGACGGTCGTGTTCCGGCTCAAGCGCCCGCAGCCCTCGCTGCTCACCATGCTCGCCTCCGGCCAGTCGCCTATCTACCCGGCGCACGTCCCCTCGGCGGAGATGCGGAACCGCTGCGTCGGGACCGGGCCCTTCAAGCTGAAGGAGTGGCGGCGCGGCGAGCTGATCGAGTACGTCCGCAACCCCGACTACTTCGAGAAGGGCCGGCCCTACCTCGACGGCCTGCGCTACTACATCGTCACCGACCGTGGCCGCCAGGCGAGCGCGCTGCAGGCGGGTCGGGTCGACGTCTCGTTCCCCGGCGACACGACGCGCACCATCGCCGAGCAGCTCCGGGCCGCGGTGCCGAAGCTCGTGATCACCGAGGTCGCCAACAACACCTCGCCGAACCTCCTCGTGAACGCCACGCGGGCGCCCTTCACCGACGTGCGGGCGCGGCTGGCGCTCAGCCACGCGATGGACCGCCGGGCGTTCATCCAGGCCGTCCGCCAGGGCGCCGGCGCGCCGGGGGCCGGGATGCTGCCGCCGCCGCGAGGCACCTGGGGGCTGAGCGGCGCGGAGCTCGAGCGGCTGCCCGGCTACGGCAAGCCCGCCGACGAGCGGGCCAAGGCGAAGAAGCTGCTGGCCGAGCTCGGCTTCACTGCGGCCACCCCCCTCAAGCTGGAGATCACCACCCGCTCGATCGCCTCGTACCTCGACTTCGCCTCGTTCGTGGTGAGCGAGCTCAAGCAGGTCGGTGTTGAGACCACCCTCAAGCAGGTGGACACCGTGCAGTGGTACGCGGCGACGACCCGCAAGGAGTACCAGCTCGGCGCGAACGTCAGCGGCTTCGGCATCGACGATCCCGACGCGATCTTCTACGAGAACTACGGGTGCACGTCGATCCGCAACTACACGGGCTACTGCAACGAGCAGGTGACGCGCCTCATCGACCAGCAGTCCCAGGAGCTCGACCCCAAGAAGCGGCTGGCCCTCGTGCGGCAGATCCTGACGAAGCTGGAGGAGGACGGCGCCCGGCCCACGATGGGGTGGTCGCTCGACGCCTTCACCCACTGGCCGCACGTGCGCAACCTGGTGCCGCATCACGGGATCTACAACTGGGGGCGACTCACCAACGTCTGGCTCGACAAGTAGTATGATCCGAGCACCGAAGCGAACCCGCTCGCCGGAGGCGCCGCCATGCAGGAGAACGGCCATACGGACGCCCGGACCCTCCACGACCGCCTGAGCCACCCGGTCGTCGACGCGGACGGCCACTGGATCGAGTACCTGCCGGTGATGCGCGAGGAGTTCCGGCGCATCGGCGGCGACGCGGCGGTGGAGGCGCTGGCGTTCGCCAGCCAGCGGGTGCCGACTTCGCTCAAGATGTCGCTGGCCGAGCGGACGCAGCGGAGGGTCGGGCAGGAGGCGTTCTGGTCGTCGCCGAGCGAGAACGTGCTGGACCGGGCGACGGCGATGCTGCCGCGCCTCATGTACGACCGCCTCGACGATCTGGGCATCGACTTCAGCGTGGTCTACCCGACGGCGGGCCTCAGCTTCCACCGCATGCAGGACACCCGGCTCCGTCGGGCCATCTGCCGCGCCTACAACGTCTTCACGGGCGACCAGTTCCGCGGCCTCTCCGATCGGATCATCCCGGCGGCGATCATCCCGATGTACACGCCGGAGGAGGCGATCGAGGAGCTGGAGTTCGCGGTGAAGCAGCTCGGCTACAAGGTGGTGATGGTCGGCGGCCTCATGCGGCGCCGGGTGCCCGCCCTCGAGGCCGAGAGCCCGGAGGCCTCCAAGCACGTCGAGTGGTACGACGTGATCGGCCTCGACAGCCCCCACGACTACGATCCGGTGTGGGCGAAGTGCCTCGAGCTGAAGGTCGCGCCGAGCTTCCACAACGGGGCTCGCTCGATCCTGCTGCGCAACTCACCGTCGAACTTCTGCTACAACCACATCGGCCACTTCGCCTCGGCCGGGCACGCCGTCGCCAAGGCCATGTTCTTCGGCGGCATCACGCGCCGCTTCCCGGCCCTGAACTTCGCCTTCCTGGAGGGCGGCGTGGGCTGGGCCTGCATGCTGTATGCGGACCTCATCGGCCACTGGGAGAAGCGCAATCGACAGGCGATCGAGAGCACGAACCCCGGCAAGCTCGACCTCGGGCGGCTGCACGAGTTCGCCGAGAAGTACGGCAGCCCGGCGGTGGCTGCGGCGGTGGGGCGCGGCGAGGGGCTGGAGGGTGACTCCAACTCCACGCTGACCGGCGGCGTCGAGGATCTCGACGACTACTTCCGCTGCAAGATCGAGAAGAAGAGCGACCTCCGTGACCTGTTCGTGCCGCGCTTCTACTTCGGGTGCGAGGCCGACGATCCCACCAACGCGTGGGCCTTCAACCGCAAGGCCAACCCGATGGGCGCACGGCTCAACGCGATCTTCAGCTCGGACGTCGGCCACTTCGACGTGCCCGACATGACCGAGGTGGTGCCCGAGGCCTACGAGCTGGTCGAGCACGGCCTCATCGACGACGACGACTTCCGTGACTTCATGTTTGCCAATGCCGTCCGCTTCTGGGGCGAGGTGAACCCCGACTTCTTCAAGGGCACCGTCGTCGAGAAGGCGGCGGCCGAGGTGTTACGCCATGGCGCTTGATCCCCAGGTGAAGGCCGTGCTGGAGATGGTCATCAAGGCGGGACGTCCCGCCTATCACACGCTGTCGCCGAAGGACGCGCGCCAGCTCTTCATCGAGACGCGCCCGGCCACCACGCCGACGCCGCCCGAGATCGGCAGCGTGCGGAACGTCGTGGCGGACGTGGCGGGCGGGTCCATCCCGTTGCGCGTCTACCGCCCGGCCGGCGTGCCCGACACGACGCGCCTGCCGGCGTACCTCTACTTCCACGGCGGCGGGTGGGTGATCGGCGACCTGAACACGCACGACGTCGTCTGCCGCCAGCTCACGGCCGCGTCGGGGACCAGCGTCGTCTCGGTCGACTACCGGCTGGCGCCCGAGCACAAGTTCCCGGCCGCCGCCGACGACGCGTGGGCGGCGACGCAGTGGGTCGTCGCCCACGCCGCCGAGCTCGGGCTCGACGCCGGCCGCCTCGCGGTGGGCGGCGACAGCGCCGGCGGCAACCTCGCCGCCGTCGTGGCCCTCATGGCGCGCGACGCCGGCGGGCCGGCCATCGCGCTGCAGGTGCTGATTTACCCCGTCACCGATGTCATGCGGGAGTCGCGCACCTACGCCGACTTCGGCGACGGCTACATGCTCACGCGCGACAGCATGCGCTGGTTCATCGCCCACTATCTGCGATCGAAGGACGACGCGCGCGACTGGCGCGTGTCGCCCCTGCGGGCGCCGTCCCTGGCCGGGCTGCCGCCGGCGCTGATCATGACCGCCGGCTTCGACCCGCTCCGCGACGAGGGCGAGCAGTACGCGGGGCGGCTGCGCGACGCGGGCGTCATGGTCGACTACGTGTGCTACGGCGGGATGGTCCACGGCTTCCTCGGCATGGGCAAGCTGCTCGACACCGCCGGCCGCGCGATCGCGCAGATCGGCACGTCGCTCCGGCAGGCCCTGCGCTGACGTTCCGCGCGCGAGGGCGCTGGCCCTCGCGCGCGGATCACCCTATCGAGCAGTGGGCGCCGGCCGCACGCGGCCGGCCACCGCCCGCACCTGCCCCGGCGCCGCGCGCCAGATGGCCAGGGCCGAGAGCACGCTGCAGGCGATGCACGTCCAGAACGCCAGCGCGTAGCTGCCGGTGGCGTCGTGGACCGCGCCGGTGATCCACGGGCCGGCGGCGCCGCCGCCAATCGCCGCCAGCATCAGCGTGCCGAAGATCGTGCCGTAGTGCCGGCCCTGGAAGATCTCGGCGGGGATGGCGCCGACGACCGAGGTGAGGCCGTAGCCGAGCGCGCCCTGCGCGCCCACCATCACCGCCAGCAGCGCCGGCGTCGGCGCGTGCTCCAGCACGAGCAGCGACGCGTAGCACAGGGCGAAGCCCAGGCAGCCGATCGTCCACACCCACTCGCGCCCCACCCTGTCCGAGACGTGGCCCAGCACGACCTGGCCGGGGATCCCGGCCAGCGCCACGAAGCCCAGGGCCCAGGCCGCGTAGGCCGGGCTGAAGCCGATCTCGATCAGATACTTCGTCTGATGGACCTGCACCGCGTACCAGGCGAAGAGGCCACTGAAGAACCCGATCGCCACCCACCAGAACCGCGCCGTGCGCACGGCCCGGGCGAGCGTCCAGTCCACCGCGACCCACGCCGCGTCGACGACGTTCGAGGCCTGGCCGGCGGCGCCGTGGGCGGCGGCACGGTCGCCGTCGGGTTCGAGGCCGAGATCCTCGGGCCGCCGTTTCAGGAGCAGGTTGAGCGGGGCCAGCACCGCGAACAGCAGCACGCCCAGCATCACGCAGGCCGTGCGCCAGCCGGCGCGGCCGATGACGCTCTGCACCCAGGGCAGCAGGACGATCGACCCGATGCCGGCGCCCGCGAAGGCCAGGCTCATCGCCAGGCCGCGGCGCCGCACGAACCAGTTGGGCAGGTACAGCGACTGGCCGGTGTAGCTGAGACAGACGCTGCCGCCACCGACGAGCACGCCGAGCGTGGCGTAAAGGTGCCACGGCGCGCGGACGAGCGGCGCCAGCAGCAGGCCGGCCGCGACGAGGCCGACGCCCATCTCCATGACGAATCGTGGGCCCCGTCGATCCATCAGCCGGCCCAGCGACGGGCTCAGGACGGCCGACACGAGGAAGCCGAAGGAGAACGCGCCCGCCGTCACCCCGCGGTCCCAGCCGAACTCGTCGAGGATCGGCGGGAAGAGCAGCGAGAACGCCGTGCGCGCGTTGACGCCAAGCCCCGTCGTGACGAACGCCACGCCGACGATGAGCCACCCGTAGAAGAACGGCAGTCGCACCGGGGTTATCGACCCGCGTGACGCGTGGTGCGGGCGGGGGCCGGGCGACGACCCGTGCTCCGCGTCCGCGCGCATGGCTCGCCTGTGGCCGCTGCTCGTTCGACGTGGGGCTCGCTGCGACCCCCCATCCCCCGGAGGGGGTGGCGCGAGGGCTTTCGACCGCTGGTGGCTTGCTCGCCCCACGCCGAACAAGCGCGGCCACAACGGCTCGCCATGATGCGCGGACGCGGAGCGCGGGTCGTCGCCCGGCCCCCGCCCGCACCACGCGTCACGCAGGTCATCTGAATCGCGAGGCTCATCGGGACAGCGGAGGGATCAGGTTCATCGGTGGCTCGCCGCGTGTGGTGCGGGCGACGTTCTCTGCGATCAGTCTCGCGCGGGCGTCCAGCATGCCCTC
>Ga0075430_100000085_pt1 | contig 52821 bp, 57 predicted proteins | sample RhiMetdeltSRZDD4_FD_75294 | JGI IMG/M metagenome (GOLD analysis project Ga0075430, IMG submission 75294) | Populus rhizosphere microbial communities from Tennessee, USA - Rhizosphere MetaG P. deltoides SRZDD4 | ecosystem: Host-associated > Plants > Roots > Rhizosphere > Soil | place: USA... | reverse complement strand
AGCAGCGGGCGCTCGAACCTGCGGTCGAGGTCCGCCTCGTCGTGCTCGAGGTCGATGGTGGCCGCCGCCCGGTAGTCCTCGCAGCTCGCGTGGATCGCGGCCGGGTCGCGGAAGCAGCGCTTGTACTCCGCCACCGCCTCGGGCGCGAAGCGCGCGCCGTCGCCGGCCCACGCCTCCAGCTTGGAGTCGAGGTAGAAGTCCGGATCCGCCCCGATCATGCGCTCGGGCAGGCCCTCCGGCTGGATCAGGAAGAACCAGTGGTAATAGGCGGTGGCGAGCTCGCGCGAGACGTTCGCGAAGACCGTGTGGGTTGGCACGATGTCGAGCACCGCGAGGCGCGCCACGCGCTCGGGATGGTCGAGCGCCATCCGGTGGGCCACCCGGCCGCCGCGGTCATGCCCCACCACGCCGCCCCCGGGCTGTCCACACGAAACGACGAGGTCTCGACTCGAACCCGAGCGCCCTCATCGCCTCGACCTGATCGAGCGCCATCGACCGCTTCGAGTACGCCGCGTGGTCGGGACCCGAGGCGGGCTTCGAGGAATCGCCGTAGCCTCGCAGGTCGGCCGCTACGACGGTGAAGCACTCGGCCAGTACCGGCGCCAGCGCGTGCCACATCGCGTGGGTCTGCGGGTAGCCGTGCAGGAGGAGGACCGGAGGCCCCGAGCCGCCGATCCTCAGCTCGACCTCGGCCTCGCTCGTCTCGACGCGGCGCTCCTCGAAGCCGGCGAACACGGGCGGCACCGTACCGCCGTTCGCCGGAGTGCGCCCAGGGAGATTCGAACTCCCACCCTCCAAACGGAGGACAAGGCCCTCAACCTTGCGCGTCTACCAGTTCCGCCACAGGCGCGTGCGGGCTGAGTATAGAGCGGCGGGGGTGCTCGCCTGCATCGCTCCTTGATGCCGTCCGGACCCCGGGGTACTCTACGAACACATGTTCGGAGAACGGCACAGGACACGGCCTCGGGAGGGGTCCACATGGTCGAGCTGAACCTCACGAAGCGCCAGCAGGAGATTTTCGACTTCGTCCGCAGCTACGGCAGCGAGCACGGCTATCCGCCGACGGTGCGGGACATCGGCAAGGCGATCGGCCTCACATCCTCGTCGACCGTGCACGCGCACCTCGCCAACCTCGAGAAGCTTGGGCTGCTCAAGCGCGACCCCACCAAGCCGCGCGCGATCGAGGTGCTGGTCGACAAGGCCAAGGCGGCGATCGCGCCGGCCGGGCTGCCGCTGGTGGGCCAGGTGGCCGCGGGCCAGCCCGTGCTCGCCGAGGAGAACATCGAGGAGTACGTGCCGGTACCCGAGATCGCGGGAGGCGACGAGGGCGAGTTCGTCCTGCGCGTGAAGGGTGACTCGATGGTGAACGCCGGCATCTTCGAGGGCGACTACGTGATCGTCAGACCGCAGGAGACCGCCAGCGACGGCGAGATCGTGGTGGCGCTCGTAGGGGAGGAGGCCACGGTCAAGCGCTTCTTCCGCGAGGCGGAGCACGTGCGCCTGCAGCCGGAGAACGACTCGGTCGAGCCCATCCTGTCGCGCGACGTCCAGGTGCTCGGCCGGGTGGTGGGCGTGTGCCGGAGGGTCCCGTGACCGGCGCGCTATTGGAATCCCCGGAGCGGCTGTTCGCGCGGCCCCCGGACGGCGACCGGCGCGGGCGCGGCCTCACCCTCGAGCAGCACCTGTCCGGGGCGTGGCGGGCCGTCCAGGCCCACGGCGCCGCGGAGTGCCCTGTCTGTCGCGGGCCGATGACGCTGTCGGGCGGCTCGGCATGCTGCGAGGGCTGCGGGAGCCGCCTCAGCTAGCGCGGCTGTGGGTGGGCCGGCCGGCGCAGGCGGCCCGCGGCTACCAGATCTGCTCGCGGATCAGCGTGGCGACCTTGGCGGCGGGCACGCCGGTCACGCGCAGCTCCCAGACGCGGCCGTCGGCCGAGTTGCCGGAGTGGGTCGGGTAGCCGGCGTCGGCCAGCAGACGGCGCACGACGACCGAGCGCAGGATGGTCTCGCGCCCGACCCAGCGCACGTCGATGCCGAAGCAGCCGTCGTCGGTTGGCCAGACGGTCATGCGATCGGGGCGGATCGGTCCGAACGAGGCCGGAGCGATGGAGATCGGCGCGGCATGATGCTCGGTCTGCTGCTCGGCCTGCGATTCAGCGGAGAAGGCGTGCGCGTACGACATGGCGATGTCCAGGGCCTCCGTGCGGTCGGCGCGCCACTCCTCAGCCGGAAAGCTTGGGGCGTGGGCGGCCGTCCGTGTGAGGCGTTGATCACAGAGGCGCAGGAGGGCGTTCGGCATTCGACGGGCCCGCGCGCTGCGCCTACCATTGGTCGGTGCCGGTCAAGCAGTCGCGGGGAGGTCGGGGAGACAACCGGCCCCTCGAGGAAAGTCCGGACACCGCAGGGCAAGGGTGGTCGGGAGACCGACCCGGGGAAACCCGCGGGAAAGTGCCACAGAAATACACCGCCTACGTGATGAGGTGCGAGGCCCGAAGCATCCGGCTCGGCCGGGTGCGCAGGGAATGAACTTCCCTCATCGCCGGCAAGGGTGAAATGGTGCGGTAAGAGCGCACCGGCGTCGCGGTGACGCGGCGGCCAGGCAAACCCCACCCGGTGCAAGGCCAAGCAGGGGCGACGACGCTGCCCGCCGAGCTCCAGGTAGGCCGCAGGGCCGCGAGGCCCCGCTCGCGCCCGGCCCGCGAGGGTCGGAGCGCCGGGCGAGATGGATGACTGCTCACGACAGGATCCGGCTTACCGGCCGGCTACGGAGAGCCCCCGCGAAGGCGGGGGCTTTCTATTTCGACCGATGGACGATCCAGCGTGGAGAGCGCTCCCGTGGCGGAGCGCAGGCGCGTGCCGGCCGAACGACTCGGCGCCTGGCAGGGCGCGGCCGCCTGAACGCAACCCCCCATGCCGGGGGTATCGGCCACCTTTGGGTTTGGCAAAGGCGAAATCTGGTCAAGAGGCTTACGCGGAGCAGATGTCAGCCACCTCCACCAAGACAAAGACCGCGAGTGACGCCTACTGCCCGCACTGTCACCTGCTGATCGAGAAGCGCGCCGGGGAGGAATGGCCGAAGGAGCCTCTCCGCTGCCCTCACTGCCGGCTGCTCGTGGGCAGCGGGCGCGCCCGTCCAACGCCGTCCGCCGAGCCCGGCGCGCGCGGCAGCGCCGCCGGCGTCTTCGCCCACGAGGCCAAGCGCGCCCGCACGGGTGAGCCCGTCTCGAAGCGCGAGGTATGCCGGGCCATCCGCGACATCGCGGAGGAGGTGGGGGCCCGTCCCGAGCGGCTCCTGATGGTCGACTACCAGCAGCGCACCGCGGACGACGACGACATGCCCTCACTCAGTGACGTGTTCGCGGCGTACGGCAGCTGGAAGCGTGCGCGGCGCGCCGCCGCGTCGCGCTCCTGATAACCCTCGCCCCGCGTCGCCCGGGGCAGGTAGAGTCCCGCGCCGATGGAAGTCCTGTTCTTCCTCCTCCCGTTCCTGGCTCTGGGGATCGGGGTCGTCTTCATCGCCTTCGCGGGCGGGGCCGGACGCGCCCGCGAGGCTTACCTCACGCGCGGCGGGAAGGCGTTCACGATCGCCATCGTGCTGCTCTACATGGCGGTCGGGATCGCGATCCCGGCGGCCGTGATCGCCGACCGCGACGAGAGCATCGGCGGCGTCGGCTCGCTGCGCACCGCCGACATCAGCGACCGTGAGGAGAACGGCAAGGAGCTGTTCACCCAGAACTGCAAGAGCTGCCACAACCTCGACGCGGTCCAGGCGCGCGGCGTCACCGGGCCGGATCTCGACGAGCTCGGCGGCGTGGACCGCGAGCGTGTCATGAACGCGATCAAGAATGGCGGCACGGGGGACGGCCGGATGCCCGCCAACCTGCTCTCGGGCGAGGACGCGGAGGACGTGGGCATCTACGTCGAACGGGTCGCGGGCCAGTAGCCGGCCCTGGTTCCGGCGGCCCCGCCGTTTACCCCGCAACCACCGATCTTTTTCCGTCCGACGCTTGCGGTCTGCTGATAGCATGCTCGCGTCCATCCAAGCCGAGGCCCCGCCAGCTCGAGGGGCGTGGGGGAACCAGGTGGCCGCACGTCGGCCGGGGGCGAATCGCGGGAGACCGCGTAGCGCAACTCTTTCAGCGCGAGCCCGTCAGCTAACCCCGCAGGCGAACAGAGAGAGAGCCGATGCCAGGTAGCGCTGCCCGCGTCTTGCGGGAGGACGACCACGGGGACATGAGCCGCGAGGCGGTCCTCCTGCAGTGGGAGCGCAAGATCGAGGCGGCCGAGCGCCGCCCCGGCCGGTTCGATCGCGAGGACGCCACGGGCGAGGGCGCGACCGTCGAGGAGCTCCGGCTCGCGCGCGAGCGCCGCGACCGCGCCGGCGAGGGCGAGGACGCCCAGGCCGGGCCGCCGACCGAGGATTCCACGCACGAGGGCGAGCAGCGCTTCGAGCAGGCCTTGGCTCCCGCCGAGCGCCGAACGATCACGATCACCGGCCAGCCCACGCCGGCGCGACGGCGTCGCTCGGCGGTCACGCCGCGCATCGCCCAGCCCGACACGCTCGCCCTCTGGGCGTTCCTGCTGGGCCTGTTCCTGGTGGCCGTAGCCGCCGGCACCGCGCACGCCTAGCCCCCCTCCAAACGCGCACGCGCCAAGACCCTGGTCCTCAGTTCATTGGAGTGGATCTCATGCCTTTTCCTCTCTACACTTACCGCAGGTAAGTCGCACGCGGAGAGAGAAACGCATGAAGACCAAGGAGAGCCGGTTCAAGGTCCACGACGAGCTAACGGCACCGGAGCGCAGCGTGCCCATCTTGAAGGGGGCGCTCGCCGCAGGCGGGCAGCTGCCCAACTTCATCGGGGTGCTCGCCGGTTCGCCCGCCGTTCTGCGCGCCTACGCGCGCTTCCGCTCAGAGCTGCGTCACGGCGCGCTGCCGTACGCCACCCAGCAGCGCATCGCTCTCGCCATCGCCGAGCAGCAGGGCAGCGAGTACGCGCTCTGCACCCTCCAGCGCACGGCGCGCGACGCCGGGCTGGGCCTGGACGAGATTGCGCTGGCGCGCGAGTTCGACTCCCGTGACGAGCGCGAGTCGATGCTGCTGCGCTACGTCAAGGCGCTGGTGGAGAGCGGCGGCTCGCCCAAGCGACATCTGCACGAGGAGGCGCTCGAGGCCGGCTGGTCCGACGAGCAGCTGCTCGAAACGATCGCCCACGTGGCGCTCGCCACCTTCGGCAACCTGGTCACGAGCGCGGGCGAGGTGCCGCGCGACGGCTCGACCGAGGACGCTCGGCTGCTCCAGGCCGCCTGAGCGGAGGGCCGGCCGTGACGAGGACTACGATGTACACCATGGCCTCGGAGCAGGCCACCGTCGTGGGTCGGGAGACCTGCTGCAGCCAATACCACCAGGCCGTCGAGTTGGTGGGCAAGCGGTGGACCGGCGCGATCGTGTTCGTGCTCCTCGAAGGGCCGGTTCGCTTCTCGGAGGTCAAGCGTCTGGTGCCCGACCTCTCCGACCGGCTCCTGTCCGAGCGCATGAAGGAGCTCGAGTCCGAAGGGATCGTCGAGCGCCGCGTGATCGACGACATGCCGGTCAAGGTCGAGTACGCGCTCACCGCCAAGGGCGAGGCGCTCGAGCCGGCGGTTCGGGCGCTCAAGCTCTGGGCGCGCACCTGGCTCTGACACGCCGCGCGCCGGGCACGCACCGGGCGCCTCACGCGGCTAGCCTGTCCGGCTTACCGCCGCCGAACGACCGATCCAGGGGAGAGCGCGATGCCCGACCAGCCGCAGACCGCCGATGACATCAAGGCGTTCGTCGAGGACCGCGACATCCGCTTCGTGCGCCTCTGGTTCACCGACATCCTCGGGCAGCTGAAGAGCTTCTCGATCAACGCCCAGGAGCTCGACGACGCCTTCGAGGGCGGCATGGGCTTCGACGGCTCGTCGATCACCGGCTTCAATGCGATCGAGGAGTCGGACATGATCGCGATGCCCGACCCAAGAACGTTCGCGGCGCTTCCGTGGCGGCCCGACGACAAGGGCGTCTGCCGGATGTTCTGCGACGTGGTCACGCCGAGCCGCGAGCCGTATGAGGGCGACCCGCGGCACGTGCTGCGCCGCGCGCTCGAGCGCGCCGAGGAGATGGGCTTCACGAACTTCTACGTGGGCCCGGAGCTCGAGTTCTTCTATTTCCGCAACGCGAAGCCGGAGAACGGCGTGCCGGAGGTCCTCGACGAGGGCGGCTACTTCGACCTCACCACGCTCGACGCCGGCTCGGACGTGCGGCGCGAGACGGTGCTCGCGCTCGAGCAGCTCGGCATCCACGTGGAGTACACCCACCACGAGGTCGGCCCGAGCCAGCACGAGATCGACATGCGCTACGCCGACGCGCTCAAGATGGCGGACGACTGCATGACGTACCGCATCACGGTCAAGGAGTACGCCATGAAGTACGGCTGGCACGCGACGTTCATGCCCAAGCCGCTGTTCGGCGAGAACGGCTCGGGCATGCACACGCACCAGTCGCTGTTCCGCGGCCAGAGCAACGCCTTCTACGACGTGGACGACCAGTACTACCTCTCCGACACCGGCAAGGCGTTCATCGCCGGCCAGCTCAAGCATGCGCGCGAGATCACCTCGGTGTTCGCCCAGTGGGTGAACTCCTACAAGCGGCTCGTGCCCGGCTTCGAGGCGCCCGTCTACTGCGCCTGGTCGCGGCGCAACCGCTCTGCGCTGGTGCGCGTGCCGCTCTATCACCCGGGTCAGGAGAAGGCCACGCGGATGGAGCTGCGCTGCCCCGATCCCGCCTGCAACCCCTACCTCACGTTCGCGATCCTGCTGGCCGCCGGCCTCGAGGGGATCGAGAAGGGCTACGAGCTACCCGAGCCGATGGAGAAGAACCTGTACCACATCAGCCCCGAGGAGCGGCGGCGACTCGGGATCGAGCAGCTGCCGGAGACGCTCGGCGAGGCGATCGAGATCACGGCCGAGTCCGAGCTGGTGCTGCGCACCTTCGGCGAGCACATCTTCAACCGCTACATCGAGATCAAGCGGCAGGAGTGGGAGGACTACCGGGTGCAGGTCACGGAGTGGGAGCTTCAGCGCTACCTGGCCGTGCTCTGAGGGTGTCGGCGCGCTCCGAGGCCTCCCGGCTCGCCTCGTCGAGGAAGCGGATCGCGGCGGCGCGCTCGGCGGAGCTCATCTCGGCCGCGAGCCGCTCGAGCCGGCCCGCCAGCTCCATGTAGATCCCCACGGCCTCGCTCTCCTCGTCGGGCAGCGCGCGCCGGACGATCACCGAGCGGCGGTCGTGGGGGTGCGGCTCGCGCCTGGCCCAGCCGAGCCGCTCGAGCCGGTCGACGAGCGCCGTGACGGCACCCGAGCTGAGGCAGAGCCGCTCGCCGAGCTGGCCCGGGGTGAGCTCACCCGCCTCGTGCAGGTGGTCCATGGCCTTGAACTCGACCGGCGGCGCGCCGAGGCGCCGGGCCACCGCGGCGTCGAGCCGGTCGTTCTCCAACCCGAAGCGACGCAGCGCCGTGAGGAGCTCGGAGGGAGTGGCCACGGTCACTTGATCTTAACCACGAAGAATCTTGACAATCAAGACATTGCTCGATAGACGTACGCGGCCATGACCCCCCAAGGCCGTTCCGTCTTCACGATCGCCACCGGATCCCGCGCGAAGTGGGTGGTGTTCACGATCTGGTTCGTCGGGATCTTCATCGCCGCCGGCCCGCTCAACCTGCCGGCGAAGTTCACCGACGCCGAGGAGAACGAATCGACCTCCTTCCTGCCCGGCGACGCGGAGTCGACCAAGGCGCTGATCGCCTCGGAGGACCTGCAGGGCGGCGAGCTGGCGCCGGCGGCGATCGTCTACCGGCGCGCCTCGGGGCTCACCGACGCCGACCGGGCGAAGATCGTGGAGGACGTCGGGCGGCTCACCGAGGAGCGCTTCCCGGGCGTGATAGCGGACGGCGCAACGGCGGCGTCTGGCGGGAACGAGGCCTCGGGCGCGCCGCCGCCGCAGGCCGGCCTTCCCGAGGGCTGCGCCGGGCCGACCACGCCGATCGAGGGTCAGCCGAGCGACTATGCCCCGTTCGTCGGGCCGATCTGCTCGGAGGACGGCAAGGCCGCGATCGTCACGGCCTACATCAAGGGCGACGGCGAGAGCGAGACGGTGCTCGACCCGGTCCAGTTCTGGCGCGACACCGTCTCCGACCCGGGCGGCGGCCTCGAGGTGAAGATCACCGGCGGCGCCGGCTACGGGGCGGACGCCATCGAGGTCTTCGAGGGGATCAACGGCACGCTGCTGCTGGCGGCGGTGACGCTCGTGATCGTCCTCCTGATCCTCATCTACCGCTCGCCGATCTTCCTGTTCATCCCACTGGCGGCGGTGATGTTCGCCGAGATCCTGGCCCGCTCGATCGGGGTGGGGCTGTCCGAGCTCGGGGTGACCCTGAACGGGCAGTCGAGCTCGATCATGTCGATCCTCGTGCTGGGTGCCGGCACCGACTACGCCCTCCTGATCGTGGCCAGATACCGGGAGGAGCTCCACCACACGGCGGACCGTCATGAAGCGATGCGGTCCGCAATGGCCTCCGCCGGGCCGGCGGTCTTCGCGTCGGCCGCGACCGTGATCGTCGCGCTCTTCTGCCTCACGATCGCCAAGGTCAACGGTACCTCGGGCATGGGGCCGATCGGCGCCATGGGCGTGGCCTGCGCGGCCCTGTCGATGCTCACCCTGCTGCCGGCGCTGCTCGCGATATTCGGCCGGCGCGCCTTCTGGCCGTTCGTGCCGCACACCGCCGAGACCGCGCCGGTCGACGCCGACGCCTCCGAGCGCGCCCGCGCCCGGATCGTCGACGGCGGCAGCGTCGGCGCCCTGCTCAGGGTGATCGGCGCCGCGCTCGTGGTCGCGATCCTGCTCCCGCTGGTGATCCTCAACGCGCTGCTGCGCGGCGCCACGGGAAAGCGGATCCCGTCGCTCATCGTCGGGCCGCTCGACCGCGCGATCTTCAAGCCCTACGAGATGCGCCGGCACAAGCACGAGCACCTGGCCGACGAGACCCACGGCTTCTGGAAGCGCGTGGGCGATCGCGTGGCGCAGCGGCCGCGGCGCGTGATGGTGAGCACCATCGCGGTCCTGCTCGTGTTCTGCGCCGGGCTCGCGTTCTTCTCCACCGACCTCACCACGAACGACAGCTACACGACCGAGGTCGAGTCGGTGCAGGGCCAGGACCTGATCAGCGAGAGCTTCCCCGCCGGCGAGAGCGTGCCCACGGACGTGATCGTGCCCGAAGCCTCCCAGGTGGCGGCCGTGACCGATGCCGTGGAGGGCGTGGACGGCGTGGAGGCCGTGTCCGGCCCGGTGGCCGAGGGCGAGCAGGGCGTGCTGGTCCAGGCGATCCTCGAGCCGCAGCCGTACTCGACCGAGGCGTTCGACCTCATCGAACCGATCCGGGACGCGGCGTCGGGCGCCGCCGATGGCACGCTCGTGGGCGGCGCCAGCGCGATCGAGTTCGACGTCCGCGAGGCAGCCGCGTGGGACTCCAAGGTGATCCCGCCGATCGTGCTCGTTGTGGTGTTCTTAATCCTCGTGCTGCTGCTGCGCGCGGTGATGGCGCCGCTGATCCTGGTGGGCACGGTGATCCTGAGCTTCCTGGCGGCGCTCGGGGTGGGCTACCTGTTCTTCGACGTGATCTTCGGCTTCCCGGGCTCCGACCCGTCGCTGCCGCTGTTCGCCTTCGTGTTCCTGGTGGCCCTGGGCGTGGACTACAACATCTTCCTCGTCGCGCGCGCCCGCGAGGAGACGCTCAAGCACGGCACGCGAGCGGGGATACTGCGCGCCCTCGCCGTCACGGGCGGGGTGATCACGAGCGCGGGCATCGTGCTCGCCGGCACTTTCTCGGTGCTGGCGGTGCTGCCGCTCGTGTTCCTCACCGAGATCGGCTTCGTGGTCGCCTTCGGCGTGCTGCTCGACACGTTCCTCGTGCGCAGCGTGCTGGTGCCCGCGATCGCGCTCGAGCTGGGGCCGCGCTTCTGGTGGCCCTCGGAGCTCTCGCGCACCGACGGCGGAGCGCCGCCATCCGAGCCGGTCAGCGACGAAGCGCTTGCTCAACCAGCCGGCGGGCCTGCCTGAGCGAGCCGGGGTCCAGCCGCGACGGCCTGTCGCAGGGGCTGTGGCGGCAGGGCTCGCCGCCCGCGCCCACGCCGAGCTTGGCCGCCGGCAGCCCGAGCAGCTCGAACTCGCGGTGGTCGGAGTTGCCCGTCGACTCGTCGCGCACCCAGCTGACGGGCACGCCGGCGTCGCGCCCGGCGCGCAGCAGCCGCCCCTCGACCGCGGCGCGCGGGGCGGGCGCGGGCGAGCGCAGCCAGAACGGGCGGTCGCGGCCCACCTCGTCGAGCGAGAGCGCGAAGCGCAGGTCGGCGCGCCGGCCGGCCCGGATCCGGCGCGCGAGCGCGAGCGCGCCGAGATGATCGGGCGAGCCGGTGTAGATGCGCTCCTCCGCGCCGGTGGTCACGAGCGAGACGTCGCAGCGCGTGGGATAGCGCCGCCCGACCCGGCCGGCCAGGGCGGCCAGCACGCCGAGGCCCGAAGCGTTGTCGTTGGCGCCGGGCGCGTTCGGCGTGGTGTCCGAGTGCGCCATCACCACGTGCAGGCAGGAGCCGGGACCGTCGTAGTGGCCGATCAGGTTGCGGGAGGGGCCGCGACCCGGCACGGCGAAGCGCTGCACGCTCACGGCGAGGCCGCCGCGCCTGAAGCTGTCGGCCACGTAGCGCTGCGCGCGCTGTTCGGCGGCGCTCGCCGCCGGTCGCGGGCCCCAGGAGGCGATCCGCACGGCGTGGTCGTAGGCGCTCGGCGTGGCTGCCGCCGAGGGGGCGAGCGCCAGCGTGAGGCTGGCTAGGAGAGCAGCCGTTCGAGCTCCTCGGGGTCCGTGACCGGCGCCTTGCACGCGAAGCGCTCGCACACGTACGCCGCGGCCCGGCCGCCGACCGGCTCGCGCTCAGCGAGCAGCGGCACGCCGTCGGCCGGCCCGCCGGCGAGCACGAGGTGCGGGCGGAAGGCGGAGCGCACCACCCGCTCGAGCGGACGCAGGTCGGGACCGACGAGCGCCACCTCGCGCACCGGCGCAAGGTGGAAGTCGAGCGCCTGGAGCAGGTGGCCGAACGCCTGCGGGTGCCCGGCGGCCAGCTCGTGGAGCAGCCGCAGCACGGATACCGCGCGCTCCTCGTAGGCGTGCTCGCCCGTGAGCGCGGCCAGCCGCAGCAGCCCGTACGCGGCGCTCGCATTGCCCGAGGGGATCGGATGGTCCTCGAGGTCCTTGCGCCGCGCCACGAGCCGCTCGTGGTCGACCGAGGTCTCGAAGAAGCCGCCCTGCTGGTCGTCGGCGAACCGCTCGATCATCGCGTCGGCCAGCGCGCGCGCCTCGCCGAACCAGCGCGGCTCGAAGCTTGCCTCGTAGAGGGTGAGGAGCGCCTCGAGCATGAAGGCGTGGTCCTCGAGGTAGGCGTTCAGCTTGGCCTCGCCGTCCTTCCACGAGCGCAGCAGGCGCCCCTCTGCGTCGCGCACCTCGTCGAGCAGGAAGCCCGCCGCGGCGGCCGCGGCCTCCACGTAGTCGTCGCGCTCGAGCGCGGCGCCGGCCTCCGCGAGCGCCGAGATCATGAGCGCGTTCCAGGAGGTGAGCCGTTTGTCGTCGAGGCCAGGCCAGACACGCTTTGCGCGCGTCTCGTAGAGGAGCGCGCGCCAGCGCGGTAGGCGCTCCGGCGAGCCGGGGCCGCGCACCGGGATGTTGCCGCTCTCGAAGTTGCCGCGGTCGGTGGCGCCGAACCAGGCGATCGCCTCGTCGGCGTCGGGCTCGCCCTGGAGCGCCTCGCGCAGCTGCTCCACGCTCCAGACGTAGAACTTGCCCTCCACGCCCTCCGAGTCCGCGTCGAGGGCGGAGAAGAAGCCGCCCTCGGCGCCGCGCATCTCGCCCAGCGCCCAGTCGAGCGTCTCCTCGCATACCGCTCGGAACAGCGGCTCGCCGGTGACCTGCCAGCCGTGCAGGTACGCGCGCGCGAGCAGGGCGTTGTCGTAGAGCATCTTCTCGAAGTGGGGGACGAGCCAGTAGGCGTCCACCGAGTAGCGCGCGAAGCCGCCGCCCACCTGGTCGTACATGCCGCCCGAGGCCATCGCCCGCAGCGTGTGCGTGGTCATATCCGTCTCGCCGCGGCGCAGCAGGAACTCGAGGGCCGAGGCGGGCGGGAACTTCGGCGCGTCGCCGAAGCCGCCGTTCGCCACGTCGTACTGGGTCCTGAGCGCGCTCACGGCCTCGTCGAGAGCGCCCGGGTCCATGGGCTCCGACGAAGGGCGAAGCAGCGCGCCGCCGCGTAGGCGCTCGGCCACGCGCTCACCGCCCGCGCGTATCTCGTCCTTCTTCTCCTGCCAGCCGTGCGCCACCGCCTCGAGCACCTGGCGCCAGGCCGGCATGCCCATGCGCTGCGCGGGCGGGAAGTACGTGCCGGCGTAGAACGGCACCTGCTCGGGCGTGAGGAACACGTTCAGCGGCCAGCCGCCGGCGCCGGTCATGGCCTGGCAGGCCTCCATGTAGATCGAGTCGAGGTCGGGCCGCTCCTCGCGGTCGAGCTTGATGCACACGAACAGCTCGTTCATCAGCGTCGCCGTGTCGGGGTCCTCGAACGACTCGCGCTCCATCACGTGGCACCAGTGGCAGGCCGAGTAACCGATCGAGAGCAGAATCGGCCGATCCTCGTCGCGCGCGCGGCTGAGCGCCTCCTCGCCCCAGGGGTACCAGTCCACGGGGTTGTCCTTGTGTTGCAGCAGGTAGGGCGAGGTTTCGTTCGCGAGGCGGTTGGCCATCAGCGCTGAGGCTACTCGGTGTCCTGCTGACACATATCTGTGTAAGCGCTACACAGAAGATGTGTAATAGTGTTATCTGTGCGCCAGGCGAGCGGAGACCTGTTCCCCACCGATTCTCCCATCCCGGCGAGCCAGATGATCGGCCGCCGCGACGACCTTCGCGAGATCGCCACCCGGCTCGAGGCCGGCACCCATCTGATCGTGGCGGGCCCGCGCCGCACCGGCAAGACGAGCCTGTGCGAGGCCGCCCTGGCGCGCCTCGGCCGGCGCGGGCTCTACACCGCGCGCGTCGACCTCTTCCGGGTGGCGGACGCCGCCGAGCTGGCCGAGGCCGTGGCCGCGGCCGTGATCGCCAACCGCTCCGCCACCCGGCGGGCACTGCGCCGCGCGCGCAGCGCGGGGCGGGCGGCGCTGTCGGCTACCCAGGGCCGGGCGATCCTCAGGATGGTGGGCGAGCTGGGGGAGGGGGTCGAGATCGCGCTCACCCCCGGGCTCGCCGCCCAGGACCCCGAGCGGGCGCTCGACCTGGCGCTCGAGCTGCCGGAGCGCGTGGCGCGCGCCGACGGCCGGCGGCTCGTGCTGTTCTTCGACGAGTTCCAGGAGGTAGCCTCGGCGCGGCGGCCGTACGGGGAGGCGGACGCGGTGACCAACCGCATGCGCGCGGTGTTCCAGCGCTCGACCTCGGTCAGCTACCTGTTCGCCGGCAGCATCGAGCACCTGATGCGCGACCTGTTCGCGCCTTCGCGGCGCGCCTTCAGCGGCTTCGGGAGCTTCTACTCGCTGCGGGCGATCGACCCCGAGGAGTGGACGCGCGGACTGGCCGAGCGCTTCGCCGCGGACGACTGCGAGATCGGCGCGCCCGCGCTCGCCCGCGTCGTCGAGCTGGGCGACGGCCACCCGCGCGCCACCATGCGCATCGCCCAGCAGGCGCACCTCGTGTCGATCGAGCTGGACACGCGCGCGATCGACCTCGAGCTCGTGCAGCTGGGCTACGAGCGCGCGCTCGAAGGCGACCGGCCGACGATGGAGCAGGTGGTGGAGCGGGTGCGGCTGCTGCACAAGCACGGGCTCGCGGTCGCGCGCGCCGTGGCGGCGGGGCAGTCTCCCCCGCGCAGGCTCCACCCGGGCGTGCGCGACCGCGTGCTCAAGCTCTTGCGCGACGCCGGGTTGCTGGAGCACGGGGGCCGCGGCGAGTGGCGGGTGATCGACCCGCTGCTGCGCCACTACCTGGTGGCGCTCGACCCCTTCGGCTGATCGCGTAGCGCCGCCCGCTTGATCTTGCCGCTCGGGGTCTTCGGGAGCTCGTCCACGAAGTCGACGATTCGCGGGTGCTTGTAGGGCGCCGTGGTCTCCTTCACGTGATCCTGGAGCTCGCGCGCCAGCTCCTCGCCCGGCGCCGTGCCGTCGCGCAGCACCACCACGGCGCGCACCACCTGGCCGCGGATCTCGTCGGGGGCCGGCACGGCGGCGGCCTCCACCACCGCCGGGTGGGCCACCAGCGCCGACTCCACCTCGAACGGACCGATGCGGTAGCCGGAGGAGATGATCACGTCGTCGGTGCGGCCCTGGAACCAGAGGTAGCCGTCCTCGTCCTCGGACACGCGGTCGCCCGTGCGCCAGGGCCGGTCGCGGGCGCCGTCGAGGAAGAAGGTCGGCACCGTGGCCGGGTCGATCACGAGCTCGCCCTCGTCGACCCAGGCACGGAAGCCCGGCAGCGCCTTGCCCATCGAGCCGGGCCGCACCGGCGGGCCGATCGGCATGCCCGTGAGGTGGCCCGTCTCGGTCTGGCCGTACCCGTCGTGCACCGAGGCGCCGGCGCCCTCCTGCCAGGCGCGCACCACCTCGGGGTTGAGCGGCTCGCCCGCGGCGCAGGCGTGCCGCAGCTCGGGGAGCGGGCGCAGCTTTGCGCGGCCGGCGATCGCGCGGTACTCGGTGGGTGACATGCAGAGCACGTTCACGCGCTCGCGCTCGAGCAGCTCGAGCCGCTCCTCCGCGTCGAAGCGGGCGTCGTGGAGCAGCGCCGCGGCGCCGCGCAGCCAGGCGGCGAGGAAGGCGTTGCGCGCCGAGAGCGACCAGCCGCTGGCCGCGGTGCACCAGCACAGGTCACCCTCCCGCGCGCCGAACCAGTGCTCGGCCTGCACGCGCTGCCCGGCCAGGTAACCGTGGCCGTGGCGGATCGGCTTGGGCTCGCCGGCCGTGCCGGACGTGAAGACGATCAGCGCCGGGTCGCCGGCTTCCACCTTCGCCGCGCCCGCGGGTGCGGCGTCGAGCAGAGCGGGATCGGGGATCGCCAGCAGCGCGCCGTCGAAGCCCGCCGCCGAGACCAGGTCGAGGTCGCGCTCGTCGGCCACCACGGCGCGCGGGTCGAGCAGCTCCATGCGTGCGCGCAGGTCGGCCGGTCGCAGCTGCTCGGTGCACGGCTGCGCGACCGCGCCGAGCCGCCAGCAGGCGAGCATCGCGTACACCCACTCGGGTCGGTTGCCCGCCACGGTCATCACCACGTCGCCGCGGCCCACGCCCCGGCTCGCGAGCGCGCCGGCCATGCGCGCCGAGCGGTCGGCCACCTCGCCGAAGCCGATCTCGCGCCGCTCGCCGTCCCGCGCGATCGCCACGAGCGCGGTGCGCTCGGGAGCGGCCGAGTCCACGAGCTCGGCGGTCAGGTTCATGCGCGCGGCGGCCAGCGCTCGCCCGCGCCGAGGCGCTCGAGGCCGAGCCACGCGAAGTCCGTCACCGCCCGCACGATCGCATCTTCGGCAAGGACATGACGCGCACCCGGCCCGCGCCGTCTGACCCCTCTGCGGGGAGGAGTCCGAGGACTTCGGTCGAAGCGGTGTGAAAAAGAACTAAAGCGGGTAGGACGCTCGCCGATAGTTCTGGTAGCTTCACCGCCACGCCGAATCCCCGGGGACAACCGGGGAACGGGGGAACCAAGGTGGCTGCGGCCACTGGGGCGAACTTCCTGAGCAATCAGGAGGCGCGCGAGCTCTTTCAGCGCGAGCCCGTCAGCTAACCCCGTAGGCGTTCGAAAGAGAATGCCTTCCCGTTCACGCAACACACTGCTGCGCGCCCTCGGCGCCCTCGTCGCCTTCGCCTGCCTGGTGGGCGCGACCGTGGCCGCCCCCGGAGCCGCCGCCCAGACCCCCACGGGTGGGGCGGTCTTCACGCCGCCGCCTCCGCCGCCGGCCAAGGCCGCGCTTGTCGACGGCCGGGTGATCGCCCCGGCCTCGGCGCCCACGCGCGTCAAGCGCGTGATCGAGGCGGCCAACCGGATCGTCGAGAAGCCCTACATCTACGGCGGCGGTCACAAGGCCTACCTGAGCGGCGTGCTCGACGCCGGCTACGACTGCTCGGGCGCCGTCTCGTACGCCCTCTACGGCGGCCGCTTCCTGCGCTCGCCGCTGCCGAGCGGCTCGCTGATGGGCTGGGGCCAGGAGGGCACGGGCCGCTGGATCACCGTGTACGCCAACGGCGGCCACGCCTATGTCGTGGTGGCCGGCCTGCGCTTCGACACCTCGATGCGGGACCCGGACGCGCCGGGCCCATCCACCGGCCCGCGCTGGTCCAAGACCCTGCGCCGCTCCTCCTCGTTCGTGGCGCGCCATCCCGGCGGCTACTAGGCCCTCGGCCGAAAATCCCGGCGATATCCTCCGGCCAATGGCTGTCGCCACGAACGCCTTCACCGAGAAGACCGAGGATCAGCAGGCCATCACCGAGATGGTCCGGCAGTTCGTCGACAACGAGGTCATCCCGATCGCCGAGGAGCACGATCACGAGGACACCTTCCCGGAGGCGGTCGTGGAGCAGATGAAGGAGCTCGGCCTGTTCGGCGTGACCATCCCCGAGGAGTACGGCGGGATGGGCCTCGACCTCACCACCTACGCGATGATCGTCGAGGAGCTCTCGCGCGGCTGGATCTCGATCTCCGGCATCGTGAACACGCACTTCATCGGCTCGTACCTGCTGATGAAGTTCGGCACCGACGAGCAGAGGGAGCACTTCCTGCCGCAGATGGCCACCGGCGAGCTGCGCGCGGCCTTCTCGCTCTCCGAGCCCGAGTGCGGCTCGGACGTGCAGGGCATCAAGTCGACCGCCAAGCGCACCGAAGGCGGCGACTGGGAGCTGAACGGCCAGAAGATGTGGGTCACGAACGGGCTCGGTTCGGGGGTCGTGTTCGTGCTGATGAAGAGCGACCCCAAGGCCGAGCCGGCCCACAAGGGGATGACCTGCTTCCTCACCGAGAAGACGCCCTGGCAGGAGCAGAACGACGGCCTCACGGTCCCGCCCAAGATCAAGAAGATGGGCTACAAGGGCGTTGAGTCGACGGAGCTTGTGTACGACGGCTACCTGTGCCCGCCCGAGCGCATCCTCGGCGGCGAGGAGAACGGGCTCGGCAAGGGCTTCGCCCAGATGATGGACGCGCTCGAGGTGGGCCGCGTGAACGTGGCCGCGCGCGGCGTTGGCATCGCCCAGCGGGCGCTCGAGCTCGCCCTGCGCTACTCGCAGGAGCGAAAGACCTTCGGCAGGCCGATCGCGGGCCACCAGGCGATTCAGTTCAAGCTCGCCGACATGGCCACAAAGATCGAGGCCGCGCGCCTGCTCACGCTGAAGGCGGCGCGCATGAAGGACGCAGGGCAGCGCTCGGACCTCGAGGCGGGCATGGCCAAGCTTTTCGCCTCCGAGACCGGCAAGGAGGTCGTGGAGGAGGCGTTCCGCATCCACGGCGGCTACGGCTACTCCAAGGAGTACGAGATCGAGCGCCTCTACCGCGACGCCCCGCTGCTCCTGATCGGCGAAGGAACCTCCGAGATCCAGCGAATGGTGATCGGCAAGAAGCTGCTCGAGCGGAACAAGCTCTAGCCATGACCACCACAGGCACCAGGGCGCTGATCGCACAGGCGGTCGAGGGCCTCCAGGAGGAGGTGCCCTCCTTCCGGCAGATCAAGCTCGTCGCGCGCCTCGAGCTGCGCGCCCGCGGCGCCGACGTGCCGATCTGGCGCGTGGAGATCCCCGGCCCCAAGATCGACCGCGACCCGGCGGCCGACGCCCGCGTCGACGTGTCGGTGGCGCGCTCTCACTTCAACGAGCTGGCCGCCGACGGGCAGCTCAGGCACTGGGTCGACGCCTATGAGCACGGCCACGTACGGGTGACCGGCGACGCCGCGGTGATCAAGCTGCTGGGCAACGTGATCCAGCGCCAGCTCGCCCGGCGCTGAGCCTCAGGCGCCTGGCGAGAGCACCAGCTGGGTGCAGGTGAAGAAGGCGGCGTCGCGGCCGCTCTCCTTCCTGATGCGGACCTCCCAGACCTGCGTGCGCCGGCCCACGTGAAGCGGCCGGCCGATGGCGGTGAGCACGTCGCCGACCCGGCCGGCCGAGAACACGTTGGCCTTGAGCTCGGCGGTGGTGAAGTCGCCGCCCGCGGGGAGGTGGCGGAAGGTTCCCCAGGCCGCCACGGTGTCGGCGAACGCGACCCAGACGCCGCCGTGCACGTAGCCGCCAGGATGCAGGTGGCGCTCGTCGACCTCGAGCCGGCCCTCCACCTCGTCGTCCTCGATCCGCACCACCTCGATGCCGAGGTCGCCGGGAAAGCTCCGCCCGATGCCCTGCCGGAAGAGCTCCGGCGTGATGTCCGGGTTGGTCACCCCGGCGGCGCCATCTCGGCGCCCCCGTCGTAGACCTTGACCACCCGCACCGCGCCCGGCGGCGCGGCGTCGAGGCAGAGGCCGCAGAGCACGCACTCGTCGAGGTTCTCGTCCACGATGCTCACACCGCCGTCGGAGGCGGCGAAGATGTCCACCGGGCAGGCCTCCTCGAGCCGGCGCGCCAGCTCGGCGTCCGCGCTGGCGTCGTCGGCCACCACGACCTGGATGAAGATCCCGTTCACGGGGCCACCGCCGCCATCCGCTCCTTCACGAGCGCCGGGATCTCGGCGATCTCCTCCGCCACCACGATGCCGGCGGAGGCGAGCCGCGCGATCTTCTCGGTAGCCGTGTCCTCCTTGCCCTCCACGATCGTGCCGGCGTGCCCGAAGCTCATGCCGGGCATCTCGTCCATGAAGCGGCCCGCCATGAAGGCGACGATCGGCAGCGGGTGCTCCGACTCCTCGGTCACGTAGCGGGCGAGCTCCGCCTCCATCCGGCCGCCCGGCTCCGTGTAGATCACGATCGCCTCGGTCTGGCCGTCGGCCTCGAAGAGCGGCATCAGCTCGGCGTAGGAGGAGCCGATGATCGCGTCGCCGCCGATCGACACCGCGGTCGACTGGCCGAGCCCTGCGGCGCTGAGCGTGGAGGACATCTCGGTGGTCATCCCGCCCGAGCGCGAGATCACGCCGACCGGCCCGGGCGTGTAGGCCTTGGCGGCGTCCCCGGCGGGACCGCCGATGCCGCCCATCTTGATCACGTCCGGCACGATCACGCCGAGGCAGTTGGGGCCGATGATCCGAGCGCCTCGGGACGCCGCGAGCTCCACCATCTGCGCCACGTCGCCGCGCGGGATCCGCTCGGTCACGATCACGATCAGCTCGATGCCGTGCACGATCGCCTCGAACACCGCGTCCTTGGTGAACGCGGGGGGGACCGTGACGACCGAGCCCTTGATCGGCGCTCCGTGATGCTCCACGGCCTGCGCGACCGTGTCGAACACCGGCACTCCGTGAACGTCGCGGCCGAGGCGGCCGGGCGTGACCCCGCCCACGATCTTCGCGCCGGCGCCGTAGTCGAGGCACTCGCGCGTGAGGTTCACGGCCTCGCGGCCGGTGATGCCCTGCACGATGAAGGTCGTGTCGGCGTCGATCAGGATGCTCACGCCGCCGCCGATCCCTTCTCCACGGCGCGCCGCGCGGCCTCGTGCATTGAGACGCTGCGGTCGCAGTACTCCACTCCGTACTTCTCGAGGATCTTGAAGCCCTCGTCCTCCCACGCGCCCGGGATGCGGAAGATCGCGATCTTCTCGGCCGGGTCGTAGCCGAGCTCGAGGCAGGCCTTGACCACCCCCCGGGCCACGATGTCGACCCGCGTGTTGGAGACGATCGACATCATCACGGCGATCTTGTCGACGCCGGGCTTCTGCAGCACGAGCTTGGCGAGCCCGCAGGCCTTGCGCACCGAGGGGTTGCCGCCGATCTCGCAGTAGTTGGCGGGACGGCCGCCGTGGGCCCGGACGGCGTCGAAGAGCGTGAGCGAGCCGCCGCCCGCGCCGATCACGAGTCCGAGATCGCCGTCGAACTCGGTCACGTTGCCGGCCACGCCGCGGTGGTCCATCGAGTCGACCGCCTCGCCGGCCAGCTCGAACTCGGTGGGCTCGCGCGCCTCGCGCGTCTCCTCCTCGCCGACGCCGAGGTCGTTCAGAAGGGCCCGCTGGCGCGGGCGCGCCTCGTTCTCCATCTCCATGTGCGCGTCGAGTCCCACGAACGAGCCGTCCACGAGCTCGCCGAGCGGGTTGATCTCGGCCAGCGTCATGTCGTAGTCGGTGAACAGGCGGGCCAGGCGGGTGAGGATCGGCGTGATGCGGGTCAGCTGGCGCCCAGTGACGCCGGTGGAGGCGATCACCTCCTTGGCCATGAAGTCGCTGAACGGCTCGATCGTCGAGAAATGGCGGCGGCCCACCTTGTCGGGCTGCTCCTCGGCCACCTGCTCGATGTCGATGCCGCCGACGGGCGAGAAGATCATCACGGGCCGCTTGCGCAGCCCGTCCCAGACGACGCCCGCGTAGTACTCCCGCTCGACCTCGGCCTTCGGGTCGACAAGGACGCCGCGCGGCATGTGGCCGCCGATCTCGAGCCGCAGGATCGCCTCGGCATGGTCGGCGGCCTCGTCGGCGTCGTCGGCGAACTTGACCCCGCCGGCCTTCATGCGGCCGCCGGTCAGGACCTGCGACTTGATGACCGTGGGCCCGCCGATCCGGTGGGCGATCTCGCGCGCCTGCTGGGCCGTGGTCGCGAGGCCGAAATCGGTGACCGGGATACCGGCGCGCCGCGTGATCTCGCGCGCCTCGTACTCGAAGAACCGCATGAGGGGCGGGAAATCTAGCGGTCGGGGGCCTACGCCGGCATCGGCGCCTTGGTCGGAACCACCGCGTTCGTCTCCCTACTCGACTGCGAGCCCGAGAGCACCACGAGCCCGACGATCATCACCGCGAACCCGGCCAGCGCGACCGCGCCGCCGACGAAGGTCTCGTGCAGCGACTCGTCGAAGGCGAATACGCCGAGCGCCACGCTCACCACCGGATCGAGCGACATCTGGGTCGCCGCCGCGGGCGCTAGCGCGCCCGTCTGCAGCGCGGCCGAGCTCAGCGTCATGCCGACCCAGCCGACCGCGACCAGGGCGTACAGCTGCCAGTGGACGAAGATGTCGAGGATCCCGTCGTCGAACTGATCGGCGACCGCCTTCGTCAGCACTGCGCTCAGCGCGAACAGGATGCCCGCCGCGCTGCCGAGGAGCGATGCCTTGACGCCCGGCGAGCGCCCCTTGGCGACCAGGGCCAGGGCGCCGGAGGCCGCCAGGCAGATCGCCCCCGACACGATCCACACGCTCAACTCGGGGTCGTCCACGCCGCCGGTCGGGTTGGACACCACCACGAACGACGCCACGCCGCCGACGACGGCCGCGGCCCCGAGGATCTCGTTGCGCGTGAGCCGGCGCCGGTCGAGCCGCGCGCCGAAAGGGAGCGCGAACACGACGGCCGTGGCGAGCAACGGCTGCACGACGACGATGCGCCCGACGGCAAGGGCCACCGCCTGGAGCACGAACCCAAGCGCGTCCGCGACGATCCCGGCGAGCCAGACGGGCTCCTTCGCCAGCCGCACCAGCAGGCCGGCCTTCATCGCCTCCTCGTCGGGCACCTGCATCGCGGCCCGCTGCTGCAGCACTGTGCCGACGCCGAATAGGAGCGCGGCGGCGAGCGCGAGGACGATGTCCATATCGCGGCCCGCCTAGGCGGGCTGGAGCTCGTACGCCTCGGCCAGCTCCGGATCCTTGCGGGCCAGCATCTCGGCGAGGTCGACCATCACCTTGCACTGCTTCCAGGTGGCGTCGTCCTGCATCTTCCCGTCGATCATGTGGACGCCGCGCCCGTCCGGGATCGCCTGGATCACCCGCTTGGCGAACCTGACCTCGTCCGGATCGGGGGAGAAGACCTTCTTGGCGATGTCGATCTGCGCCGGGTGGAGCGACCACGCGCCGACGCACCCGAGCAGGAACGCGGCGCGGAACTGCGTCTCGCAGCCCGCGGTGTCCTTGATGTCGCCGAAGGGCCCGTAGAAGGGCAGGATGCCCGCACCGGCGCAGGCGTCGACCATGCGGGCGATCGAGTAGTGCCAGGGGTCCTGCTGCGCGGTCGCACGCGGTGCCTCGGAGCCGTCCTCCGGCGGATCGGCGATCACGCGGTAGCCGGGGTGCCCGCCGCCCACGCGCGTGGTCTTCATGCGCCGGTTGGCGGCCAGGTCGGCCGGCCCGAAGCTCATGCCCTGCATGCGCGGGCTCGCCGTTGCGATCTCCTCGAGGTTCGTCACGCCCTGCGCGGTCTCGAGGATCGCGTGCACGAGGAGCGGCCGCTCGAGGCCCGCCCTCGCCTCGAGCTGCGCCAGCAGCCGATCGACGTAGTGGATGTCCCAGGCGCCTTCGACCTTGGGCACCATCACCACCTCGAGCCGGTCGCCGATCTCGCCGACGACCTGGGCGAGATCGTCGAGCACCCAGGGGCTCTCGAGCGCGTTCACCCGGGTCCAAAGCGCCGTCTCACCCAGCTCCATCTCGCGGCCCACCCGGATCAGCCCCTCGCGCGCCGCCTCCTTGCGGTCGACCGGGATGGCGTCCTCGAGGTTGCCCAGCAGGACGTCGACCTTGGGCGCGATCTCGGGGGCCTTGGCGACCATCTTCTCGTTCGAGAAGTCGAGGAAGTGGATCATCCGCGACGGTTTGACCGGGATCTCGCGGAGCGGCTCCGGCGCGCCGATCGCGAGCGGCTTCAGGAAGTCACGAGGGTTGCGCACGGGGCCCGAGGCTAGTACACGGCGTTCAGCGAGCGGCGATCCGGAAGCGGGTCGCCTTTCGTACCGAGCGGTTGCCGGCGGCGTCGCTGGCGCGGATGAGCGCCCGGTAGCGGCCGGGTCGGAGGGCCCGCGCGCGGATCTTGCCCGTGAAGCGGGTGCTGTTCCTCCCGCTCGTCGCGTTTCGCCGAAGCCTGCCGACGACCCTGTGCCGGCCACCGGGGAGCTTGCGCTGGATCGTGAGCGTCACGCGCGCCTGCTCGCTGAGCGTGTAGCGGAAGCGGGTGCCGCGCCGTACGGCGAACAGGGCCGGCGCGGCCCGGAACCCGCTCACCAGAGGCGCTTCCCGGTCCACGGCCGGAACGGTCGGCGGAGCATCGCCAGCCGCGGGGGGCAGGGCCGGCGGGAGCTCGTAGGCGCCCAGATCGCGCCGTGCAAGGCCGTCGCCGTTCCCGTCCATGACCAGCGGATTGCCGTCGAGGTCGAGGCCCTGCTGCGTGATCGGGTCGCCCGAATCGATCAGAGCCGAACCGGCGCGCAGCCGGTAGTCGCCGGCGACGGCGTCCACGAAGCCGGCGTCACCCACGTTGGAGACGTTCGTCTCGGCGATGTCCTCGTTGCCTCCGCGGGCGCCGACCAAGTTCGCGCTCGAGTTGTAGTCGGAGTACGAGGCACTGATCTTCGCGGTGGACACATCCGCGGCTGCGTACAGGGGTCTCTCTGCTCCGCGGATGATCGAGTTGGTCAGGCTGACCGCCACGGGTGAGCCTGTGAGGATGCCCGTGACCGCTGCGACCCCGAAGGTGTTCAAGACGTTCGGGCCGACGATCGTCACGCCGTCGGCTGTCACGGTGGTGGGGGAGCCCTTGCGCGTGAGCGCGCCGATGCCCGCACCGGGTGTCGCGGTGAAGCGGATCAGGCTCGAGCGGATGGCCGTCGTGTTGCGGTAGGCAATGACGCCCGCTTCCGACCCGGTGAGCTGCGACTGCTCGATCGCGCCGCCGTACTCGCTGTGAACGGCGGTCTTCGCGCTCGCGGACGAGCGCCGCACGGCGCCGCCACCGGTCTCGAGTAGGACCCCGACCGTGTCCTGGCCGCTGCCGAGGGCGACACTCGAGTCCTCGAGCGTGCCGCCGTTAAAGAGCTCGACGCCAGAGCGATTGTTCGCCTGCGTCGCATCCTCGATCACCTCGACCCGCCGGCCGAGACCCGACGTCGAGAGCCCCTTGAGCCCGGCAGCCGCGGTTTGGGGCAGCCGGATCGTGAGGTCGTTGACCGAAGAGCCGGCGCCGCCGAGGAGTCGCAGCACGAAGGAGGCAGCGGAGGGGGCGGTGAGGACGGTCTGGCCGCGTCCCTGGCCGATGATCTGGACCGGCGAGCTCGACTCGCTGTAGTAGAAGCCGGTCGTGGTCGGCGCCGAGTAGATGGCGGCGCCGAGGAACACGCGGTCCGGATCGGTCGCGTTGTCCGCAAGGTCGAGAGCCTGCTCGAGGTTCGGAATGGGCGTCCCGCCGCAGCCGGTGTTGGGGGCGACGCAGTAGTCGGCGGCGCCGGCGGTGGCGGGGGCGAGCCCAGCGAGCATTGCTACCGGCGCGGCGAGCAGAAACGGTGTAAGGCGCATTCGTGTCATCAGGAGAGCGAGCCTCTCGTCGCGGCCCACTTCGAGCCAGGGGGGCAGGCCGACGACCAGGCGTCGGTTCTCCGCCGGATAGCATTCCGCCGCCCATGAGCGAAGGCATCGAGACCAGCCAGGCCGCCCGCGAGGCGTCAGGCGCGCGCCAGTACGGCCGATACCTCGAGGAGTTCGAGGTCGGCGCCGTCTACAAACACTGGCCGGCCAAGACGGTGACCGAGGCGGACGACCACCTGTTCTGCCTGCTCACCATGAACCACCACCCGCTGCACATCAACGACGTTTACGCGGCGCAGTCCCAGCAGGGCCGGAACGTGGTGGTGGGACCGCTCGTCTACTCGCTGGCGCTCGGGATGTCGGTGGGCGACGTGTCCGGCAAGGCGATCGCCAACCTCGCCACGGAGGAGCTCTCGCACCCGGCGCCGGTCTTCCACGGCGACACCCTCTTCTGCGAGTCCGAGGTGCTCGACGTGCGCCCGTCGCAGTCAAAGCCCGATCGCGGCGTGGTCAAGGTCCACACCCGCGTGTACAAGCAGGACGGCGCGCTGGTGGCCGAGTTCAAGCGCGCGGTGCTGGTGCCGCGCAAGCCGCAGGCCTGAGCCGGCGGCGCAGCCCGATCCCGGCGACGGCCAGCAGCAGACCGCCGGCCGCGAGCGGGGCGGGGTCGAAGCCGGTGAACGGCAGCGTGTCCTCGGAGCCGTTCAGGGTCCTGGCGTCGTCGTCATAGGACTGCGCGGAGGCCGCTCCGGCGCCGCCGAGCCCGAGCGCTCCCACCGCGAGGGCGCATGCGATTGCTTCCTTTCGATGGCTCATGGGCGCATGATCGGCGGCCCATCGGACGCCACCGCCTACGATGGCCGCCGTGCTCGGGAAGTTCGTCTACTGGCTGGCCGTGCTGGCGGTGTCGATCGCGCTCGTGATCGGCCTCATCCTCTGGTTCGAGTCCCAGGACGAGTCCCGCATCGACGACTCCGGCGCCGCGCCCGGGCTCACCGTCTAGCGCACCCGCGCCGGCTGGCGGTCGACCTGCCGCGCGAACACGATGATGCGTTGGGCCGCGCTGTAGAGCGGATGGCAGGCGCTCAGCAGCAGCCGCCGGTAGCCGGCCGGCTCGAGCACCGACAGGTCCTGGTCGTCCACGATCACCGTGCGTTCGACGCGGTAGACGAAGCGGCCGTCCGGCATGTCGACCACGATCCGGTCCCCCGGGTCGAGCTGGTCGATCTCCCGGAAAGGCGCCCCGTAAGTGGTGCGGTGCCCGGCGATCGCCACGGTGCCCGGCTCGCCCGGCAGCGGTGTCTCCGGATAGTGCCCCGGCCCCCTTCGCAGGCTGCCGAGGTCGGTGCCCTCGATCACGTATTCGGAGACGCCGATGGCCGGGATCGCAATTCGCGCGATGGCGTCCCCCTCGAGCGGCTCGCGCCGCACCACGCGGCGCGGCGGGTCGAAGTAGGCGGTCTCGAGCTTGCCCTGGTGGCGCTCGGCCACGAACGCGGACACGGGCTCCTGCCACAGCAGGGTCACGGCGGCGTCGGCGATCAGCAGCGTCCCGCTCACGATCATCACCGACGCCACGAAGCGCAGCACGGCCCGCATCCGCCGGAGTGTAAGAGCCAAACGCTCGCAGCCGGCCGAGCCGGCTGCTCGCGCACGGCGGCGCTTGGGATACGGTTACCGGCCTTCCCGGCAGGCGATGAAGGAGACCCAGCACCAGTGACACAGGCAGCCACCGCTCCCACCACTCACCCGAGGCTCGTAGCCTGGGTCGAGCAGTTCGCGGAGCTCACCCAGCCCGGCCAGATCCACTGGTGCGACGGGTCGGCGGAGGAGTACGACCGGCTCTGCCAAGAACTCGTGGACGCGGGGACCTTTGAGCGCCTGTCGGACGCCAAGCGCCCGAACTCCTACCTCGCGCGCTCGGATCCGGCGGACGTGGCCCGGGTCGAGGACCGAACCTTCATCTGCTCGGAGCGGGAGGAGCTCGCAGGTCCCACGAACAACTGGCGCGACCCCGCGCAGATGCGCGAGACGCTCACGGGCCTCTTCCGTGGCTCGATGCGCGGGCGCACGATGTACGTCGTGCCCTTCTCGATGGGCCCGCTCGGCTCGCCGATCGCACACATCGGCGTCCAGCTCACCGACTCGGCCTACGTGGCCGTCTCGATGCGCATCATGACCCGCATGGGCGCCGGCGCGCTCGAGGTGCTGGGCGACGACGGCGAGTTCGTGCCCTGCCTGCACTCGGTCGGCGCGCCGCTCGAGGAGGGCGCCGAGGACGTGCCGTGGCCCTGCAACGCGGACAACAAGTACATCGTGCACTTCCCGGAGACGCGCGAGATTTGGTCGTTCGGCTCGGGCTACGGCGGTAACGCGCTGCTCGGCAAGAAGTGCTTCGCGCTGCGGATCGCGTCGGTGATGGCCCACGACGAGGACTGGATGGCCGAGCACATGCTGATCCTCAAGCTCGTCTCGCCGGAGGGGAAGGTCAAGCACGTGGGCGGCGCCTTCCCGTCGGCCTGCGGCAAGACCAACCTCGCGATGCTGATCCCGACGCTCGAGGGCTGGACGGTCGAGACGGTGGGGGACGACATCGCCTGGATGAAGTGGGGCGACGACGGGCGCCTGTACGCCATCAACCCGGAGGCCGGCTTCTTCGGAGTCGCGCCCGGAACGGGCGAGGACACGAACCCGAACGCGATGGCGACCGTGCGCGAGAACTCGATCTTCACCAACTGCGCGCGCACGGACGACGGCGACGTCTGGTGGGAGGGAATGTCCGCCGACCCGCCCTCTCACGCGATCGACTGGCACGGGGAGGAGTGGGTGCCCGGCTCCGGCGAGCCGGCCGCCCATCCGAACGCGCGCTTCACGTCGCCGGCGGCGCAGTGCCCCTCGATCGCGCCGAACTGGGAGGACCCCGAGGGCGTGCCGATGGACGCGTTCCTGTTCGGCGGGCGGCGCGGGGCGGTGGTGCCGCTCGTCTACGAGTCGTTCGACTGGGAGCACGGCGTGTTCCTCGGCGCGGTGATGGGCTCCGAGAAGACGGCCGCCGCCGCGGGCAAGGTGGGCCAGCTGCGCTTCGACCCGATGGCCATGCTGCCCTTCTGCGGCTACAACATGGCCGACTACCTCGCCTACTGGCTCGCTACCGGCCGCCGCGAGGGCGCCCAGCTGCCGCGCATCTTCATGGTCAACTGGTTCCGCAAGGACGATGACGGGCAGTTCCTCTGGCCCGGCTTCGGCGAGAACAGCCGCGTGCTCGAATGGGTGTTCAGGCGCTGCGACGACGAGGCCGAGGCGGTCGAGACGCCGATCGGACTGGTGCCCGGTCCGGAGGCGATCGACACCGCCGGGCTCGACCTGGCGGACGGCGCGATGGAGGAGCTCCTGCGGGTCGATCCCGAGGAGTGGAAGGCGCAGCTCCCGCAGCTGCGCGAGCACTTCGCGGAGTTCGGGGACGCCCTGCCCGACGAGCTGCGCGCGCAGCTCGACACGCTGGAGCGGCGGCTCGACGCGTACGCTTGAGCGCATGAGCGTCACGGACACGAGGACCGTCGGGTCGATCATCGGCGGCAGCACGCACACGGATGGAGAGCGCATCGAGTCGCGCAATCCCGCGAACCTCGACGAGATCGTCTGCGAGGCCGTCCTGGGCGACGCGCAGACGTTCGCGGACGCCTGCCGGGCGGCGCGCGAGGCGCAGCGCGAGTGGCGCTCGGTGCCCGCCCCGGTGCGCGGCAAGGCGATCCAGCAGATCGGGCGGCTCGTGGAGGACAACAAGGAGGCGCTCGCCCGGCTCGTCACGCGCGAAATCGGCAAGCCCTACCCGGAGTCGCTCGGTGAGGTTCAGGAGATCGTGGACACCTGCGACTTCTTCGTCGGCGAGGGGCGCCGCCTCTACGGGCAGACGGTGCCGTCCGAGATGCCCGACAAGCAGCTCTTCACCTTCCGCAACCCCGTGGGCGTGGCGGCGATCATCACCGCCGGCAACTTCCCCGTCGCCGTCCCGTCCTGGTACCTCGTGCCGGCGCTGCTGTGCGGCAATGCCGTCGTCTGGAAGCCGGCGGAGTACGCCCCCGCGCTCGGCGACGCGCTCGGTCAGCTGTTCATCAACGGCGGCCTTCCGGACGGCGTCTTGAACGTCGTGCAGTGCCACGGCCCGAGCGCCTTCGAGGGGCTCGAGCGCGCGCTCGAGGAGGGGCTGGTCGACAAGGTGGGCTTCACCGGCTCGTCCGCTGTCGGCTCGCGCATCGGGGAGCTGTGCGGGCGTCACGTGCAGTCGCCATGCCTCGAGCTGGGGGGCAAGAACCCCCTGGTGGTGATGGAGGACGCCGACCTGGACCTCGCGGCCGAGGGGGCGCTCTTCAGCGGCTTCGGCACCGCGGGCCAGCGCTGCACGTCACTCGGCACCGTGATCGTCCAGGAGTCGGTCCACGACAACTTCATGCGGCGCTTCAGCGCGCTGGTCGAGGACGCAGCGATTGGCGACCCCACGGAGGACGTGCTCTACGGGCCGATGATCCACGAGCGCTTCGCCGAGCGCTTCGAGGACTGGCTCGGACTGATCCGCGACCACCACACGGTCTCGGGCTCGACCGGCCGGGGCCGGATCAGCGCCGACAACCCGCGCGACGGCTTCGTGGGCGACCCTGACGCCGGCATCTACTGCCACCCCACGATCGTCGACGGGGTGCGGGCCGACGACGACATCTACTCGACCGAGACGTTCGGCCCGATTGTGGGCGTGGCGAGCTTCTCCGACTTCGACGAGGCGATAGCGCTGGCGAACGGCCATGGCTACGGGCTCTCGTCGGCGATCTACACGACCGACGCGAAGTGGGCCTTCCGCTTCCGCGAGCGCGTGAGCGCCGGCATGGTGTCCGTGAACAACTCCACGAGCGGCGCCGAGGCGCACCTCCCGTTCGGGGGCAACGGGCGCTCGGGCAACGGCAGCCGTCAGTCAGGCATGTGGGTGCTCGACCAGTTCACGCGCTGGCAGTCGCTCAACTGGGACTACGCCGGCAAGCTCCAGAAGGCGCAGATGGACGTCGCCGAGCTGAGCGGCGACGCCGATTTCCGCCTGGCCTGGGACTAGCCGGCCTGCACCGAGGTCCGCTGCCACGGGTGGATGATGCACTGGAAGCGGTGCGTCCCCGTCGCGAGCGCTCCGGTGGTCAGGCTCTCCCGCGGCGGAACCCCGGTGGCGCCAAACAGCGGGCCCGGGTTCGCGCACTCGGGGATCGCGGTCAGGCCGATCAGCTCGTTGATCTCGTCGACACAGCCACCGCCGAAGGCCGCCACCTCGGTGAAGGTGTGAAATTCGCCGCCGCGGTTGGTGGCCGTGACGGTGCCGCCTGCTCGCAACCCGACACGCTCCGGCGAGAAGCGCCACGCGGGCGCCTCGCCCATGGTCAGCAGCTGGTCGATGAACTCGTCGAAGGTCACATCGCCGTTCTTCACGCATGAGCCGTCCCCGAGCACGGCGTTGAAGCTCGCCGGCTCGCAGGCGTCCAGGATCTGAACATTGCGATGGTTGGCCGACGCCGATGCGACGCCCGTGAACGCGAAGACTGAAATGACGGCCGCGATAGCGATCGCGACGCCCCTCCGGATGTGGCGCATTGGGCCGACCTCCAAGTCGATGAAAACGAGTCCGCGGGCACCCTAACCGGTCACACGTCGCATCGCCACTATGAGGCACGAACCGCCTCCTGGGCCGGGTCCCGCTCGACGCCGCTCGCTCGCAGCAGGTCGACCGCCAGGAGGCGCACCTGGCCGACGATGTGGAGCGCGCTCAGGTTCCCCGTCTGCGCCAGCACGGTGTTGGCCGTCGCGGCGGCGCTGACGGCCTCCTCGCGCAAGGGACCTCGGTCCCCGTCCTCGAGCACGGCGTGCAGCCCTCGAGTGGCCCTGGCCAGGCCGTCGATGGCGGCGCGGATCTCGGCCGGCGTGGCGTCGTCGAGCGCGATCGCGCGACCCACGCCGCGGGCCAGCGAGCGCGCGTCCCCGATCGCCAGGCGCAGGTGGCGTGCGAGCTCCGACAGCTCGGCCAGCTCGTCGAGGGCCTCGCGCCGGCTGAGTGACATGCGGGCCGTGTCGGACGCCTCCGCCAGAGAGTCCTCGAGGTCGTCGTGGTAGGGGCGCAGGCGCGCCACCTCCTCCACCGCCCGATCGGCCTCCGCCGCGTCGCGGCGTTCGACGGCGGCCGCGATGTGATCGAGCGCCGCGGCGAGGCTGTCGATCACCGGGCCGGCCTCGGAGCGGGCCATTCGGCGGGGGTCGACCGGAAGCAGGAGCGAGCCCACCGCCAGCGCGATCCCAGCGCCGGTGAGCGCGTCGACCGCGCGCGTGAAATCGAAGCCGCTCTCGGGCGCCTGCAGGGTGGACACGAGCACCGCCGAGGCGCCTGCCTGCGAGGCCAGGAGCGGCCCGCCGCCCACCAGGATCGCCGCGAACATGGCGAGCGCCACCACCACGCCGATCTGCCAGGTGCCGGTGCCGATCCAGGCCACCAGCAGGTCGGCGATCGCGATGCCCACGCCAACGCCGAGCGCCAGCTCGACCGCGCGGCGGCGGCGCTCTCCGATCGTCAGGCCGAGGGTGATCACCGCGGCGATCGGGGCGAAGAAGGGCTGGTCGTGGCCGAGGAGGTCGGTGGCCACGAGCCACGCGGCCGAGGCCGCTACGGCCGTCTGGAGGATCGGCCGCGCGGCGGCGGTCGTTCGCTCGCGCCGGGTGCGCAGACCGCTGCGGGACGCCCGAGCGGCTTCCTCGAGCAGCTCGGCGCGGACCGGGCGCCGCGCCAGCTCCGCGGCCCGCGCCCGCCGGCTCACCGGTACCAGCGCGGCGACACGTTCGGCGGCGGGCCGAGGGCGGCGCGCGCCACGAGCACGGTCGGCTCGCGCAGGGACAGGTGCCCCTTGAGCGCCATGGCGAAGTGCTCGCCGAGCCCGTCCACGGCGTCGGCGCGCACGCCGAACGAGCGCGCCATCGCCACGAAGTCGGGGTTGTCGAGGTCCACGCCCTCGCGCGGGTGGCCGTGGAGGTCCTGGTCGAAGCGGATCATCCCGTAGCCGCCGTCGTCCACGATCACGGCGCTGAGCGGGATCCGCTCCTGGCGGGCCGCGGCCAGCTCGCCCACTGCGTAGAGGAAGCCGCCGTCGCCGGAGAGGCTCACCACCGGTCCCTCGTCCGCCAGCGCGGCTCCGAGGCCCTGCGGGAACGCGCAGCCGAGCGTTCCCCAGCCGAGCGGATAGGCGAACTTGCGCGGCGCCCTGACACGGTGGAAGCCGCCCAGCCAGTAGCCGGGGATGCACATGTCGCTCACCACGATCGCGTCGTCGGGCAGGGCGGCCTCGAGGGCGTCGATGAAGGCGCTCGCATCGGGCTCCGACTCGGCGAGCTCGCGCCGCACCTCCGCGTTCAGGCGACGCACGCGCTCGGCCAGCGCGTCGTGGCCTCCACGCTCGCCCAGCCGCTCCGCCAGCACCGCGCTCACCGCGGCGGCGTCGCCCTCGATCAGCGCCTCGGGCCGGTAGTTCTTCGAGGCGTCGGCCGCGTCGACGTTGATCGCCACCAGGTGCGGCGGCTGGGGCTGGCGCCAGCCCTGGGTCGTCATCGCGTCGAAGTCGGTGCCGATGCCCACCACGAGGTCGGCCTCGTCCCAGAGCGCGCCGACCTGCGGAACGTGGGCCGTTCCCTCCACCAGGCACGGATGCCCGGGCGCCAGCAGGCCGCGCGCCGAGTAGGTGAGCAGCACGGGCGCCACGAGACGCTCGGCGAGCCTGCCAACGGCCTCGCCGGCGCCCGCCTGGAGCGCCCCGCCGCCGGCCCACACGAGCGGTCTGCGGGAGTGCTCGAGCAGCTCGAGGGCGCGTTCGAGCTGATGCTCGTCGGGGCGCGTGGGATGGTGCGCGCCCGCCGGCGGCTCGTCGAGGGCGTCCGGCCGCGCGTCCCCGGACTCGGCGGCCAGCAGGTCGGTTGGCACCTCGACGTACACCGGCCTCGAGGGCGCCGCCAGCGCGGTACGCGCCGCGGCCGCAACCACGTCGCCCGCGCGGGCGGCGTCGGTCACCCGGTAGGCCTCCTTCACCACCGGGCGGAACATCGCCGCCTGGTCGGTGGCCTCGTGGAGCACGCCGCGCCAGACGCCGGGGCGCCGCACGCTTGACGGGATGTCAGTGGCGATCACGAGCACGGGCTGGCGCGAGGCCCAGGCCTCGCCCACGGCGCCGAGGGTGTTGGCGGCGCCCGGGCCGGTGGTGGTGAGCGCCACGCCGAGCCGCCCGCTCGCGCGCGCGTATCCGTCCGCGGCGTAGGCGGCGGCCTGCTCGTGGCGCACGCCCACCAGCCGGATCGACGAGTCGCCGAGCGCGCGCCAGAGCGCGAGGTTGTGCACGCCGGGCAGGCCGAAGGCCACGGTCACGCCGGCTCGCTCGAGCGCCGCGACGACCAGGTCCGCGCCTGTCAGGATCCCCACCCGCGATGAGCTCATCGCAAGCATCCTGGCAGCCCCTGCGCGGCGTCCGCGTCGCGGACCTCTCGCGCGTGCTCGCGGGGCCCTACTGCACGATGGTCCTCGCGGACCTCGGCGCGGACGTGGTCAAGCTCGAGCGCCCCCAGGGCGGAGACGAGACGCGCGGCTGGGGACCGCCGTTCGCCGCGGGAGAGGCGGCCTATTACCTCTCGGTCAACCGTGGCAAGCGCTCCTGCTCGCTCGACCTCGGCCAGCCGGATGGCCGCGAGCTGGCGCTCGAGCTGTGCGTGGGCGCCCAGGTGGTGATCGAGAACTTCAAGGCCGGCGGAGCGGCCAGGCTGGGCGTGGACTACGAGAGCGTCCGCGCTCGGAACCCCAACGTCGTCTACTGCTCGATCTCCGGCTTCGGCTCGGAGCGCGAGCCCGCCGGCCGGCCCGGCTACGACTTCGTCGCACAGGCGGAGACCGGGCTGATGTCGATCACCGGGCCTGAGCACGGCCCGCCGTCCAAGGTGGGCGTGGCCCTGGTCGACGTGCTCGCCGGCCTGCACGCCGCCGCTGCGATCCTGGCCGCGCTGGCCGGCGAGGGCGGCGGCCGGATCGAGGTGCCGCTGCTGGACAGCGGCCTCGCCGGGCTCGTGAACGTGGCCCAGAACGCGCTCGTGACCGGGCGCGAGCCCGAACGGCACGGCAACGCGCACCCGAACATCGTCCCCTACCAGGACTTCGAGACGGGCGGCGCCGGTCGGATCGCGGTCGCGGCCGCCAACGACGGCCTGTTCCGCGCGCTGTGCGGCGCGCTCGGCCTCGACGGGCTGGCAGCGGACCAGCGCTTCGCCTCCAACGCCGACAGGGTCGAGAACCGCACCGAGCTGATCCCGCTGCTCAGTGAGCGCTTCCGCGAGCGCGACGCCGAGCACTGGCTCGAGGTGCTGGCGGCCGCGGGTGTGCCAAGCGGCAAGGTGCGCAGCGTGCCGGACGCCCTGGCGGCGGCCGCCGCGGCGGGCCGGCCGGCCACGCTCTCCGTCGACCACCCGCGCGCGGGCCCGCTCGAGCTGGTGGCCTCGCCGATCTGGGGTCCGACCGATCCCAAGGCGGCCACGCCGCCGCCCCTGCTCGGGGAGCACACGGCGGAGGTGCTGGCCGAGCTGGGGCGCTCGCCCGCCGAGATCGAGGAGCTCGTGGCGCGCGGCGTGGCGCTCGTGCCATGAATCCGCGAGCCTCCGAGATGCCCCGCCGCCCCGCCGCTTCCGGCCGGCGGCGAATCGTTCCTCACCCGAGCGTCGAGGAGCGCGTCGCGCGCGGCAAGGCCGCGCGCTCGGCCGTGCCGAGATCCAGCCACGCTCGCTTCGAGCCCGCCTCCGACCGGCGAGATCCTGTCGAGCTGCTCGAGCAGCAGGCGGCCACCCGGGTTGCCGACCTGGTGCCGATTCGCTACGGCCGGATGCTCGCGTCGCCGTTTGCGTTCTACCGCGGCGCGGCCCTGATCATGGCCGCGGATCTGGCGACGACCCCGGTTTCGGGAGTGTCGGTGCAGCTCTGCGGCGACGCGCACCTGTCCAACTTCGGGGTGTTCGCCTCGCCCGAGCGCCGGCTCGTGTTCGACCTCAACGACTTCGACGAGACCCTGCCCGGGCCATGGGAGTGGGACGTCAAGCGCCTGGCCGCCAGCATGGCCGTCGCCGGACGCGACAAGGGGCTCGCGGCCAAGCAGCGCACCGAGATCGTCCGGGAGACGATCGCCGGCTACCGCCGGGCGATGCGCGACTTCGCCGCGATGCGAAACCTCGACGTCTTCTACACGCACCTCGACGCGGACGCGCTGATCGCCGGGCTCGGCGACCAGCTGACCGAGCACATGCGCGAGCGCGCGGACAGGGCGCTCGCAAAGGCGCATACCAGCGACAGCTCGAAGGCCCTCTCGCGCCTGACCGCCGTCGTCGACGGCCGGCCCCAGATCGTGAGCGACCCGCCGCTTATCGAAACCATCGACGACCTGTTCCCCGCCGAGGAGGCAGCGAGGTTCCGCGAGAGCATGCACGACCTGCTGCGCAGCTACCGAAGTACGCTCAGTCCAGACCGGCGCAGGGCGCTGGAAGGATTCCGGCTGGTCGACTTCGCGCGCAAGGTCGTGGGTGTGGGCAGCGTCGGGACCCGCGCCTACATCGCGCTGTTGCTCGGCCGCGACGACCAGGACGCGCTGTTCCTGCAGTTCAAGGAGGCGCAGGCATCGGTCCTGGAACGATTCGCCGGGAAGAGTCGCCATGCCAATGAGGGCGAGCGGGTCGTATCCGGGCAGCGCCTGATGCAGGCGAGCAGCGACATCTTCCTGGGCTGGCAGCGCAGCACCGGGTCGGATGGCGTACGGCGCGACTTCTACGTCCGCCAGCTCAAGGACTGGAAGGGCTCGTTCGACATCGACGAGGCGGTGGCGAAGGGTCTCGCCCTCTATGGCCGCACGTGCGGATGGACGCTGGCCCGCGCGCACGCCCGCTCAGGCGACCGCATCGCTATCGCGGCGTATCTCGGACGCGGCGACCGGTTCGACTGCGCCCTCGCCGACTTCGCCGAGGCGTACGCCGACCAGAACGAGCGTGACTACGCCGCTCTCGCCGAAGCGGTCGAGAGCGGGCGGATCGCCGCGCGCCCGGACGTCTGAGCGGGTCGGCTAGTGCGGCTCGTCCGACGTGGAGGCGGGCGGCCGCGACTCCTCCGCGAGCGACGTGATCGTGAGCGCCCCGCGGGACGCGTCGGTCATCACCTCGGTGGCCTCGTCGGGCGAGCGCGCGTAGAGCTCCACCAGCATGTGGATGACGATCAGGTCCTCCTCGTGCTTGTGGAAGCGCACGTGCGTGAAGAACTCACGCGTGCCGTGCTCGCCGAAGGCCGCGAACGCGAGCGACTCGGCGGCGTCCGGACCCGAGCAGGACTCGACCTGATCGGCCTCGACGGTCACCGTGCACGAGGCGACCCACGGCGTGCCGGTGATCATGCGCTCCCAGCGGTCCTCGACCGGCTCGATGCGCGAGATGCGGCGACCGTTCTCCTCGTAGAAGGTGAGCGCGAGGTGCGGCTGGTCGTGCAGGCAGTCGAGGCACTGCACCACGGCCTCTTGGACCTCCTCCACGGGCTCCACGGCCTCGCCCGTGTCGGCGTCGACCTTCAAGATGCCCTCGTAGTGAAGCTGCACCTCGAGCGTCTGCGACCAGCAGCGGTAGCAGCGCAGCCAACTCGATTGGGTGCCGATCGATTCCGGTGCCGAGCCCTCCATGCCCTCATTATGGCCGCAGCGCTCGTTCTCGCCCCGACAGGCTGCTCACTCGGGGGCGACGAGGAGCCCAAACCCGCCAAGGGAGCGCCGCGCGACGTGGCCGCGCTGGTGGCCCAACTCGAGCGTGCGACGCGCGAGCGCGACTTCGCCGGCATCTGCGAGGACATCCTCACGCGCGCCGCCCGCGAGCGCGCGGGCGGGGACGAGTGCGAGCGGCTCGTGCGCTCCGCCGCGGCGGGAGTGGAGCGACCGGCGATCGAGATCCGCCGGATCGAGGTGGAGGGCAGGCGCGCCACCGTGCGCGTTCGCACCAGCGCGCGCGGCCAGGCGCGGGTGAGCGACACCCTCGCGCTCCGCAGGGAGGACGGCGAGTGGCGCGTGGAGGCGCTCGGGGACTGAGCGCCCGTCAGCCGAGGCAGCCGGCCAGCGCCTCGAGCGTCGCGTCGAAGTCGGTCTTCGCGATCGCTCCGACGCACGGGGAGCCGGCGCCGCACTCCTGGTAGCGGCGCACCGACTCGGCCGCCTCCTCGGCACTGCCGATCGCCGCCAGCTGGCCGAGGAATTCGTCGGAGATGGCCGCGCCGGCGGCCTCCGGCCCGCCGCTCGCCATGGCCCCGTCGTAGCTCGCCACGTCCGCCTCGAAGCCCGAGCGCTCGATCGCCGCCCGGTAGAAGGGGAGCGAGAAGTAGGGGACCAGCTCCTGGCGCAGGCGGGCCCGCGCCTGGTCGGGCTCGACCGTCACCGCGGAGGGCACGGCCGCCACGATGTCGAAGCCGTCGAGCTCCCCGTCCGTCTTCGCGCGCCCCTCGCGCACCGCGGGCACCACCACGTCCCGGATGTAGGCGGGGTTGCAGAGCCACAGCACCACGCCGTCGGCGATCTCGCCGGCGAGCCGGAGCATCTTCGGCGACAGGCCGGCCAAGTAGATCGGCATGTCGGCGCGAGGCTCGACTCCCCGGAAGCGGAAGGAGGACCGGAAGCGTTCACCGGCCGGCGGCTCCTCGCCGCGCAGGATCGCGCGCACCACGGCCACGTACTCGCGCGTGTCGCGCAGTGGTTTCTCGAGCTGCTGTCCGTACCAGGCCTCCACGACCGGCCGGTGCGACACCCCGAGCCCGCACACGGCGCGGCCGTCCGAGAACTCGTCGAGCGTGGCGAACGACTGTGCCGCGGCTACCGGCGTGCGCGAGTAGATCGGCAGCACGCCGGTGCCGAGCAGGATTCTCTCCGTGCGCGCCGCATAGGCCATCAGGATCGTGACCGAGTCGCGCCCGGCCACGTGCGTCACGTACACCGACTCGTAGCCGAGCCGCTCCGCCGTCTCGACCCGCTGGACGGCCGTCTCGAGCGAGCGGCCCACGGAGATGAACGAGCCCAGCGCCACGGGGGCGCCAGCCTAGCCCCTCAGGCCGCGCTCGTCGCTCCGCCCAGGAAGCCGCTCGCGGACGCCGGCGACTCCATCACCGCGCGCACCTCGACGGTGCCCCAGTGCACCATCGGCATGCGCGCCGCCCAGCCGAGTGCCGTGTCCCGATGCGGTACGTCGATGAGGTAGTAGCCGAGCAGCACCTCCTTGGTCTCGGCGAACGGCCCGTCGGTCACGAGCTCGTCGCCCGCCCGGTGGCGGACGGACGCCGCCTCGACGGCCGGCACGAGTCCGTCGCCCGCCAGGAGCACGCCGTCCTCGGCGAGTGCGCGCGTGGCCTCGGGCCACTCCCGGAAGGCGCTCGCGGGCGGATCGCCGGCCGCCTCGGCGGCTGCCGGGTCGCCGTAGATGAGAAGCATGTACTGCATCACTGCCTCCTTGGTCCGTTTCCCCTATGACGAACGGGGACGTGCGAGATCGACGCTTCGAACGCTCGTACGCCCTCACCCCAAGCGGCGTCGAGGTCGGCCCCCTCGGGGAACCGGGCGCTCAGCTCGAGGATCGCCATTCCGTGCGCGAATGCCCACACGGCGCGAGCCAGGTCCGGATCACCCACGGCGCTCATCACCGGGGCGGCCGCCCGCCGCTCGAGGTCCGCGGGCAGGCGCTCGCGTGGCAACCGGCGGGCCGTGAGCAGGCGGTAGAGCTCGGGCCGTGCAACGGCGAAGGCACGGTACTCGCGGGCCACCGACGAAAGCGACGGGTCCGCGCGCTCGAGCCGCTCGGCAAATGCCTCCAGCCCGATCGCCGCCAGCCCGGCCTCGAGGCTGGCGTTGTCGGGAAAGTGCTTGTAGAGGGACGGCGCCCGCATCCCCAGCGAGTCGGCGAGCGCGCGCATCGTGAGCGCCTCGAGGCCGCCCCGCTCGACCAGGGCCAGGGCGGCCTCGAGGATCTCGCGCCGGCGCGGGGTGAGCTCGTCAACTGTCACGCTGGAACCCCTCAGGCGTGCGCAGGCCGTAGCCGCAGACACGGTCGACCGCCACGTGGGCGAACCAGCCGAGCGCGACCACGAGCGCGGTCGCGCCCAGCGCCGGGGCGAGGGCCGCCACCAGGACCGGCCCCCAGACCCGGTGCACGGCGTTGTAGACGGGCACCCCGCGCGGTGCGATCTGGCCTGGGGCGAGGTTGCGGTCGATCCCCGCCAGCAGTGCGAGGTCCGGGGCGACCAGGGAGGCGAGGAGTACCGGGGCCAGCGGGCCGGCCAGGGCAATCGCCGCGGCGAGTGCCGCTCCAGCGGCGACGCCCCAGAGCACGCGGATCTCGAGGGGGCCGGAGCGGGCGAGGTGGGTGTGTGACTGTTGCATGGGATCTCCGATCGAGTGGCTAACGCTGTTAGCCGCGCACGAGCAGCCACACCAGCGCGATCGCGAACGCCACCTGCCCGACGCCGAGCGCCACGCCCAGGTTCGCGGCTCCCGCCAGCTCGGCGATCAGCGTGGCGCCCGCAAACACCCCGAGCAGCACGGCGAGCTGGGGGCCGAGTCCCCTCACCTCCTCGCCTCGAGCGCCGCGATCAGTGCGTTCACGCCCACGTCCGGATTCTCCCCGGCGAGCAGGCGCTCCGCGGCGCGGCGGCCGCCCAGCGCGCGCAGGCCGCTGTCGCCGCGCTCCGCGGTGAACTCCCGCAGCGCCGACGCGCGCCGGGCCGCGAGCCGCCGCGCGCCGAGGTCGAGCGAGCGCCGGTGCGCGTCGATCGTCCCGGCAAGCTCCTCGATGCCGGTCACCGGCGGCAGCGACGAGACCGCCACCACGGGCACCTCGCCGGAGCCGGCCGCCGCCAGCGCCTGCGCCAGATCGCGCCGGGCGCGCGTCGCCGCCTCGCCGAGATCCGCCTTGGTGACCACGAGCACGTCGGGCACCTCCATGATCCCGGCCTTCAGGAACTGCAGCACGTCGCCGGAGGCGGGTTGAACCACCACCGCGACGGTGTCGCACACGTCGGCTACGTCCGTCTCCGACTGTCCGACGCCCACGGTCTCGATAACCACCACGTCGAAGGCGGCCGCCAGCGCGTCCGCCGCCTCGCGGGTTGGCGCGGCCAGGCCGCCGAGGCGCGCGCCGGCCGCCGTGGAGCGGATCAGGATCCCATCGTCGGCGGGATCGTGCTCGATCCGCGCGCGGTCGCCGAGCAGCGCGCCGCCGGAGCGCTTCGAAGACGGGTCGACGGCCAGCACGGCCACCGTTCGCCCTTCGCGCCGCCAGAGCGCCACCAGCGCCGACAGCAGCGTCGACTTGCCCGCGCCGGGCGGTCCGGTCACGCCCACGAGGTGCGCCGGGGCCTCGCCGCCCAGCGCGGCCGGCGAGACCTCCGCGAGCAGCGCGGCGGCGTCCTCGCGCCGGCCGCGACTCTCGATCAGGTTGAGGGCCTCGGGGGCCGCCGAGCGATCTCGCTCCCGCAGCCGGCGGCCGAGCTCGGCGAGGGAGGCCATCGACGCCGCTACGAGACGGCGGCGACCTCGTGGTGCTCGGCCACGAGCTCGACGATGTCGCCCATGATGCGGCTGACCTCGAAGTCCTTCGGCGTGTACACGCGCGCGACGCCGGCCCCGAGCAGCGCGGCCTCGTCGGCCTGCGGGATGATGCCGCCAACCACCACCGGCACGTTCGCACCCGCCGCCTCGAGCTCGCGCAGCACCGCCGGGATCAGCTCGGAGTGCGAGCCGGACAGGATCGACAGGCCGACCACGTGCACGCCCTCGTCGACCGCCGTACGCGCGATTCTCGCCGGTGTGAGCCGGATCCCCTCGTAGACCACGTCCATGCCCGCGTCGCGCGCGCGCACGGCGATCTGCTCGGCGCCGTTCGAGTGGCCGTCGAGGCCCGGCTTGCCCACGAGGATCTTCACGCGCCGCCCGAGCCCCTCGGACACCCGCTCGACGCGCTCGCGCAGCTCGACCAGCGCCGAGTCGTCGCGCGCCGCCGCGGCCTCGCCCACGCCCGTCGGCGCCCGGTACTCGCCGAAGGTCGCGCGCAGGGCGCCCGCCCACTCGCCGGTGGTTGCGCCCGCCGCCGCGGCGGCGAGCGTGGCCGGCATGATGTTCACCTCGGGGTCGGCGGCGGCCGCGCTCAGCTCGTCGAGCGCCCGCTCGACGGCAGCCTCGTCGCGCTCGGCGCGCCACGCCTTGACCGCCTCGACGGCCCCCTGCTCGATCGCGGGGTCCACGCGCAGGATGCCGCCGTCCTCGCCGTCCTGGAGCGGCGAGGGCTCGGCCCCCGTATATGCGTTCTGGCCCACCACCGTCAGCTCGCCCGCCTCGATCCGGCGCACGCGCTCGCGGTGGGACTCCACGAGCCGGGTCTTCATGTAGGGCACGGCCGCCACCGCGCCGCCCTGCTCCGCCACCACGGCCATCTCCTCGCGCGCGCCCTCCACGAGCTCGTCCACCAGCCCGTCCATCACCTTCGAGCCCTCGAAGATGTCGGGGTAGTCGAGCAGGTCGGTCTCGTAGGCGAGGATCTGCTGGATCCTGAGCGACCACTGCTGGTCCCAGGGCCGGGGCAGCCCGAGCGCCTCGTTCCAGGCGGGGAGCTGCAGCGCCCGGGCGCGCGCCGCCCGCCCTAGCGTCACCCCGAGGGCCTCCAGCACGATGCGGATGATGTTGTTCTCCGGCTGAGCCTCTGTGAGCCCGAGCGAGTTGACCTGCACGCCGTAGCGGAAGCGGAGCAGCTTGTCGTCGTCGACCCCGTAGCGCCCGCGGCCGATCTCCTCCCAGAGCCGGCCCATCGCCCGCAGCTTGGCGTGCTCCTCGATGAAGCGGATCCCGGCGTTCACGAAGAACGAGATGCGCCCGAACACGCGCGGGAAGGTCTCGTCCGGCACACGCGGACGCACCCGGTCGAGCACGGCGATCGCGGTGGAGAGGGAGTAAGCGATCTCCTGGACCGGGGTCGCCCCGGCCTCCTGCAGGTGATAGGAGCAGATGTTGACCGGGTTCCAGCGCGGCACCTCGTCGACCGTGAACGCGATCATGTCGGCGATCAGCCGCATCGAGGGCTCGGGCGGGAAGGCGTAGGTCCCGCGCGACAGGAACTCCTTGATGATGTCGTTCTGGGTAGTGCCCTGGAGCGCAGCGCGCTCCACGCCGTTCTCCTCGGCCACCGTCATGTAGAGCGCCAGGAGCCAGGCGGCGGTGGCGTTGATCGTCATCGACGTGTTCATCTCGTCGAGCGGGATGCCGTCGAGCAGCGTGTGCATGTCGCCCTTATGCGCGATCTGCACGCCGACCTTGCCGACCTCGCCGCGGCTCAGCTCTTGGTCGGGGTCGTAGCCGGTCTGGGTGGGCAGGTCGAACGCCACGGAGAGGCCGGTCTGCCCCTTGGCCAGGTTGGTGCGGTAGAGCTGATTCGACTCACGAGCTGTGGAGTGGCCGGCGTAGGTGCGCATGACCCACGGGCGGTCGCGCTCGGGAAGACGATGCATCGAACTGATTGTATGGTCGAGCGCCCGTGGTTCGTGCCATTGACGTCCTCCACCTGGGCCGCGACCGGGTGATCTGCGCGTACGCGCTCGACGGGCTGATCGTCGACCCGGGACCCACCTCCTGCGTGGAGACGCTTCTCGACCGCCTCGGCGCGAGCGAGCCACGGGCCCTCCTGCTCACCCACATCCACCTCGACCACGCGGGCGCGACCGGCGTGCTCTGCCGGCGCTACCCGAAGCTGAAGGTGTACGTGCACGAGAACGGCGCGCCGCACCTCGTGGACCCCTCGAAGCTGGTGGCGAGCGCCACCCACCTGTACGGCGACGACATGGAGGAGCTCTGGGGCGAGGTGGCGCCCGTGCCCGAGGATCGGATAACCACGCTGAGCGGCGGCGAGACGGTGGAGGGGTTCAGGGTGGCCTACACGCCCGGGCACGCCTCTCACCACGTCTGCTACCTGCACGAGGACTCGGGCGACGCCTACGTGGGCGACACGGCCGGCGTGCGGATCCCCCCGTACACCCAGACGCTGGCGCCGACGGTCCCGCCCGACATCGACGTCGAGGCCTGGCTCGACTCGCTCCACACGGTTGCCGCCTGGAATCCCCAGTCGCTCTGCCTCACGCACTTCGGGCAGGTCACCGACGTGGCCGAGCAGCTCCACAGCATCCGCTGTGCCCTCACCGAGGCGGCGGACCGCGCGCGGATGGACGGCGAGGAGCGCTTCATCGCCTGGATCGAGGGGATGCTCGACGAACGGACCGATCCCGCCACCATGGAGACCTTCGAGCAGGCGGCGCCGCCCGACCAGCTCTACGCGGGGCTCGCGCGCTACTGGCGCAAGCGAGGTGAGCGGTGAGCCCGCCCGAGACCGTTGAGCGCCCGCGCGTGGATGGCCCCGGCACGGGCCTCGGAGGCAACTGGCGCGTGATCGTGCTGAACGACGACCACAACACCTTCGAGGGCGTGGCGTTCGCGCTCTCGAGCGTGCTCCCGGGCGTGGCCTACGACCAGGGCATGGCCTACGCGAACATCATCCACAACTCGGGCCGCGCGATCGTGTGGAGCGGCCCGCGCGAGGTGGCCGAGCACTACTGGGAGCAGCTGAAGGACGCCGGGCTCACGATGGCGCCGCTCGAGGAGGGGTAGGGCCCGCCCGCCCGCCCGATTCGCGCCACTGCCTCCACGCGCGCTCTCCTTTACGAAAAGAAGTTTGCCTCCCGATCAAGCGGGTTTGTCTCCCAGGCAAATCGGTCTTCGTAGCCGCGAGTCACCGGCGAACGGGTGCACGCGGTCGCCGCCCGGCGCGCCTTCGCCTAGTCGGCCGCCTGCTCGGCGGGCGCGATCGCCTCGCCCACGCCCACCACGGTCCAGTACGTCGGCAGGATCGGGATCTGGTAGTAGCCCGACAGCTCGATCCGCTTCACGGCGATCTCCTCCGAGTACCAGTAGCGCTCCCAGTCCGCCTTGGAGGGGAAGAGCGCGGTCTGGAGGAAGTCGAGGCGGCCGTCCATCGCGCGCGAGAACGACCACCTCGTGGCGCCGTAGTCGAGCACGGCCTCGGCGGCGGAGAGCCAGCCCTCGGCGAACTTCTCGCCCCTGAACGGGTTGGCCACCCAGCGAATGTGCACCTCGATCATGCGCCCACCTCCGCCCGGATCGCGCCCGGGCCGTCCGCGGTCTTGCCCTCGCCCTCCGTCTCGGCACCGACCAGGACGGCGATCTTGCCGAGGTGCTGGTTGTCGCGCATCAGCTGATGCGCCTCCGGCACGCCCTCGAAGCCGAGCGTGCGCCACAGCACGGGGCGGATCTGGGTCGACTCGATCAGCTGGTTGGCCTTGTTGCACTCGTACGCGTTCGCGAAGTGCGAGCCGAGGATCTCCTTCTGGCGCATCCACAGGTAGCGAACGTCGAAGTCGAGGTTGTAGCCCGTGGTGCCGGCGCAGATCACCACCTTGCCGAACGGCTTGACCGTGAACACCGAGGTGGGAAAGGTGGCCTTGCCCACGTGCTCGAACACGATGTCGGGCTGCGCGCCGAGGATCTCCTTCACGCGCTTGGAGAACGCCCGTGAGACGCCGAAGCGCTCCTTCTCCTCGGCGGGGCTCTCGCTGCCGGTGCGCATCATGCCGGCGAAGTCGCCGCGGTCGATGTAGTCGACCGCGCCGAGCTGCTTCACGAGCTCGCCCTTCTCGGCCGAGGAGACCACCCCGACCGCGTGGGCGCCCGCTATCGCGCAGATCTGGGTGGCGAACACGCCGAGGCCGCCGGCGGCGCCCCAGATCAGCACCCGGTCGCCCGCCTGGATGTCGCAGCGCGTGATCAGCATGCGGTAGGCGGTGAAGTAGACGAGCCCGTAGGAGGCGGCCTCGTCCCAGGTGAGGTTCTGCGGCTTGGGCAGGAGCTGCTGCGCTTGGACCTTCGTGAACTGCGCGAACGAGCCCCAGGTGGTCTCGTAGCCCCAGATCATCTGGCTCGGCGCCGCCAGGGGGTCGAGGCCGTGCACCTCGGGGTCCTCGTAGGAGGCCATGTTGCAGTGGATCACGACCTCGTCCCCGGGCTTCCAGCGCGTGACGCCGGGACCGACCTTCCAGACCACGCCGGAGGCGTCCGAGCCGCCGATGTGGTGCCCGAACTCGGGATGGTCGCCGTAGCGCATCACCGACACGGGCTCGCCGAGGGCCGCCCAGACGTTGTTGTAGTTCACGCCGGCGGCCATCACGCGCACGATCACCTCGAACGCTCCCGGCTCGGGGACCTCGATCTCCTCGAGCTGGAAGGCGTCGCGCGGCTCGCCCAGGCGCTCCTCGCGGATCACCCAGGCCGCCATCGTCTCGGGCAGCGTGCCGGGCTCGACCTCGAGCTCGGTGACCTTGCTCACGTCCACGGCCATGAGGGCCGAGAGACTACCTACGCGCCAGCCACCTCTGCGGCGGCATCCGGCCGCCGCGCCGGGTCGGGCCGCGGCGCCAGCTTGGGCGAGATCAGGAAGAACGCGACCACGGCGCCGGTGGCCGAAACGGCCGCCGAGAGCCACATCCCGCTCGACAGCGCGTGGATGAAGGCGTCGTGCGCGGCGGTCGCCGCCTGGGGCGAGAGGCCGCCGTCGGCGCCCGAGCCAAGGTTCTCGACGATGCGGTCGCGCTCCGCCGCGCCCACGCCCGCGAGGCTGCTCTCGAGATCGTTCCTGGCCAGGTGCTGGAAGAGGGCGCCGATCGCGGCCACGCCGAAGGTGCCGCCCACCATCCGGCTCATCGACAGCACCCCGGACGCCACGCCCGCCTTGTCGGCGCTCACGGAGTTCATGGCAGCCGTGGACATTGGCGACATCACGAGCGCGATCCCGATGCCCATGACCATGAACGACGGGAGCAGCAGCTCGTAGCCGGTGTGCACGTCGATCCTTGTCTGGAGGAACAGCGCGATGGTGGTGAGGGTGAGCCCGGTGACCATCAGCGGTCGCGGCCCGACGCGGTCCGTTAGCCGCCCGGCGAGCGGGGCTATCAGCACGATCATCAGGGTGGAGGGGAGGAAGCGCACGCCGGCCTCGACCGCGGTGTAGCCGAGGATGTTCTGCATGTAGAGGGCGATAAAGAAGAACACCGCCAGCATCGAGAAGGAGACGATGAAGGCGACGATGTTCGCGCCCAGGAAGGTCTTCGAGCGGAAGTAGTGGAAGTCGACCATCGGCTCGCGCACGCGGGGCTCGAGGAAGAGGAAGCCCACCAGGCCCACGGCCGCGAGCGTGAGCAGGCTCACGATCTCGGGCGAGCTCCAGCCCCAGGCGTTCCCCTCGACGAGCGCGAGCACGAGCGCCGTCAGGCCGATCGAGAGCGACCCGATGCCGATCCAGTCGATGCGGTGGCGGGTGGTCTCGTCGCGCGACTCGAGCGTCGCGAACAGCGTGACCGCCACGGCGCCCGCGGCCACCGGGAGGTTCAGGAAGAAGATCGCCCGCCAGGACACGTACTCGGCGAGCACGCCGCCGACCACCGGACCGATCGCAAGCGCCAGCGCCGAGACCCCGGCCCAGGTGCCGATCGCCTTGCCGCGCTCCTCGGGCGGGAAGGCGTTTGTGATGATCGACAGCGTGGCGGGCATCATGAACGCCGCGCCCACGCCCTGGATGGCGCGGCCCGCAACGAGCCAGGCCTCGCCGGGGGCAAGCCCGATCGCGGCGCTCGAGACCGCGAACACGACCACGCCGGAGAGGAACATGCGGCGGCGGCCGAAGATGTCGCCGAGCCGGCCGCCGGTCACGAGCAGGACCGCGAAGGTGAGCGTGTAGGCGTTGACCGTCCACTCGAGGCCGGACAGCGTGGCGCCGAGATCCTCCTGGATCGACGGCAGGGCCACGTTCACGACCGTGTTGTCGAGCATGATCATGAACAGGGCGAAGCACATGGCGGCGAGCGTCCACCAGCGCCGGTTGTCCTCGTTTAGGCGGATGCGCTCGGTCATAGGCCGAGCCTCCTAACCACGGGCCCGACGCTCGCGCCGAGGGCGTCCAGCTCGGCGGGCTCGAGCTGCGCGAGCATGCGCCGGAGCCCCGCCAGCCGCACGGCCATCAGGTCCTCGAACGTGCGCCGCCCGCGAGGGGTCACGCTCACGATCTTCGAACGGCGGTCGCGCAGGTGCTCCTCGCGTTTGATCTCGCCGCGCTGAACGAGCCCGTCCACGGCGCGGCTGACCGCTGGCAGGGAGAGGCCCAGCTCGTCGGCCAGCTCGCCGAGCGCGAGCGGCGCCTCGGCGTCTGCCAGCAGGCCGAGGCACTTGACCTGGGAGAAGGAGATTCCCGCCCGCTCGAGCGCGTGGAAGAAGTCTCGGTTGGTGGAGCGCATCAGGTGCTTGAGCAGGACGCCGAGGTCGAGGGCGACCGCGTCGACGGCCGGATCGGCGCCCGGAATCGAGGAAGATGCTTGCACGCAAGCAAGTATTGCATACGGCGATCTCCATTCCGTCAGGTCCGGCCCCTACCGTGCGACAGGAGGTACGAGGAGCAGCGAGAACGATGGAAGCCGCGACACCACTGAGAGCCGCACAGATCCGCACGGTCGGGGATCGCCTGACGATCGACGGCCTCGTGGTCGAGGACGAGTGCGCCGTCAGGCTCGTGCGCGAGCGCGAGCAGAACGGCGACGACGCCGCGAAGGTGGTGCGCGACGCCGTGGAGATCGGCGCCCGCGTGCTGGACCGCGAGCAGGCCGGCGCCAACGCGGAGTTCGTGAAGACCGAGTTCGAGCGCGCCGCCACGGAGCTGAACACGCAGTTCACCGAGCGCGCCCGCACGGTGGCCGAGTACTTCAACGACCGCGTCGAGGAGGTCTTCGGGCCGGACAACGGCCATCTCGCCAAGGAGCTCGAGAAGCTGTTCTCGGACGGCAGCTCCGCGTCCGTGCAGAACCGTGTGCGGGAGCTGGTGCAGGAGACGATGGCGCGCTCGCGCGAGGACCTCATGAAGCAGTTCTCCTCCGCCGAGGGGAGCAATCCGCTCGCCGACTTCAAGGCGGGCACGATCCGCGTGTTGAAGGCAGCCGACCAGCGCCAGAACGAGAGCCAGCAGGCGCTGCTACGCCAGATGGCCGAGCTCGAGAAGCAGGTGCAGGCACTGCGGCTCGAGCGAGAGAAACTCGACGAGCTCGAGGTCGAGCGCGAGCGGGGCGCCGCCAAGGGGCGCACGTTCGAGGAGGGCGTGGCCGACGCCCTCGACCAGCTCGCGAGCGTCCAGGGCGACGTGGCCGAGGCCGTGGGCGACCTGAAGGAGGCCACCGGGAAGGTGGGCGACGTGGTGGTGGCGCTCGACGCCGCCGGCGGCCCACCCCGTGGCCGCGTGGTGTTCGAGGCCAAGGACCGGCGGCTGTCGCGGCCCAAGGCGCTCGCCGAGCTCGACGCCGCGATGGCCGAGCGCAGGGCCGAGTTCGGCGTGCTGGTGGTGCCCACCGACGAGGAGCTGCCGGCGTCGCTCCAGGCGCTCCGCGAGTACAACGGCGACAAGCTGGTGGTGGCGTTCGACCCCGACGCGGGGTCCTCGCTGTCGCTCGACCTGGCCTACCGACTCGCCCGCGCGCGGGTGCTGATGAAGCGCGCGGACGGCGACGGCATCGACGCCGGCGCCCTGCGGGACACGATCGAGCGGGCACTCGGAGCGCTCGTCGAGGAGCGCAAGATCAAGCAGCAGCTAACGGGGGCCAAGACGGGCATCCAGAACGCCTACGACCTCGTGGCCTCGATGGGCGATCGCGTGCGCGCCCACCTGGAGGAGATCGACCTGCTGGTGCGCCCCGGCGAGATGCCGGCTGCCGAGCCGCATCCCGAATCCGACGCTGACGAGCAGCTCGGTTTCTAGGGCAGCATCAGGTCGTTGTTCGAGGGCTTGCGCTCCTTGCCGATGGCGAGCACGGCCGGCGCGATCTCCTTGCGCAGGGCGCGCCTGCTGCCGGCTCGCACCTCGTAGGAGCCGGGCGCGAGGGTGCGCTGGATGGTGGCCGTGGCGAGCGGGTCCACCGGGCCCACCCGCTCCGTCACGTCCACGCCCTCGAGGGTGATCGTGCGCGGGGCGTTGGTCTGGTTCGAGATCGTGATCGAGATCGGGCCCGCGCCGATCTCGTCGGGCGAGACCGTGACCTTGTCGTCCTGGATCACGCCCGTGAGCGCGACCGGCACGGGCGGGCGCGGGTCGTTCTCGAAGTCCTCGTCGCCGCACCCGGCCACGAGCAGGGCCGCCGCGACGGCGGTCGACGCCAGGAGCCTCACCCTCGTCCCCACGGTCGGGAGAACCTACCCGAACCAGACCGACCCGCGCGAAGCTACGAGCTCGTCGACCTCGGCCTGCACGCGGGCGCGGATGTCTTCGGCGAGCCGCTGAACGAGCGCCACGTCGTCGGCGTCCTCGGGCCCGTAGCCGGACAGGTCGACGGGCTCCAGGAAGCGGATCCTGAACTTGGCCGGCAGGTACATGAGCCCGGCGGCCACGCCGAAGTGCGGAAAGGCGTGGTTCACCGGGAAGTAGATCAGCCCGGTCAGGCGCTGGAGCAGAGGCACGTGGGCGAAGATCGGCATCGCCTCCTCGGCTCCCACGACCGCCGCCGGCACGATCGGCACCCCCGCGCGGATGGCCGTGCGAACGAAGCCGCCGCGCCCGAAGCGCCGCAGCCGGTAGCGCTGCCAGAAGACCTTGCGCGAGCCCTTCTGGCCCTCGGGGAACACGAGCGCGAGCTGCCGCTCGTCGCGCAGCAGGCGCTGCGCGTTGGCCGGGTGTGCGGCCACGAGGCCGATCTTGTTGGCGAGCATCCCCACGCCCGGGTAGCCCTTGAACCAGTGCTCGCCGAGCATGTAGACCGGTCGCGGCGAGGGGTGCTCGTGACGAATCGCCTGCATGATCATCGGCGCGTCCGGCGGGAGCGCTCCCGAATGGTTCGACACGATCAGCGCGCCGCCGTCGGAGGGCACGTTCTCGATCCCCTCGACCTCCACGCGGAACCAGTGGCGGTAGTAGAAGTCGAGCAGCGGCTCCACGAGGTCGAAGACGCGCTGGGAGCGGCCCCAGTCGTCGAGCTCGCGCCCGGGCTCGGCAGCCGGGACGAGCGAGCGCAGCTGGCGCAGGTCGGGTGCCGCGCTGTCGTCGCCATTGGCATGCGGCGGCTCGCGCGGGAGGTCGAGCTCGCCCTCGTGCGGATCCCAGTCGGGCGCGCGCGGGCGCGGCTCCTCGGCGCCGGCGCCGCTGTCCACGGCGATCGCGCCGCCCACGAGCGGGCTCTCGCTCGAGAGGCCGTGGCGGCTGCGCGGCGCGCGCGGCTCAGCCATCGGCGAAGGGCAGCTCGACCACCTCAGCGGCCGCGCCCCCCACCAGCACGCTCGCGCCGGGCTCGGCCTCGCGCCGCACGAGCGCCAGCGCGAGCGGCCCGAGCCGCGGTGAGATGCACACCGAGCCGAGCCGGCCCACGGGCTTCTCCCCGAGCACGATCTCCTCGCCTCGCTCGGCGGGCTCCGAGAGCCGCAGGCCGCGCAGGTGCCGGTTGGGCTTGCCGCGGTAGTGGAGCCGGGCCACGGTCTCCTGGCCCACGTAGCAGCCCTTGGTGAAGCTCACGGCGCGCTCGTTGATGCCCGCCTCCTGGGGCATCGTTTCCGCGTCCATGTCGTAGCCGAGACGCGGCCGCCCGGACTCGATGCGCACGCACTCGGCGGCCTCCTCGGAGACCGGCTCGACGCCCAGCTCGAGGCCGGGCTCGCCGATCACGTCGACCCCCAGCGCGGTGGCCACGTACATGCCGTGCTCGCCCTCGACCCAGGCGTTCTCATCGCCCGGCGGGGCCGCGTCGAGCGCCTCCCTGGCGCCCGGGCCGATCAGCGACACCAGAGCGCGCGAGCCGGTCACGTCCTCGAACCGGACGTCGCGCCCGAGCGCGTAGGTCTGGAGCAGGTGCTGGACCACCGCGTGGCCGATGGCCTCGGTGTCCAGCAGGAGGAAGTCCTCGCCGCGGAGGATCCGCAGGTCGGTGCGGAGCTTGCCCTTGTGGCTGAGGATCGTGGCGTAGCAGCCGCTCCCGGGGGCGAGCGCCTCCACGTCGTTCGACACCTGGCCCTGGAGGAATTCCACCGCCTCGCCGCCGCGCACTAGGAACTTGGCGCGCTCCGATCGATCGACGGCGCCCACCGATTCGGTGAGCAGTTCGTACTCACTGGTCGCGATCACGACCCCATGATACTTTTAGTCAAGACTAAACTTGATCTTGCCGATAGCAGAACAATGAGTCTCAGCGACAGCAAACTCTCTCGCCGGCGGCTGCTCGGCGGAGCGGCAGCGGCCGGCGCCACGCTGCCGGTGCTCCACGAGCTGGTGCCGCACGGGCCCCTTCACGGCACCGGCACTGCGAGCGCCGCCGAGGAGATGGCGCGCGACCTGCGCTCGCACCGCGCCGCGGACCACCTGGGCGCGATGGGCAAGGTCGACTCGAACGTCAACGGCTTCGACCCGCAGGAGATCCTGCGCGACTTCGACGAGGGCCGGCTGGTCGGCGGCGTGCGCGAGTGGGACGTGGTGGCCGAGGAGAAGGAGATCGAGGTGGCTCCGGGCGTGAAGTACCTCGCCTGGATGTACAACGGCCGCATCCCGGGTCCCACCTTCCGCGCGCGCGAGGGCGAGCGGCTGCGGATCCGCTTCACGAACGGGTCGCAGCACCCGCACACGATCCACTTCCACGGGATCCACCGCGCGGCGATGGACGGCGTTCCGGGCCTGGGGGCCGGGAACATCCAGCCCGGCCGCTCGACCGTCTACGAGTTCGACGCCACGCCGTTCGGCCTGCACCTCTATCACTGCCACTCGACCCCGCTGGCCGAGCACATCGCCAAGGGGCTGTACGGCGCCTTCGTGATCGACCCGAAGGACGGCCGCCCGCCGGCGGACGAGCTGGTGATGGTGATGAACGGCTTCGACACGAACTTCGACCGCGCCAACGAGGTCTACGCGGTCAATACCGTGGCGTTCGAGTACCTGCACCGGCCCGTGCAGGTCAAGCGCGGTGAGCTGGTGCGGATCTATCTGGTGAACCTGCTCGAGTTCGACTTCGTCAACTCGTTCCACGTCCACGCCAACTTCTTCGACTACTACCCGACCGGCACGCGCCTCGAGCCGCGCGACTTCACCGACACGGTGGTGCTCGGGCAGGGCGAGCGAGGGATCCTCGAGCTGCGCTTCCCGTACACGGGCAAGTACATGTTCCACGCCCACGTCTCAGAGTTCGCGGAGCTCGGCTGGATGGGCTTCTTCGAGGTCTCGGACTGATGGAGGCCGCCACCGCTCCACGGACGCGTTCGCGCGCCCCGGTCTGGCTCGCCGGGCTGGCGCCGCTCGTGATCCTCGCTCTCGCGATCGGTCTGTTCGTGGTGCTCGACGCGCCCGGGCTGGACCGGATCGGGGTCCCGCAGGAGGAGCTCGCGGTCGAGCGGACGGTGCTCGAGCCAGGCCAGATCCAGCTCCACGTGCGAAACGACGGCGCCGATCCGGTCGAGGTGCGGCAGGTGATCGTGAACGACGGGTTCGCGTCGTTCACCCAGTCGGAGGAGAACATCGGGCGCCTCGGCGGCGCCGAGCTGGACGTGAGCTACCCCTGGATCGAGGGGCAGTCGTACGAGGTGAGCATGCTCACCTCCACCGGGGTCACGATCACGCACGAGATCGACGCCGCGGTGGAGACCCCGGACGCCGACCTCGGCTTCTACGGGCTGATGGCGCTGATCGGCCTCTATGTGGGCGTGATCCCGGTGGCGATCGGGATGCTGTGGCTGCCCTGGGTGCGCGGCGTCGACGCGCGCTGGATGCGCTTCCTGCTCGCCTTCACGATCGGGCTGCTCGCCTTCCTGGGCGTCGACGCCCTGCTCGAGGGCACCGCACTGGCCGGCACCGGGCCCGAGTCGCTCGGCGGCGCCGCGCTGGTATGGCTGGGCGCGGCTGCGGCCTACCTGCTGCTCGCGGGGGTCGACGCCCGGCTCGGCGGCAAGGGGGCCGTTGGCTACCGCGCGGCCTTCCTGGTCGCGCTCGGAATCGGGCTCCACAACCTGGGCGAGGGGCTGGCGATCGGGTCCGCCTACGCGATCGGGTCGCTGGCGCTCGGCGCCACCCTCGTCGTCGGCTTCGCGCTCCACAACCTCACCGAGGGACTCGCGATCGTCGCGCCGGCGGCGCGCGAGGGCCGCGTGCGGATCATGCGCCTGGTCGCGCTCGGGGTGCTGGCCGGCGCGCCCGCGGTGCTCGGCGCCTGGGTCGG
>Ga0075430_100000083_pt1 | contig 53416 bp, 42 predicted proteins | sample RhiMetdeltSRZDD4_FD_75294 | JGI IMG/M metagenome (GOLD analysis project Ga0075430, IMG submission 75294) | Populus rhizosphere microbial communities from Tennessee, USA - Rhizosphere MetaG P. deltoides SRZDD4 | ecosystem: Host-associated > Plants > Roots > Rhizosphere > Soil | place: USA... | reverse complement strand
CCCGGCCGTAACCGACCGCCTAGCCGGCCAGGTCGTCACTGCGCGCACGTTAGCAGGGGCTGGCGTACCGGAGCCGAGCACCTCAACAGGGGCGTTGAGGTACCGGTTCGGTTCCTCGGGCCAAGTCATTAGTTTACATTCTTTAATAAGAGGTAACCGGAGGTGGACACCGGAGAGGATGTCGCCATGCGTCGACCAGCTGGTCTTGTCGCTGTACTCATGCTTCTTTCGCTACTGCCCGCTGCGCCGGCACGGGCGGCGGCGCTCACGCCCGTGCAGGTCTATGGCGCCTGGCACTGCAGCGACGACGCCTGCATCTGGGGTACGGTCCGCAGCGTCGCCGAGTTCGACAGCAAGAACCACTGGCTGGTCGACCGCGGCGACGGGCGGCCAAGCGTCAACCTGGTCATCCTCAGCTTCGTACACCCGCTGCGGCTGCTGCACAAGACCACCGACGCGACCACGCTCGACGGCGTACCGCGGGGGATGACGGCGGAGATCGTCAACTACTTCAAGAGCCGGGGCATCCGGGTGATGCTGTCGATCGGTGGCATCACCTACGTCGACCCGTGGAACCAGGCGCTGGCCGAGAACCCGGCACAGTTCGCCCGCAACGCCGCCGAGGTGGCCCAGCGGCTCGGCGTGGGCATCGAGATCGACTACGAGGAGAACAGCAGCCCGAACCTTGCCGCGCTGCAGGTCTTCATCGACACGTACCGGTCGATCCTGCCCTACGACGCGAGCGGGGCCAACCACGCGGCGCGGCTGACGATCGACACCGCCGCGGGCGACCGCTGGCTCATCGCCCTCAACCGCAAGGCGACCGCCGACTGGCTGCGCACGGACGTGCGGGTGCTCGACTACGCCAACGCGATGGTGCCGGCGCGGCAGCCGCGCTCGGCCAGCGACGCGATCGCCAACTGGCAGGAGCATATCGACGGTAAGGCCCAGTACTCGCCGCCCGTGCCGCCGCTGGCTCCGGCCAAGTTCACCGTCGGGCTCTACATCGCCGAGGGCAGCAAGGTGCTGCCGGAGTGTGTCAACTTCGCCAGCTCGCTGCAGAGCTCGACCGGCTCGTGGGTGCAGTCGGTCGCCCCGAACGGCGCCGGCACCACACCCGGTGGGCTGGGGTACATGTTCTGGGCGGCCGAGCGGCCCTCCACCCGCGGCGTGACCACGCAGCCGCCGAACACCTGCGAGGGCGGGGTGGGCGGGGGTGCCACGGCGTACGGCATCCCGGTCCCGATGGGCGGGCTGCGGCAGAGCTGACTATCGCCCCGGTCATCAGACGTGGGTCCGGGCTTCCAGCCGGCATAGGCGGCGGAAGCCCGGATCACGTGGTTGCTAGAGGTTGACCGTCCAGGAGTTGATGTAGCCGGTGTCCGCTGACGCGGCGTCCTGCACCCGCAGGGTCCAGGTGCCGTTGCGCAGCTCGCTGGAGAGGTTGACGGTGTAGGTCTGGTTGATGTTGTCGGCGCTGCCGCCCGACCGGTTGTGCAGCACATACGCGCTGCCGTCGGGTGCGACCAGCGTGACAACCAGGTCACCGATGTACGTGTGCACGATGTTCACCGGCACCGTCGACGTCGCTGACGCGTTACCCGAGCAGCCCGAGACCGTGACCGTGCTCTCCACTGTGGACAGGTCGGGGATCTGGACGTCGGTGCCGTTGGTCTGGCTGCAGCCCGGTGTCGACACCGGGTTCACCGTCCACGTGTAGGACGTGCTTCCGGTCTTGGCCGGCGAGGAGCTGTCCGTCGCCGTCACCGTGACGTTGTACGTGCCGGCGGTGGTCGGAGTGCCGCTGACCGTGCCGGCCGAGCTGAGGGACAGGCCCGGCGGCAGGCCGGAGCCCGTGAACGTGTATGGTGCCGTGCCGCCGCTGGCCGTATGCGACACCGGCGTGACCGCCGTACCCACGGTGCTGGTCTGGTTGCCGGGGTTGCTGACCGTGAGCCCGCCACCGGACGGGCAGCCGCCCAGCGATGCCGCTGCCGAGCAGATGTCGTTGGCGAAGAACCGCACCTCGGTGTAGACACCGGGCTGCTGTGGACGGGCGCAGCCAATGCCCCAGCTGGTGATGCCGACCTGGATCCACTCGTTGGCCGCGTTGCGCTTGAACATCGGGCCGCCCGAGTCGCCCTGGCAGGTGTCGACGCCGCCGTTGGTCCAGTTTCCGGCGCAGATCTCCTCGTTGAAGATCAGGCCGGAGTAGCCGCTGGCGCTTGCGCACTGGGTGTCGCTGATGAAGGGGACGCTGGCCTTCAACAGGTACCGCTGCTGGGGCCCACCCTCGCTGGCCGCGCCCCAGCCCGCCACGGTGAACGTCCCGCTGTGCAGCGACGTGTCGGTGGCGATCTTCAGCAGCGGCGAGCTGAGCGGCTGGGAGATGCGGATCAGCGCCCAGTCCTTGCCGTTGCCGTTGTAGCCGGGCGCCTTGTACACGTAGTTCGAGGTGCGGGTCACCCGGTTGGGGTCCTGCAGGTCCACCACCCCCCACGTCACGGTGATCGACGTGTTGGGCCCGGTGCTGCCGCTGATGCAGTGTGCCGCGGTGAGGATCAGGGTCTGCGTGTAGACGGCGCCGCCACAGCCCATGGAGAGGCGGACCATCCACGGGAACTCGCCCTGTGCGGCGGGGGTGCCCCCGACGATCTGCGGCCAGACGTAGTCGTCATCGGCCTGGGCCGGCGTGGCCGCGGCGACACCGGCGACCGCCAAGCCGACGAGCGCCACAACTGCCACCCTCAATGCGGCGCGCAGTGTTTTTGTCACTTGTCCTCCCCTGCTATCTCGGGATTGACCGAGTTCAGAAGAAGGTAAGCGACTTCAATGATGATCGTCAATATAAAGGGCCATGTCACTACTTGCAGCTGCTGGGCGCGCCGCTGCTACCGGGTGGTGGCCGGCCGGTAGTGAGACGGTCCTGTTCGCCTGGTGCGCTATCTATCGTTTGATCGACATGCACACGAACGGGCCGCGGACCCCGGCGCTGAACCGCTCCGCCGCCTGGAGCGCGAGCGTGACCCTGTTCCGCGGCTTGAGGCCGGTGTTGGCCGTCGCGTAGAGAGCCCCCAGCGCGATGTGGTCGCCGCAGCCCACCGCGGCGAAGCCGTCCGCGGCCCGGCCCACCTGATAGTCGTCATAGATCACGAACAGCTGGCCGGACACGCCGACGAGGAAGGTGCCGCCCTCCTCCCGGTCGTTCTCCTTCCGCGCCCAGCCGCCGGCCTTCAGGCAGTCCCGAAGCGCGTCAATGAACTTCGTCGTCATGAACTTGTCAATATCGCCGCTCGGCTGCGGCAGCTTGAGCGAGTAGCGGATCAGCTGGCCCATCCGGAAGGACGTCGTGAAACCAAACAGGTACCGGTCCTTCCGGAACACCTTCGTGTCCGCCCGTACGGCCAGGCTCAAGCCGCTCACGCCGGCGCTGTCCCCGCCAATGAAGACAGACCCATCATGGACGAGTCCAACAATTGCCGTCACGAGGACCGAGCCCACACGGTGGACCGGAGGTTGTCAACATGGCCACCGCCATGGCCGCGGGGTGCCTTCTCTCGCCACCGGCCATCGGGCAGAGTCGGGGCATGCCGTCGAGCGTGGTGTCGGTCATCAACTACAAGGGCGGCGTCGGCAAGACGACGCTGACCGCGAACATCGGTGCCGAGCTGGCCGCGAGAGGGCGCACCGTCCTCCTCGTGGACCTGGACCCGCAGGCGAGCCTGACGTTCTCCCTCTTCCGGGTCGAGGACTGGGAGGCCCAGCTCGCCGAGGAACGGACGGTCCTGCAGTGGTACCGCTCGTTCATCACCGGCGGCATTCCCGAGCCGCTGCACAAGTACGTGGTCTGCCCGCCGGCGGTGAACAAGGCGATCCAGCCCGGCGACGGGAGGCTGGATCTGCTCGCCTCCCACCTGGGTCTGATCGATGTCGACCTGGACCTGGCCGCCGGCCTGGGTGGGGCCCGGTTCCAGCGGTCCAGCCCGCGGTTCCTGCCGGTGCACCGGATGCTCGCCGACGCGCTGAGCGACGACGCGTTCGCCGCGTACGACATGGTGCTGATCGACTGCCCGCCGAACTTCAACATGGTCACCCGGACCGCTATCGTCGCCAGCGACCACGTGCTCGTCCCGGCGCGCCCGGACTACCTGTCGACCCTGGGCATCGACTACCTCCGCGCGCGGCTGTCCGGCCTGGTCGAGTCGTACAACGGGGTGGCACCGACCGCCATCAACCCGGAGATCGCCGGCGTGGTGTACACGATGATCCAGCTCGCCGGCGGGAGTATCTTGAGAGCGCAGCGGGCCGCCATGGAGCGGCTCGCCACGATCGAGATCCCGGTGTTCCGGCAGACGATCAGGGACAACAAGACCGCGTTCACCGACGCGGGGGACCGCAGCGTGCCCGTGGTGCTCGCCAGCGAGACGACCACCGCGATGGAGAGCCTGCGGTACGAGCTACAGCAGCTGACCAGCGAGTTCGTCGCGAAGACCAGAGTCTGAGGAGCAAGCCTTGAGCCAGCCGTCCGACCTCGCCCATGGCGTACTCGTGCGGGTTGCCGAGTTTATCGGCAAGCTGCCGGCCGACCAGCTCGCCGACCTAGCCAGCGGCGAGGCCAAGCTGGACGTCGTGCCCAAGGGCGGCCGCCGGGCACCGGCGAAGCGCGCGGCGGCCGGGGCAGGGCTTCCCCTGCCCGCGGACCAGATCAGGGCGACGATGACCGAGATCGGCGACCGGGCCGCGGTCCGCAGGTACCTGGATGTCGACCTCAAGCTGACCGTGGCCCAGCTCAAGCAGCTCGCCTCAGAGCTGGGTATCACGGTGAGCGGGCTGAAGCCGAAGATCCTGGACGGCATCGTCGAGTGGGCCGTCGGCCGGCGACGGGACTCGGAGGCGATCAGTCGCGCCGGTGGCGGCCTCTAGGCTCGGGGCGCTGCGCGTGGCGGTCCAGGATCGCCGCCGTACGCTGCAGGACCTCGTCCCACAGCGGCGCCGGCGCCCGACCTGTCACCACGGCCGCCAGCTCCTGGGCGAGGCTATCCAGCGCGTCCGGGTCGACCACCTGCTCCGGTCCGGTCCGGGGCGCTGGTCCCGGCGACTCCGGTTGGGACCGGGACAGCGGAAGGGGCTCACCCACGCAGACGATGTCGAGATAGCGGGTGGTACGGGTCAGCGCCGTGAAGAGCACCCGGTGGCCGCGTGCGTCGCTGTCGACGATGTCCTGCGGCTCGATGACCACGACCGCGTCGAACTCCAGGCCCTTGGCCTCCTGCGGGCTGACGAGGTTGACCGGCGAGCGCAGCTCGCCCTGGTCGGCGCTGCCCCACGCGGTCTGGTTGGCGGCCAGGGCCTGTTCCAGCTCGGCCCGGCAGGTCGCCGGGCAGACCAGCCCGACGAAGCGACCGGCGGCGGCATGCTCCTGGGCGACCGCCACCGCCCGGCCCGCCCGTTCGGCAGGGTCGACCCGGTGGATGCCCGGGTCGGCCGGCCCGGCCCGGACCACCGACAGCGGCGTCGCGTGCGGTGCCGCGAGCGGCAGCAGCTGGGCGGCGAGCCGGTAGACGCCCCGGGCACCCGGTAGCCGTACCGCAGGGCCACGACGTTCTGTGGCAGGGTCCTTGGCAGGTGCGACAGGACATCGTCCCAGCTGTCCCTGGCCCAGGCGCCGGTGGACTGGGCCAGGTCGCCCACCACGGTCAGCGAACCGGTCGCGGAGCGGCGGGCTACGCAGCGTAGCTGCATCGGGGACAGGTCCTGCGCCTCGTCCACGACGACATGCTTGTACCGCTGGGACACGCCGTTGATGAGGTCCTCGGCCTCGTCCAGCAGGGGCAGGTCGGCGGCGCTCCAGACCTCGTTGGAGAGCCGGTCGGCGCCCTTGCGCTGCAACAGGGCGACCTCCTGCGGGGTGAGGTCGTCGCCGGCCGCGGCGGCCAGCCACCGCCGGGAGCCGAGCAGCCCGCGGAGGAAGGCCGGCGCAGAGTACTGTGGCCACAGCCGGTCCACGAGGTTCTCCACGGGCTCCAGCCGCTCGCGGTCGACCGGCGCCCCGCGCTCGCGGGCCAGGTCGTGCAGCCGCGCCCGGAGCAGGCCGCGCCGCTGGGCGTACGGGCCAGGGGCCTGCCGGCAGGCCGCCACGACGGCGGACACCTCCACGCCGGACAGGGTCACGAACCGGCCGTCGAACAGCATCCGCTCGGCCGGCTCCGGCGTGCCGACCCGCGCGTCGAGCGCCCGCGCGAGCAGCCTGGCCATCCGGGCCTCACCCTTGAGCCGGCTGGCCTCGACCGGCTCCGACCGTCCACGCTGGACCTGCGGGGCAAGCTGGCCGACGTCCCGGTGCACGACCTCCGCGTCACCGAGGCTGGGCAGCACCGTACGGATGTAGCTGGTGAAAGCCGGGTGCGGGCCGACAACCAGCACATCCGCAGCGCCCAGCCGGTCCTGGTGGTTGTAGAGCAGGTGGGAGACCCGGTGCAGGGCGACCGCCGTCTTGCCGGTGCCGGGGCCGCCCTCGATGACCAGCACCTGGTCCAGCGGTGCCCGGATCAGGTCGTACTGCGCCGCCTGGATGGTGGCCACGATGTCGCGCATCGAGCCTTCGCGCGGCCGGTCCAGCTCGGACAGCAGCAGGGTGTCCAGGTCGTCGAGGCCCGCCACGCCTTCGAGCGCGGCGACGTCCTTGGCCAGCTGCTGGAACACCACGTCCTCGAAGTCGGTGACCTGGTTGCCGGTGCACAGGAAGGAGCGCTTGCGGACCAGGCCGCGGGGATCGACATGGGTGGCCTGGTAGTACGGCTGCGCCGCCGGCGCCTGCCAGTTGACCACCAGAACCTCGCGGTCCTCGTCAGTGATGATCTCGTGTCCAATGTAGAGCGTCTGCCGTGACTCGTCGTCGACCCGGCCGAATGCCACCGCTTCGTCTGCCGGCCGGCCCGCGCCTTTCCTCGCCTTGACCCAGGCCAGCAGCCTTTGGGCGGCACCCGCGTGAGCCGCCGCCCCAGGCGTGTCACCCAGCTCGGCCCGGCGCCGTTCGCGGTGCTTTTGGGCACGGTCGAAGTACGCCTGCTCCTCGGCCAGCTCCACCGACTTCGAGCTCACGGCCTGTCTCTCCTACGACGGCTTACGCAGTAGATCTTCCGGCACGCTCCGTGTCGCTCACGCTACCCGGGAGCCACCCAGCGTCCAACCGGTCGGCAGGAGCCCTTTCGCGGCCGTACCGCCATGCTTCCTCGGGTCTAGCCGGTACTACCTGGCCATAGGAGGGAGATCGGTACGGCGGTTATCCGTTCGGCGAGGCGGAACACCCGGGGGCCGGTGTGCACGACGAGCCCTGCGGCGAAGGCCGGTCCCAGGCGGTCCTTGAACCATTCCAGATGCCGGGCATCAGCGGATGACGGTGCGGCGGTCGCCTTGATCTCGATCGCGATCACGCTGCCGTCACGGGCCTCGACGAGAAGGTCAACCTCGTGCCGCCCGTTGGCGTCGCGAACGTGGAACAGGTCAGCGCCCATGATACTGGCTGCGCACTCTGCGCGGATCTGGGCGGTGACGTAGGTGTCGAGGATCCGGCCCAGCAGGTCACCATCGCGCAGCGCACGGCGGATGTCGACCCGCAGCAGCGCACCCAGCAGCCCGGGATCGATGAGGTACCGCTTGGGCAGCCGGACGGCCCGGTCCATCTGGTTTCCCGCCCACGCCGGCACACGCTCGGTGATGAACAGCGCATCGAGCAGATCGTCGTACGCCGCTGCGGCCGGCCGGCCGATGCCGGCGGCGTCGTAGAGGAGCTTGTGGTTGGGGACGCCGGCCGTGTTGGCGGCGATAGCTTGCAGGTACCGACGCATGCGGAGCGGATCTCTGGCTACCCCGAGTGACGGGGCCTCACGCGTGACAAGATGATCGACGTAGCTGGTCAACCACCGGTCGCGCGCCCGTTCGCCGGACACGCGAAGAGCTTCCGGCCATCCGCTCGCCAGCGCATCGGTCAGGTAGCCGTGCAGGTCCCAACCTGACGTGTCCGTTCCGAAGGCATCCCCACCCTCGGCGAGCAAGCGGTCGACCAGCGACGGCAAGGTTGGGTCGCCGTGGCGCTCCCTGCCGGTGAGCGGATACATGGTGAGCCGGACGATCCGGCCGGTCGCCGGCCAACCGGCGGTCGAGAGATCAGCCTGGGAAGAACCGGTCAGCACGAAGCGCCCTGGGCGGGGATCCTCGTCGACCGCTCGTTTGACGGCACCGAGGACCTCCGGTACAAGCTGCCACTCGTCAATGAGGATCGGCTCGGGAAGGTCGCGCAGGGCGACGTCTGGGTCAGCCCCAACGACGGCTGCCTGAGCCGGGACGTCGAGGCGGACGATGGAACGGCACAAGCGGCGGGTGGAGGTGGTCTTCCCGCACGCACGGGGGCCGACGACCAGGACGGCGGGGTGTGCCGTCAGAACCTCCCGCAGCTCCGGGTCGATAAGGCGCGGAAGGTAGCCGACCACCGGTTCCCCTCAAGGTGACCATCATTCTAGCACGGTAGTAAGCATCACTTTAGCACGCACCTCAACGCCTATCTAGCACAGCTCTTAGGTGGCCGCCGTACCACCAGGTCACTGAGGTCACGGAACGAATATCTTCGATAATTTTCGGTACGCTTGGGCTGCGACGATGCGGGAAGACTTATTGGTACGGCCGCCGGGGCGGGTATGACGACGAGCCAGGTGTTCGTGAGCCGTACCTCGGACATGGCCCGGTGCCCATCCGGTCGTTCGTTTGTGCAGGCGGTGCTCGATGCGGTCAACCGGGCGGGGTTGGCGGCGGTGGACATGGGCTACTTCGCCGCCCGGGACGGCCAGCCGGCCGACTACTGCCGGCAGCGGGTCCGCGACTGCGAGATCTACCTGGCCGTGGTCGGGTTCCGCTACGGCTCGCTGGTCCCGGGGAAGGGCGTCTCGTACACCGAGCTGGAGTTTCTCGAAGCGACCAACGCGGGCCGGCCGCGGCTGGTGTTCCTGCTCGACGGGAGCATCGAGCTACCCGCCGACCTCGTTGACCCCGACCGGACGGCGGTCGAGGGGTTCCGGCGGCAGCTGCAGGACGCCGGTCTGATCTGTGCGACGTTCAGCAGCCCGGAAGGGTTGGAGCTGGCAGTCTTCCACGCGCTGAAGGAGCTGGCCGGTGTCGGCGGGCGGATGGTGCCGCGCCAGCTACCCCCAGCGGTATCGCATTTCGTCGGCCGCATCGATGAGCTGGCGATGCTGGGCGGGCTGCTGCGCGGGCGTGCCGAGACAGGCGGCACGGTGGTGATCTCCGCGATCGGTGGCACTGCCGGGGTTGGCAAGACCGCGCTGGCGGTGTACTGGGCGCATCGGGTGGCAGACCGGTTCCCCGACGGGCAGCTGTACGTGGACCTGCGGGGGTTCAGTCCGGGCGGACAGGTGGTGTCGCCGGGCGATGCGGTGCGCCGTTTCATCGATGCACTGGAGGTGCCGCCGGAGCGGGTTCCGGTGGACCTGGATGCGCAGGTGGCGTTGTACCGCAGCCTGGTGGCGGGGCGGCGGATGCTCATCGTGCTGGACAACGCCCGTGACTCCGCCCAGGTCCGTCCGCTGCTGCCCGCCGCCCCCACCTGCCTGGTGCTGGTGACCAGCCGCAACCAGCTGTCCGGCCTGGTCGCGGCGGCTGGTGCCGACCTCATCGACCTGGACCTGCTGTCAGAGGGCGAGGCCCGGCAGCTGCTGGCCCAACGCATGGGCACGCACCGGGTCGCGGCCGAGCCCGACGCGGTGGCGGAGGTCATCACCCGCTGCGCCCGGCTGCCCCTCGCTTTGGCGCTGGTCGCCGCCCGTGCCGCCGTCCGACCCCGGGTGCCACTACGGGTGCTGGCCGGTGAGCTGGCCGATGCCCGGCAGAGATGGCAAGCGTTGACCGGTGATGACCCGCACACCGACGTGCGGGCGGTGTTCTCCTGGTCGTACCACGCGCTGGCACCACCAGCGGCCCGGCTGTTCCGCCTGCTCGGGCTGCACCCCGGCCCGGACATCAGCGCCCCGGCCGCGGCCAGCCTCGCCGGCATCACCCCTGATGCGGCGTGGTCCCTGCTGGCCGAACTGACCCGGGCCAGCCTGCTTACCGAACCCACCGCCGACCGGTACACGTTCCACGACCTGCTGCGCGACTACGCCATCCAGCTTGCCGACAGCATCGACACCGACGAACAACGCCTAACCGCGACCGGCCGGATCCTCGACCACTACCTGCACACCGCCCACCACGCCGCCCAGCTGCTGAACCTGGCCCGCGACCCGGTCCCGCTCGCCCCACCCCGGGCCGGGGTCACCCCGGAACGGCTCAGCGACCACGCGCAGGCGTGGGGCTGGCTCACCGCGCAGCGGCCGGTGCTACTGGCCGCTGTCGCGCACGCGGCGGCCACCGGCTTCGACACCCACACCTGGCAGCTGGCCCGGACCCTGTGGACCTTCCTGGACAGGAGGGGTCACTGGCACGACTGGGTGGCTGTCGCGCGGGCCGCGGTGGCCGCCGCGCAGCGGCTGGCCGACCCCACCATCCAGGCCCGCAGCCACCGCAACCTCGCCTACATCTACACCCGGCTGGGTCGCCTCGACGACGCGCGCACACAGCTGCGCCACGCCCTGGACCTCGCCACCCGCACCGGCGACCAGACCCAGCAGGCCCACACCCACATCAGCCTGGCCAACCTGGGGGAGCGGCGGGGCCACCCCGCGCAGAGCATGCACCATGCCCGGCAGGCATTGCACCTGTACCAGGCCGCCGGCCACCAGGCCGGGCAGGCCGACGCACTCAACGCGGTCGGCTGGTACCACGCCCTCCTCGGCAAGCACCAGCAGGCCCTCGCCTACTGCCAGCAGGCCCTTACTCTGCACCAGCAGCGCGGCGACCGTGTCGGCCAGACCGAGACCTGGGACAGCCTCGGCTACGTCTATCTTCACCTCGGCCAGCACACCCAGGCCGTCACCTGCTACCAGCACGCCGTCACCCTGAGCCGGGACCTCGGCGCCCGCTATCCTGAGGCCACCACCCTCACCCGCCTCGGCGACGCTCAGCACGCGGCCGGCAACCCCGAGGCGGCCTGCGATGCCTGGCGACAGGCGTTGGTCATCCTCGACGCCCTCGACCACCCCAACGCCGCCCAGATCCGCGCCAAGCTCGCCGGTCTTGATCCACCACCCAACGACCAGGCAGCACTGTGACCAACAACCACCGGGGTGACGCCGTCAGCCCGCCACGATCGGAACCACAGCGTCCAGAGCGCCGTCTCCGCGACACCGTCCAGACCGGGTTCGATCGGCACGATGCCCATGGTAGGGAGCTGTCGACGCTGGCAGTGGCGGCGCGGCCGCACCGTCGAAGCTCCGGCCGGGCCCACGATGCCGGCCTGCTCAGCGTCGTCGCCGGCCGGTACGCCTTCCGCCATCTGCGGCTACCGCAGGTTCTGGGCAGTCGGACGTTGTAGCAGTCGACGATCCGGGCCCGCGGTCACCAGCCGGTTTTGGCGATATTTACATTGATCTTTGAACCTGTCATGTTGGGGCTCTGGGTGAATAACCGTCCCGGTGAACGGAGGCGACGATGTCCTCGGCTCCCCATCCATGGCGTGGCCTGGTCTGGGCCACGGTGCCGATCCTCGCGGCGAGCCTGGTCACGGCGGCGCCTACGCTCACCCCAGATGCGTTGGCCGTCGCCGGCTGTGTCTCCGTCGCCGACTGCCTGGCCAAGATGACGCTGGCCGAGAAGGCGGGCCAGATGACGCAGGTGGCCAACACCTACCTGCGCAGCAAGAACGACATCGCAACGTACGGCCTGGGCTCGGTGCTCAGCGGTGGTGGGGGAGGCCCGAACGGAGCGGGCGGCACCGCCACCCAGTGGGCGGACATGGTCGACGACTACCAGAGCTACGCCCTGGGCAGCCGGCTCGGCATCCCGCTCATCTACGGCGTCGACGCCGTGCACGGGCACAACAACGTGCAGGGTGCCACGCTCTTCCCGCACAACATCGGGCTGGGCGCATCCAGGAACGCCGCCCTGGTCTCCCAGGCGGCGGACATCACCCGGCAGGAGGTGCTCGGCACCGGCATCCGGTGGACGTTCGCGCCCTGCGTGTGCGTGCCGCGCGACGACCGGTGGGGCCGTACCTATGAGGGCTTCGGCGAGGACCCGGCGGTCGTAGGCCCGATGGCCGAGGCGGCGGTCACCGGCTTCCAAGGTGCGGCCGTCGGCGGCACGTCGGTGCTGGCCACCGCCAAGCACTACGTCGCCGACGGGGGCACCGCGTTCGGCACCGGGGACAGCGGGTACCTGATCGACCAGGGTGACGCACTGATCGACGAGGCCACCCTGCGCGCCGTGCACCTGCCGCCGTACCAGGCGGCGATCGCCGCCGGCGCCCGCTCGGTCATGGTCTCCTACAGCAGCTGGAACGGGGCGAAGCTGCACGGCCACGACTACCTGATCAACACGGTGCTCAAGGGGGAGCTGGGGTTCGCCGGCTTCGTGGTCAGCGACTGGGGCGGCGTCAAGCAGCTGCCCGACGCGACCTACACCGACCAGCTCGCCAACGCCATCAACGCCGGAGTCGACATGATCATGGTGCCGGACGACTACGTCGGCACCATCAATGGGATCGTCGCCGCTGTCAGCGCGGGCAAGATCAGCCAGGTCCGGATCGACGACGCGGTGATGCGTATCCTGAACGCCAAGTTCGCGCTCGACCTGTTCAACCGGCCCTTCACCGACCGTACGTACACCGGTCAGGTCGGCTCGGTGGCGCACCGGGCGGTGGCCCGGCAGGCGGCGCGCGAGTCGCTGGTGCTGCTGAAGAACGCATCTGGCGCGCTGCCGCTGTCGAAGACGGGCAGCTACAAGATCGTGGTCGGTGGCAAGTCGGTCGACAACCTGGGCTACCAGCTCGGCGGCTGGTCCATCAGCTGGCAGGGGGGCAGCGGGGCCACCACCACCGGTACCACGTTCTGGCAGGCGCTGCAGCAGGCGACCGCGGGCACGAACATCACGCTCCAGAACGTCGGAACCAAGACCAAGAGCCGGTACTCCGGCGACGTCGGCATCTGGGTGGGCGGCGAGACACCGTACGCGGAGGGCCGGGGCGACTCCTCGACGCTGGCCTTCGGCGGTGACAACTCGACTCATCTGAGCGACCTGTGTGCCCGGGTGACCACGTGCATCGCGGTTCTCTACTCTGGACGGCCGGTGGTCATCAGCGACCAGCTGCCGAAGGCGGACGCGTTCGTCGCGGCGTGGCTGCCCGGCACCGAGGCGGCCGGCATCACCGATGCGCTCTTCGGCGCGGGCTTCACCGGGAAGCTGCCGGTGAGCTGGCCAACGGCGGTCACCAGTGAGCCGATCAACGCAGGCGACGGGAAGGTCGCGCTGTTCCCGCTCGGCTATGGGCTGGCGCCGTACTGAGTGGACGGCTCAACCAGCGACGTGCGCTGCGGCGGGTGGCGGTGGCGGGGTTTCCGGGGCCGTTTGGCGCACGGCACGTCGCGATCGGAGAGTAACCGGGCGGCTGCATCGGATGACCGACCGTGGCCTGGCGCGCCGTCCGACTGGTCATCGCGTCGGTGAGTTCGTGATCTAGAAGACTTAAGCATGGATGGCGTGCATAAGTCTTCTAGATCACGTTCGGCAGTATGTCTGCCCCATTGTTTGAGACGGCGTGGTGCATGTGGAGGTGTGCGATGCGCTGCTCCCTTACTGGTACTGACCGGCTTGCTGGAGGGACCAGGGCGGCGGCTCCAGCGGCTACATTGCCGGCGCTCCAGCCGCGGCAGGACATCCAACGACCAACAGCCCGCGGCGGACTGTACCTCGCACCTCGGCGACTGTCCCTGGAGTCGGCTTGCAGATGCGGAAGACAGGTTCTGTAACAACGGAACTAATTCTAGGGAAACACGGAAAATATCGTAGGCTCTGGGAGTGGATGGAGCACTGACCGGCCTTGCTACGCGCCGCCTCGTCGCCGTACTGGCGGATCGCCTCAACGAGGAGCCGACGATCGTCCTGAACGGGCCCCGTACGGTTGGCAAGAGCACCTTGCTGCACGCTCTCGCGCGTCGTCTGGGCACGACGGTCACCGACTGCGATGATCCCGCGACCCGTGCCGCCGTCCGCGCCGACCCCGGACGGTTCGTTATCGGGGCAGAGCCGGTGCTCATCGACGAATACCAGCATGTTCCGGAGCTGCTTGATGCGATCAAGGCGGAGCTCAACCGCGACCTGCGTCCGGGCAGGTATGTCCTCGCCGGGTCCACCCGCTATTCGACCTTGCCGCAAGCGGGGCAGTCCCTGACCGGTCGGGTCGACATCCTCGATGTCCTGCCGCTGGCTCAGGTCGAGATTGACGGAACGACCGCGGAACCCCTCGTGCATCGGCTACTTCAGGGTCTGGCACCGGCAGCTGCCGGTGTGCAGTCTTCGACGAGCCGCGACGAGTACACCCGTCGGGTGACCTCGGGCGGCCTGCCGGTCCCACTGCGGCGCCCGGCCGGGCGGTCGCGCTCCCGGTGGTTCGGCAACTATCTTGATCTTGTTATCGAGCGCGATGTGCTCGAGCTGAGCCGGGTCCGCCAGCGTGAGATGCTTCCGCGGCTCCTGCGTCAGCTGGCCGCGCGGTCCGGGCAGGTGTTGAACATCGCGGCGACCGCGCAGGCGCTCGGCATGGAGAAGAGCAGCGCGGAGAACTACCTGCGCCTCCTGGAAGCGGTGTTCCTGGTCCAGCGGCTGCCTGCCTGGGGCACCACGTTAGGGTCGCGCGTGGCGCGTCAGCCGAAGGTTCACCTCGTTGATGCGGGCGTCATGGCATGGTTGCTGGGTCTCACGCCGGAGAAGATCTCCCGTGCCGACCCGGCCGTGTTGAGCGACTACGGCCACCTGACCGAGACCTTTGCCGTAGGCGAGATCCTCAAGCAGGTCAGCTGGTGGGATGCGCCCGTCGCTGTCGGGCACTTTCGCACAGCGGCCGGGGACGAGGTCGACCTCATCCTCGAACGCGACGATGGTGATGTCATCGCCTTCGAGGTCAAGGCCGGGACCCGAGTCCACGGCGAGGACCTTCGTGGGATAAGGGCCCTGCGCGCCCGGCTCGGCAGCCGCCTGTGCGCGGCGGTCGTGCTGTACACTGGAGCCTTTCCGTACACCCATGAGGACGGCACGGTGGTGCTGCCGCTTGACAACCTATGGAGATAGGGCCGGACACGGGGTGGGCCGTGGTGGATCTCGGGTCAGAGCCGGTACATCGCGACCCAGTCGACCTCAAGGGACGCGCCGCCTGCTGTCGGTCCGGGGAACCAGTCGAGCTGGATGGTCTGGTTCATCCGCCCAGGAGGAAGGACGTCCCGCCGGTTGGTGTGAAAGTACGGCTCGCCGTCGAGGTAACCGGTGACGTGGTCGGGTGTCCACTCCACCGCGAAGTTGTGCCACCGTGTCATGTCCACCTGCCTGGTGGCGTGGAGCTGCCTGTTGTCGGCACCGTAGTGAAGGAAGAAGTTGAGCTCCTGCCGGGGCCCGTCGAACACCTCCGCGTAGTCGATCTCGCCACCAGCGGGCCACGGGTCGTCGGCGGGCCACAGAATGAGCACCGGGTGGTAGCACCCGCAGCCGGCCGGGAACCGGGCCCGTGTCTCCCAGCGGCCGTACTTCTGTGGATGGCGCCAGGCCATGCCGGCCGTGGTCCCGTCCGGAGTGCCGGTCATCCGGAGGACACCGTTGCGCAGACTGATCTGCCTCGGTGACCGTACGCCTTCGCCGGAGTTGCCGGCGGAGTCGTAAGCTCCCCAGCTGGGGTGGAGCTCCGAGCCGGAGAAGTCATCGCGGGCCACCAGGTCGTCCCAGCCGTAACGGGCGGCGGCCGTGCCGGGCCCCGCGCTGACGCCGGTGGACGGCCTGGGCGCGGGGCTTTCGCCCAGCCGGCCCCCGCCGCTTCTGCCCGTTCCGGCCGCGCTCTGGCTCGCCGCGGCTGTCGCCGATGGGTGCGCGACAGCCGGCGAACCGCGCTCCGGGCGGGTGGGCGCCGACCCGCACGCCGGCATCGCGAAGACGACGGCTACAACGGCGAGAACCTGGACCAGGCGGCGCGGCTGACGCACGTCGCCGACGGTACCGCCCAGCACGACGGGAAGCTGGCGGAGATGTGCGACTGACACGACATCCACGCATCGTCGCGAGGGCGGTGCCGGCGAGGTACGCGTATCACACGGTCCGGCCGTTCCGCGGCTGAAGTCAGCAGCGTCACGCTCGCAGCATAGATGTTCGTAATCTTCCGGACCACAGCTTTACCAGCCGCGGGCTCGCCACTCGGGAACTGCTGGTCGCTCTTTGCCGATCGTCGAGTCGTTGCCGTGGCCTGGGTAGAACCACGTCTCGTCGGGCAGGCGGTCGAACAGCTTGGTCTCGACGTCGTGCAGCAGCGACTGGAAGTTCTCCGCCGAGCCGAACGTGTTGCCAACCCCGCCGGGGAACAGCGAGTCGCCGGTGAACAGGTGCGGGGTGCCGCCCGGCGACGGGTCGCGGAAGAGCAGTGCGATCGAGCCCGGGGTGTGCCCGACCAGGTGGATGACCTCCAGCTCGCACTCGCCGACGCGTACCGTGTCGCCGTCGCCGACCGTGTCCGTCGGCGGCACTGGCAGCTCCGGCCCGTCAAGGGGGTGCGCCAGCGAGCGGGCGCCGGTGGCCGAGGCCACCTCGGCGAGCGCCTGCCAGTGGTCGGCGTGCCGGTGTGTGGTGACCACAGTGGACAGCCCGCGGTCGCCGACCAGCTCCAGCAGCCGGTCCGCCTCGTTGGCAGCGTCGACCAGCAGCTGCTCACCCGTTGCGTTGCAGCGCAACAGGTACGCGTTGTTGTCCATCGGTCCCACGGAGAGCTTGGTGATGGTCAGCGCGGGCAGCTCGCGGACTGCGGGCGGCCCGCCGGGCGAGACGTTGCCAGTGTAGGGCATAAGAACCTCAGATCCACTGTGGAGGGACGGGGAGCGGGCCGGGCGGGGAGACGGTGAGCCCGGCGCCGTCGGTGCGGCCGCTGAGCCAGCCGGCGAGCGCGTGCGCCGGACCGGCGACCGTCGGCGCGCCGTCCGCGCCGCCGAGGCGCAGCTCGTGGCCCAGCCCGTCCGGGTGCAGCACCAGGGCCGGGACGCCGGGCCGCTCCCGCAGGCCGGCGACGACCTCGTGCAGCAGCCGGTGGCTGAACGCCTCCGGCCAGTCCGCTGTGGCGTACCCGGCGGCCAGGTCGACGTGGTGCACCTCGACCTCGCGCAGCCGGCGCCACACCACGTGGGCGGCGAGCTGCGGACCGCCCGGCAGGTCCAGGCGGACCGCCCAGGCCTCCGCCGGCATCTTCTCGACCGCCGTCGCGAAGCGGGCCGCCGCCTCCCGCAGGTCGGCCAGCTGCTCCTCGTACGGCCGACCGGCGCCTTCCTGGATGTCCGACGCACGCCGCTGCAGGCTCTCGTACTGCGGGGTGACAACGCCGGTGCGGGCCCAGGTGAGCAGGTTGACCAGGCCGTCGGCGTTGCGGGCCACATGGGTCAGCACGTGCCCACGGGTCCAGCCGGGCAGCAGCGAGGGGGCGGCGACGGCCGCGTCGCCGTCGAGGGCCTCCGCCGTGGCGAGCAGGCGGTCCGTGGCCCGGTCCACCTCGGCCGAGAGTACGAGCGGATCGGCGGTCACAGCCTACGAACCTACACGGATATTCGGTTCCTAACCCGGGCACCCGTGCCTACCGTCGGGTAGACCCAAATAGACAAGGAACTTCATGACCCTTGACCTCTCGTGCCTCGGCTGGGACGACGACCTGGCCGCCGACTACCTGCCGTACGACCGGCCGGACCAGTGTCCGGGCCGGGTGGCCCGGGCCGACCGGGGCGTGTGCACGGTGCTCACCGGCGCCGGCACCGTGCGGGCCAGCGTGGCCGGCGCGCTCCTCGCGGCCGCCGCGAGCGAGCCGGTGGCGCTGCCGTGCGCGGGGGACTGGGTCGCGGTGCGCAGGTGGCCGGACGAGCGGCTGACCCTCGAGGCGGTACTGCCGCGCCGTACGTGCGTGGTGCGGCGTACCTCGGACAAGCAGTCCCGCGAGCAGGTCCTCGCCGCCAACCTCGACACGGCCGCGGTGGTCGAGCCGATGCATCCGGCTCCCGACCTCGGCCGCATCGAGCGGCTGCTGTCGCTGGCATGGGAGTCCGGGGCGGCGCCGCTGGTCGTACTCACGAAGGCAGACCTCGCCGCCGACCCGGCCGCAGTGGCCGACCAGGTCGCCGAGAGCACGCCCGGGGTCGACGTGTACGCGGTGAGCGCCCGCACCGGGGCCGGCCTGGACGCGGTGCGCCCGCTGGTCGCGGTCGGGCGGACGCTGGGCCTGCTCGGACCCTCCGGCGCCGGCAAGTCCACGCTGGTGAACGCGCTCGCCGGGGCGACTGTCATGGTCACCCGGAAGCTGCGCGTCGACGGCAAGGGGCGGCACACGACGGCGTACCGGGCGCTGGTGCCGATGCCCGGCGGCGGCGCGGTCCTGGACACGCCGGGCCTGCGCGCGGTCGGGCTGCTCGACGCCGACGGCGGGCTCGACCTGGCCTTCGCCGACCTGGCAGAGCTGGCCGAGGGGTGCCGGTTCCGCGACTGCGGCCACGCGGGGGAGCCCGGCTGCGCGGTGCAGGCGGCGCTGGACCACGGCGAGCTTGCGCCGCGCCGGCTGGAGAGCTGGCGCAAGCTGCGCCGGGAGGTCGCCTACGAGCAGCGCCGCCGGGACGCCCGGCTGGCAGCCGAGGAGCGCGCCCGCTGGAAGCGGATCACCAAGGAGATGCGGGTACGCGGCCGGCCGTAGCCCGACCCGTAGCCGGCCGTGGGGCGGAGGCCCGCCGGCCCGGCTCGGCGGGCCGCGGGCTTGCCGGCTCGACGCGATGGCCTGCGGCGACGGAAACTGTCAGGGGGCGCGGATACAGTGGCTGCCGACTCCGGTGGCACCAGCGGAGCGGACGTTCCACCCAGATCTCTCACCGTGACGTTTCCACGCCGACGCGTACAGGGCAGGCAGAGGGCAGGGCAGTGGCTGACCGACTCATCATCCGCGGGGCACGCGAGCACAACCTGCGCGACGTCAACCTGGAGCTGCCCCGCGACGCGCTGATCGTGTTCACCGGCCTGTCCGGCTCGGGCAAGTCCAGCCTCGCGTTCGACACGATCTTCGCGGAGGGCCAGCGTCGCTATGTAGAGTCCCTCTCCTCCTACGCTCGGCAGTTCCTCGGTCAGATGGACAAGCCCGACGTCGACTTCATCGAGGGGCTCTCGCCCGCGGTCTCGATCGACCAGAAGTCGACCTCGCGCAACCCCCGCTCGACCGTCGGCACGATCACCGAGGTCTACGACTACCTTCGGCTGCTCTTCTCCCGCGCCGGCGAGCCACACTGCCCCACCTGCGGGCGCCCGATCAGCCGGCAGACCCCGCAGCAGATCGTCGACCGCATCCTCGCGCTGGAGGAGGGCACCCGGTTCCAGGTGCTCGCGCCAGTCGTGCGGGGCCGCAAGGGGGAGTACGTCGACCTCTTCGCCGAGCTGCAGTCCAAAGGCTTCGCCCGGGCCCGGGTCGACGGCGTGGTGCACCCGCTCACCGAGCCGCCCAAGCTGAACAAGCAGCAGAAGCACACGATCGAGGTGGTGGTCGACCGGCTCGCCGTCAAGGGCAGCGCCAAGCAGCGGCTGACCGACTCGGTGGAGACCGCGCTGAAGCTGGCCGGCGGCATCGTCCTCATCGACCTCGTCGACCTGCCGCTCGACGACGAGGGGCGGCAGCGGCGGTTCTCCGAGCACCTCGCCTGCCCCAACGACCACCCGCTCAGCGTCGAGGACCTGGAGCCGCGGTCCTTCTCGTTCAACTCGCCGTACGGCGCCTGCCCCGAGTGCACCGGCATCGGCACCAAGAAGGAGGTCGACGCGGACCTGGTGGTGCCCGACCCGGAGCGGTCGCTGCGGGAGGGTGCGCTGGCCCCGTGGGCCACCGGGCACACCCTGGAGTATTTTCTCCGCCTGCTGGAGGCCCTGGGCGAGCAGGAGGGCTTCAACATCGACACGCCGTGGCGGGCGCTGTCCAACCGGGCCCAGAAGACGATCCTCTACGGCTCGGAGGACCAGGTCCACGTGCGCTACCGGAACAAGTACGGCCGCGAGCGGTCGTACTACACCGGGTTCGAGGGCGTGGTGCAGTGGATCGAGCGCCGCCACGGCGACACCGAGTCGGACTGGTCCCGGGAGAAGTACGAGGGCTACATGCGCGACGTCGCATGCGGCGCGTGCGGCGGGGCCCGGCTCAAGCCGGAGGTGCTCGCGGTCACCCTCGGTGGCAGGAACATCGCCGAGGTGTGCGCCCAGTCGGTGGGGGAGTGCGCCGAGTTCCTCGGCGAGCTGGAGCTCTCCGACCGGCAGCGGATGATCGCCGAACGGGTGCTCAAGGAGATCAACGCCCGGCTCCGGTTCCTCGTCGACGTGGGCCTGGACTACCTCTCCCTGGACCGGCCGGCCGGCACCCTCTCCGGTGGCGAGGCGCAGCGGATCCGCCTGGCCACGCAGATCGGGTCCGGGCTGGTCGGCGTGCTCTACGTGCTGGACGAGCCGAGCATCGGGCTGCACCAGCGGGACAACCACCGCCTGATCGAGACCCTGCTGCGGCTCAAGCGGCTGGGCAACACCCTGATCGTGGTGGAGCACGACGAGGACACCATCCGCACCGCCGACTGGGTGGTCGACATCGGGCCGGGCGCGGGCGAGCACGGCGGCCGGATCGTCCACAGCGGACCGGTGGAGGGGCTGCTCACGAAGGAGCAGTCGATGACCGGGGCCTACCTGTCCCGGCGCCTGAGCATCCCGCTCCCGGCGGTGCGACGCCCGGCCACCCCAGGGCGCGAGCTGGTGGTGCAGGGTGCGCGCGAGCACAACCTGCGCAACCTCACCGTGACGTTCCCGCTCGGCCAGTTCGTCGCGGTCACCGGGGTGAGCGGGTCGGGCAAGTCCACGCTGGTCAACGACATCCTCTACACCGTCCTCGCCAACCAGGTCAACGGCGCGCGGCTGGTGCCGGGCCGGCACACCCGCATCACCGGCCTGGACCACGTGGACAAGGTCGTCGGGGTGGACCAGTCGCCGATCGGGCGCACCCCGCGCAGCAACCCGGCGACCTACACCGGTGTCTTCGACCACATCCGCCGGCTCTTCGCCGAGACGACCGAGGCCAAGGTCCGGGGGTACGGCCCGGGCCGGTTCTCCTTCAACGTCAAGGGCGGCCGCTGCGAGAGCTGCGCCGGCGACGGCACGATCAAGATCGAGATGAACTTCCTGCCGGACGTGTACGTGCCGTGCGAGGAGTGCAAGGGCGCCCGGTACAACCGGGAGACGCTCGAGGTGCACTACAAGGGCCGTACCGTCGCCGAGGTTCTGGACATGCCGATCGAGGACGCGGCCGAGTTCTTCGCCGCCATCCCGGCCATCCACCGCCACCTGAAGACACTGGTCGACGTGGGCCTGGGCTACGTACGGCTGGGCCAGCCGGCGCCCACCCTCTCCGGGGGCGAGGCGCAGCGGGTCAAGCTCGCCAGCGAGCTGCAGAAGCGCTCCACGGGGCGGACCGTCTACGTGCTCGACGAGCCGACCACCGGCCTGCACTTCGAGGACATCCGCAAGCTGCTGCTGGTGCTCGATGGCCTGGTCGACAAGGGCAACACGGTCATCGTGATCGAGCACAACCTAGACGTGGTCAAGACGGCCGACTGGGTGATCGACATGGGGCCGGAGGGCGGGCACAGGGGCGGCCTTGTGGTCGCGGCCGGCACGCCGGAGGAGCTGGCCGAGATCCCGGAGAGCCACACCGGGGCGTTCCTGCGCCACGTGCTCGGGCTCGACGGCAAGGCCCGCGGAGCCGCACCGGCGACCGCACGAGCCAAGGCGGCCAACGGCACCAGACGCGCCACCGCCACCCGCAAGCGCCCGGCGCGTAGCACGGCCGGGGCCTGAGCAGGAGGCTCGCCGGGCAGCGGAACGGAAGGTCCAGCCCTCCCAGCCGGAGCGACGCGGAGCCGACAGCTGAACCGTGGGCTGGACCTGATCGTGTCTACTGTTTGAGGATCTCCAGGATCGGGAGGACGATATGACCGAAACGACCCGACGCGCGGTGCTGGCGGGAGCGGCCGGTGTCGGCGCTGCGGCAGTTCTGGCGGGGTGCGGCGACGACGAGCCGGACAGCGGCGACGGAGCGGCGGCGGTCGGCGCGCTCGCCAAGGCGGCCGACATCCCGGTCGGCGGCGGGAGGGTCTTCGCCGAGCAGAAGGTCGTGGTCACCCAGCCCGCTGCCGGCACGTTCAAGGGCTTCACCACCACCTGCACGCATCAGGGCTGCTCGGTGGAGAAGGTGGAGGACGGCGCGATCAAGTGCCCGTGCCACGGCAGCATGTTCTCGATCGAGGACGGCTCGGTGAAGGGCGGGCCCGCGACCAGACCGCTGCCCGAGAAGGCGATCAAGGTCGATGGCGGCAGCATCACCGTGACATGAGCCGGCGGTAGGGGAGGTGCTGTTGACGAGGCGACCGGTCGCCCCGACCGGTGAGCCGTCTCGGGGTCACCCTGCTGGCGGCGCTTCGAGACCAGGTGCCGCGGCCGGCAGCCCGACCGAGCGAGCGACATCGAGCATGCGCTTGTCATAGGTGACGAGCGCGTTGAGAGCTGGGCCAATGACCTGGGCACTGGCGATATGTATGGCATCGAGTGTCCGCACACCACCTGGCAGCAGGGCGGCGGCGTCGCGGACCTCCTCGGTGAGGAGGATCTCGGTGAGCTCCCGCGTGAGGTCCTGCATGGCGCTTGGATAGTCACCGAGGCGGTCGAGGGTGCGGACCGTCTCCACGAACCCGACGGTGCTCGTACCCATCGGCAGGCCTGGCCGCCCGGTCAGGAACTGGCGTAGCTCGGTGGCGTACCGGCGTCCCGAGAGCAGCGTGACAAGGGCCGAGGCATCAAGGTAGATCAACGGTCGTCCTCAGCGCGCTCAGCGAGAAGGATGTCCAGTGGGGAGGCATCCGGTGGCATGGCGTACTGCGGAATGCGGTCGAGGTCACTGGTGGTCGTGGCCTTGAGCCTGATGACCCCCTTGGCCACTAGTGAGGTGTAGCGACCTAGCGTCCCGGATCCGGGTAGCAGCACCGCGATCACCTTTCCGTGTCGGGTTACCTGGATGGTTTCGCCCTGCTCGACCCGGGCGAACATGCCACTGGGGTTGTAGGAGAACTCGCGGACGGACACTGTGCTCATCTGGCCACTCCCAGGTGTACCTACAGTAGGATCATTGTACCTACGCGCGGCTGGCAGGGTCGGGCGCTCGGGCATCCGAGGTCGGTTCGTGGCGCGGCTAGGCTAGCCGGCGTGCGAGAGCCGTCAACTGACCCGGCTCGGCCCGGCCGCCGCGACCGGGTCGGCGGGCTGACGTTCCGGCCCGCGCCCGGCACGGTCCCGGAGTCGCCCGGCGTCTACCGGTTCCGGGACGCCACCGGCCGGGTCATCTACGTCGGCAAGGCCAAGAGCCTGCGCAGCCGGCTGAGCTCGTACTTCGGCGACCTGTGGTCGCTGCACCCGCGTACGCAGCAGATGGTCACCGCCGCGGCGGCGGTGGACTGGGTCACGGTCGGCACCGAGGTGGAGGCGCTCCAGCTGGAGTACGCCTGGATCAAGGAGTACGACCCGAAGTTCAACGTGCGCTACCGCGACGACAAGTCGTACCCCTACCTGGCCGTGACCCTCGACGAGGAGTACCCGCGGCTGCAGGTCATGCGGGGAGCCAAGCGCAAGGGGGTGCGCTACTTCGGGCCGTACTCGCACGCCTGGGCGATCCGCGAGACGCTGGACCTGCTGCTGCGGGTCTTCCCGGCGCGGACCTGCTCGGCCGGGGTGTTCAAGCGGGCCGGCCAGATCGGCCGGCCGTGCCTGCTCGGCTACATCGGCAAGTGCTCGGCCCCGTGCGTCGGCAGCATCGACGCGGCCGGTCACCGGCGGGTGGTCGAGGAGTTCTGCGACTTCATGGCGGGCCGTACCGACCTGATGGTCAGGCGGCTCGAGCGGGAGATGGCCCAGGCGTCGCAGGAGCTGGAGTTCGAGCGGGCCGCGCGGCTGCGCGACGACCTCGCCGCGCTGCGGCGGGCGATGGAGAAGCAGACGGTGGTGCTCGGCGACGGCACCGACGCCGACGTCGTGGCCTTCGCCGACGACCCGCTGGAGGCCGCCGTCCAGGTCTTCCACGTACGCGGCGGGCGGGTGCGCGGCCAGCGCGGCTGGGTGGTCGAGAAGACCGAGGAGGTCTCGCCCGGGGACCTGGTCCACCACTTCTGCACCCAGGTGTACGGCGGTGAGCGCGGTGAGGCCGACGTGCCCCGGGAGCTGCTGGTGCCCGCCCTGCCGGCGGATGCGGACGCGCTGGCCGAGTGGCTGTCTGAGCACCGGGGCAGCCGGGTGACGCTGCGGGTGCCGCAGCGCGGGGACAAGCGCGCGCTGATGGAGACCGTGGCGCGTAACGCCGCCGAGGCGCTGGCCCGGCACAAGCTGCGCCGCGCTGGTGACCTGACCACGCGCAGCAAGGCGCTGGAGGAGATCGCCGAGGCGCTCGGCCTGGACACCGCCCCGCTGCGCATCGAGTGCTACGACGTGTCCCAGATCCAGGGCACCGACGTGGTGGCGAGCATGGTGGTCTTCGAGGACGGCCTGGCGCGCAAGAGCGAGTACCGGCGGTTCGCGGTGCGGGGGGACACCGACGACGTCGCGGCCCTGTCGGAGGTGCTGCGCCGGCGGTTCGCCCGCTACCTCGAGGCGCGGACCGGCCGTGGCCAGCCAGCGGACCAGCTCGATGCGCCGGCCGGCCGGGACGAGCCAGCGGACCAAGGCGCCACGGACGGCGACGCGGACGGTGGTGACGCGCCGGGCGAGCCGGCGGAGCCGCCCGGTGTGGACCCGACCACCGGCCGGCCGCGCAGGTTCGCGTACCCCCCGCAGCTGGTGGTCGTCGACGGCGGCCAGCCGCAGGTGAACGCGGCCGCCAACGTCCTGGCCCGGCTGGGGGTCTCCGACGTGGCGGTGTGCGGCCTGGCCAAGCGCCTGGAGGAGGTGTGGCTGCCGGACGAGCAGTTCCCGGTGGTGCTGCCGCGCGCGTCCGAGGGGCTCTACCTGCTCCAGCGGGTGCGTGACGAGGCGCACCGGTTCGCCATCGCCTTCCACCGGCAGCGCCGGTCGAAGCGGATGACCACCTCGGCGCTGGACGGCGTGCCGGGTCTCGGCGAGGTACGGCGCAAGGCGCTGCTGCGCCGGTTCGGCTCGCTCAAGCGGCTGGCGGCGGCGAGCATCGAGGAGATCGCGGAGGTCCCCGGCATCGGACGGCGCACGGCCGAGGCGGTGATGGCGGCGCTCGCCGGGGCGCAGCCGCCAGCGGCGCAGCCCGCGGGAGGGCCCCAGCCGGAAAGGCCCCAGACGGAGAGGAACCAGACGGAAGGGCCCCAGACGGGGGAGACCCAGCCGGAAGGGATCCAGGGGGAGCCCCAGTCGTCGGGGCCCGCCGTCCTGTCGCCGGTCTCCACGGAACGGTCAACGGACCGTGCCGGGCGGACCGAAAACCCTGGCCCCTAATATGGCGCAGTGATCGAACGGCCAGCCGCCGGCGAGCAGACGCCCGGGCGGTCCGACACCGACCTGGTGATCGTCACCGGGGTGTCGGGCGGCGGGCGCAGCACGGTGGCGCGGGCGCTGGAGAACGTCGGGTTCTACGTTGTGGACAACCTGCCGCAGGCACTGCTGCTCGACATGGCCGAGCTGGCGTTCCAGGCCGGCGGCGCGGCCCGGCACACGGCGATGGTGCTGGACGTGCGCAGCCGCGCGTTCTCCACCGACCTCACCGGCGCCATCGGCGACCTGGTCGAGCGCGGCTTCCGTCCCCGGGTGATTTTCGTCGACGCCGACGACGAGGTGCTGATCCGGCGCTTCGAGAGCGTGCGGCGCCCGCACCCGTTGCAGGGCGACGGCCGGCTCGCCGACGGTATCGCGGCCGAGCGCAAGCTGCTGGAGCAGGCGCGCGAGCAGGCGGACGTGCTGATCGACACCAGCCACCTCAACGTGAACCAGCTGCGGGCCAGGATCGAGCAGCTCTTCGGCGGTGAGGACGCGCGCCGGCTACGGGTGACCGTCCTCTCCTTCGGCTTCAAGTACGGCCTTCCGCCGGATGCGGACTTCGTCCTTGACGCGCGGTTCCTGCCTAACCCGTACTGGGTGCCCGGCCTGCGCGAGTACTCCGGACTCCAGCCCGAGGTCAGCCGGTACGTGCTCGGCCAGCGCGATGCGGCGTCGTTCGTGGAGACGTACGCGCACCTGGTCGACGCGGCAGCGCCGGGCTTCGAACGGGAGGGCAAGCGGTACCTGACCGTGGCGGTCGGCTGCACCGGCGGCCGGCACCGCAGCGTGGCGATCGCCGAGGAGCTCGCCCGCCGCCTGCGGGAGCTGCGGCTGTCGGTCACCGCGCAGCACCGCGACCTGGAGCGGGAATGACGCTGCGGGTGGTCGCCTTCGGCGGTGGGCACGGCCTGGCCGCGTCACTGCGCGGCCTGCGGCTGGCCGCGACCCAGCTGGACCTCACGGTCACGGCCGTGGTGACGGTCGGCGACGACGGCGGGTCGAGCGGCCGGCTACGCGCCGAGCGTGGCGCGCTGCCCCCGGGTGACCTGCGGCAGGCGCTGGTGGCGCTGGCCGCCGACGACCCGCTGTCGATCCGCACCGCGGAGCTGCTGCAGCACCGCTACGGCCCGCCCGCCGGCGGCGAACGTGACTGGCTGACCGGGCACGCCGTCGGCAACCTGCTGCTGTGCGGGCTGATCGACCGCTACGGCGACCCGGTGGCCGCCCTCGACCACGCCGGGATGCTGGTTCGCGCCGCCGGACGGGTGCTGCCCATGTCGCGCTCGCCGGTGGCGATCGAGGCCGATGTCCGCGGCGCCGACCCGAGCCGGCCGGACGACGTGGTGACGGTCCGTGGCCAGCACGCCGTGGCGGTGACCCGCGGGCAGGTGACGACCGTACGGATCATGCCGGAGGCGCCGCCCGCGTGTGCCGAGGCGGTCGCCGCGGTCGCCGCCGCCGACTGGCTCGTCTTCGGGCCGGGCAGCTGGTACACGAGCGTCATCCCGCACCTGCTGGTGCCGCAGCTGGCCGCCGCGGTCGTGACGAGCCGGGCGCGCCGCCTGGTGACCCTGAACCTCGCCGTCGAGCCGGAGACGGCCGGGCTGTCGCTCGCCGACCATCTCGCCGCGCTGTCCTGGTACCTCCCCAGCCTTCACGTGGATGTGGTGCTGGCGGACGAGAAAGCCGTAGGCGACCCCGGACCGGTGCTGCGTACGGCAGAATCTCTGGGTGCGCGTCTCGCCCTCGCCCCGGTCGCCATGCCCGACGGGTCGTCCCGCCACGATCCGGTCGCGCTGGCGGCCGCCCTGGTGTCCCAGCTGGGCACCGCCCCCTAGCCCCCTACCGACCATGCAGCTGCCCACGAGGTGACGACACGATGGCGATGACCGCAGCAGTGAAGGATGAGCTGAGCCGCGTCGACGTGTCCAAGCCGTGCTGCCGCCGGGCGGAGATGGCCGCCCTGCTCCGTTTCGCCGGCGGGCTGCACATCGTGTCGGGGCGGGTCGTGGTCGAGGCGGAGCTGGACACCGGCGCCACCGCGCGCCGCCTGCGGCGGGAGGTCGCCGAGGTGTACGGCTACCCGAGCGAGATCCACGTGCTCGCCTCCGGGGGCCTGCGCAAGGGCAGCCACTACATCGTCCGGGTGGTCAAGGACGGTGAGGCGCTGGCGCGCCAGACCGGGCTGCTGGACCTGCGCGGCCGGCCCGTGCGCGGCCTGCCCCCGCACGTGGTCACCGCCAACGTGTGCTGCGCGGTGTCGGCCTGGCGCGGGGCGTTCATGGCGCACGGCTCGCTGACCGAGCCGGGCCGCTCCTGCGCCCTCGAGATCACCTGCCCCGGCCCGGAGTCGGCGCTCGCCCTCGTCGGGTCCGCCCGGCGGATCGGCCTGACCGTCAAGGCGCGGGAGGTCCGCGGGGTGGACCGGGTGGTGCTCAAGGACGGTGACGCGATCGCCGCGCTGCTCACCCGGATGGGTGCGCACACCAGCGTGTGCACCTGGGAGGACCGGCGGGTGCGCCGCGAGGTGCGGGCCACGGCGAACCGCCTGGCCAACTTCGACGACGCGAACCTGCGCCGTTCCGCGCGGGCCGCGGTGGCCGCGTCCGCGCGGGTCACCCGCGCGCTGGAGATCCTGGGCCCGGACGCGCCGTACCACCTGACCTCCGCCGGCCGGCTGCGCCTGGAGCACCGGCAGGCCTCCCTGGAGGAGCTCGGCGCGCTGGCCGACCCGCCGCTGACCAAGGACGCCATCGCGGGCCGGATCCGCCGGCTGCTCGCCCTCGCCGACAAGCGCGCCCGCGACCTCGGCATACCGGACACCGAGGCGGCGGTGACCCCGGAGATGCTCGCCTGCTAGCCCCACGCATCGAGGCTGTGGCGCCAGCCGCGTACCGAGGGTCCTGGCGTCGCCACGTCCCGGCGTAGCGTGGCCCGGCCCCCAGGGCGCAGGCCTGCGGGCTGGGCGTTAGGGTCGACGCTGTAGAAGACCGGGCCGAGTGGTCAGCGGCGAAAGGGTGGGGCATTGGCTATCCGGGTAGGCATCAACGGGTTCGGCCGCATCGGCCGGAACTTCTTCCGTGCCGTGCTCGCGTCCGGCGCGGAGATCGAGGTTGTGGCGGTCAACGACCTGACCGACAACGCGAGCCTCGCGCACCTGCTCAAGTACGACAGCATCCTCGGCCGGCTGCCCTACGAGGTGAAGGCGACCGCAGACGAGATCTCGGTGGGCGGGCAGACGTTCAAGGCGTTCGCCGAGCGGGACCCGGCCAAGCTGGCCTGGGGTGACCTGGGTGCCGAGGTGGTGCTCGAGTCGACCGGCCTGTTCACCGACGCGAACAAGGCCCGGGTGCACGCGGACAACGGCGCTCGCAAGGTCATCATCTCCGCGCCGGCCAAGAACGAGGACGTGACCCTCGTGATGGGGGTCAACCACGAGACGTACGACGCCGCGGCGCACACGATCATCTCCAACGCCTCCTGCACCACCAACTGCCTCGCCCCGATGGCCAAGGTGCTGCACGACGCGTTCGGCATCGAGCGTGGCCTGATGACCACGATCCACGCGTACACGCAGGACCAGAACCTCCAGGACGGCCCGCACAAGGATCTGCGGCGAGCCCGCGCGGCGGCGCTGAACATCGTCCCCACCTCGACCGGCGCGGCCAAGGCGATCGGCCTGGTGCTGCCCGACCTCAAGGGCAAGCTCGACGGGTACGCACTGCGCGTGCCCATCCCGACCGGCTCCGCCACCGACCTGACCGCCACCCTGTCCCGCGCGGCCAGCGTGGAGGAGGTGAACGCGGCGATGAAGGCGGCGGCCGACGGCCCGCTCAAGGGCATCCTGAGCTACACCGAGGACGAGATCGTCTCCACCGACATCGTCACCGACCCGGCCTCCTGCGTCTTCGACTCCGGCCTCACCAAGGCCATCGGCGACCAGGTCAAGGTCGTCGGCTGGTACGACAACGAGTGGGGCTACTCCAACCGCCTGGTCGACCTGATCCAGCTGGTTGGCACCGGATGACCCTGGACGACCTGCTGGCCCAGGGGGTGCGTGGCCGTCGCGTCCTGGTGCGAGCCGACCTCAACGTCCCACTCGACAACGGCCGGATAGCCGACGACGGCCGGATCCGTGCCGTGCTGCCCACGCTGGGCGCCCTGCGCGACGGCGGGGCCCGGGTCGTGGTCTGCTCACACCTGGGCCGCCCCAAGGCCGGGCCGGACCCGAGGTTCTCGCTGGCGCCGGTCGCCACCCGGCTGGCCCAGCTGCTCGACGCGCGCGTGGCGTTCGCGGCCGACACCGTCGGCGGCCAGGCCCGCTCCACGGTGGACGGCCTCGCCGACGGGGCGGTGGCCCTGCTGGAGAACCTGCGCTTCAACGCGGGCGAGACGAGCAAGGACGACGCGGAGCGGGGCGCCTTCGCGACCGCGCTGGCCGGGCTCGCGGACTGCTACGTCAACGACGCGTTCGGGACCCTGCACCGCCGCCACGCCAGCGTGTACGACGCGCCGCGGCTGCTGCCGCACTACGCCGGCTGGCTGGTGCTGCGCGAGGTCGAGGTGCTGCGCCGGCTGACCGCCGAGGACGTGTCCCGCCCGTACGTGGTGGTGCTCGGCGGCGCGAAGGTCTCCGACAAGATCGCGGTCATCGAGGCGCTGCTGCCAAGGGTGGACCAGCTGCTCGTCGGCGGCGGCATGTGCTTCACGTTCCTGCGCGCGCTGGGGCGCCAGGTCGGCCGGTCCCTGGTGGAGGAGGACCGGGTCGACACGTGCCGGCGGCTGCTCGACCGGGCCAACGGCCGGATCGTGCTGCCCGTCGACATCGTGGTGGGCAACCGGCTCGCGGCCGACGCCCGGGCCGAGACGGTGCCGGTCGACGCGATCCCGGCTGGCGCCTTGGGGCTGGACATCGGTCCGGCGACCGGGGCCGAGTTCGCGGCTGCCCTGAGCCACGCCCACACGGTGTTCTGGAACGGTCCGATGGGCGTGTTCGAGCTGGCGCCGTTCGCCTCCGGCACCCGCGCGGTGGCCGAGGCGATCACCAAGGTGGACGGGTTCACGGTCGTCGGCGGCGGTGACTCGGCCGCCGCGGTGCGTGCCCTGGCCATCCCGGAGGACGGGTTCGGCCACATCTCCACCGGCGGCGGCGCGTCCCTGGAGTACCTGGAGGGTCGCGTCCTCCCCGGCCTGGCCGCGCTGGAGGCCTAGGTGACCGACGTGGTCCGCCGGCCGCTGATGGCCGGCAACTGGAAGATGCACCTGAACCACCTCGAGGCCATCGCCTTGGTGCAGAAGCTCGCGTTCAGCCTGACCGAGCAGCTGCTCGCCGAGGTCGAGGTGGTGGTGCTGCCACCCTTCGTCGACATCCGCAGCGTGCAGACGCTCGTCGACGGCGACAAGCTGCTGATCGGGTACGGCGCCCAGGACCTGTCCCCGCACCAGTCCGGCGCCTACACCGGCGACGTGTCCGGCCCGATGCTCGCCAAGCTCGGCTGCTCCTACGTCGTCGTCGGGCACTCCGAGCGCCGCGAGCACCACCACGAGGACGACGCGCTGGTCCGCACGAAGGTGAAGGCGGCGCTCGCCAACGACCTGACGCCGATCCTGTGCGTGGGCGAGGGCCTGGCGGTACGCGAGTCCGGCGACCACGTGGCGCACAGCGTCGCCCAGCTGGCCGCGGCCCTCGACGGGCTCAAGGCCGCCCAGGTCGAGAAGGTCGTGGTGGCGTACGAGCCGGTCTGGGCGATCGGCACCGGGAAGACCGCGACCCCACAGGACGCCCAGGAGGTCATCGCAGCGCTGCGCGGCCGGCTCGCCGAGCGGTTCTCCGGCGATCTCGCCGGCCAGGTACGCATCCTGTACGGCGGCTCGGTCAAGGCCATCAACGTGGCGGACATCATGGCCGAGCCGGACATCGACGGTGCCCTGGTCGGCGGGGCGAGCCTGGACGCCGAGGAGTTCGCGCGCATCTGCCGCTACCGCGAGCACATAGTGCGGTGAGGAGATAGCTTTCTGTACCTGTTGCGGACCGCTGAAGGACCGGTTGCTCACCGCGCAGGTAGGCCGTGTTCGCGTCCGCTGGCGCCGCCGCCTAGAGTGTGCCGGTGGGCCGGCATCTGCGGCCCCTGCGCGCCCTTCACACCTGGCGAGGACGACTCCATGCAGGACAGCGGAAGCATCCCCGCGGCGTGTCCGTACCGCCCGGCCGGCCGCCGGTGGGGCCGCTTGGCTGCCATGGGCCGCTCCCTGGCCGCCATGGGCCGTCCGGCGGCGGCCGGTGCTGTCGTGGTGGCGCTCGCGGCGTGTGGCGCCGCCGACGCCGGGGACGGCCCGCAGCCGCCGGACAAGGGTGGGACGCTGCGCCTGGTGGTCAGCGTGATGCCGGAGCACCTGGACCCGCAGCGGATCTCCGCCGCCACCGATATCAACATCAGCCGGCTGGTCACCCGCACGCTGACGACCTTCCGCTCCGAGCCCGGCTCGGCGTCGAGCGAGATCGTCGGCGACCTCGCCACCGACACCGGCCGGCCCAGCGAGAGCAACCAGGTCTGGGAGTTCACGCTCAAGCGCGGCGTGAAGTGGCAGGACGGCTCGCTGGTCACGTGCCCCCACATCAAGTACGGCGTGGAGCGCAACTTCTCCCACCTGTTCACCAGCGGGCTGCAGTACCCGCGCCAGCTGCTGGCGGACAACAGCCCGGCGTACCAGGGGCCGTTCAAGGGCAGCAACGTGGGCCTCCAGTCGGTCAGCTGCGTGGACAACAGCACGGTCCGGTTCCGGCTGAAGCAGCCGATGGGCGACTTCGGCTACGCCGTGTCACTGCCTGTGTTCGCGCCGGTGCACCCCGAGAAGGACAGGAACAAGAACGAGTACGACCGCCGCCCGTTCGCCACCGGGCCCTACAAGATCATCGAGTCCACCGACAAGCGGATCGTGATGACCCGTAACGACTTCTGGGTCGCCACCACGGACGGGGTGCGCAAGGCGTACCCGGACCGGGTCGAGGTCGTGCTCGACAAGAACGTGCCGGCGGTGACCTACGGGATCCTCCAGGACCAGGGCGACGCCCGGAACACGGTGCTGCTGGACCAGGACATCGCACCCAACTTCGTCCAGCAGATCATCAACGACGAGAAGCTGTCCCAGCGGCTGGTCCAGGGCAGCCACACCGGCGTGCGCTACCTCGCCATCAACATGCGGCTCATCCCGGACGTACGGTGCCGCCAGGCCCTGGTCTACGCGGTGAACAAGCGCAAGTTCCGCAGCGCGATGGGCGGGTCGATGTTCGGGGAGCTGGCCACGTCGATCATCTCGCCGATCCTGCGCGCGCATAAGAAGTTCGACCTCTACAGCACGGGGACCAAGCCCGAGGGCGACCGGGAGCGGGCGCGGCAGCTGCTGACGGAGGCCGGCCGGGCCTGCCCGACCACGGTCCGCGTGGCGTACCCGGACGGCCCGGTGCGCAAGCGGCTGATCCAGACCGTGATCGAGTCGTTCCAGTACGCCGGCATCCAGGCGGTGCCGGTGCCGGTCGACCCGGCCCAGGTCGACTACTTCGACCAGGCGATCGGCAACCCCAACAACGACTACCACGTGATGTGGGCGGGCTGGGTGGCCGACTGGGCCAACGGCTCGGCAGTGATCCCGCCCCTGTTCAGCAGCAAGGTGATCCCCAAGGGGGAGACCGCCACCGGCAACAAGAACTTCGCGCTGTTCGAGGACCCCGAGGTGGACCGCCTCATCGACGAGGCGATGGCTGAGGCGAACCTGGAGGCGCAGTGGCGGCTCTGGGGCGAGCTCGACGAGCGGATCCAGGAGAAGGCCCCGATCATCCCGATGCTCTACCAGAAGGCGCTGCGGATCGCCGGGTCCAACGTGCGGGGCGGCTTCATCCACCCGGCCTTCGGGCAGCCGGACGTGTGCGCCCTGGGCCTGGCCACCGTGTAGCGGTCGACCGCCGCTATCCTTGACCGGCCACCGTCGAGAGGACTGGACCGACATGCCGATCGCGTTCGCGTACACGTTGATCGTTTTGCTGATCCTGACCAGCGCCATCCTGACCATGCTGATCCTCCTGCACCGGGGCAAAGGCGGCGGGCTGTCCAGCATGTTCGGCGGGGGAGTCTCCACCAGCCTCGCCGGCTCCTCGGTGGCCGAGCGGAACCTGGACCGCTACACGGTTCTGGTGGGCATTGTCTGGTTTGCCTGCATCATCGGGCTGGGTCTGTGGTTGAAGCTCGCCGTGCCGAGTGGTGTGTAACCGGGCTGGTAGAGCCTAGACTCATGCGCGGCGGTCCGCGGCCTGCGGTAACCGCCGCGCAGGTGTTGTAGTCACCCTGCGGCCATCCAGTCGACGACCCCCCCGACGACAGGAGCAAGTAGCCGTGGCAAGTGGCAGCGCCATTCGCGGTACCCGTGTCGGCTCCGGCCCTGTCCGGCAGCCCGAGCGGTGCGAGCCGGTGCCCCGTCGCGCGACCACATACTGGTGCGCCAACGGACACACCGTCAGACCGTCGTTCGCGGTCGACGCCCCACCCCCGAAGACCTGGGACTGCCCCAAGTGCGGCCTGCCGGCCGGGAGGGACGAGCAGAACCCGCCGGCCCCGCCGCGTAACGAGCCGTACAAGTCGCACCTGGCCTATGTCAAGGAGCGGCGCACCGACGAGGACGGTGCCGCGATCCTGGCGGAGGCGCTCGCCGCGCTGCGCCAGCGCCGCGGCGAGCCGCGCTGACGACCTCCTGAGGCAGGTGACGTTCGTAGGCAGGCGCGCTCGGGCGGGCGCGGCCTGTGGCACAGCCGTGCCGTGACCCGAACCAACGGTCTTCGAGGCCGCCGAAGGCGAGAGCCGGCCTTACTGGCGCTCGCAGCCGCGCACCACGCACGCTGCCTCGCGGATCCCGTGCTGAACCACCCGTTCTCGCACCCTGGTCATCCACAGCACATGGAGCGGCTGACGAGCTACTGGGCCAAGGTCTTCGGTGGCCCGGCCAGCTACACGCAGTTATGCGGTGCTCAGTCGGCGATGCTCGGCATATACGCACACCAGGGCATGGAGGTCGACCTGGGTGGGCGCTTCGTCGGGTGCTTCGTCCAGGCCGCTGGCGACGCCGGCCTCCCCGACGATCCCGAGATGCGCACCTGCCTGCGGCGTACATGCAGTGGGCGGTGGACGAGGTGCTCTCCTACTCACCGTATGACGCCCTCGTCATCCCGGCGAGGCTGCCCGTTCTCCGGCGGTCCTGGGACGGCCTGCAGGGACCGGCCTCTCGCTTAGGCCACCGATGTCGGCGCGGCATCGTGTCGCTCGACTGTACTCGTGGTTGATGAACTCACCGCGCGCTGGGTGTATGTAACGCTGCGTTGGCAGCTGGTCTGGTGCTGGCCACGTTGCCAAGAGACGACAGCGAGGGTTGCACCGATGTGGTAGATGTGAGGAACGCTTCACTAATTAGCTGTTTGGGGAGTCAGATGTTGACCGATGAGATGATGGCTTTGGCGGCAGCAGGTGGTAGCGCCCTGATTGGCGCTGCGGCGACCGATGCGTGGCAGATGACAAAGGCGAGCTTCTCCCGGTTGTTAGGCCGGGACGATGCTCGTCGGATGGCGGCGGTGGGACAGCAACTGGAGGAGAGCCGGGCCCAGCTGACGGCCGAGGACAGTAGCGAGCAGACCCGGGTTTTGCAGCGGGCGATGTGGACCGCGCGGCTGGAGGATCTGTTGATCGAACGGCCACAGCTAGCCGAGCAGCTGCGGCGGTCTGTCCAGCAGGTCAACCAGGCAACAGGTATGGCTACCGCCGCGCCCGTTGTACAGCGTGTAGTTGGTCTTGACCAAGCACAGCAGGCGGTGCAGGGCTACGGGAGCCAGAGCAACTACTTCGGCTACCGAAGGCGTGGTGCCGACGGTGCTATATAAACATGATGACTCCTATTACGATGGCCTGGCGTCACCGGTGCGGCCGGCCCCGGACGGTGTTAGCCAGCATGTGGTCGGCTCTGCGCAGGCGCGTCAATCGGTCCAGGATCACGGTAACCAGGTAAACGTCTTCCTTCCCGAGTCGCCGCCCGCCAGTTCCGTGGCAGCCACTGACCGTGTTCGCGGCTGGCCGGAGAGTCTGCGGGAAACTGGCGCGCTGCCGTCGGTGTGGAACGTCGAACCCCGAAACCCGGGATTCACTGGGCGCGAGTCATACCTGACCGAGCTGCGCGACCGGTTGCGAAGCGGTGGGCCGGCCGTGGTACAGGCACTGCATGGCATGGGTGGGGTCGGCAAGACCCAGCTGGCCATCGAGTATGCCTACCGGTACGCCGATGACTACGACGTGGTGTGGTGGATCTCGGCGGAGCGCGTCGGCATGCTCGGCGAGCAGTACGCAGATCTGGGCCGTAGGTTGGGAATCCTAGAAGCTGGAGCGGATACCGTGACTGGCGCCGCTCTGGTGAAGGAGGCGCTGCGGCAGCACGGCCGTTGGCTGGTCATCTTCGATCATGCTGAGGCGCCGGAAGGCGTTCGCCAATGGCTGCCTGGAGGCTCTGGGCATGTGATCATCACGTCGCGCCAGCAGCGGTGGGAGCAGTTAGCTGCCGTGATGCACCTTCCTGAGCTGCCTAGGGCGGAGTCGGTACAGCTGTTGATGGCGCATCATCTTGCCCTCAACGAGCACGAAGCGGGCCGGTTAGCCCGCGCGCTCGGAGATCTGCCGTTGGCGCTCGTGCAGGCCGCCGGCTTTCTCGCTGAGACCGGTACGGCCGTCGACGAGTACCTAGCTCTGCTAGCCACGCATGCCGCAGAGCTTCTCGGCGAGGGGAGGCCAGTGACCTATCCGGTACCGCTGGCCGCGGCGATCGGTATAAGTATGGAGCGACTGGCGACAACCGACGGCGCCGCCCATGCGCTGTTGCGGATCTGTGCGTTTCTCGCTCCCGAGCCGATCCCGCTTGAGCTGCTGACCCACCGTCCCGCGCCGGGGAGTGACGGGGACGAGGACTGGGACCTAATCGCTCCGTGGAATGCTGTACTCAAGCGACCGATCGTGTGGCGGCGAAGTATCGGCCGCACCGCTGACTATGGGTTGGCTAGGGTTACCCCGGACGGGATCATCCTGCATCGCCTCACCCAAGCCATACTCAAAGACCAGCTGACCGCACTGGACGCGCTGCGGGTACAGGGTCACGTTTGCGCGCTACTGGTGGCGGCCCATCCCGGTCCAGCAGCGCACCCCACCATTTGGCCGGCGTGGGCACGACTTCTGCCTCATCTGTTGGCAGTCGCCCCTGCTAGCTTTGACAACCCGCAGCTGCGGTCCCTAGCCTGCGATGCCTTATCTTATCTTCTCATCCGGGGCGACACCGACCAGGCCCATGTGCTCGCCAGCAATCTGTACCAGCAGTGGCGTCACCGCTTCGGTCCTGACGACGTGCATGTCCTCCGGGTGGCGGCCTGGTTGGCCCGGGCTGAGTTCCTCGGCGGGCGTTATCACGAGGCCCGGCGGCTTGGAGAGGACACGCTCACCCGCCAGCAGCGAGTGCTCGGCAAGGACCATCCCGACTCTCTGCTGTCCGCCAACTACCTTGCTCCCGCACTGGCCGAGCTGGGCGAGTACAAGCAGGCTCAGCAGCTGATCCAGGACACGCTCGAACGCAGACAGCGGGTGTTCGGAGACGATCACCCCGACACGCTCGGCGTGGCCCACAACTTCGCCATAGGCCTCCTACTCTCTGGTCAACTAGGTGAGGCTCACCGGTTGCTCGAGGACAATCTTGCCCGGAAGCGCCGTGTACTCGGAGAGGATCATCCGGAGACACTTTTGTCAACCAACAACATTGCGGAGTGTCTGCGATTCCAGGGGCGAGCTGAAGAGGGTCGGCGGCTGGCGGAGGACACACTGAACCGCAGGCGGCGGTTACTCGGCGAGAACCACCCTCGAACGTTGGTGTCGGCGAACACGCTCGCTGGTTGTCTACGCGATCTGGGTCGGCTGGAGGAAGCGCGTCTGCTGCTGGAGGACACACTGGCCCGCCAACGGCGGGTGCTTGGTGAGGACTACCGCTACACCCTGGGATCCGCTGCGGCCCTTGCGCTGTGCCTGCGTGACCTGGGCCAACTGGAGGAGGCGCGTCGGTTGGCTGAGGACACGCTGACCCGCAGGCGCCGAGCGCTCGGCGAGAAGCACTTCACCACGCACCTGTGGGCGGGCGACCTTGAGCACATGTTGGAGGGACTTGGCGCAACTGGCGGCGGTGACGAACGAGTCCACAGTGGTGACTTGTAGCCAGACCGATCATCTGGCAAGTCATAGAACGCTGGCGGCTCCCCTGAGCCCAAAGTAGGCTGCAGAACCGAGTTTGAGTGGTCAGGCGTAGCTCATACATAGCCCCACACTTCGCGTCAGTATCTTGATCTTGACGTGGTGCCTACGTCGTGGGGCCGCGGCGGGGGTGTGGGTGAAAAGCCGCTGCGTGGCCGTGCGGCATCTGGGTCGTATACAGAGATTTGGCTGGCATGGCCCGTTCCTTCGCTGGCGGCCTCCAAGATCATCATAAGTCAAATGTAAACTCTGTCACGATCGTGATCTTGAGAACGGACGCTGGACGGGTGACCGCGTGTGGCCGGTGCGGGCCGAGTAGGGGACTGGTGCGGGGTCACCAGGGGTTGGTCGGTCGGGCTGTACATGGTGATCCTGCACACGCACGTGCAGATGAGTTTGCATTTACCTGGCCGGCGCTCCAGGGCCGAAGCGGTTTGCGTGAATAGCTGGGTTGGTCGCACCAAATCGTGGCTAAGAATCGTCATCCCTGGTTTGCCTCGAAATATGGCGGACTGAGGCGGTCGCACGCTGCGGATCAGGCAAAATGGAAGTTCTGAGGATGGAATAGCTAGTTGCCGCATGGCCGCATGAGTTCTTTCATGTAAGAAACATGAAAGACTCATGTTGCCGTCACGACCTACGCTGAACGTCGGTATCGCCTACAGCGGAGGCAACGACCATGGCCATGACCGAGGTACGAACCCCGTCACCGCCCAGGCCCCTGCCCCTCCTCGGCCACGCCCTCCACCTCAGGCGGCAGCCGCTCGAGTTCCTCGAGTCGCTGCGCCCATTGGGGGAAGTTGTCACGATCCGGCTCGGTCCGAAGCTGGTCTACGTCGTGAACAGCCCCGACCTGGTCCGCCGGGTCCTCGTCGGGGAGGCGCACAAGTTCGACCCGGGTGTCCAGCTCGAGAAGGTCAGGCCATTTCTCGGCAATGGGCTGATAACGTCGCGGGGAGCGACTCATCGACGGCAGCGGCGACTGCTCCAGCCCGCTTTTCACCAACGCCGCATCGCCCATTATGCGGAGACGATGCAACGGCTGGCCACGGCGCGGGCCGACTCCTGGGAGGAGGGCCGGCGGATCACGGCTGACGTGGAGATGATGGAGCTGGCCATGGCGGTGGTGGGCAGGACGCTGTTCTCCACGGACCTCGACCAGGACGCGGTCAACGAGGTCATCAGCGCGATGCCGGTCGTCCTGGACGGGGTCACCAGACGCGTGCTGGCGCCAACCGGTCTCCTGGAGCGGCTGCCCACTCCCGAGAACCGCCGGTTCAACCGGGCGATCCGCCGCATACACGAGGTCGTGGACCGCGTGGTCGCCGACTACCGGCGCGCCGGGGTGGACCACGGGGACCTGGTCTCCATGATGCTGATGGCCCGCGACGAGGAGACCGGCGAGGGGCTCTCCGACGAGCAGGTACGCGACGAGGTCCTGGCGATGCTGGCGGCCGGCACCCAGACCACGGCGACCACGATGGCCTGGGCGTTGCAGGTCATGTCGGTCCGCGATGATATCCAGGACCGCGCATACGCCGAGGTCTGCGAGGTCCTCGGCGACCGCGCTCCGGCGTTCCAGGACATCGAGCGCCTCGGCTACATCCGGTGCCTGCTGACCGAGGCGTTGCGGATGTACCCGCCCGCGTGGCTGCTGTCCCGGCGGGCCACCAGCGAGGTGAACCTGGGCGGTCACGTCCTGCCGGCCGGTGCCTCGGTCTTCTTCTCCCCGTACGCCATGCACCGAGACCCGGGCGTCTACCCGGAGCCTGACCTGTTCGACCCGGACCGTTGGGCGGCCGGGCGCGGCAAGCAGGTGCCGCGGCCGGCGTTCGTCCCGTTCGGTGCGGGCAGCCGCCAGTGCATCGGGGAGGGGTTCGCCTGGGTCGAGGCCGTCATAGTTCTGGCCACCATTCTCAGGCGGTGGCGGGTCCGGCCAGTGCCCGGGCAGGCCGTCCGGAAGGTCGCCTCCGCGACCCTCGGGCCGAGCCGGGTGTACCTGACCGTGGAGCGCCGGCAACGGTAGCTTGTCCGACCGGTGCTGGCTCGACGGGCTCCTTGTCCCAACATGGCCGGCGGGTTGCGGACCGGTCACGCCCCTGATGGTCAGCGCAGGCTGCGGAAGCGGGGGGCGAGCTCGGCCGCGGCGGCCCGGTCGAGCAGCCAGAGCGTACGATCCACGCCGGCCACCCCGGCGGCGGGCAGCTGCACCGGCCCGGCTCCGGTCAGCGCCATGCCCACCGCGCTCGCCTTGGCCGGGCCGGTGACCACCAGCCACACCTCCTCGGCTGTGTTGATCGCTGGCAGGGTGAGCGTCAGCCGCACCGGCGGTGGCTTCGGCGCGCCACGCACCGCGCTGACCGGCCGGGTCTCGTACGCCACCGGGTGCTCAGGAAACACCGACGCCACGTGACCGTCCTCGCCCATCCCCAGCAGCAGGACGTCGAAGTGGGGGAGGACGGCGGTGCCCGGCGCGGCCGCGGCCAGCTCCTCGGCGTACCGCGCGGCGGCAGCCTCCGGGTCGTTGCCGTCCGGCCCGTCCGCGGCCGGCATCGGATGCACCCGCTCAGCGCGCACCGGCACCGCGTCGAGCAGGGCCTCGCGGGCCTGGGTCTCGTTGCGCTCCGGGTGGCCCGCGGGCAGGAAACGCTCGTCCCCCCACCAGATGTCCACTCTGGACCAGTCCACCGAGTCGCGGGCCGGGCTGTTGCGCAGCGCCTGGTAGACCTCGGCCGCCACCCCACCCCCGGTCAGCACCACGCTGGCGAAGCCCCGCTCGGCCTGGGCGTCGAGCATGCGTACGGCGAGCCGGGCAGCGACCGCCTGGGCCAGCAGGGCCGCGTTGGCGTGCACCACCACGCTGGCGCTCACCGCGGCACGCACCCGGTGTCGGGGTCCTCGGCCAGCGCCGGGTCCTGCCAGATGTGCACCCGGGTGCGGGGCCGCCCGTCCAGGCCGGTCAGCCCGGTGGCCGCACCGAGCGCCGCCGCGTACGGCTGGTCCGCGTCGAGCCGGCGCAGCTCCTCGGCCAGCTCCTCGCCGAGCCGGCGGCGCACCAGCGGCAGCACCCGGTCGGCCTGGCCGGTGTGGTGCAGCACGGCGGTGCCGCCGTGGCGGACCAGGCTCAGCTGCGTGCCGTCGTCGAGCTGCAGCTCCACCGCCCGCAGCGCGTCCGCCGGCAGGCCGTCCGCCCGCAGCCTGTCCGCCGGCACGCCGTCCGCCGCCGGCATGGCGGTGGGGCGCAGCGCCGGCTGGACCCCCAGCCGCGCGTGCAGCCAGCCGCCGAGCAGGGCCCCGCTGGGGTCGGTCTGCGGCGCCGCGACGGTCACCCCCGTCACCAGGGCGGACGTGGTATCGAACGCACCGGCCACCAGGGTGCGCCACGGGGTCAGCCGGGTCCACGCCAGGTCCGTGTCGCCCGGCGCGTAGTCCTCCGCCCGCTGGTGCAGCGCGGCGACCGGGTTCGGGCACTGGGCCGTGTCGGTGATCCGGCGCTCGGCGACCACGCCCAGCGGGTCGTACGCGATCCGTCCCGGCGGTGGCCCGTGCCACCAGGTCACCACCGGCACGTCCGGGGCGAGCAGTGGCACCACCACCGACTCGGCGTGCAGCGCCAGCCGGCCGCGCATGCGCAGCACGACCGCCTCGCACGGGCCGAGCCGGCCGCCGACGACGATCTCCGCGTCCAGCCGGGACGCCGCGTCCGGCCCGGGATGGCCGTCCCGGACCACGATGAGCAGCCGGCACGGGTGCTCCGCGGCGGCGAACGTCGCCGCGTCCTCCACCTCGCGCACCCGGCCCTCATCGGTCACCGCGACCAGGGTCAGGGCCAGGCCGCTGGCCACCCCGCCAGCGCTGCGCCGCTCCGCGGCGAGCTTGCGGACGACGTCCCGGCCGGTAGTGTCCCTCAGCGCGAGCATCCGACCCCCTACGCCCGCCGCCACGCGCGGCCGTCGCGCGCCAGCAGCTCGTCCGCCTCGTGGGGCCCCCACTCGCCGGCCCGGTACGGCACCGGCGTGCTGCCCTGCCACGCCTGCTCCAGCGGGTCGACCACCCGCCAGCTCGCCTCGACCTCCTCGGCGTGCGGGAACAGCGTCCGGTCGCCGACCAGCACGTCCAGCACCAGCCGCTCGTACGCCTCGGGGCTGGACTCGGTGAACGCCTCGCCGTACTGGAAGTCCATGGTGATGTCGCGGACCTCCATGGTGGTGCCGGGCACCTTCGAGCCGAACTTCAGGGTGACCCCCTCGTCCGGCTGGACCCGGACCACCAGCTGGTTGTTGCCGAGCAGCTCCACGTCGGCCGGCTGGAACGGCAGGTGCGGCGCCTTGTTGAACAGCACCGCCACCTCGGTCACCCGCCGCGGCAGGCGCTTGCCCGCGCGCACGTAGAACGGCACCCCAGCCCAGCGGCGGTTCTGGATGCCGAGCCGCACCGCCACGTAGGTCTCGGTGGTGGAGCCCGCCGGCACGTTCGGCTCGTCCCGGTAGCCGACGGCCCGCTCCCCGGCCACCCAGCCGGCCAGGTACTGGCCGCGCACCGTACCCAGGGAGATATCGGCGGGCGGCGTGATCGCGCGCAGCACCTTGAGCTTCTCGGTACGGATCTCGGCCGCGGCGAAGCTCGTCGGCTCCTCCATCGCGACCAGCGCGAGCAGCTGGAGCAGGTGGTTCTGCAGCACGTCGCGGGCTGCTCCGGCGGAGTCGTAGAAGCCGGCGCGGCTGCCGATGCCCCCGTCCTCGGCCATCGTGATCTGCACCGAGTCCACGGACTTGGAGTTCCACACCGGCTCGAAGAGCGCGTTGGCGAAGCGCAGGGCGAGGATGTTCTGGACCGTCTCCTTGCCCAGGTAGTGGTCGATGCGGAAGACGTCGTCCGCGGTGAACACGTCGTCGACGAGGTCGTTGAGCGCCTGCGCCGAGGCCAGGTCGTGGCCGAACGGCTTCTCCACCACCACCCGGCGCCACCCGCCCGACCGGGCGTTGTCGGCCATGCCGGTGCGCTCCAGCTGCTTGAGCACGGTGGGGAAGGCGGCCGGGGGGATAGACAGGTAGAACGCCGCGTTTCCCGGGATGCCGTGGGTGTCGCGCAGCTCGTCGAGGGTGTGGGCGAGCGTGTCGAACGCGGCGTCGTCCTCGAAGGAGCCGCCGACGAAGCGCACGCTGCCGGCGAGCCGGGCCCACACCTCCTCCCGCCACGGCGTGCGGGCGTGCGCCTGGGCCGCCTCGCGGGCCAGGGCCTCGAAGTCACCGTCGCCCCAGTCCCGCCGGGCGAAGCCCAGCACCGCGAAGCCCGGCGGCAGCAGACCGCGGTTGGCCAGGTCGTATATGGCCGGGATCAGCTTCTTGCGGGCCAGGTCGCCGGTGACGCCGAAGATGACCAGGGCGCAGGACTCGGGGATGCGGGGCAGCCGGCGGTCCTGCGGGTCGCGCAGCGGGTTGGCGTGCCCGCCGCCGGCGAGCCCGGTCACGTCGACGCCGTGGCCGGTCACGTCAACGCCTTCGCCGCCGCGAGCAGCTGGTCCAGGCCGGCTGCCCGGTCGGTCAGGTGCAGGTGCAGCAGCGGCCGGCCGCGTGCGGCCAGGGCCTGCCGGTCGCCCGCGGCCTGCGCGGCGTGCAGCTGGCCGAAGGTGTACCGGCGACCGGGCACCGGCAGGTCCTCGGTGACCACACCGGTGACCTGGAGGAACGCCCCCTCCTGCGGCCCTGCCCTGTGGTACTGCCCGGCCGAGTGCAGCAGGCGCGGCCCCCACCCGAAGGTGACCGGCCGCCCGGCGGCCACGGCCAGCAGCGGCCGCAGCTGGGCCGCCGCAGCGTCACCCACCCGGTCCAGGTAGGCCATCACCGCAAGGTAGCCGCCCGCCCCCACGCCGTCCAGCAGCGCCCGCAGCGCGTCGGCGACGGTGGACAGGCCGGGGGCGCCGTACGCCTGGACCGCACCCTCCACAAAGGATGGCTCCGCCGCCGGCGGCCCGCCAGCCAGGATGCGGGTCGTGTTGTCCTTGGACTCGGCCACGTCCGGCTGGTCGAACGGGTTGACCCCGAGGATGCGCGCGGCCAGCGCCACCGCGCCCTGCCAGGCCAGGAACTGCGCGCCGAGCGGGCCGTTCACCGCCAGGTGCGGTGGCACGCCGCCGCCGGGCACCGTGCCGGGCAGCAGCGCGCCGCCGACCGTCACGGTGAGCACGTCCGGCCCGGTCGCGCCCGGCGCCGTCGGCGACTCCAGGACCACTGGCAGCAGGCCGCGCCCGCCCTTGCCGGTCGACTCCGCCACCAGCTGCTCGACCCAGCAGCCCAGCCCCTCGATGCCGCTGCCGTCCTCGGCCAGGGCGACCCGGTCCCGGCCCATCAGCGCCGCCGCGCCCAGCGCGGCGCCGAGGGCGAGCGCCGGGTTGTCCTCGTCGCGGCCCAGCGACGGGGCCAGCTCCTGCGCCTGGTCGAGCAGCTCGACCACGTCAACCCCGGCCAGTGCCGCCGGGACCAGGCCGGACGCGGTCAGCGCCGAGAACCGGCCGCCCACCTCCGGGTCGGCGGGGATGACCACCGCGCCCATCGCGCGGCCGGTGAGCTCCAGCGGCGAGCCCGGGTCGGTCACCACCACGAACCGCCGCCCGGCCTCCGCCTCGCTCATCCCCGCGTCGAGAAAAGCCTGCCAGTACGCCCGCCGGTGGCTGTCGGTCTCCGCAGTGGACCCAGACTTGCTGGACACCACCACGACGGTGCGCTCCAGCCGGTCGGCCAGCACGGCGCGCACCCGGCCCGGGTCGGTCGTGTCGAGCACGGCCAGGGGCAGGCCGAGGGTACGGGCGAGCGCCTCGGGCGCGAGCGACGAGCCACCCATCCCGGCCAGCACCACGTGCAGGTCCCCGCCGCCGGTCAGGCCGGCGATACCGGCGCCGGCCGCGCCGGTCAGCTCGGCCCGCAGCTCGGCCAGCTCGGGCAGCAGCTCCCGGGTGCGCCGGGCGGCGTCCACCCAGCCCAGCTGGGTCTTTGCCACGGCCTCGGCGGCCTCACCCCACAGCGTCGGGTCCTTCACCGCGAGCAGCCCCGGCACGCCGTCACGGACCAGCGCGGCCCGCGCCTCCCGGGCGCCCGGCACCGCCCCGGCGCCGTAGACCGACAGCCCGCCGGCCGCCTCGACGTCCAGCAGACCGTTCACGCCTGCGCCCCGAGCTGGGTCTCAACTCCTCGCAGCAGCTCCACCCAGCTCGCCTCGAACTTGTCCACGCCCTCGCGTTCCAGCACCGCCACCACGTCGTCGTACTCGATGCCCAGGTCGGCCAGGTCGGCGAGCACCTGCCGGGCCTCGTCGTAGTGGCCGGTGACGGTGTCCTCGCGGGTCTCGCCGTGGTCGGCGTACGCCTCGATGGTCTGCTCCGGCATGGTGTTCACCACGCCCGGCGCGACCAGCTCCTCGACGTAGACCACGTCGCGGTAGTCCGGGTTCTTCGTCGACGTGGATGCCCACAGTGGACGCTGCGGGTGCGCCCCGGCGTCGGCCAGGGCCTGCCACCGGGCCGAGGAGAAGACCTTCTCGTAGCGCTCGTACGCCAGCCGGGCGTTGGCGATGGCCGCCTTGCCCTTCAGCGACCGGGCCCGGTCCGAACCGATCTTGTCCAGCCGGCCGTCGACCTCGGTGTCCATCCGCGACACGAAGAACGAGGCCACCGAGCACAGCCGGGACAGGTCGTGCCCGTTCGCCCGGGCCTGCTCCAGGCCGGCCAGGAACGCGTCCATCACCTGCTCGTACCGCTCCAGGCCGAAGATCAGCGTCACGTTGACGCTGATACCCTCGGCCAGCGTCGCGGTGATGGCGGGCAGCCCCGCCTCGGTGGCCGGGATCTTGATGAACAGGTTCGGCCGGTCCACCAGCCACCACAGCGCCTTGGCCTCGGCCACGGTCTGCTCGCAGTCGTGCGCCAGCCGCGGGTCGACCTCCAGCGACACCCGGCCGTCGACGCCGGACGTCGCGTCGTACGCCGGGCGCATCACGTCGCACGCGGCCCGCACGTCGTACGTGGTGATCATGCGGCCGGCCTCCTCGACCGAGACCTCCCGCACGGTCAGCTCCCGCACCTGCTCCTGGTAGCACTCGGAGCCGGCCACCGCCTTGGCGAAGATGGTCGGGTTGCTGGTCACCCCGACCACGTGCCGCTCCCGGCGCAGCCGGTCGAGCCCGCCGGTCACCAGCAGGTCCCGGGAGATGTTGTCCAGCCAGACCGCGACCCCCGCGGCGGAGAGCTGGCTCAGCCTGTCGGTCATCGCACACGCACCCTTCAGTTTCCGGTCGTCGATCCCTTGACCTCACCCACGCGCGACAGCGCCGCCCGGGCGGCCGCGACCACCCGGTCCGGGGTGAACCCGAACTGCTCGAAGAGGACCTGGTACGGCGCGCTCGCCCCGTAGTGTTCCAAACTGACACACTCCCCGGCGTCCCCGACCAGGTCCCGCCAGCTCATCGCCACGCCGGCCTCCACGCTCACCCGCGCCTTGACCCCGCGCGGCAGCACCGACTCCCGGTACGCCTCGTCCTGCGCCCGGAACCACTCCTGGCACGGCATGGACACGACCCGGGTGGGCACCCCGTCGGCCTCCAGCCGCTCCCGCGCGGTCAGGCACAGCGGCACCTCGGAGCCGGTGCCGATGAGCACCACCCGGGGCTGCCCGTTGCCGGCGTCGGCCAGCACGTACCCGCCGCGGGCCACGCCCTCGGCCGGTGCGAGGTCGCCACCACGGTCGAGCACCGGCAGGTTCTGCCGGGTCAGGCACAGCGCGGTGGGCCGGTCGGTGTGCTCCAGCGCGCAGCGCCACGCCCAGGCGGTCTCGTTGGCGTCGGCCGGGCGCACCACGTCCAGGCCGGGGATGGCGCGCAGCGCGGAGAGGTGCTCGACCGGCTGGTGCGTCGGGCCGTCCTCGCCCAGCCCGACCGAGTCGTGCGTCCAGACGTAGACCACCGGCAGGCCCATCAGGGCGGCCAGCCGTACCGCCGGGCGCATGTAGTCGCTGAAGACCAGGAACGTGGCGAGGTAGGGCCGGGTCGCGCCGTGTAGCGCGATGCCGTTGCCGATCGCGCCCATGCCGTGCTCGCGCACGCCGAAGTGCAGGATGCGGCCGTACTCGTTGCCCTGGAAGGCCTTTGTGGAGAGCTCCGGCGGGACGAAGGACGGCTCGCCCTTCATCGCGGTGTTGTTGCTCTCGGCCAGGTCGGCCGAGCCGCCCCACAGCTCCGGCAGCACCGGCGCCAGCGCGTCGAGGACCTCGCCGGAGGCCTTGCGGGTGGCCACCCCCTTGGCGTCCGCGGGAAACTCGGGCAGCGCCGAGGTCCAGCCCTCCGGCAGGGTACGGGTGGACAGCCGGTGGAACAGCGCGGCCCGCTCCGGGTTGTCCCCGGCCCAGGAGTCGTACTCCTTCTGCCACTGCTCGTGGGCCTGCCGGCCGCGCTCCACCACGCGGCGGGCGTGCCCGAGCACGTCCGGGTCGACGGCGAAGCTGGCGCCCGGGTCGAAGCCGAGCACCTTCTTTGTCGCCGCCACCTCCTCGGCACCCATCGCCGAGCCATGGATCTTGCCGGTGTTCTGCTTGTTCGGGGCGGGCCAGCCGATGATCGTGCGCAGCGCGACGAACGACGGCCGGTCGGCCTCGGCCCGGGCCGCGAGCAGGGCGGTGTGCAGCGCCTCCACGTCCTCGTGGTACTCGCCCTGGTCGGCGTGGCCGGTGCGCCAGTCCACCGTCTGCACGTGCCACCCGTACGCCGCGTAGCGGGCGGCGACGTCCTCGGACTTGGCGATGCGGGTGTCGTCCTCGATGGAGATCTCGTTGTCGTCGTAGAGCAGCACGAGGTTGCCCAGCCGCTGGTGCCCGGCGAGCGCGGACACCTCGTGGCTGACCCCCTCCTCGATGTCGCCGTCCGAGCAGAAGACGTAGACGTGGTGGTCGAACGGGGAGGAGCCGGGCGGGGCGTCGGGGTCGAACAGGCCGCGCTCGCGCCGGGCCGCCATGGCCATGCCCACCGCGTTGCCCAGGCCCTGCCCGAGCGGGCCGGTCGTGGTCTCCACACCCACCGTGTGCCCGTGCTCCGGGTGGCCCGGCGTCAGCGAGCCCCACTGCCGCAGCGCGGCCAGGTCGTCCAGCTCCAGCCCGTACCCGGACAGGTAGAGCTGGATGTAGAGGGTGAGGCTGGAGTGTCCACAGGAGAGGACGAAACGGTCGCGGCCGGGCCAGCCGGGGTCCGTGGGGTCGTGCCGCAGCACCCGCTGGAACAGCAGGTACGCGGCCGGGGCCAGGCTCATCGCGGTGCCCGGATGGCCGTTGCCGGCCTTCTCCACGGCGTCCATGGCGAGGACCCGGACCGTGTCGACCGCACGGCGGTCAAGGTCGGACCAGTCGAGACGGGTATCGGTCACGGCTGCACCCTACCCACGGGGGAGCCCGCCTACGCGCGAGCGGCTGCGGTTCCGCGCAGGGCGGAGCTCGGCCGGCCGGCTGGTCACCCGGGCCCGAGGCCGGCGCAGGCAGGCCCGTAAGCTGCCGTAGTCTCTGTATGCCTGCGGGCACCTGCCTGCCCACTGGTTCCTAGGTGCCCACTGGTCCTTAGGCGCAGCTGGTCCTAGGCGCAACGGCCGATGGTGAAGAGGTGGCAACCGCGTGACTGTCCCGGTCCCTTCATGAGCGGCGGTCCCTCATGAGCACGGTCACCGACCGCGCGGTGACCGTCCGGGACCCGTACGCCACCCAGGCGCCGGCACCGGCCATGGTCCGTGCCGGCCGGGTCGTACGGGCGTACCTCGCCCTGACCAAGCCCCGCATCGTCGAGCTGCTGCTGGTCACCACCGTGCCCACGATGCTGCTCGCGCACGGCGGCCTGCCGCCGGTGTGGCTGGTCCTGGTCGTCGTAGCCGGGGGCTCGCTCGCCGCGGGAGCCGCCAACGTGCTCAACTGCTACCTGGACCGCGACCTCGACCAGCTCATGCGGCGCACGTCCGGCCGGCCGCTGCCCAGCCACGCGGTCTCCGCTCCGGCCGCGCTCGCCTTCGGCCTGAGCCTCGCGGTCGTCTCGGTCGCCCTGATGGCGGCCTTCACCAACCTGCTCGCGGCCGGGCTGACGCTCGCAGCCATCGTCTACTACGACGTGGTCTACACGCTGTGGCTCAAGCGCACCACCCCGCTGAACACGGTCTGGGGCGGCGTGTGCGGGGCGGCTCCGGTGCTGATCGGGTGGGCCGCGGTCACCGGCTCACTCTCCTGGCCGGCGTGGGTGCTCTTTGCGGTGGTGTTCCTCTGGCAGCCGCCGCACTTCTACGCGCTGGCGATCAAGTTCCGCGACGACTACGCCCGGGCCGGCATCCCGATGCTGCCGGTCGTCGCCACGCCCCGGCGGGTCTCGGTCGAGTCCGTGGTCTTCGCCTGGCTCACCGTGGCGGCCTCCCTCGCCCTGTGGCCGCTGGGCATGACCCCGGTGTACGGCCTCACCGCGCTGGTCACCGGCCTGATGCTGGTCCGGGAGGCGCACCGGCTCGACGGCCGGGTCCACCGTGGTGAGCCGGCCAGCCCGATGCGCCTGTTCCACTGGTCGACCAGCTACCTGACCATCCTGTTCGCCGCGGTCGCGGTCGACGCACTCCTCTAGCGGCGTTCTGTTCCGGCTGGGCCCTAGCTGAACCGGCTGGTGTCGTTACGCACGGCGACCCCTACGTGGGCGTTGACTACATGACTGTGTACTCTCAACCGTTGTGCCACTGACGCGCCAGATCTGCCCTACAGTGCGCTACTGGATGCGGGATACGAAGCTCGCCCGGTATGCCCCCTCTGGCTGGCGGCCAAACCGGCAGATATCGTCACGAGTCACAGGCGTACCAGCATTCCCGCAGGGTAACTCGGATCACACATTCCTCTAAGGAGTCGCCCGGCGTGCCCACTGTCTGCCTACGCTGCCCCGCATGGCAGATGGTTCCGATACGACGCTCACTGATGAGCGGACCGCCCCCGTGCCAGCCACGCCAAGTGGCCTCGTGGCCGGGCTGAGATCCTTCGCGGCCGGGCACGGCGGAGCGCGGGCGGTGATCGAGTACGTCGGCCGGCGGGGTGCACGCATTGTGCTCGTCGGAGGGGATGGCGCATGGGGCGACGAGTTCGCCCCAGGCACGGACGTGGCGCGTACGGCCTGCGAGAAGGCGGGCGTCACGGTCGAGAACACGTGGGAACGGGAGCTGATCGACCTCATGCGGCCGAGCAACGACCTTTGGCGGTCGATGGCCCGCCGGACGCTCGCCCGCTGAGGATCCACCCGCGCACATCACCTTTGACCAGTCGCAACCGTGCAGAGGCGACCCGGGAGAAGTCCCGGGTCGCTCTCGTCACCTGTGCCGAGCTGCCCACCGGAGACCCCGACGACCAGCTGCTGAGCGAGCCGCTGCGCCACCGCGGCGCGACCGCCGAACCGGTGGCCTGGGACGACCCCGGCGTTGACTGGTCCGCCTTTGACCTGGCCGTACTGCGCTCGACCTGGAACTACCCGGACCGGCGCACCGAGTTCCTCAGCTGGGCGGCCGGGGTGCCCCGCCTGGCCAACCCCGCCGACGTGGTCACCTGGAACACCGACAAGCACTACCTGGCCGACCTCGCCGCCGCCGGCGTACCGGTGGTGCCGACGAGCTGGCTGGCCCCCGGTGGCCCGGTGGCCCTGCCCACCGCGGGCGAGCACGTGCTCAAGCCGGCCGTCGGCGTGGGCAGCAAGGGGTCCGGCCGCTACGACCTGGCCGACCCGGCGCACCGGCGGCTCGCCGCAAGCCACCTCGCCCTGCTGCACGCGGCAGGGCAGCACATGATGCTCCAGCCGTTCCTCCCCGCGGTCGAGACGGTGGGGGAGACCGCGCTGGTCTTCCTCGGCGGGGCCTACAGCCACGCGATCCGCAAGGCCGGGCTGCTGACCGGGCCGTACGCGCCGGTCGAGGGCCTGTACCTGGCGGAGACGGTCGCGCCGCGCACAGCCTCGCCAGCCGAGCGCGCCGTCGCGCAGCAGGCGCTGGCCGTGGTGCCCGGGGGTGCCGGCCGGCTGCTCTACGCCCGGGTCGACCTGCTGCCCGGCCCGCACAGCGAACCGCTGGTGGTGGAGCTGGAGCTCACCGAGCCGTCCCTCTTCCTCGGGTACGCCGCCGGCGCCGCCGACCGCCTCGCGACGGCGATCGTCAAGAGCGCAGGCCGGCCCGGGCCGGCCCGCTGACCGGTTCTGGGGCACGGCTGCCGATGGTGGACGGCCCGCTGCCAGCAGGCGGGGTGCCGCCGGCAGGGGTGGTGCCGCCAGCCGGCGGGGTGACGCTGGCGGGTGCGCCGCCACCGCCACCGGTGGACTGGCCGGCCGGCGCCGCCGGCAGCCGGGTCCGGGTGCGCGCCGCCACGGCGAGCGTGGCCAGCCACACGGCGCACGCGCCGGCCATGTGCGCCGCCACAACCAGCGCCGGCAGCCCGGTGACGTACTGCACGAAGCCAACCGCGCCCTGGGCCAGCTCGATGCCGACCAGCACCGCGCTGGCGCGGACCAGGGGCGCCGGCGCGGCCACCGCGCGCAGCGCGAACCACAGCGCGATGGACACCCCGACCAGCAGGAACACCGCATCGGCGTGCAGCTGCGAGATGGTCTGCGGGTCCAGCCCGGTGCGCCGGGCCGCGGCGTCGCCCGCGTGCGGGCCGCTGCCGGTGACCACCGTGCCCAGGACGAGCACGCCCGCGCTCGCGGCCACCACCACACCGACCAGCTGGCGCACCGGCCGGGCCACCACGGCGCGCGCTGGGCCGTCCGGCTCACCGGTGTGCCGCCACAGCGCGTACGCCGCGGCGATCACCGCCATCGAGAGCAGGAAGTGCGCCGCCACCACCCACGGGTTGAGCCCGGTCAGCACGGTGACCCCGCCGAGGGCGGCCTGCGCCGGGATGCCGGCGAACACCAGCAGGGACAGCCCCACTAGGGCCCGCCGGCGCGGCCGGGCCAGCAGCGCGGCAACGACGCACGCCACGGCCAGCAGGCCCACCACGCCGGTGAGCAGCCGGTTGCCGAACTCGATCAGCCCGTGCACGCCCATCTCCGGCGTCACCACGTACGACCCGTCGGTGCACCGCGGCCAGGTGGGGCAGCCGAGTCCGGACCCGGTGAGCCGGACCGCACCGCCGGTCACTACGATCCCGACGTTGGCCAGCAGCGAGGCCAGGGCTAGTCGGCGCAGCACGGCGCCATGGTACGCGCCGGCTCCTGCGGCCTGGCCGGCGCCGGGTTGGCCACCGGTGGGCCGGTTTGCAGGTGCCGCTCGAAATACGTCACACTGGTGTAGTGAAAAACGTGGCGGCGGTAGAGCGCGCGACCGGGACCCCGGCCGCCGCCGATGGCCGTACCCGTGACCGGGTGGCCAAGCTGCTCCTGGCCCGCGGCTCCGCCACAGCGGCCGAGCTGGGCAAGGCCCTGGGCCTGAGCCCTGCCGCGATCCGCCGGCACCTCGACGCGATGCTCGCGGACGGGCTCGTGGTCGGCCGGGACCGCCCGCCGCGCGCCCCGCGCGGGCGGGGACGCCCAGCCCGCGTCTTCGCGCTCACCGAGACGGCCCGGGAGGCGTTCCCGCACCACTACGACGGCCTGGCCACCGCCGCACTGCGCTGGATCGGCGAGCAGGGCGGGCGGCCGGCGGTGGCCGCGTTCGCCGCCGCGCAGGTCGCGGCCCTGGAGGAGCGCTGCCGCCTGGCCATGGAGGGTGCCGGCGACGACCCGCTGGCCCGCGCCCGGGCGCTCGCCGAGGCGCTCACCGCCGAGGGCTACGCCGCCAACGCGTCGGTCATCGCCTCCGGCGGCCAGCTGTGCCAGCACCACTGCCCGGTGGCCCACGTCGCCGCCGAGTTCTCCGAGCTGTGCGAGGCGGAGACCAGGGTGATCTCCCGCCTCGTCGGCACCCACGTGCAACGCCTGGCGACCATCGCCCACGGCGACGGGGTGTGCACCACGCACATCCCAGGCCCGCGCCAGGCACAACGGACCCCAACCCCGAGGACGGACTGATGACCACTACCGACCAGCTCGCTGGTTTGGGCAGGTACGAGTACGGCTGGGCCGACTCCGACCTGGCCGGCGCCTCGGCGCGCCGCGGGCTCAACGAGGACGTCGTCCGGGACATCTCGGCCCGCAAGAACGAGCCGGAGTGGATGCTCGACCTGCGGCTGAAGGGGCTCCGGCTGTTCCGGCGCAAGCCGATGCCGGCCTGGGGCGCCGACCTGTCAGGGATCGACTTCGACAACATCAAGTACTTCGTGCGCTCCACCGAGAAGCAGGCGGCCTCCTGGGAGGAGCTGCCCGAGGACATCAAGAACACCTACGACCGGCTGGGCATCCCCGAGGCGGAGAAGCAGCGCCTC